>Ga0210049_1003770_pt1 | contig 13512 bp, 12 predicted proteins | sample CryGeyCG2014_300_2_FD_183964 | JGI IMG/M metagenome (GOLD analysis project Ga0210049, IMG submission 183964) | Groundwater microbial communities from aquifer - Crystal Geyser CG06_land_8/20/14_3.00 (SPAdes) (version 2) | ecosystem: Environmental > Aquatic > Deep subsurface > Groundwater | place...
GCTTTTTTAAGAATTTCTTTGGCGTTTTTAAAATTTAACTGTTCTAGGGCCTCTTCGTAGAGCAGCCACTTGAATCCTATGTGTTCATAAGAAATTTTAATATCTTTGGTTTTAGTTTCCACCAGATAAAAAGTGGCAAATTTTAAAATATTTTTGTCTTTAAATCTAAAAAAATATTTAATTGTTTCTTTAAATCCCTCAATGAATTTAATATCTTTTAAGCCCGTTTCCTCTTCTATTTCTCTTTTTGCTGCAGCTTCCGGTTTTTCTCCGCCCTCAATGTGGCCTTTTGGAAAATCCCAATAATTTCTTTTAGCTCGGTGGGTGATGGAAGGATAATGCAAAAGGAGGTAATAAATTTTATTACCTTCCCTCCTAAATATTACGGCTCCAACAGATCTCTCCAGCGGCATCGGCTTACTTGAAATATTTTAGTAATTTTTCTAAAGGGTGAGTGTTAATAACATCTCCTTTTTCGGCCCAGCCGCGGCGAGCCTGGGCAATTCCCAATTCCATAAAACGTAGCTGATCTTTATGATGGGAATCGGTATTGATTACCATTTTTACTCCAGCTTCTTTGGCCCTCCTGATGTTCTGGTCATTTAAATCTAATCTTATCGGCTGTGAATTTATTTCCAAGATAACATTATATTCTCTGGCAGCTCTTAAAATCTTCTCAAGATCGAGCTGGCATCCCTCCCGCTCTCCCATTTTTCTGCCCGTAAGATGGGCAACGATGTCCACCTGCGGATTTTTCATCGCCTTAATAATTCTATCGGTCATTTTCACTTTTTCCATCTTAAAACCGGAATGAACACTGGCTATAACATAATCCAATTGAGCCAACACTTCATTTTTTATATCCAAAGAACCGTTCTCCAAAATATTTATTTCAGCGCCCTTTAAAATTTTGATTCCCTTTATTTTTTTATTTATTTTATCTATTTCTTTTGTTTGCCTTAATAATCTTTTTTCGTCCAGACCGTTGGCTATCGCTAACTTGGAATGATCGCTTACGCCTAAATACTTATAACCCATAGCTTTTGCGGCTAAAGCCATCTGTTCGATGGTCTGTTTGCCATCGCTCCAAACGGTATGGCTGTGAAGATCGCCTTTAATATCGTTGTAACCAATAAGCTTTGGCAGGCCGGGAAGTTGACCCTGAGCTTGCCGAAGGGCTGCTTCAATCTCTCCCTGGTTTTCTCTCATTTCAGGCGGCATCCAGCGCATACCCAAGGATTTATAAATCCCTTCTTCAGTTGAGCCGGCAATCATTTTTTTCCCTTTAAATAGGCCGTATTCTGAAAGCTTTAATCCCTTGCCCATGGCAATTCTTCTTGTAGCAATATTGTGTTCTTTTGAGCCGGTAAAATACTGAAGAGCGGAACCATAAGACCTCTTGGGCACTACTCTAATATCCATATCAAACCCCTCTTTCACCCTGATTGAAGCCTTGGTGGTTCCCTTGCCCCAAATTTTCATTACTCCTGGCAAAGAAACAAAAAAATCCATTATTTTATCCGCCGAAGCCTTGGCGGAGGCGGACTTTCTTATTGTTACTAAAAAATCAGCGTCGCCAATTGTCTCTTTCATTCTTCTGATAGAACCGGCGGGGTTTACTGTTTCTATCTCTTTTAAATTTTTTAATTTTTCATAAACCTCTTTTACTTTCGGCAGAATTTCCCCCAGTAAAAATCTTCCCTTAGACCTCTTTAGAAACTCCATGCCCTCTAAAATATTTTTTTCTGTTTTTTCTCCAAAACCGAACAGGGAAGCAATTTTATGAGCTTTAGCTGCTTTCTCCAAATCTTTTAAAGTTCTGATGTTTAATTTTTGATATAAAATTTTTGCCCTTTTTGGCCCCATCCCCTCAACCCGAATTAATTCATCCATATTGATCGGCGTTTTCTTTTTTAGGTCCTTATAATACTTGATTTCCCCGGTTTTGATATATTCCTCAATCTTTTCAGCTATACTTTTTCCCACTCCGGGAATTTCTTCTAAGGCTTTTTTGCCTCCTTTTTTGTAAATATCTTCTACGTTCTCTTCCAAGGCTTCTAAAGCGACGGCCGCTTTTTGATAGGCGTAAGGTTTGAATTGCACCTCTTCCATCTCTAAAAAATTAGCAATCTCATAAAAAATTTTTGCAATTTCCTGATTTTTCATCCTATTTTTCTTCTTTTCGGAAAAGTTCTTTTAAGCCGAAGCGGAAGCCGTGGTCGAAAACTCCTTTAATGTCATTTCTCAAAAACAAAAGCAAAAAGGCACCGATCAAACCGGCAATTCCTACTGCGATAAAAACCGGAGTAAAACCGAATTGAATTACCGCCCAGCCTCCAATCGCTCCAGAAATTCCCGCCCCCAAGCCAACCGAAGTGGCATCTAACCCCCATTCGGTTGATTCCTTGCCTTTGTCAATATGTCTGGTAAAAATCGCCGGCCAGGCAGAAAGCGACATAGCCATAGTTATTGCATGAATTACTTGAAGGAAATAAATGTGCCAGGGGAATTTGGCAAAGATAAATCCAAAAGGCACCAGGGCAGTAAGAAATAATCCCACAGTTAAAAACCAATAATCATCTCTCTCGCTGGGCTGAGAGTCCAAGAACATTCCAATGGGAATTCTTAACAAAGACATCAAGATTAAATAAATAGCCGAGGACAAGCCGGCGACAAGAGCATTTCCTCCCTCAATTTTTTCAACGATAAAGATAGCGAAAATCGGAGTAATCAAACCCCAACCAGCGTAAAAAATCAGGTCGCTTAGAATTAAATACTTAGCGATGCGATTAATTCCAAACTTCATTGTCGCTTGCTATAAATCCTGTAGTTTTAAGGCGAAACTTCGTTTTTGTCGCCAGTGAAATTGTTTAATTTCTCCAAAAAAGTATTTTTTAGTATTGATATTCCTAACCTAAATAAAACCGTCATCCCAACCAAAGCAAAAATCAGCTCGGCTCCTCGAATTAACATGGTAAAGGCGGCGGCAGTGGAGGCGCCTAAACCCAAGGAGCTAAAAGCAAGAGTTTGAAGCACCTCGTGAGAACCCAAAGCAGTGGGAATGGGTATCATTGCCGCTAAGTAAGTAAAGCCGAGAACAGACAAGGCAGGAATAAGAGCAATTTTTTTCCCTAAAAAGAGAATCAAGAGCCAAACTCTTAGATAAGCCATTCCGGCCCTTAACAAAGACAGTCCAAATACTTTACCCAGAGATTTCTTTTTATATTTAAAAAAATTAAAAATTTCCTGTTCGGTTTTAATGATGGCGCTCTTCTCGCCCAAACGTTTGAGGCCGAACATTCTCAGAATAATCTCCACCACGCTCTCCCTTTTGAAAGCTTTGAAATAAAAATAAGTAATTCCGCTGGCAAAAATTAAAAATGCTCCCCCAAAAATTAATGCTATTTTGGCAGGCGGAAGGCCGATTATAGAAAGGAAAATTAAAACTCCCAGGAAAATAACTATTAAATTTGTGGTCCACTCTAAAATGCGGTCAATAATAATTGAAGACATGCCTTTGGTCCAGGGAACAGCATTCCTTTTCTTTAAAATATAACCGCGGAGAACTTCTCCTCCCCAAAATAGAACCGGAGCTAAAAACATTACCGAGAAGCCAGCTACATAGGGACGAAGGAGACCCCTAAAAGATATCTCTACTCCTTCTCCTTTTAAAATTTCCAGCCACTTCCAGTTGCCAATCAATATTATTAATAATGTTACAGCAAGAATTACTATTCCCTGCCAGCCGGTAAAAGCCAAAAAGGCGCTTTTAATTTCCTGCCAACCAATTGCTTTCCCAATCCAAATAAATAAAGCTATTCCTATTAAAAGAGAGGCTAAAAAAAGTAGAAGTTTCTTCATATTCTATCTTACTTCATTTTAGAAAGCTTTAAAAACTCTTTTCAGCGCAATTTAGCTTCGAGAAAATTTACAATTTGAGGACCAACCATATCGGAGCTCCAAGAATAGGCATGCCCCGGCACCTGGAAAGCCTGAGCAAAAGCAAGGTCATCGCCATTTACTTTAGAGTAAATCCACCTAAACGGCGTTTCAATCAGAGAAAGCAGTAAATCTCTCACTTCTCCTGCCGACAAGCTGTCTCTTCCTCTATTAGTTAGTTGAAGCGTATTCCCCGGCTGGGAATCACCGTACCAAAAGGGGACTCCCACCGAAATGGCATAAATTGAATTTTTAGCATCATCAGAAATTTTTTCCATCGTCTCCCTTGCGAAAGCTCCTCCGTTAGAAAGCCCGGCTATAATAATTTTTTTATCGGGTAAACCGGCAGTTAAGCGCTCTAAATCCTCAGCTAAAATTTCAGATGAAGAATCGAACGAATTTAAAAAATCCTTAGTCCCGGCTAGTTTGCCTGCCAAATTATTTTTGGTTCTGTTGTAAGGGATAACTATTGAATTATAGCCCCAATCATTAAGAGTTTCTTGAATTTCTTTTACAATTGGAGCAAAGTCTTCGGCTTTTTCCAAAGGAGTATCTCCCCAGCCTCCGGAGTTAAAAATAATGATGACGTCATTGGGGACGGCTGAATCCAAAATTCTTTGGATTTGGAGATGTTCTGGAACAATTTCCAAACCAAAAAGAAAAAACAAACTAGTTAAGACAGCAAAAGTAAGAGTAAAAATTTTTATTTTCTTCATCGGCTTTAATGAAATTTTTTCTCCAAGACCTTCATAAACTTAAGCAAGATTGGGTCATCAAAAAATTCCCTTGCCCATAGCCACCAAGGGCCAAGAGGCGGATTTTCATATTTTTTCCAATATTCGTAAGCTTGTAAAAAATTTTCCATACGATCGGCCTGGTGGAAAAATCTTCCTTCGGGGGTTAATCCTTTTTCGTAATCTAACCAAAGCTTTATTATTTCTTTTTTGGGTTTGGGCGGTAATTTGGAAATAAGTTTTTGAAGAGATTTTTTCTCTTTCCTAAACTTCTCGGAAATTTTCTTTTTTTTCTCGCTGGTCGAAAATCTAGGCCAGGTTTTCATTAATTCTCTTAGCTTTTTTTTGTTTCTGGGTAAAATTGAATCGTAAGGCGTTGTGTCTCCGGCATATACCTCGCACAAATCATGGATCAAGGCTATTTTGATAAGTTTTTCTACGTTAATATTACCTTTCATCTCGCCTATAATCCAGCCCATTAATGCTGACCGAAAAATATGTTCAGCGATACTTTCTGGGTTCTTTATTTGGTTTATTATCCAGCCCCTTCGAGGCATTCTCTTCAGTTTGCCAACCTCGATAAAAAAATCAAGAAGGTCTTTCATATTACATAAAAAATCAGGTGTTAACCTGATTTTTTTATATCACAAATTCCGACAAATCTCAAATTTATCTTAAGAAGTTTGATATTTTATCTTTCTTATTTTATAAATTGTCCTTATTGGAGAAGACACTAAGACTTCTTCTCCGACTCGGTGGCCCAAAAGCGCTTTGCCTACGGGAGATTCATTGGAGATTTTCCCCAAAGAAGGGTTGGCCTCTAAGCTGCCAACGATGGTAAATTCATCAGTTTGGCCATCAACTTGGACTAAAACCTTAGCCCCTAAACTTACTATGCTTTGCTTATTTTTCGGCAAAGGCTTAATCAGTTCGGCGTTTCTTAGAATGTTTTCTAATTCAGCTATCCTTACCTCTAAAAAACTGAGGTCTTCTTGAAAAGAAAGGTACTCGGGGTTTAAATCTTCAGAATGCCAAATCTTTGGGATTTCTCCCGCAGTTTTAGCCAATTTAAGAGCCTTGAGGTCTTCATGTTCTTTTTTTATTTTTGCTAGTCCTTCTTTAGTTAGATAAAACTTTTTTTCTTCCATAATTTTTTTAAAATCCCCTGTGGTGAGGGGATTCAGTTTTACGTTTTAATTATTTTGCGAATCCCCTCATCTAATTAATCTTCCGCAAGTTAAAATTGAAACGACATAGACCCATTTTGAATGGGCAAAAGTTCTTTTGGTATTAAATTCTTTCATACTCTCTGGTAACATCTTGGTCGAAGAGGATTCCCTCTACCATTTTATTTTATTCTTTTAAGAAAGCTTGTCAAGAGGGTTTAAAAAACTAACTAAAACGGCTATTTTACTTAAATTTCTAAAGTTTTCCACAGGTAGTCCTGAAGAGCTTAGGCAATTGGAGGATTCCAAGTTTTAGGAATTATTGGCAGCTCTCCCACGTTAACCTCAACGTGTTTTATCCCTGGCTCAGTTCTCAGTTTTTTAGCAATAAAACTCTCTATGCTTTCTAGATTAGGAGCAACAATACTGACCATTAAATTATATCTCCCGGAAGCTTTAACTAAATGGTAAACCAAGGGTGACTTTTCAAGTTTTTCTATTAACCGCTTAGTTGTCTGACTATCTGCCTCAATTTCTATATGGGCGCTTACTGAATAAACTTTTTCCATATTTAACAATCCTTGAATTTTTAACACTCTGTCCTCTATCAACCTCTCAACCCTATTTTTAATTCCGACGGGGCTGAGACCTGTTCCCTTTGCGATTTCAACAAGAGATGCTCTTCCGTCTTTAGCTAGGGCTTGAATAATCTTTAAATCTATTCCGTCTAATCTCTCCAGGCTCCAAGGGGCATAAGCAGAATAGCTCTCTACCGAAAAATCAGCTAAGCCAGCCCGATCGCATAAAACAGCGTATTTTATATCCTTTATTTTTAATTTCTCTTTTTTTAATCGCATTGTCTCCATTGCTCTTTTATAGCCCTTGCCACTCACAACATCGTTATCAACCAATAAAACCTTTCTATCTTTTACCTTTTCTTCTTCTAATCCCCTGCCATCATCATCCATGGTAGTAAAATTCAAATTCGCCTTTCCTTGCCCTAGCCACTCGTAAAGCCCCTTCCCGTAAAAAACTCCGTCATCTTCTAAACCAATAATACAACTCTTATTTTTGCCAAAGTATTTTTTTACGTCTTTGCCAACTCCATTTATTAATTTTTGAATTGGCTTAAGATTTAAAAGAGTATTTTTCGGCATATTTTTTGACATAATGTTTTATTAGCGCGTCCCGCAGTTCGGGAGTTGCGCTAGCGATAAATAAGTCTATTTTATCGTGCTGTCTGCCGGGTAAAAATTCATAATCCTTGTAAGAACCGTCGGAATTCACGCAAACAACCGAGCAACCGGCTTTTTTAGCAATGGGAAAACCGGCGTCTATTTCCGAACGGGGCTCATCAAACATCACATAGGCATCAACCAAACCGGCAGCCAGATAAGCATAAATGAATGAACCTCCTTGAGGATATAAGAGGCCTTTGGGATGCATATTTTTAACCAAATCTCCAAAAATATCAAGAAACTTCTCCGAATATATCGATTTCATCAAATAGCTGGCTAAAACTATAGGGTCAGTTATCTTTTTCTTGCGAGAGGGGTAAATTTCCTTTTTCTCGCCATTTTTTACATCAAACAAATAGTTACTGCCATTGTTCATAATGTAAAATTTTTCATTCAAAATATCGGCGATGCCAGTAGCGATGGGATTTCTTTCTTTATCATAAAAACTCAAGGCAGTATACCAGTTATGCTCTAATCCTTTAAGATAAAGGGCTGAACCATCAAAAGGATCAATAGCACCATAAAGATGGTCTCCATTTTTAATGTCTCTGGCTTCCGGCTCAGAGAAGATAGTAGCTGCTATTTTGTATTTTTTTAAAAGCTTTTCTAAAACCTCCTCTCCTACTTTATCAATTCCAATATCAATATCTTCTGGCCTGTTGATTACTTCACCTAAAATCTCTCTTCCTTTCCCCAGAGCTGCTTCTTTTCTAACTTCTTTTGTGGTTTCAGTTAAATAATCAATTAATAGATCTTTAATTTTTTGGTGACTCATAATATTTGCCCTTCCAATTTTACTCTACTCCTGGCTTCTGTCAAGCATCTCGCTAAAAGCCCGGATAAACTTCTCCGTCTCGGCCAGCTTCCCGACGCTGACTCTGACGGATTGGGTGCCGTCGGGAGCGGGTTTTGGCCGAACCAAAATACCTTTAGCTTTTAACTTTTCTGCTATTTTTTGAGGATTAGAGATCTTTAAAAGGAGGAAATTGGCGGCGCTAGGATAAAAAAGGATTCCTTTTTCTCTTAAAAGACTCTCTAATTTCGGCTTTGATTCTTCCATTATCTCTTTGGCATAATCTTCCATATATTTGGTATCGGCCAGAGCAGACATTATAGCGGTCTTGGCGAACATGTTGACATCGTATGGCCCCCTGATTTTTAATAATTCTTGAATATTTTTTTCTTGAGAGAGGAGGTAGCCTGCCCTAGCAGCTACTATGCCAAAGGCTTTAGCAAAAGTCCTCATTATATAAAGATTATCGTATTTTTCAATTAGATCTTTAGCGGTAATTCCAGAGAATTCAAAATAGGCCTCATCGTGCAAGACAGCAATGTCTTTTTCTTTGGCCTTCCTTAAAATCTGCTCAACATCCTCAATGGGAATTGAGCTTCCCAGGGGATTGTTAGGATTGCAAATAATGGCTAGTTTCACTTTTACATCTTCAAGCAAATCCAGAACTTCTTTAAGAGGAAAAGAACCGTCTTCTTTGTAAGGCGGCTCCAGAGTTCCTGCTCCCTGGATTCCAGCTGATTGATAATGCATTGGGAAAGCAGGAAAGGGAATAATTATTTTATCTCCTTCGTCAAGGTAGGCCCGGCAAACAATGTCAATCCCCTGGTCGCCACCATTGGTCGCCATTGCCTGGCCGTTTTTTACTCCGGCATATTGGGCAATTTTTGTTTCTAAATCTCCGTATTCTGGATAAACTTGTAGTCTATCAGAATCAATAAATTTTTTTAAAGCCTCTTTCACTTTTGGGCTCGTTGGGGTGGTTCTTTCATTAAAATCTAAAAGCAGGTAGTCTTTCTCTGACCTCCCTTCTAAAGGGGGCTTATAATAACCCATTCTCAAAATTCTTTTTTTAATAGCCATTAGATTAAGCCCTTAGTGCTGGGAAGTTCCTTTAAAATTCTTTTGTCTTTAGAACAGGCTATTTTCATCGCCTTGCCAAAAGCCTTAAAAATCGATTCAGCTTTGTGATGTTCGTTTTCGCCATATAATACCCTAATGTGTAAAGTTGCTTCTAAATGCCTGACAAACCCCCAAAAAAACTCTTTGATTAAGTCTGAATCCAAATCGCCTATTTTTTCCTTTTTGAACTTACAATCAAAATTTAAGAAGGCCCGACCAGAGATATCAACCGCCACCACCGCCAGCGATTCATCCAAAGGGAAAACGAAATATCCCGATCTGTTAATTCCTTTTTTATCACCAAGAGCTTTTTTAAAGGCCTCTCCAAGACAAATTCCAATATCTTCAATGGTATGATGTTGATCAATTTCTATGTCTCCTTTGGCTCTGATTTTTAAATCAAAAAGCCCATGCCTCGCAAAATTATCTAAGAGATGATTTAAAAAAGGAGTGGGGGTTAAAATGTCAGTTTTCCCTTTCCCGTCTATATTTAACTCAATTTTGATATCAGTTTCCTTTGTTTTTCTCTGAAGAGAAGCTTTCCTCAACATGTTATTATTATACTCCTCAAATTAGATAAAATAAAGAGTTGACAAATTATTTAAAAAATGTCTGAATAAATACAGCAAATCCTACAATAGAGAAGGAGGGCTATAGAAATGGCTGAGATAGCGGTAGCGATTATTGACCTCAACGGTTGTCTGATTCCAGACAAGGGAGTAAAGGCTACTGATTATTTTCAGGGCCTTGAAGAGCTTTCGGGCTTAATCGAAGCAGCTAATAGCGGAGACCATCCAAAGATATCCTTTTGCACGGGCAGGGAACGCGCCTTTGTGCGCGGGTTCTCTCAGGTTGTGGGTTACCCAGACTTCTACTCGATAATTGAGAGCGGATACGGACTTTTTAATCCAGCTACCGAGAGATTCGTTGTCAACCCTAATCTTACCGAAGAGATGATAAGAAAGTTTAAACTAGCCTGCGACGAGGTCGTCCCTCTGCTCCTTAAAAAATATCCTGCACTCTCTAGATATGTCGGGAACGAAATAGCTGAAGCGCTTGATCTGATAGACGGCGGCCAAATCACTACTGATGACTGCTACAAAACCGCCAGAATTCTATTAGCAAAACCGATAGCAAAACGCCTTATCCATCTTACAAATACTCCCCAGGCCTTAGATATCACTCCGGCTGTGGTTAATAAAGAAACTGGTATGGAGCTTTTCTATAAAGAGACCGGAATTAATCCTAAAAAAACGGTGGGTATAGGCGATTCAAAAGGCGATCTCCCGATGTTCAAAAAGGTGCATTTTGTTGGCTGCCCATCAGGCGCAACCGAAGAGTGCAAAGAAGCAGTGAAAGCTAGAAAGGGATACGTTTCGGACTTCGATCATGTCCAAGGATGCCTTGATGTAATCCGTCACTTCATGAAAGCGTAGCTCAGGCAAATTATCTCAAAGAAGAGGGCTGGGATCAATCTCTTTCCTCTTCTTTTTATTTAGGCCTTATCTTTTCTGACCATTTTATATAAAAGCTCAATCCCTCGAGCTCTTTTCAGGATATAATCTTTAAAGTATTTCTTTTCTGTCTTAGTTTTTGAACTAAAATACTTAACCATTCCCCACCAAAACATCACCAGGACATTAGCTAGGGCTCCGCAATAGATTTTTTCGTCGTCAAACTTTCTTTTATATTTTTTCTCAGCTTTTTTCAGAAACTGCCCAAATGTTTCAAAGGTAATGGGTTTTTTATAAAACAAATTGCCACCAAGAATAATTCCCAGATCATAATAAAGACCTTCTCTGATATTATAGCCAGCGTATTCAAAGTCCAGAATATATATTTTTCCATCCCTACCTAGTCTTAAATTCGTAAAGATTAAGTCGTTGTGAGTGGACAACCCGCCGCCCAAGGCCATTTTCCCTTTTACCATTTTTTCAATTTTTTCTATTTTCTTAATCCCATTTTTACTCAATACTTTCTCTATGGGGTATTTTTTTGCCTTTTTTCTGTACTTTTCCAGCTCGTCGCAAAAAATATCGTAAACATTAGCAAATTTTACCCCGCTTGAGTGAAAGGTATATAAAGATTGCAGCAAGGCATCCTGGATTTTTGACTTTTCTAAATCCTTACCATCAATATCCTTGCCCTCAATATATTCCATAACCATTGTTCCATCGGAAAGGTCAATTTTCTCTTTCGAGTCCAGAATGTTTCTTTTTTTGAAAACATAAAGGAAAAAGCGAGGCACAACTCCTTTAAACTTTTGGCATTCAGCTAAAACTAAAACATTTTTGGCTTCTACTTCCCGATTTACAATGTCACTCCTTTCCCAAGGCAATCTAACAAAAAACTTTTTCTTTTTGTATTCAACTATCCAGTTTCTGTTTGTCGTGTGCCCTTTAATTTCTTTAACCTTTATTTTCCCTAACTGCCAATCCTTATTCAATTTAGAAATTAGCTCTATATCTTTAATCATTTACCCGAGCTTCCGAAGGAAGCGAAGGGAGAAGATGAAGGCAAACTCCGAAGGAGGCGAACTTCATCGACTTTCCCTAATTTCTACTGATTTTTTATGAGCGTCTAATCCCTCGATTGAGGCGAAGTCTTTGGCAATCTTAGACAGTTTTTTAGCTCCTTTTTTGCTAATTATTTGGTAAGTCTGGATTTTAACAAAGTCTTTTACCGATAATCCGCCAGTAAATTTTGAGGCCTTATTGGTCGGCAAAACATGATTCGGGCCGGAGCAATAGTCACCGAAGGCTACGGCCGAAGTGCCGCCAAGAAAAAGAGAGCCATAATTTTTTAGCTGATTTAGATATTTTTTTGCCCCATTAGAAAATCTTTGATTTCTAACGGGGTAAAGATTTTTCACCTGGAGAGATAAGTGCTCAGGAGCAATCTCATTGGCTACTTTAATTGCCTCTTTCAGATTTTTTACTAAAATTTCTTTCTTTTTCTTTAAGGATTCTTTAATTACTTCTTTGGTTGATATTTTAGCTAATTGGGTTTTCAATTCTTTATCTACTTTTTCAATTAAATCTTTTGAGTCAGAGACTAAAATTACTTTAGCTGCCGTGTCGTGTTCTGCCTGGGCCAATAAATCAGCAGCTATGAATTCTGGCCGGGCCCACTTATCAGCAACAATTAAGATTTCGCTGGGGCCGGCTAAAAGATCAATTCCGCAATCTCCAAAGACTTCTTTTTTAGCCTGAGTCACATAAATATTCCCCGGACCGACGATTTTATCCACTTTGGGTATAGTTTCTGTCCCATAAGCCATGGCGGCAATTGCCTGAACTCCACCAATATTAAAAATCAAATCAGCTCCAGCCAAGTCGGCGGCTACAATTGTTACTGGTTTTATTTTAGGCGAGCAAACAATAATCTCTCTTACTCCAGCCACTTTAGCAGGAATTATGCACATTAGAGCAGTTGAGGGCAAAGGATATCTGCCGCCAGGCACATAAACTCCTATTCTTTCAATCGGGATTATTTTTTGCCCAACCGTCACCCCGTTTTTTGTATATTCAAAATCTTTAAAATATGCTAATTGTTTTTGAGCAAATGTCTTAATATTTTTAGTTGCTTTTCTAAGCGTAGTAATGGTTTTTTTATCTACTTTTTGATAGGCTAGTTTTATTTCTTGCTTGCTTACCCTAAAATTATTTAATTTAATTTTATCAAAAACGGCTGTATATTTTCTAACAGCCTTGTCTTTGTTTTTTCTTACCTCTGCGACCATCTGTTTTACTGCTTTCATAGCATTAAAGAACAACCTTGTTTGCTGGAAACTCAACTATTCCTTGACACCCCAATCTTTTCAATCTTGGTATTAATTCCCTGATTTCTTTTTCTCTACAGCTAATAATGACGTCGTACCACTCTTTGCCAACAATTTTTTTGATAGTCGGCGATTTAAATTTTGGCAATATTTTCAGAGCCTTATTCATTTTCTCCCGGGGAACGTGCATCATTAAACCAACAACTTCTTCCCCCTTAACTGCCCCCTGGACTAAAAGAGACATTGCTTTTATTTTTTCTTTTTTCCAGCCGTCCCGCCAGGCGGCTTTATTAGTAATTAATTTTGTTGAACTCAAAAAAATCGTATCTAAAATTTTTAGATTATTGGCCCTGAGAGAAGCCCCGGTTTCTGTTATATCGACAATGGCATCGGCAAATCTCGGAGGCTTTACCTCGGTCGCGCCCCAGGAAAATTCAACCCTAGCCCTCACTTTTTGTTTTTTAAAATAATCTTTTGCCAAATTGACGGCTTCAGTTGAAATTATCTTTCCTTGAAGATCTTTTATCGTTTTTATCTTCCCATTTTTTGGAACAGCCAAGACCCATTTTACTTTTTTTATTTTTTGTTTGGCGTACTTTAAATCGCACACTTCAATTATTTTAGCTTTCGACTCTTGAATCCAATCGTCTCCGCTAATACCTAAATCCAATTTCCCCTCCTCAACATATCTAGGTATCTCTTGCGGTCTCAATAAATAGCAATCAATTTCTGGGTCATCAAT
>Ga0210049_1003773_pt1 | contig 13510 bp, 7 predicted proteins | sample CryGeyCG2014_300_2_FD_183964 | JGI IMG/M metagenome (GOLD analysis project Ga0210049, IMG submission 183964) | Groundwater microbial communities from aquifer - Crystal Geyser CG06_land_8/20/14_3.00 (SPAdes) (version 2) | ecosystem: Environmental > Aquatic > Deep subsurface > Groundwater | place...
GGAATGAACTTTCAACATATGCCGGAACTTACCTGGAAGTATGGTTATTATATCATCCTTGCAGTTATGTCCACTCTTGGCATTGTAATGCTGACTTATTTCAAAAGAAAAAAGTGGTTTTAGAGAGGTACTGTCAAAAATAAAATGAAAGAATCATAAAACCCTTATGGATAAAGGAGAATTCTTTCATATCGGGGGGAGGGAATTATAGAACTGTAGTTGCCTGATTTATCAGGCGGAAAGAGTATTGTTGATAGTGACACTCTATGGAAAATATGGATAACTCTTACAAATTAGCCCCCTCACCTCCATCCTCTCCCCCCCTGGGGAGAGGAAACATAGGTGAGAGGAAACTTTGAAATTCCGGACAACGAGTTACCCACATTTTCCACATCCCTCTGATAGATTCAATCAGGGGTACAAAGAAGTATATTCATCAGCATGCAGTTATCCACACTATCAACAATATGATGATGACGATTTTCTTAACTTTAATCTTTCAAAAACCCTGCCGAATAGGGGGAGGAAGAGAAAATCATCGGAAGCGCTTAATCTTCAACGGTTTAGCAGAAAATTGAAGGGAAGTTTTTGACAATACGAAAGACAGGATTAAGATAAAAAGAATGAACGATAAATTCTATATCCGAACTTTTGGCTGACCTTCTATACAGGTTTTACAATATATAAAATCCTTCCTTGTTTTCTTCTTCTGATAATCTAATGCACCGCCCGCTGGGGCGGGCTACGTGGTTGGTGTATTCATCGTTCGCCTTCGCTGGGGCTCAAAGCCTGCTTTTCCCCTAAAAGGAAAATAAACCTTGTATCAAATATTCATCAACACTTCTGTCTTTTTTTCAAAAAACCAGAACAGTCCGCAACGCCAAAAGACATTTCGCCTTCGGCGAAAAGACTTTTGCCCTTTCCGCCTACGCTAAAGCTTCGGCGGACAGGCGGGTTCGCGTTGTTTCGATGAATATTTAGGAAAGAAATTTTGATTGTTGATAAAATCTAAAATGTGGTATAATGTGAAATCATGTTGAACAATCTAAAACAGAGGCTACATTATGCTACTTAGGGGATATTTGACTGTAGAACAAGTTGCTAAACAGATTGGGTTAACTGAATACCGTGTGCGCGAGCTTATTCGGGAAAAACACATCCGCGCAACCAAGATCGGAAAATGGTGGATTAAACCCAGAGACTTAGAAGAATTCATTAAAGCGAGGACGAATAAATAATGGTGAAAAAGTCAGGGCAGAGAAAACTCTATGAAAAATCGATAAAGAATTGGCCGGAGGATGACAGACCGAGAGAGAAGTTGCTTAAGAACGGTGCGAAGGCGTTGAGCAATTCTGAACTTTTGGCTATTCTCTTGCGTACCGGTACCAATGGATCTAGCGCCCTCGATCTTGCGCGCAAGGTCATGAAAAAATTTAGCACCTTTCGCAACATGGTGCATACTGACGCGCGTGACTGGAAGGAATTCAAAGGGCTGGGAAGTGCTAAGATTGCCCATGTTCAGGCCGCGCTTGAGATCGGAAGGCGCTATCGTGAGGACGAAGTGATCACAGGGAAGCAAAAAATAACTTCAGCCAAAGATATCGTGAATATCGTCATGCCTCAACTCCGCGATCTTAAGACTGAGGTTTTTAAGGTAGTTTTTCTTAATACCGATAACCGGATTATCGATATTTCGAATACCGCGGTTGGCACCATTGATGAAGCTTTTCCTATCGTTCGTGAAATAATCCACGCAGCTTTACAAAAGTTCGCGAAGTCGATTATCTGCGTTCATAATCATCCCAGTGCTAATATCACGCCAAGCGCGCAGGATAAAGAGTTCACCAAAGAATTAAGCGATGCGGGAAAATCGTTGGACATAAAAGTGTTAGATCATGTCATTATAGGAGATGGGCAGTATTATAGTTTTGCAGATGAAGGATTAATAGTAGGAGAAAATTATGGCGAATGGTGACCTTAATTGGATAGCAAATTTTATTTGGGGAATTGCAGATGATGTTCTTCGCGACGTTTATGTCCGTGGCAAATATCGTGATGTTATATTGCCTATGACGGTTATACGAAGGCTCGATACAGTTCTGGAGCCGACCAAACAGGCTGTTCTAAAAATGAAAGAGAGTCTTGATAAGAAAAAAATAACAAATCAGGATGCCGCACTTCGGAGTGCCGCCGGGCAAGCGTTTTATAATACATCGCCGTTTACACTCCGCGATTTAAAAGCCCGTGCTAAACAACAGCAACTCAAATCAGATTTCGAGGCCTATCTTGATGGTTTTTCACCTAATGTCCAGGAAATCCTTGAGAAGTTTAAATTCCGCAATCAAATTCAGACGCTGGTTGAGGCTGATATCTTAGGTTATATGATTGAAAAGTTCCTGGAAAATTCGATCAACCTTAGCCCGAATCCGGTTTTCAATCAAGACGGTAGCGAGAGGCTCCCGGCGCTTGATAACCACGCAATGGGGACTATCTTTGAAGAGCTCATCCGTCGTTTCAACGAAGAGAACAATGAAGAAGCAGGAGAACATTTCACCCCTCGCGATGTCGTAAAGCTTATGGCGAAATTAATATTTCTTCCGATAGCTGAAAAAATTGAGTCTGGCACTTATTTGGTTTATGACGGCGCTTGTGGAACCGGCGGCATGTTAACTGTGGCTGAAGAATCTCTGGCTGAGCTTGCAAAACAACACAAGAAAGAAGTCTCTATCCATCTTTTCGGACAGGAGATTAATCCCGAAACCTATGCTATCACCAAAGCAGACCTTTTGATTAAAGGCGAGGGCGATGAAGCAGAAAACTTTAAATGGGGTTCCACACTTTCGCAAGATGGATTTCCGACAAGAGAATTTGATTTTATGTTATCCAATCCTCCGTACGGCAAGAGCTGGAAAACAGACCTTGATCGTATGGGCGGGAAATCGGATATCAAAGACCCCCGCTTTATTATTGAATATGCCGACGATCCGGAGTTCAGTCTTATTACCCGGTCAAGTGATGGTCAGCTTATGTTTTTGGCAAATAAACTATGCAAAATGAAGCATGATACAAAACTTGGAAGCCGGATCGCCGAAGTTCATAACGGTTCGTCACTTTTTACGGGAGATGCTGGGCAGGGTGAGAGCAACATACGCCGATGGGTTATTGAGAACGACTGGCTGGAAGCAATTATCGCTCTTCCCTTGAATATTTTTTACAACACAGGCATTGCAACCTATATTTGGGTGCTTACAAATCGTAAATCCCCAGAACGTAAAGGCAAAGTTCAGTTGATTGATGCGACGGCATGGTTTAAGCCATTGCGTAAGAATCTCGGCAAGAAAAACTGTGAGTTGTCGGAAGATGACATAAAGAAGATATGCGATTTGTTTCTTGCTTTTAAGGAAACAGCAGAATCCAAAATATTCCCGAATGAGGCGTTTGGCTATTGGAAGGTCTTAGTTGAGCGTCCGCTTCGGCTTAGTGTTGACCTATCGGCCGCTAACGTTACTCGGTTTGTTCAACTATGCAAAGAAGCGGATGATGAGCCTTTGGCGAAGATGGTTCAGCGGCTTTCTAAGACGATCGGCTCCGGGCCCCATATGGATTTTAATATTTTTATGGATGCGGTTGATAATGATGCCAGCGAACATAACGTAAAGATGACCACCAAAAGGCAGAAGCTCTTGGAATCAGAATTGGCGAAAAAGGATGAGACTGCAAAGCCGGTTATTAAGAAAATACATAAGCACGGTCAAGCTGAGGCAAACCCAATTAAAGGGCTTTTCGCTATAACACTTGACGGAAAAGAGCAAGTAGTCGAATATGAGCCAGACACGGACCTTCGCGATACGGAACAAATTCCACTTCTTGAAGAGGGTGGAATAGAGGCGTTTTTCCGCCGGGAGGTCCTGCCGTATGTCTCGGATGCATGGATTGACACCGAATCCACCAAAATAGGCTATGAGATATCGTTTACGCGGTATTTTTATAAGCCGCAACAATTGCGCACGCTTGAGGAAATCCGGGCCGACATAGAAAAGATAGAGAAGGAATCTGATGGGCTACTTCGATCTATCCTTGATATATCAGGGGGGAAATAATTGCCGGCAAATGGAAGACAAAGAAGAGGAAATCGCATTATGCATAAAAATGAGAACCAGAATATAGAATTTAAAGAACAGTGGCGCGACGACATACTTAAGACGGTATGCGCGTTTGCAAATACTGGCGGAGGAGTTATTTATATAGGACTTGATGATAAGGGTCGGAGCGTCGTTCTAAAGGATACAAAGAAGCTTTTAGAAGATATCCCCAATAAAATAAGAGATATTTTGGGTATAGTTTGCGATGTAAAAATTATTAAGAAATCAGGCAACCCAGCAATAAAGATAGTTACAAAAAAATATACTGCCCCCATTTCATATAAGGGTATTTTTTATATTCGTTCCGGAAGCACAACGTCAGAGTTAAGGGGAATGGAATTAACGAGATTCTTATTATCCCGCTCCGGAGCGTCTTGGGACAGTGTCATAGAGCCAAGAAGTGGAATTAAAGATATAAACGTTAAAACCGTAAGGCATTTTCAAAAGCTTGCTGAAACACGGTTTCCATTTATCGCGAAAGAGAAGGATATAAAAACCGTCTTGCAAAAACTTAACCTGACAAAAGATAGTAAACTAAAGCGGGCGGCAATACTTCTCTTTGGAATAAATTCTAAATCCTATTTTACATCCGCTTTCATACAAATCGGCAGATTCATATCCGAAAGCGAAGTTATCAGCACTGATGTAATAGAAGGTAATCTTTTTGATCAAGTAGAAAAAACCATAGAAATACTTCGCTTGAAATATCTTGAAAACAGATTCTTTTATGAAGGTATATACAGAAAAGAAGATTTGGTTTATCCTGAGGAAGCGCTTAGAGAGGCAGTTATTAATGCGGTTATTCATAGAGATTATATCGGACCTCACACTCAGCTTAGAGTGTATGACAATAAATTATGGTTATGGAATATAGGAAAATTGTCTGAAGAAATCACTATCAATGATTTAAATAAACCCCATTCTTCATATCCGCGTAATGAACTTTTAGCAGATGTGTTCTTTAAGGCAGGATTTATTGAATCATGGGGAAGAGGGACATTGAAGATTATAAATAAATGTAAAGAAAAGCTTCTGCCGACCCCGATATTCAGCGAATCAGGAGGCGGTTTCAATGTTGAATTTAGAAAAGGAGAAATATCGTCAAAGACTTCAAAGAAAGAGCCCACAATAAGTACGAGTAAAACTACCCTGAAACTACCCGAAAACTACCCTGAAACTACCCGAAAGATTATAGAGCTTATAGAAGATAAACCCTATATAACACGCCAGGAGATAGCTGATAATGTAAAGATTACTCTGGATGGGGTTAAATACCATTTAAACAAGTTGTATAAAAATAAAATAATAAAACGAGTAGGCCCCGCAAAAGGCGGGCATTGGAAGGTTAAAAGTTAAAACATATTTTATGGGATTATGAGAAGATAATGGTAAAGGCTTATCCAAAATATAAAGATTCAGGGACTCCGTGGGTTGGGAAAGTTCCAGATAATTGGGACGTTCTTCCAAACCGTACGTTATTTTACGAAATTAAAGAACGTGGCCATATTGATGAACAGTTGATCTCCGTTACAATTTCTCAGGGCATAATTCGCCAAACAGATTTAATTTCGAATAGTTCAAAAAAAGATTCATCAAATGAGGATAAATCTAAATATAAACTCGTAGTGCCCGGGGATATCGCATATAACAAAATGCGCGCATGGCAGGGAGCAGTTGGGGTATCGCAATATAGAGGAATTGTCAGCCCAGCGTATATTGTAGTAAGGCCGCGCAGAAAACTAAACGCGAGATATTTTCATTATCTTTTGCGGACCCCTGCTTTTGCTAAGGAGGCTGAGCGTTGGTCGTATGGAATTACTTCTGACCAGTGGAGTTTGCGCGCCGAACATTTTAAGATGATTTATTGTCCTGTGCCATCTACGGAAGAGCAGAAGGCCATTGTTGAGTATCTCGACGCAGTTAACAAAATTATCCGTAAGTATATTCGCGAGAAACAAAAAATTATTAAGCTTTTAAGTGAACAGAAACAGGCGATAATCAATAAAGCCGTTACCCGGGGTATTGATCCAAACGTTCGCCTTAAGCCGTCCGGCGTTGAGTGGCTTGGGGATATCCCGGAGCATTGGGAAGTAAAAAAGATTAAAAGAATTGCTGATTTTGCGCCGCCTAAAGCTGAAAGTTCTTTTACAAAATTTTCCAATGAAAAAGTTGTTTTTCTGCCCATGGAGAAAGTCAGTTGTGACGGGGAGATCGATTGTAGCGAAACACGTCCAATTTCTGAAGTGTGGCAAGGATATACATATTTTAGAAAAAACGATGTTATTATTGCGAAAATTACACCTTGTTTTGAGAATGGGAAGGGGGCATGTCTTAATAAGCTGAAGTCTGAATTTGGTTTTGGAACATCGGAATTTATTGTTTTACGTGCGAAGCAACACGAAATTTATCCGGAGTATTTATATAAAATAACTACAACTCAAATTTTCAGGTTGCTCGGTGCAGAATCTATGACTGGTGCCGCAGGACAACAAAGGGTATCTTCCAGTTTTGTTAAAAATTTTTTAGTTTCTCTGCCGCCCAAAGAGGAGCAACTTGCCATCAAGGAATTTATTGATGAGCAAGTATCGAAATATGAGGGAATGATAAAAAAGTTAAAGGATTCGATTAGCTTTGTTCAGGAATATCATTCGCGTCTTATTTCCGATGTTGTAACCGGCAAGGTTGATGTCCGGGATATTAAATTACAAGAAGTTGAAGATATCAGCGAACCAGAATCAATTGAAGAGCAAGAAATTTTAGAAGACGTTGAAGATACTCAGGAGGTAGTGAATGCCGACGAGTGATACAAGCGAAAGGGGCCTTGAAAAATTAATTTGTATGGCACTCACAGATCTTCCATGTGATCCTGTAAAAGCTGGGACCGTCGCGGAGCCGGTTGCCCCATATGGAGGCGAAGGATACGTGCCCGGTTATCCGGATGATTATGACCGTGATTACGCTGTAGATTTGAAAAAACTCACCTCTTTCATAAAAACAACCCAGCCCAAATTAATCGAGGCTCTTGATCTAGAATCGGATTCGCCCAAGCGACAGCAGTTCCTTGCCCGCCTGCAAGGCGAAATTGCCAAGCGGGGTATTATCGACGTCCTTCGTAAGGGCATAAAGCACGGGCCCCATACGATTGATTTGTTTTATGGAACTCCCACGCCGGGGAATAAAGAGGCAGTGAAACGTTTTGAGCAGAATATTTTTAGCGTTACGCGCCAATTGCGCTACAGCAAAGACGAAACCCAGCTTGCTTTGGATTTATGCCTCTTCATAAACGGACTGCCCATAGCCACCTTTGAATTAAAGAATAGCCTGACCAAGCAAACGGTTGAGGATGCTATACAGCAATATAAGAGAGATCGCAATCCCCGCGAGCTTTTATTTCAGTTCGGCCGCTGTATAGTTCATTTCGCTGTGGATGACCATGAGGTGAGGATGTGCACGCATTTAAACGGCAAGAGTTCATGGTTTTTGCCGTTTAATAAAGGATGGAATGATGGCGCTGGTAACCCGCCCAATCCCAATGGGATCAAGACCGATTATCTCTGGAAGGGAATTCTTACCAAAAAAGGGTTGACCGACATAATAGAAAATTACGCGCAGATCGTAGAAGAAAAAGATGAACGTACCGGTAGAAAAAGACTGAGGCAGATATTCCCGCGATATCACCAGCTTGACGTTGTCAGGTTGTTACTTGCTATGGCCCGCGGCTCCGACATTGGCAGACGGTATCTTATCCAACATTCGGCTGGGAGCGGCAAGTCCAATTCCATAGCATGGCTGGCTCATCAGCTTATTGGCGTTGAGAAAAACGGGAAGCCGGTATTTGATTCGATAATCGTTGTTACCGACAGAAAGGTCCTTGATAAGCAGATCAAGGATACCATTAAGCAATTCGCCCAGGTTGCTTCTACCGTAGGGCATGCGGAGAATTCCGGAGACCTTAGGAAGTTCCTGACATCAGGAAAGAAGATTATCATTTCAACTGTCCAGAAGTTTCCTTTTATCCTTGATGAGATTGGCGACGAACACCGGAATCGCAAGTTCGCCATTATTATTGATGAGGCGCATTCAAGCCAGGGCGGCAGGACAACAGCAAAGATGCACAGGGTTCTTGCGGAACAAGGAATGGAAGAGGAGCAGGAGACGTTTGAAGATGCGGTTAACCGCATCATGGAATCCCGCAAGATGCTCAAGAATGCCAGTTACTTTGCCTTTACCGCAACCCCCAAGAATAAAACCCTTGAAATTTTCGGCGAGCCTTACAAAGAAGGCGAAAATATTAAGCATCGCCCGTTTCACTCCTACACGATGAAACAGGCGATCCAGGAAGGCTTTATCTTGGATGTTTTAAGGAACTATACACCGGTTGATAGCTATTACCGTCTTATGAAGACCATTCCGGATGACCCGCAGTTTGATGTGAAGAAAGCGCGTAAGAAATTACGTCATTACGTCGAATCTCACGACCATGCTGTGCGGCAGAAGGCGGAGATAATCGTTGATCATTTCCTTGAACAGGTGTTTGCGCGCCGCAAGATTAATGGCCAGGCGCGGGCAATGGTGGTGACCGGGAGCATCGAGCGTACGATCCAATATTATCATGCGATTGGCGATTACCTGAAAGAAATCAAGAGCCGTTGTAAGGCTATTGTCGCGTTTTCCGGAGAACATGATTACGGCGGCAAGAAATTAAGCGAAGCGTCTCTAAACGGATTTCCCAGCAATCAAATTCCTGAGCGGTTTCGCGAGGAGCCATATCGGTTTCTTATCTGCGCCGAAAAGTTTCAGACTGGTTATGACGAGCCGTTACTTCATACCATGTATGTGGATAAACAATTGACGGATATCAAGGCGGTTCAGACGTTATCGCGACTCAACAGGGCGCATCCACAAAAATACGATACCTTTGTGCTTGATTTTTTTAACACCGCTGATGTAATCCGGGAGGCCTTTGAGCCATATTACCGCACCACGATTTTGAGCGAAGAAACCGATCCCAATAAACTTCATGATTTACAGGCAAGTCTGGATGGCTATCAGGTATACGCCTGGCCGCAGGTTGAAGAATTTGTCCAGTTGTATTTGTCCGGAGCGGATCGCGACCGACTCGACCCGATACTTGACGCTTGTGTTGCGGTTTACACGGAAAACCTTGATGAGGACGGCCAGGTTGATTTCAAAGGAAAATCAAAGGCATTCGTACGGACTTATAGCTTTTTGGCAACGATACTTCCTTATACGAATGCGACCTGGGAGAAGTTGTCTATATTCCTGAACTTCTTAAATCCCAAGCTCCCGGCTCCGATAGAGGAAGACTTATCAAAAGGAATCTTGGAGTCTATTGATATGGATAGCTACCGAGTCGAAGTCAAAGCAACCATTGATATTGCTTTGCCGGATAAGGATGGCGAGGTGGATGCTGTCCCGGCAACCGGCGGCGGAGGAAAGCCAGAACAGGAACTCGACTTGCTCAGCAATATCATCAAAATGTTCAACGACCAATTCGGCAATATCGACTGGAAAGACGCTGACAAAATTCGCAAGGTTATTACTGAAGAGATCCCGGCAAAAGTTTCAGCGGATAAGGCATATCAAAACGCCATTAAACAAAAAGATAAACAAAACGCCCGCATTGAGCACGACAAAGTATTGCAGAAGGTGCTTCTGAGCCTTTTCACGGATCATGCGGAGCTGTTTAAGCAATACAGCGACAACCCCAGCTTCCGCAAGTGGCTGGCAGATTCTATCTTCGCGGTCACTTATGAGGCAGGAAAAGAAGCCAAGCAGAAGTAATGGCGCCGGATAGTTTGTTTGATGAGTTTATGGGATACGATTTCACCATGGGGCTGAATGTAGAGCTGCTTTAAGTTTTCCGATAATCAGATTATCGAAGAATAATGGGAGACACAATGTCCACTTACCAAGATATATTAAATAAAATTAATGACTTGCGCAAACGAATAGCCACTTTTCATAAGGTAGTTATTCATGCTCATTCACCTGGGGGGTCTGGATGGAAGTCGGGAAATATTGATTCTTTTTCTGAAACGGCTAAATGGAAAAAAGAAGAAGTCGCTTTTATTGAAGGTTTAAAGAAAGGCGACATAGATTTACTTGCCTTGACTGATCATATGAAGTGTAGTTTTGCTTGTGAGCTTTCTGGAGCGGATGAATTCAGCGGCAAAATTACTATATTACCCGGAATGGAGGTTAATTTTAGACCCGCGCCACCATTTAACCATTTTAGATTACATCTACTAGTTATTTATCCAGAAAAATATCCATTAGAGAAAGTTAGAAAAATTGTACCAAATGATGTCCGTGCAGAAAAAGATTGTAATGGGCAGGAAGAAATTAAAAATATAGATTTACAAGAATTTATTAAAAATGTCCATGATAGTGGTGGGTTATGTATAGCGGCACATATTGACACGGATAGAGGGGTTCGGAGAACTTTTAAGCAATTAGGTAAAGATGGAATTGTATTTTATGATCCCAATGGAACGCTATCAGCAGAAGAGGAAAAGCAAATATCGGAGGCGTTCAAAAAGTGGATTTTAACAGCAGGTTTTGATGGAATCGAAGTTAGTAAATATGAAGATAAGGCTCATTATAGATGGGCAAGTGAAATTGATGGAGCTGTTGTTAGTATAGCAGTTTTAAGAACCAGCGATGGGCATTGCGTAGGAGACATACTAAAAGAAGACAGATTTACGTATATCAAAATGACAAAGCCAGGCTTTAGTGATTTAAAGAAGGCTTTATGTTTTCCTGATACGCGCATAAGATTTGCCGAGGATCTACCCCCAACGCCGTGTCCAAGAATATTGGGTATCCAAATTATTTCAGCAGGAGCAGGTGGCTTTTTTAAAAATTTAGAAGTTGCGTTTTCTGATAACTTGACTTGTTTAATAGGACCCAGGGGATCGGGTAAATCTGCAATAATTGAGGCGTTACGTTATATATTTGGATACAATCTAACGCTTGACAAGATTGAAGAAGGCGACGAGTTAACCAAGAAGCTTAAAGAGCTTCAAAAAGCTACGTTATCTAATTGTGTAATTAGAGTTATTTATAGTGGTAGCGGTGAGAAAATTAGTGTCCTTGAAGCAACGTATGATGCAAAACAGGAATATGCTTCTAGAGTTTTTACGATAGATGGCACAGATTGTGAGATACATAATATTGAAGCAAGTGGTCAATTCCCGCTGAGATTATTCGGATGGAGCGAGATAGAAACGTTGGGACGAGAAGCTCATAGACAAAGGGATCTTTTGGATCGGCTCGTTCCTTGCTTAAATGAAAAACTGCAATCGAAAGATGAGTTACGACGACTTCTTGCGCAGAAAAGAAAAGAGATCGAAGCCTCGCTAACAAAATTGAATAGTATTCTTAAGCGTAAATCTGAGAAAATAAAAAGATATACTGAATACAAGGCCGATTTTGATAGATATAACACACCAGAAATGGAAAAAATATTTTCTGCTAACGATTATGCTAATGCTAAATTGTTAATTTTTACGAAAGTAAAAGAAAATGCTGAAAGCTATGTTTCACAGTTAAAAGATTTGGAAAAAATGGACTTGCTTAGTGGGTGCGATGAGTTACTTAACGATAAGTCTCAGGATTTCTCGAAATGGTGGCTTGAGAAAAAAGAACAAATTGCCTTAAATGCTAAAGAGATAGAGGTTGAGGGTTTTATCGCTAAAGCCAAAAGTGTTCTTAAGGCAGTTATAGAAAAAATCGATTTAGAAATAGTTGCCATTGAAGAGGAAATAACAAAGACCGATAGTGTTATACGTAATGGACTTAGCGGGCGAGATTCAGATATTGCAATTGCTGATTTGCGGAGAACCTCTAATGAGAGGCTAAAGGAAGTTGAAGTTTTAAGAAAAGAATATATGACTGAATGGGCTAACTTTGAGAAAATTTTAAAAGAATGGAAAGAGACGTGCAGCACTTTAAATGCTTTACAGCATAAAATTACTGGAAAAAGAATAACGCAGAAAGAGAAAATTGAAGCCAGATTAAATCAATTTGAAACAAAAATAATGAAGATATCAATTGATTTTAAAGCCGGACAGGATCGTTCAGATTTTGAGGATTTTTTAAATGGAGACAATTTCTTTACACAAAGTGAACATGGAAAGTTTCGACAAAAAGATTATCCGCGGCGATTGGCTACTCTTTTCACGCCTACAGAAGTTTCCGAAATAATATTAAATAATGAAAAAGACAAATTGATTAAAGACATTATGGCTGATGGAGCTCGTATTGATGTTGATGACGAAATGGCCACCAGAATTCTCTCAGCATTCTATCCATTCTCAAACGATGAAGAAGCTAAAGTTCCCATTGTTGATGGGAATAAATTACGAAAAGTTCTTGAGATTGCAGAAGTTAAATGGGATGACTTGGAGAGAATTTTACTAAACGGTGAACCCGTTGAACACAAATCTCCCGGTCAAAGATCTAGTGCAATGTTACCTCTTATCGCCTTAGCCGAAACAGTACCTTTAGTTATAGATCAGCCAGAAGATAACCTCGATAATCAACTTGTGGGCGAAGTCTTGGTAGACATTTTAGCTGAGCTTAAACAAAAGAGACAGATTATAGTTGCTACGCATAACCCAAACATAGTTGTTTCTGGAGATGCCGAAGAGATTATTGTTTTAGATGCTTTAAGCAGCAAAGAAGGGAAATGCAAAATTTGTGGTTCTATAGATAATGCGGAAATTGTTAATTCTGTTATTAGTATAATGGAGGGAGGAAAAGACGCATTTATAACTAGACACCGCAGATATGGGTTAGGCTAAAAATATAATCAAAATTTTAGCAACTATTGAGGAAAGTATGACTTGGGAAGAAGCAGGGGCGTCAAAGAGGCTTAAGCCTTGGGCAACAGGCGTTCAATCTCGATTCGGCGTTCTTTCTTGGTTTTAATGTAGAGTTTAATTTTCCTCCCTCGGCAATCGCAGTCGGGCGGCTTCAATCCTTTGGATTTCCGCATCGCCCTTTATGCGCTTGCCTTCACCCACTTTTAAAGAATGGCAGAGAACACCTTTTAAAATTTTTTTGGCCGCCACCAAAAAAAGAAAAAAGAATTTTTTAGAGAATTTTTGCCCTCCCCAAATTTCCTACGGAAATTTAAACGGGGAGGACAGGCGAGGAAGAGGACGCAGAGTGTTTAGCAGATTTTGATTTTTGGTTCTCCTCAAAAAATAAAAAATAGGGCTTCACGAAATTAGTTATTTAAAGAATTTCCCTCTCCCCTTTGGGGAGAGGGTTGAAGGGTGAGGGGGGCTTAAAGGATTATAAAGTGAAAAGAAAGAATATTGAAAGAAGCAGAATCCTTA
>Ga0210049_1003779_pt1 | contig 13507 bp, 12 predicted proteins | sample CryGeyCG2014_300_2_FD_183964 | JGI IMG/M metagenome (GOLD analysis project Ga0210049, IMG submission 183964) | Groundwater microbial communities from aquifer - Crystal Geyser CG06_land_8/20/14_3.00 (SPAdes) (version 2) | ecosystem: Environmental > Aquatic > Deep subsurface > Groundwater | place...
AATCAGCGCCCACATCAGCCGCCTTGGTAAAGATGCCGCCGCCAAGCCGGGCAAAAATAGAAATCAAAGAACCGCCAAAGCCCAGACCGATTAAGGCAGGGACATCTTTAGTTAAAAAATAAAATCCAGCAGTTCCTAGTAAAGCTAATCCTACTACTAACATACCAGTAACACTACCTCCTTTAACAGCTACGGCTAAAGCCTTAGCCATACCGCCGCGAGCAGCTTCAGCTGTGCGGACATTTGCCCGGACAGAAATATTCATACCAATATAGCCAGTTAAACCAGATAAAAAAGCGCCTAGCAAAAAAGCTAGCGCCGTAATCCAGCCTAAATTAGGCAAGAGGCCAATAATAAAAAACAAAATAATCGCGACCAAAGCTATGGTCCTGTACTGACGATTTAAATAAGCTTTGGCTCCTTCCTGAATAGCGCGGGCAATAGCTTGCATTTTTTCATTGCCAGCTGATAAGCGCAGCACTGAATTGATTAAAATCAAGCCGTAAATAATGGCTAGCACTGCACTAGTAAGAATAAAAATGGCGGTTAGAGACATAATTTTAAAATTATTAATTATTGCTTTATGACTTATCTTTTTTTATCTTTTTTTCTTTTTCTTCTACTGCGGGTGTTTCAGCTACAGCCTCTTTTATCTGCTCTACCGCTACTAATGCTTCGGGCGCTTTTTCTTCTTCTTTTTCTGGAGCTGCTTCCACTTTTCCTGTTTTATCGCCGATAATATCCAACCTCCAGCCGGTTAAACGAGCGGCTAATCTGACATTTTGGCCATCGCGGCCAATAGCTAAGGATAATTGGTCATCAGTCACTTTGGCTACAGCTTTTTTTTCGGTTGCGTCAACCTCAACGCTGATAACTTTGGCCGGAGACAAGGCATTGGCGATAAATTTTATTGGCTCCTCGTCATATTCAATTATATCAATTTTTTCTCCTCCTAATTCCTTAATAATAGTTTGTATTCTAGCGCCACGCTGGCCAACACAGGAGCCGATTGGATCAACATTATTATCGCTGGTTGCCATAACAGCTACCTTTGACCGGCTGCCAGCCTCGCGCGCCACTGCCTTAATCTCAATTAAGCCGTTGGAAATTTCCGGAATCTCCAAATAAAAAACTTTCTTCAAAATTTCATCAGAAGTCCGGGACAAAATTACTTCCGAGCCCTTAGGCGTTAAATTAACTGCTTTAACATAAACTTTAATCCGATCGCCGGGATTATATCTTTCGCCATAAATTTGCTCATCTGGCGGCAAAACGCCGACCGCCCTGTCTAAATCAACTAAAACTATTCTGCCTTCGCGCCGCTGGACCACGCCAGCAATAACTTCATGCTCCTTGCCTTTAAAATCGGCAAAAACCATATCCCTCTCGGCTTCCCTTAATTTTTGGATAATTACCTGTTTAGCGGTTTGCGCAGCCATCCGGCCATAGCTTGATGGTATTTTTAATTTAGTTTTTATTTCATCGCCAATTTTGGCTGTTTTTTTCAATGCCTTGGCCTCGCTTAATTGAAGCTGTGTTTTAGGATTAAACTTTCTTTCCTCAACTTCTTCTATATCCTTACTAACTGCGTCTCCTTCTAAATCCTCACCTTTTTTTTCATCTTTTTTATCTGGATTTTCAAAACTTTTGACTTTTGCCTGTCCCGCCCCGGCGGTGGACTTTCGCCTGTCCCGCCCCGGCGGTGGACTTTTGACTTTTTCACTAACTATTGACTCTTCCGAAAATATAGTCTCTTCCGGCATATCTTCTACTACTGTTTTAATATCATAAACTTTTGATTTGCCTGTTTCCGGATCAAATTCAACTTTAATATTTTGATTTTTTTCGCCAAAATCCTTGCGATAAGCAGCTGCCAAAGCTGACTCTATTGTCTCTAATACCACCTGGTAGCTTAGATTTTTTTCATCGCAAATTTGTTTTATTGCGCTGCTTATTTCCGACATATAGTTAAAATTGTTATTAAAAGTAAAGAAAAGGGCTAGTTTGTTTTAAAACAACTAGCCTTAGTATATTTATAATAGCATTGCTCAATATAAAAGTCAACAGAATGTACATGATGAGTACATAGGTAACACTTTTGAAAATTCTAAGGGGGTGCGGTAGTTCAGGGATTCATGTGGCCTTTCAAAATTGTATTCAATTAGCCATTCGGTAAGCCTACGGTTCAATTCATTTAAGTCAAAGCACATGTTGCCGAGATTAAGAAATTCTGTTTGTAAAGTCTGAATAAACTACCACCGACAATGTCGGTGGTATTAGGCCACGGACAATGTCCTGTTGCTATTTCCATTTTCTTTGAAATTCCATGTTTTCTTCTTCCCGCTGTTTTTGAATATACCGCCGTATGATTTCGTCGGATATCCCGACGGTGGAAACAAAGTATCCTCTTGCCCACAAATGCCTACCCCAGTATTGTTTTTCCAGTTCAGGAAACTTTTTGAGCAATCTTTCCGCGCTATTGCCCTTCAGCCATTTCATGACATCGGAGATAGAGTATTTCGGAGGAATCTGAAGATACATGTGGATGTGCTCTTCTTTGACGGCTCCCTCCAAAATTCCTATCCCTTTCCAGTCGCAAACTTCTTTAATAATCCATTTTAACGCGATTTCCACGTCTTTATTGATAATTTTGAAACGATACTTTGTTACCCAAACGAGGTGGTAACGGCAGTCATAAACAGCATGGGATTGCCTTTGGTAACGGCTTAGTTTGTCTTGAGGCATAATTTTGTTGAATTACTAAATTATGCCGATATCTTAGGACAAACTGACTTCGTCCGCAATAGGTAACCGTGGACGACCGACTTCGTCGGTGGATTTCTGAAGTATTAAAAATTTTGTAGATAAAAATTTAATAAATTTAATAAAAATTTCGCTGTCTTTACAATTGTTTTATTTAAATATAGAATATAGTCATGGATTTTAATAAAAATAACAATAAACCAACCATCTTTTCTGGTGTTCAGCCGACTGGTAATTTGCATTTGGGTAATTATTTGGGCGCGCTGGCCCAATGGGTGGCCATGCAAGATGAGTACAATTCTATTTTTTGCGTGGTTGATTATCATGCTATTACCGTGAAGCAAGAGCCGGCAAATTTGAGCCGACAAATTTTGGACACGGTGAAAATTTATTTAGCGGCTGGCATTAATCCAGAAAAATCAATTATTTTTCAGCAGTCAGATATCAGCGCTCATACCGAGTTGGCCTGGATTTTAAATACAATTACAAAGAACGCTGATTTATCCAAAATGACTCAGTTTAAAGATAAATCAGGTGTTGATATGAATAAATTGGAGGATGAGTTAAAAATATTTTTAGAAAATGAAATTAATTTTTCACCGGAAGTACTGGAAATTATTGAAAAAGATTTAAAGAAAGGGGCTGAATTAATTACTAAAGTAGCTTTAAATGCTTCTTTAAAGAAATACAAAGAATTTAAAAAGAAGTTTAATAGTATCGGCGTTGGCCTGTTTGATTATCCGGTTTTAATGGCGGCTGACATTTTACTTTATAATACTGATGCTGTACCAGTGGGCGCAGATCAAGTTCAACATGTTGAATTAAGCCGCACTTTAGCTCAAAGGTTTAATAGCCAATTTGGCCAAACTTTTAAAATTCCCGAAGTAATGGTAAGGAAACAAGGCGCGCGCATTATGGGATTGGACAACCCGACTAAAAAAATGAGCAAAAGCATGACTAGCGCGGCTAATTATATTGCTTTGACTGACGAACCCAAAGTTGCGGCCAAAAAAATTATACGCGCCGTTACTGATTCAGGCGCGGAAATAAAATATAGTCCGGAAAAGAAGCCGGCCATTGCTAATTTGCTGGTAATTTATTCCCTCTTAGCCGAGATTAGCATTAAAGAATTAGAAAAAAATTATCAAGGCAGGGGCTATAGCGAGTTTAAAAAAGATTTAGCCGCAGTAGTTGATAAGTTTTTAACGCAATTTCAGATTAAATTCAATAGTTTTGCCGATAATGATGTTAGGGAAATATTAAAGCAAGGCCGCGAACGCGTTAAACCGTTAGCGGAAAAAACTTTAGCCAGAGTAAAAGAAAAATTGGGCATATAACGCAAATATTACAAATAAATCAGGACTTACGCGGTTGATTAGCAGTTGGCTAAAATTAGTTATTTTTTCGTTGCGGAACTCCCCCGCATTAAATGCGGGGTCAAACAGTCCTCACTTCAAAAATAACTAATTTTAGCCAACTGCCTTAACAAATATTTTTTAAGCGCGTAAGTTCTGTAAATAAGCAAATATTACAAATAATAAAATATTCGTAATATTCGCATTTCATTTATGACAAATCAGTTTAAAGGAGTAATTGAGCAATTAAATAAAATTTGTCGGCTTAGGGGCATTGAACCTGACGAGCTGGAAATTTTAAGAAAACCAGATCGAATAATTGAAGTGTCTTTACCAGTAATAATGGATAATGGCCAAATTAAAGTATTCACTGGTTACCGCGTGCAGTATAATAATATTCTCGGTCCGTATAAAGGCGGTCTCCGTTTTCACCCCAAAGTTAATTTAGATGAAGTAAAGGCCTTGGCTTTTTGGATGACTATAAAATGCGCTGTGGCTGATATTCCTTATGGCGGTGGCAAAGGTGGCGTGGCGGTTGATGTAAAAAAAATCAGCAAAAGCGAATTGGAGCGCTTAACACGCGCTTATACTCGCGGTTTTGCTGATTTTATCGGACCATTTAAAGATATCTTGGCGCCGGATGTTTATACTAATCCGCAAGTTATGGCTTGGCTAATGGATGAATATAACCATATCAAAGGAGAGAATACGCCGGCAGTTGTAACTGGTAAACCAGTGGAAATAGGCGGTTCCTTGGGCCGCGATACTGCCACCAGCTTGGGCGGCTTTTATATTTTTGAGCAGGTTTTAGAAAAAATGTCCGCCAAAAGCAAATCCGCCTCTGGCGGAAAAATTGCATCAAATAAAAATAAAATCAGCTTAGCCGTACAAGGCTTTGGCAATGTGGGTATGAATTTTGCTTTAATTGCCTTCGCAGCTGGTTATAAAATTGTGGCGGTTTCTGACTCGGCCGGCGGTATTTATAACAAAAAAAGCTTGAACCCGGAAGCAGTTTTGTTGCACAAACAAACCACTGGTAGCGTGATTAATTTTAAGGGCGCGGAAAATATCAGCAATGAAAAATTATTAGAATTGCCGGTTGAGATTTTGGCGCCAGCGGCCTTAGAAAATGTAATTAATGAAAAAAATGCCGGCCGGATTAAAGCCAAAATTATTTTAGAACTGGCCAACGGGCCGACCACGCCGGCAGCGGAAGCTAAATTATTGAAAAAAGGCATTTTAATCGTGCCGGATGTTTTAGCCAATTCCGGCGGCGTCATTGTTTCCTATTTTGAATGGGTACAGAATTTACAGCATTATTATTGGGAGCAGGCCAAAGTTAAAGCTAATTTGAAAAAACAAATTAGTAGTGCTTTTAAAAAAGTTTGGCAGACTATGGAGGTTCAAGGCAACAGGAAGATGCGCACCGCGGCTTACATGGTGGCGGTAGAGCGGTTAGTTAAGGCGCTTAAGGTAAGGGGAATATAAAAAATTTTTAATTTTATAATTTTTAAATCAAAATAGGTTAAAATTAAAATTAACTGAGGCTGATTTGGCGGATATCAAGCAAATTTTGGAATTGTTTAAAAAATAATTTATGAGAAAAAAAAATAAAATTAAGGTAGCTGTTAGCGGCTATTTCAACCCCCTGCATGTCGGGCATCTGGAGATGATGGAGAAAGCCAAAAAATTAGGCGATCAGTTAGTGGTGATAATTAATAATGATCATCAAGTCAAATTAAAAGGCAGAGTGCTTTTTTTAAATCAGGTTGACAGAATGAAAATAGTTTCAGCCATAAAATGGGTGGATAAAGTTTTTTTGTCAATTGATAGGGATTTATCAGTTTGCAAATCGCTGGTCAAAGTCAAGCCGGATATTTTTGCCCAAGGCGGCGATAGACACAAGGGCAATATTCCTGAAGCTGATATTTGCCGCTTACTCGGTATTAAAATGGTTGACGGTCTAGGCAAAAAGATTCGGTCAAGTTCAATTTTAATTGCCGCTGTTACCAAGCAGTAAAATAAAAAACCGAGGCAATATTTCCTCGATTTTTTAATCTAATCTAATCTAATGATTCTATATTTACGCATAATTGATTCTGCCAAATCATTTCCGGATAACTTTTTAGCATTTCTCTGACATATTTTTTTCTTTCATCATAAACCGCCTGGTCTTTGGCTTCAAATTTAACCGTGATATACGGCCCGTTTTGCGAATATCTGAATATCATCATGCCGTCGTCAAAATCAGCTCGGATGCCGTCATCCCCGGGAATAACTGTATCGTCGGTTATTAGCGCGTCCGGAAAATCAACTTTAAATTTTTGTGAAAGATTTTTGATAACTTTGACTTTCTTTTCATCTGGACAGCCTATTTTTATTTCCGGTGAAGAGATATACTGGGGAAAAGTTTTATATAGCTGGCTTAGCGTGGTATTTTTATCTGATAAATATTCCAAGACTCTTAAGGCGGCGTAGCTGCCGTCATCATGGCCGTAGGCATTGTCATTAAAAAAGAAATGTCCGGATAGTTCTCCGCCAAAAGCCGCGTTTTCTTCGGCAATTTTACTTTTAATAAAAGAATGTCCAGTCCGCCACATAATCGGAACGCCGCCGTTTTGCTTAATAACTTCCGGCACCACCCGCGAGCATAATCCATTATAGATTATTCTTGAGCCGGGAAATCTTTCTAATATTTCTTTGGCGAAAATCGCTACCAGAACATCGTTCCATAAGATTTTGCCCTTTTCGTCAACTACGCCTATTCTGTCGCCGTCGCCATCAAAACCAAGGCCGAAATCGGCTTTTTTTTCAACTACAACTTGGGCTAATTCTTTAATAAAATCTTCAGCAGTTGGATCTGGCGTGCCGGCAGGGAAATGGCCGTCAATATTATCACGCCGGGAAATCACTTCGCAGCCAGCTCTGGTTAATAATTCCGGAACATATATAGCCGGGGTTCCGTGCCTGAAGTCAACTACGACTTTGAACTTTTTTTTAAGCCGGATTCTTTTTAATACATCGTTAAAATAATCTTCCCTAATATCAGCATTAGTAATTTTGCCCTTAGCCTTCGCTTTAAAAAAGTTATCAGTTTCGACATAATTTTTTATTTCCTGCACTTCTTCTATCTCGGTGGTTCTTGAAAAGCCGACTGCCAGCTTAAAGCCATTAAAATTATATGGGTTGTGGGAGGCTGTTATCATGGCTCCGCCGTTGGCTTGAAATCTGTATTGCCCATAGTACATCATTTGGGTCATAATCATGCCTAAATCAATAACATCGACGCCGGTTGATATTAATCCGCGAATAAAAGTTGGCTTAAATTCTTCGCCGCTTAGTCGGCAGTCACGACCGACTACCACTTGCCTGATTTTTCTTCTGTTTAAAAAGGTGCCATAAGCTTTGCCAATAGCTTCAACTTTTAGAGCGTCCAAATCTTGGCCGACAATGCCGCGAATATCATAACATCTAAAGATAGAGGGGTTTATTTGCATATTGAATAAATGTTAATAATGATTTAAAGTAGATTAATCAAGCAATTTTATTATTTTAACTTTAATATATTAATTAAATGGTGTCAACGCTAAATAAAAACCAGCAGCTAGCAATTAGGGAATTATTACACCAAAAAATAAATTCCCGTGAAGATTTGGCTATGGTAAAAAGGAAGTTGGCCAAAAAATATAAAATTGGAATTTTATATAATTCAGAGATTTTACAAGCATACCGAAGACAAATCAGCCAGAAAAAAATTAAGCCATCTTTATTTTTAGAAAAAATTTTGCGTAAGCGGGCAGTGAGAACTATGTCAGGCATCGCGCCAGTGGCGGTTTTAACCAAGCCTTATCCTTGCCCAGGCAGGTGCGCTTATTGCCCGACCGAAAAAAATGTGCCGCAGAGTTATTTATCCAATGAACCAGCGGTAATGCGGGCGATTCGTTGCGGCTATGACCCCTATAAACAAGTTCAGTTGCGCTTGCGCTCCCTGGAAGCTAACGGCCACCAGCCCACCAAAATTGAATTAATTGTGATTGGCGGAACGTGGTCGGCGCTGCCAGAAAAATATAAGTATTGGTATATTAAAGAATGTTTCAAAGCGGCGAACAGGTATGAATCACGAATTATGAATTATGAATCAAGGAAAAATGCAGAATCCCATAATTCATTATTCATAATTCATGATTCAATAAAGAGTTTAAAAGAAAAACTAGCCAAGGAACAAAAAAAGAATGAAAGCGCTAAATATAGATTAATTGGTATCACTTTGGAAACACGGCCGGATTATATTAATGAGAAAGAGTTATTAGAGATGCGGCAGCTGGGTGCGACGCGGGTGGAACTCGGCGTGCAGGCGCTTGATGATAAAATTTTACAGTTAAATAAGCGCGGGCATGGCGTGGCGGAAATTGTCCAAGCAACCGAACTTCTAAAAAATTTTGGTTTTAAAGTAACTTATCATATTATGCCCGGTCTGCCCGGCTCTACTCCAGCTAAAGATTTAAAAATGTTTAAGCAGTTATTTGTTGACGAGCGTTTTCAGCCGGACCAGCTAAAATTTTATCCTACAGTGGTAACGCGCGGCAGTTTGCTTTATTATTGGTGGAAAGCCGGCAAATATAAACCATATTCCCCAAAAGTTTTAGAAAATTTAATAATAGCATGTAAAAAAATCGTACCGCCGTATGTTCGAATAATTAGATTAATTCGTGATATACCTGGCGAGTCAATTATCGCAGGCAACATGATTACCAATTTAAGGCAGATGATAAAGGACCGGGGCATAGCTTGCGGTTGTATTAGATGCCGTGAAGCGCGGGAAAAAGAATTAAGAATTAAGAATTATGAATTAAGAATTACTAAATACAAAGCGTCAGGCGGAGAAGAGTATTTTTTAAGTTATGAATCTAAAGATGGGAAAATATTATACGGGTTTTGTCGGTTAAGACTCATAACTCGTAACTTGCAACTCGCAACTCGTAACTCAAAATCCCCCTTACCCCCTTTGTTAAAGGGGGCGGGATTGATTCGAGAACTTCATGTTTATGGAGAGTTGGTACCGGTGGGGCAGAATAAAAAAATTCAGCATGCCGGGTTGGGAAAAATGCTGATGCGAGAAGCAGAGAGAATCGTTGCGCGAAGCGGCTATAAAAAAATCGCCGTGATTGCCGGTGTGGGCGTACGTGGTTATTATAGGAAATTTGGCTATAAATTGAAGAATAGTTATATGGTTAGGGATTTGCGGTAATTTCTTTAAGCAAACGGTTTACATAATCCAGGGATGAATCTCCTAAAATAATAATATCATATTTTTTCTTGAATTGCGCCAAATTATTTTTTTGTTTATAGTTATAAAAACCGATTTTGATTAAATGGTCATATTTAAATCCGGTTATCATATCCAGGTCGCTTAGCTGGTCGCCCAACAGCAGGACATTTTTTTTATGTTTTATTGTCTCCATAATTTTGGAAAAATTTTTTATTTCCGCCTCATCTTTATTGGCGCTATGGATAATCGGCTTATTAAAGCCGATCGCCCGGCCGTTTTGATCCCAAATAAAAGAATTGGAAATTATCTGAATATTGCCCGAGTGATTTTTTATTTTTTTCAAATATAGGTCAATGGACTCATTGCCTAGGCCGCTGGCGGACATAATCACCAAAGGTATTTTATGGTATTTTAAAAGTTTAAAGAATTTAGCGCCGCTGGTTCTTAGTTGGATATTTTTCGATTTGACCGCGCGGGCGATGTCTTTTTTATTGAGGCCGGATTTAATCAGCAGTTTAAAATGCGCAGTCCACCAGTCGTGCATAGCTCGTTTCTTTTTGGCCATAGAAAGGCGGGGGTTATTTTCCATCTGGTGGTATTTATGGTAAAGCGCGTAAGCCTTTTCAGCATAATTCGGTGTCAGGTATTTTTCATCCCTTAGAACTGAAATTAAAGAGGGAATTTTTTTGCCGTTGACAAAAGCTTTGGTTAAAGTTTTGTCAAAATCAGCCAGTACATGGATTTTTTTTGCGCCGGCCTGCGCGAAGGCGGATTTAAGTTTTGCTAGCCTTTTTGGGTTGGGGATAAGGATGTTTTTAGATTGTTTGGCCATGATTTTATTGTAGCAAGTTTTTCATAATAATAAAAGCGCGATTTAGCGTTGACCATTTAAACTATTTCTGTTAATATCTAAATATGTCCGACAAAATAAATATTCAAAGAAGCGTCCAATATTGGCTTAAAACTTCCGAGCATGATTATAAAACCATGCAGGGACTGTTTAAAATAAAAAGATACGCTGACAGTTTATTTTACGGCCATATTGTTTTGGAAAAAATTTTAAAAGCTCAGGTGGTTAAGACGACGCGTCAAGAAGCGCCGAGAACCCATAATCTGGCGGTGTTGGCCAAGATGTCCGGCATTGATTTTACCAAAGCAGATTTGGAATTTTTGGCCACGGTCAACCGTTTTAATATGCGCGCCCGTTATCCGGACATTAAATTAAACTTTTATAAATTAAGCACGGCCAAATATACCAAAGACAAGCTGGATAAGATTAAAAAGTTTTATCAAACTTTATGTCAAAATTTGAAGCTAAAAAAATAGCGGAAAGATACGCGCGGAAATTAAGGAAAGAAAATTTCCCATTTTTTGCCATTTATTTGTTTGGCTCTTATGCTAAAGGCAAGGCCGGAAAGGAAAGCGACATCGACGTGGCGGTTTTGTCCGACAAGTTAAAAAAAGATTGGAATAAAAATGAAGAATTATTATGGAAATTTAGTGTAGCCGTTGACCCCAGACTTGAGCCTATTGGTTTTACCATAGATGATTTTAAAGATAACGCCGACCCAATGGTTTTAGAAATAAAAAAGACTGGAGTTAGAATTAAATAAGCAAGTTGGCGCTTTGTTTATTGACTGAATTTAGGATTTATAATAATATTAGAGTATAATCGTTCATTGCTTATATTTTTTATCTTAAAGAAGGGAGGTGAAAAGATTGCTGTTGATAATACGGCTTAGGCGGTCGGTGGCATACTTAATCCAGTTACCTGACATTGTTCTATCTCAACATGAAGGGCATTTTACGAATTCGCTACAACCGGCCAAAGGGAAAAACTGTACCGTGTCACGGCAACCGCAAGGCGTGGGACCTTGTTTGGTGAAGTAGGGCGCGGATAGGGTTTCTGATTTTTTAACCTTTAACTTAACAGGAGGATTTGGTCTATAAATAACCCCCTTAGAGACCGTCCAAAATTTTGTTTTGTCATCTCGACGACCCCTCCGCCCCGCATTTGCGGGGCGGAGGGGGAGGAGAGATCTTTAATATTTTGCGCTATAACAAAACATTAAATACTGCACACAAAGTATTAAAGATTTCTCCCCCTCGGCAAGCTCGGGGTCGAAATGACAAAAGGTAATTGTTTATTAGTTTTCAGACAGTCTAAAAATCAAATCCCTCTATCCCCCTTTGTTAAAGGGGGCTTTTGTTTTTTTGACAAAAGGGGTGGCAGGAAGTAGTATTAAATTAACACTTACATGTCATTGCGAGCGTAACGAAGTGAAGCGAAGCAATCTCACGAATGACACATAAATAAGTAGGTGGTAATATTTTAGTGAAGATGCATTGTACGTGAGATTGCTTCGTCCCCCGCAGATGCGGGGTCCTCGCAATGACAATAATAATTTTATGTTTGAATATAAAAATTTAAAAAATAATGATCATGAAATTTGGGCAGCGATTAAACGCGAAATCAAAAGGCAGAGCGAAGAAATGGAGCTAATTGCTTCGGAAAATTATGCTTCTAAAGCAGTGCTGGAAGCTATGGCCACAGTGCTGACCAACAAATATTCGGAGGGCTATCCAGGGCATCGCTATTATGGCGGCAATCAGATTATTGATGAAGTGGAAAATTTAGCAATTGAACGCGCCAAGAAATTATTTAAGGCTGAACACGTTAATGTCCAGCCTTTGTCTGGTTCGCCAGCCAACGCGGCGGTCTATATGGCATTTTTAAAGCCGGGTGACAAAGTTTTGGGATTAAAATTAGATCATGGCGGACATTTATCGCATGGCCATCCGGTTAATTTTTCCGGTATATTGTATAATTTTACCCAGTATGAAGTTGATGAAGCAACCGGCCGCATTAATATGGATAAAGTGTATGAAGTAGCTTTGCGGGAAAAGCCAAAAATGATCGTGGCCGGTTATAGTGCTTATGCCCGCGAAGTGGAATGGCAGAAATTTAAAGATATAGCGGATGAAGTGGACGCATTCACTTTTGCTGACATTGCCCATACGGCTGGTTTGATCGCGGCTGGAGAAATGAATAATCCAGTGCCGTTGTTTGATGTTGTTTCCACCACTACTCATAAAACTTTGCGCGGCCCGCGCGGCGCTATGATTATGTGCCAAGAACGATTCGCTAAGCAAGTTGATCGGGCGGTTTTTCCTGGCATGCAAGGCGGACCACATGACCATATTACCGCCGCCAAAGCAGTAGCTTTTGGCGAGGCGTTAAAGCCGGAATTTAAACAATATGCCAAGCAAGTTATTGCTAATGCCAAAACCATGGCTGAAGAATTTATGAAGCTAGGATACAAAATCATTTCCAACGGTACTGATAGTCATTTAATGGTGGTTGATATGACGAGTAAAAATTTGCGTGGACGAGATTGTGAGCAGATTTTAGATCAAATTGGCGTTTCGGTTTCCCGCTCCACTATTCCCAATGACCAAAATCCGCCCTTGAATCCGTCAGGCGTCCGTTTTGGCACGCCAGCTATCACTACGCGCGGGTTGAAAGAACTGGAAATAAAATTAATAGTTAGTTGGGTAGATGAGGCTTTAAATAATAAAGACGACCAAAATAAATTAGCCAAGTTAAAAAATAATATCAAGGAGATGTGCTTGAGGTTTCCTATCCCGAGCGTTTAAGTTTGACTTTTAATTTTTATTTGTGATAGGATAAATTATATGGCTATCATAACTATTCCCAAAAAAGAGTTAAAAACAATAGTGAAAGAGAGTATTCGGGAGATTCTTGAACAGGAATCAATGAAATTCCGAGCTTTGTTTATTCCCTTAGCATCTCGGAAAGAGCAGAGAGATATTGAAAAACGTTACGGCAAACCTTCTCGAAAAATAGCGAAATCAATAGAGATTAAAATATGAATTGGCGCATTGATTTCTCGGCAGCTTCTCTAAAGTTCCTCGAGTAAAATAATTTTGAGGAAAGTTTTATTATTGATAAAGTCAAATTGGCCATTCAGAAATTTAAAGGAGAAAATATTAATATCAATATCAAAAAACTTAGCGGAGCATGGGAAGGATTTTACAGAATTCGTTCCGGCCGGACGAGAATCATTGTTGGATTTCAATTTAAAAGTAATCAAGCATA
>Ga0210049_1003784_pt1 | contig 13497 bp, 10 predicted proteins | sample CryGeyCG2014_300_2_FD_183964 | JGI IMG/M metagenome (GOLD analysis project Ga0210049, IMG submission 183964) | Groundwater microbial communities from aquifer - Crystal Geyser CG06_land_8/20/14_3.00 (SPAdes) (version 2) | ecosystem: Environmental > Aquatic > Deep subsurface > Groundwater | place...
GCGAGGAAAGGCGTTCGCCGTCTGTTTCTTATGACTGGATCTCAACTTGATAGGGCAGAGGGACATCAAAAAAGCCCCTCATGCCCCTGAAGGCACCGATTTTACCGAAGGTTTGGGAAACTTTTGTCATTGGTGACCCTCTTTGCCAACGCATGGAGTGAGCAGGACTCATTGCCCATTCGTCAAACGGCCTGGTATGTCAAGGAGCGGCCGACCTTTTCAGATGCCCTGGCCTTGGTCCGACGCCACCTATGGCAGTCCATGACTTTTTGCACGTCCACCTCAAAACACGATGTGCATAAATCCTTGCGCATTACGGTAGACCGCCTTACAGAAGGGATGTGCTATGCTTACTGATTGGATAAAGTCCAGCTTAGAATGCGAGATGCGTTGATTGGAGCCCACTAACAATGTCGGAGCCCCCAATCACTTTGCAGTCCATTGCACTCGAAAGGATGTCGGCAAACCATGCGAAAGCTCATGCTTATGCTCTCTCTCCTCGGTCTGTGCAGATTCGCCACCGCGCAGGGATTGGTGGATGTCCGCAATGTGGATGATGACCCTGAGAAGGAAATCATCGTCGACAACCCGTTCTATCGTCTGGTGCTCAAGGCTTCTACGGGTGGCACCGGGATCAGCCTGAAGCCCAAGCCGACGAACACGGAAATGGTCATTCCGCGCGACGGAACTGGGCTGTTTGCCGACGCTCTCTGGCAGCAGGGAATGGGTGGCGACTGGCAGGACGCCTACAGCTACACGGTGGACAATAACACACCTGAAGCAGCCCAAGTTACCTTTACTTTGCGCGGTCGGACTGGCAATACACTGCGGTGGATTACCATCCGCAAGTCGATCAGCGTGCAGAGGGACAGCCCGGTGATCGCTGTGAAGGTACGCGTCGAGAATGAACAAGCCTCGATGGAGGCGTTCCGCCTCGGCTACTGGGCACACCAGCAGATTGGCGCGATGAACCAGGACAACGCGCACTTCATCCCCACAGCGAACGGGGTGAAACAGTTCCTGGTGTCCGGTTCCTCCAGCACCCAGGAGAACTGGATGTACGACGCGGCGCGTGGGTGGATTGCTACCCGGGCTGAAGATGGAACCGGTGTCGCGTTCCGCTTGGATTACTCTCGACTGCTCGCTTTCTACCAGTGGCTGAAGGGGACCATGCAAACGGTGGAATGGCTGTACCGGTCGCAGGAGATTCCCAACGGTGGCGCATTCGAGACCGAGTACCAGTGTATTCCGTTTTGCGGCTTGCCATACGTAGACGGAGTCGGCGACGCCGTTGTGGGCGCCATCGTTTTCGACCGGCAGCCGCAGCCCGGGAAGTCCGGCCCCGCCCACGTGGCCCTTTTGGGCGGGGAAAGCAAGACCGCCGTCGACTTGGAATGGAAGCGACTGCCCGAAGAGAAGTGGATGTCTCTCAAGGCGACGACGGCAGACCTCAATCCCGGTCACGTGGAGAACGTCGGCTTCGAGCTGTTGCCGCCGCAGGAAGGCTCATACATCCTCCGCTGCAGGTTGTCCCGCGGTGGGAAGTCGGTCGGCGTGCTCGAACGGTTGCTGAACCTGGGGACGCCTTCCGGCCGCTACGCGATGGACCCGGAGGCAGAGCGGATTGGCGACTCCGGAGAGAAGTCGGGCGCGCCAAAAAGGGGGCAGTTGTCGAAACGGATCGAGGACAAGTGGCTCTATGAGGGGCAGGCTGTGCAGCACGTGTCCCTGCTGAAGGATGAAGAGGTTCTCTTCCGGGAATGCCGACGACGCGCATCGACCTGAAGGATGTCGGTGACATGTGGATGGTTCAGCAGTCATTGGACCTCCCCAAGCACGGCATCGGCGGAAAGAAGCTGAAGGTCACTTTCCATGTTCTACGCACGGAGGGGGACGACGCAGGCAAGTATGACATGGTGTTGCGTCTTCGCCCATGGAAAGACGGCGGCGTCAAAGGAGACGCTGTGGACGCTTAGGTATCCTGCCCGAAGAACATCTGGATGACCGGCAAGTGCGAGATGCTCGTGGACCCCTCCCTCGACCGCGTCGATGTCCAGATTTTCGGCGTCAAGACCGAGACGCTGTACGTGGATAGCTTCCTGATTGAGGCCGAGAGGTGAAGCAGGCCCGACGCCTGCGGTTGATGACTACCTCAGGAGGTCCATTCCCATGTTCTGTCCAGACTGCAAGTATGAGTTCGCTCCGCATACCCGGCGGTGCTCTGATTGCGGCGCGGACCTTGTCGAAGAACTGCCGCAGCAACCCCCCGTGGCGCGGCTGCCTGTCGGAGGAAGAGTCCCAACGGAAGCGGATGAGCTGGTCACGGTCTCCACCTCCAACCTGCCCGGCGCCGTCGCCATGGCTCGATCACTCCTCGACGCGACCGGCTTCTGGCATGAGTGCGAGGGGTTGGCATTATACCACTTCGGGTATGCCACGCCGGTGGTCATTCGAGTGCAACGGAGGGACCTCAGCGAGGTCAAGGAGTTACTGAGCGGTCTGGAGTCCGTAAGTCCGAACAAGCTGGGGGGCATGGTGTAGGTCGCTATTGCGACTTGTGTTACTCGCGCGAGGTGGAGACCGGGAGCGAATTCGTCGCGACCTGGTACTCCGCTACCGATTGCCCGTTGACCAGGCGTTCCTGGATGATGCGCTCCAAGCCTTCGGGAGTGCAGCCACGATACCAGGTTCCTTCCGGGTAGACTACGGCGATGGGCCCGCCGAGGTAGATGCGCAGGCATTGACACTTAGTCCGGAACACTCCGCCGCGGTTTGGCTCGACCAGCGCCGGTTCAGTGTAGGCCGTGTGCTGCAGGTCGAAAACGCCAGGTCCCACCGCTTCCCGGCCGCGAGCATCCCCAGCTCGTCCGGGGAGGCGTTCACGGACAAGTCCCCAAGTTGCAGTGACGCTCCTGCAGTTTCACTGCTGCAAATCAGTCCTCCAACATGCGAAGGATGTGTCGCGCAAGGTTTTCGTTGATTTCGCGATGACGGGGAACAGGCTGACACACCCCTGTGCGGGGGTTCTGATACCAATCGTGGCGATGCCCGTGGCGGATGAGCATGCCTCCGTTCCCCTCGATCTGACGGATGAGGTCCACGCGTTTCATGCCAGTTGAAGCTCCGCAACACGCCGCACGCTTGGAATGCACCCTCCCGAGAGCTCCTCGAACAGGTCTCTCAGGTTCTCCTGAAGCTCATCCAGCGTCTCCCCCTGGGTGAGATAGTCCGGGAACTCTTGCAGGTACCCAAGCCACATTTCCGCGTCCTGCCAGTAGACATACTCGATTGTCTTCACGGAAACATTCCTCCCAGCACCGTTGCCAACTGTCTTGACGTAGTGGTCATTCTACACTTCACAGAGCGTCTGGTCAACGCTCGCCCGTACCCCTCATTCCTCACGACAATACTGTACTGCCCCATCTGCATTACACGACAGCAGCGAATACTTGAGCGTCAACGTCTGGTTGGTCTGCCACTCCTTCGGGAGCTGGATGACGACGCGATCCCAATCGTGCTCGCCTCCGTAATGATCGGTGCTGTGGTCACGAGTCAGCAGGACAGGGAGAGGTTCTGACAGTACGAGCAGATGTCCCTTCCCACTTGCGTTGGTAAGGAAAACTCCCTTCGTGGGCGCGCCGTCCTCAATCGCTTCCCCTTGCTGATTGAGCAGCTTCACCTGCAAGCCTCCGGGCTTGACCTCCGGCAGAGGATAAGGGATCCCTTCGCTCAGTCCTTTCAAGGAAATCGGCGCTGTTGCGGTGACGGTCAGCTCGCAAACGATGCGGTCATCCAGGAAGCGGTATTTCCGCGCATAGGTCAGAGGTGTATCGTGGATTTTGCCAGTCATCTCAACCGTGGCGTTGTCGGTGTCGAACTTGCTCTTCGTGTCCCAGTACCACGGCCACTCGACCTTGCCGCTGTCCAGCGTCGCCAGCAAAGTGTTAGCCTGGCCCGCGCTCCAATTCTTCGACAGCAGGGAAACGCCAAACTCCGGCGACCAAAACAGGCACAGTCCGTCGTTGTGAGGAAATTGGTGATTGCATTCTTCTGGTCGTGTTCCAGCCTGCCACAGTCCATAAGCCACGCCGCCGTAGAGGAAGGCGTAATAGTCCTTCCGCTTCACGCAGAAGAATTCGTTGTCGAAGTTTCGCGTGAAGGATTCCATTTCCTCGCACGGCAGCTTTCCCGGGAGGAACTCGTTGCTGAAATTGCGGTAGTTTGCGAAGAGGATGTCGAACGCTCCGCTTGCCCTCCCAACATTGGACTTTTCGAGGTCGAAGTAATTGGCCGGGAAGTAGGCCATCACCTCCCGCAACCGCGATTCCGCAGCTTTGCGCGACTCAGCATCAAACGCGGGTCGCGCGTACGCCCATGCCAAGTGGTCGGGGAAACGGACTCCTGCTTCGGGAAGATGCCTCGCCATCGGTCCCAGTCCGGCGCCATATTGTGGTGAGGTCCAGTCGCCGGGAGTGCGGTGGCAGTAACCGCTGCTTCCGAGCCACGTCCCGTCAGGCTCCGGAGTGATCGTGTGGTTGAAAAGCCGGTAGCAGCGTCGCAGCGATTCGAGCACATCAGAGTCTTTTGTCTGATGATACAGGTAGGCGAGATAGTGTCCGGTGATGCCGTTGTAGGTCGCGTCCGGCCCACTTGCTTCCGTCATGTACCCGGCGGCTCGCTGGCCGTGGTTCCAGAGGGCGCAGGAGGTGAGCCAGTGAAGGTTCCGCAAGATGGCTTCTCTGTAGGGCGCCTCACCCGTGCCCTCGTAGTACCGCCACAGTCCGGCAAGAAGGACAGTCCACTGATTGACGCATCCGCCCACCGGTCCGTACAGCATTCGATCGGTGAGCCGTTGCTGCCCCGCGTGCCAAACCTTCTGCACTTCAGGAGGAACGTCCTTGTAAACCAGCGAGAAAGCCCCGCTTTGCGAGTGGCACAACGTAAACGCATGGATGCCGTAGTAGTAGGTGTTGTCTGGATTGCAGAACTCTCCTTCCTTCATCACCATCTGATCCAGCAGAACGCCAATGATGACGCGATGAAGGAGATTCCGGTCGTGGTAGTAGGGGTTGCAGTCCGACTTCAGCCAGTAGAGCGCAGCGATGTCTTTGGTCAATCCGGCATACTCCTCGCGCCCGTCGCGAGTGTAATCCGCGAGGGGATTGTCCTCACGGGCATTCCTCTTCTCGTCTTTCCAGCACCGGATGGATCCAAACCAGGCACTGTGCGGATCGAGGCACTGCTCAGAGAGAATTGCCGGAAGTGCGGAGAGGACTCCGTAATGGCCAAACAGCAACTGGCTGCGCGCCGGCTCCTTGAGCAATGCGGCTTCATAGTCCTTCAACGGTTTGACTTCGACCTGGTAGTCTGAGGCGGGTCGTTTCTTCCACTGCTGCAATAGTCGCCACGCAGCGGCCTGGTGTTTGTGGAAGCAGATGCTGCCGTCCGGCATCACATCCACACTGGCGCGGATGAACTTGGCCGCGTCTGCAGTCGGGCAGAGGATGATGGGGTATCCCTTGAAGTTGAGGCGATAGCCCGCGCCGCGCGCCGAGAGCTTCCAGACGTGTTCGTCTCCCGAGGGCAATGCGACTTCGGCTTGCATCGTGTCCTTGTTGAGGCGGGACTTCTCCGTTCCCGATTCGTCGGTGAGCACGAGACTCTCCAGCTTGTCCGAGGCGATGATCGGCAGCTTCCTTAAACCGGGAGGAAGGTAGACGTATGTGTCGGCGAACTGTTCCTTCTGCCCCGCAAGCCATTGGAGGTGACCGAAGACACCGAAGTCGAGTTCAGGAGTGGTGGAGATTTCAACCTGCGCGCCACCCCAACCGTGAACGATCACCTGATACACGCCGGGCCCCGCGGACTCGACACGGAGGCTTTTCTCCTCCCACGGAACCGGCTTGATCACTTCGCCGGCGAACTCCTCGCGGAACAGCAGGTTCTCTTCCGGGTCGAATACGCGTATCATCGTCGGACGCGGATACCGGTCACGAAGGGGATCGTACCATTTCACCTTGAGGTCGAAGTCAACTCCGGAGTGGTTGACGAGATAGAACGTCAGCCCATCGTTGAGGGCGAACGGCCCGGTAAAAGGCTTTGCCGACGCGGCGGTTCCCAATGAGATGGCAGTTGTCAGCATCAAGAGAGAAGTTCGCATAGCCCGTGACTCCCTATGGTCAATTCGTTTCCACTCATCAATTGTCTTCGGCCATTGTTGCGCAAGGACGGTCCCGACGGGCGTTACAGTCAAGCTCCCGAAAACATCATGACATTTAGGGCACCGTGGACGAGCATTCCCGGGAGCAGTCTTCGGGTCCGGTAGTAGTAGTAGAGGTAACCGAGGCAGAAGCTGACAAAGGCTTTCGCGCCGAAGGCATTGCACACGGTCCGGATCGGCTCAGGATGACGCACCGTCAGGTGGGTAAGCCTGATCGACGACGTTGATTCTGCCCCGGCGCGTGAATGCATGTGAACTCGACATGCCGGAATCAGGCTGACATGCTGACGAAGGTCCCATCTACGGACCGGCATTCTCTGTTGCCTCCGGAGACAGCTTCTCCAGTTTCACATCGTCGAACCAGACCTGGTTCGCGGCGTCGCCGCTGTTGTAGAGTCCCAGGCCGAACGTGAAGTCGGCTTTTTCGTCCACGGCACAGTTGACGACAAACTCGCGAGCGAAGCATCGCCAGTCCCGCGCCGGCTCCAGCCGCTTCTCCCAGATCGGGAGTTCCTTCTGGCCATACGTGAACGTCCAGACATACGGGGACTCCTTCCCGGTGTTAGCCCGGCACCAGAACGACAGGCGGTAGAAGGCGCGCTTGTCGGTGACCGGCACGTTGCGCACAACGCCGGCCAGATTTGTGATGCCCTTCGCCGTCATGCTCTTCTCTCCGCCTCGTCTCATGGTGGTGTCGAGCGCCACGGTCGCTCCCTTGCTCCACCAGTGATAGGTGAACCAGTCCTGGCAAAGCGGTTCAGGCTTGTCGGCGTACTTGGCCATATAGCCGGTGATCCGCGGATTCCGGGCGGCCTCGATGATCCGTTCCCGGTTCTCGTTGTTCGACACCATACGGTCAACATTGAAGCCGTTCTGCAATGCGGTCAGGGTGCGCTGCTGTTCTGCGTCCTGTGGATCATACGCTTGCTCGAAGGAACCATTGGAGAGCAGATTTTGCAGGGGTCTGTCTTTCGCAAGTAACAGAAACCGTTCTCTGTTGGCGAAGGGCCGCATGGCCAGATGTTTCTCGTCGATGGTCTGCCAGTATGCGGCCGTTGCAGCAGACCCACGCTGCTGACTCCGAGACTGGGTGACCGCCTCGCAAATCCTCAACACATCTGCTTCCATGTCTCCCCATTTCATCGTCGGATCCTGCTGCCACCAACTCACCCACGGACGCCAGGGTGTGGCGGCAATACAACAGTAGTTCACAAATGGTTCCAGCGTGTCGCGATAGACCCGGCAGTCCTCCTGTGCCTTGTAGAACCGCGAGATGGGTTCGAAGATGCTCTCTGCATCCTTATCTGATGCGATGTTTAGTGTAGCGGCGGACTCGGGTACGCGCCCCCGCAGGTCCATGAAGGCCCGGTACTGTTCCCAGTAGTATCGGCCATAGCGGAAACAGCGGGTTGTGAGGTCCACGCGCTTCCTGTTCCCTTCCCCCTCGGCGGTGCGGTTGGCGTCGTCCAACGCCTGAGCCATGATCGTGAAGTCCTCAGGCTGGGCGAACTTGAATTGATAGTCCCCCGGTTTCCACCGTGTGATGTTCCATTCGGTGGACGTTCGGCGGCGTTCGTAGATCTTCTCTGCCTGAGCGAAGTAGCGCGCCATGGCCGGCGCGGAGGACGACCCGTAGCAGTGCTGGTAGTAGTCGGCCAACAGTGCGTCCACGTCCGCGTCCGTATTCCAGAGCAGGTTGTTGAAGACCCACATCCGCGCTGCGTCCTGGGACCAGGGGATGTAACCTTCGCCCTTGAAAGCGCGGCATCCGTGGTCTCTCGCCCACCTCAGGAAGTCCTGCATCGCATGGGGCCACTGGTTCGGGATCACCCAGCCCGCGCCGTAGAGCCACTGGTAGATGCCGAACTGCTTCACCTTGTCCTGCCACACTGAGTATGCCTTGTTGGTGTTGCCTTCGAAGTTCATGCAGAAGGCGATCGTGTTGTCTTCCAGGGGGAAGCTCGGAGGCTTGTCCACCGCCTGATAGGGTAGGAAGGCCACCTGCTTGTTGGCCCACTTCTGCCGGATGCCTTTGGCCACCGCGTTCACATACGCGTAGTAGACGTCCGAGAGTCCGCCGGGGAGAGTCTTGGCGCGTGCGAGGTCCGTCTCCGAAAAGGAATCTCCGTCATTGACCGTCACAGAAACGGACACGGCGTCCGGCCGCCCAGTGAACCATTCGTCGGCGTACTCGATCGTGCGTTGGACGACACCCGGCTCACTGAACGTCGGCTGCCAGCGCCCCCCAATACCGGCGGCAGGGATGAAACGCTGACCGCGGTGGATCGGGTAGAACTCCGGGTTCGTCTGAGCGAACCGGGCTGGGTCGAAGATGCGCATCTGGTTATGATGGTATTGGTAGCGGTCGGTTCGGCCGTTGTCACCCAACCAGGAGGTGATATCGAAACCGGCGGGATCGCTCCAGACTCGCAACAGGAAGTCCGGCCCCGGGTTCAGCACGTACAGGTCCTTCGGGATCGCCAACTTCTCCAGCGGCTCGTAGATTTCGCCCAGTTCACCCGGTAGAACAAGCCGCAGACCCGCGTAGTTCATCAGGAAGAACCACGCACCGTACAGGGCTCCGGTGCCCGAGGCCCCGACAACGTGCAGGTCCGAGCCCTTGGTCGCAATCAGGAATCCGTGGGCGTCCGCCTGTTTGAGTTCGGGGAATTCACTCTCTGGCTCCCCCTCGAACCCAACCACGATCCGGGGCCGCCGCTGGGTCTCCGCCTCCCCTGGCGCGCCGGCAGCAATCTCGACCAAATCCACCTCAGTCAGGAACAGACGGTTGTCCTCCGTCTGGCTGCCGCTCAGGCCGATGATGAGCGTGGCGTTGCTGTTCTTCGGGTTGTCCATGAGAAAGGTGGTCTCATGCAGACGCCAGTCGCGCGAGGCAGGGAGAACCTCGATGAGGGGTTGCGCCAGGTGAGCGACGCGCACGACTGCCTGCGCCGGCGAGGGAAATATCATCTTGTATTGAATGGACAGCTTGTAGCGCACGTCCCGCTTCAGGTTGAGGGGGAGCACAACGCCGGCGATTGCTCGCTCCGGGTTGGCGCCTCGGATGATCACGCTGTAGCTACCTTTCCGGTCCCTCTCCCGTCGCGTAACCTGCACTCCAGTGTTCGGGTTGTGATAGGCGCGCCATTCACCCGAGATCGACTCCCACCGGTCGTCAGCCCGCTTGGGCAGCGCCGGTTGCTGGAACAGACGGTTGGGGATGAGACCTCCCGCCGGTCCCTCTGCGAGCTTGGCGCCGGTGATCTTCTCCAGCCATTTCCTGAGGGTGTCGGCCGCATTCCTGACCTGCATCGTCTCATATCGGCCATCGGCGTCGAACGGTGGCTTGCCGACAACCACGTCGGGCACACGGCCAGCCTTGACGTTCACCAGGGTCATCTGCTCTGGCGATTCAGTCACAACCGCGTCACGGCTCAGAAAGACCATGGGGCGGTTCGGCTTGGCGTCTGCGACGCGAACACTGAGGTCATGTGCACTGCATAGTATCAGGATCGCGCCAACGGCCACCCATCGGTTGCCTCGATGCATCCCATCTTCTCCTTGGCCCACGCGAGGGCCGTCAGAATGACCACGTCCGGGGTGTCGAGTGAAGAGCAGGGAAGGCATTGTCACTCCACTTTCAGACTCGCCCCGCAGTCGAACCACACCTCGTCACCCACGCCGTATTCGTAGATCGTCCAGCGACCGTTCACGCCGATGTCGTCCCTCAACTTCTGCGCGGGGACCTCGTCGCGGAGGACCACATCGTTGATCCCGGCAATGTGGAGGTTGCCCCACGCCTGGTACGGAAAGCCCATGACTCCGTGGACCTTGTAGTCCACGCCCGGTTTGCCGTTCTCAAGGTGGCCGCCGTTGTAGAAGCAGTCGCCGTAGTCGAAGCGGTCGCCGACCTTCACCAACCCCGCGAAGGGCATATTGACCTCCGGGCCGTTCTTGATGAAGCCGTCCCGGAAGTCGACTGCGATACCCTCTCCGATGTTGCCGGAGGAATCGAGGGTCAGGAGCGTCCCCGTCTCACCCACTTTGCTGCATGCCTCGACACTGTAGCTGCTCATCCGCTCACCGAAGTTGTTGATCACGATGCGGTTGCCCTTCAACGTGTCCGGCGGCGGGAGCTTGCCTTCCAAGGTGACTACCCTCTTCTCCCGATCTACCTTGATGATCTTTGCATGCTGCGGCAACGGAACCGTCACCTGCAGCTTCCCGGCAGACAACTTGCTTCCCGCCACAAGGCGAAGGAGAGTGACCTTACCACCGCGTTCGCGAATCAGACCGAACTTGCCCGTCAGAGAGAACTCGCCGCATTTGAGCGAAGCCCGTTCCGAGCCATTGGCCAGGATAATGTCCCGTCCACTGGGAACGGTGACCTCCAGGGCAATGGGCGCGTAGTAGCTCTTCCCGACAGCCTGCACCGGGAGCCGCTTGATCCCGCTGATGAAGCGCTGGTTGAGATACGGCTCCAGTACGGTCACAAACTGAGATTGGAGCACAGGCGGGACGCCAGCGCCACGCGAGAAAGGCAGAACGCGGTGCGGGATCGCCCATTGCAGCACGTTCTTGTCCGGGGCGATGGGCGCGCCACCGCGCGCAGTGATCAGCTCTGTGTCATCCATCGGTACGAAGTTCAGTCGCAGGTGAAGATTGTCATCGGTCGCGTAGGGGATGTCCACGCTGGTGAGTGGCTGCATCGGCCCCCGTGCCACGTCACGCAGGAAGCAGTACGGGTCCCAGCGATCAACTCCACTGGCGTCCTTGTAGTGTTTGCCGTACTCAACATCCTCCCCCGCCAGCGTCCCTTTAGCTTGCCGAACGAGTTCGGCGCCCTCCACCGTTACCGAGTTCTGCGTGTAGCCTCCGTGCCAGCTTTGCAGGTGGTCGTTGCCTCCGGTGACGCGGAAGACATCCACCGCATACCAATGCTCCTGGTCGATGTCCACCAGCGCCACCATGCGGCGGTAGTCGGTGACATTTGGCCCCTTCTCGCCGCGGGGCTGGTTGATGCGGTAGGGGCGCTTGGAAGCTTCCATCACCTGCACGCCGTTCTCTCCGGGAGACCACGCTGTGATCGAGCCAATCACCGTTGAGCACGGCTTTTCATCGCGATCCACGACGACCGTGTTGTGAGTGAACAGGCTCCATTCCCATGCAGGGGCGAAGTTCCACGACTGCGGGTAGCCGATGTTGGGAAGCAGGTCGCGCCCGAATCCATGCAGACCCAGCATCAGCGGATCGTAGTGTGCGTGCCCGCGCAATCCACCATAGAAGAGCGTGGCGTCGCGCTGATCCTTGCCCCTGCTGCTGCGCAGGACGCCGAGACCGTAGCCATCAATGAATTCCGAAGGTCGACCGCCCAGGCCGTAGAAGGGCTTGCGGCTGACATCCGTGCCGCCGACGTCGCCCACGCAGATAGTGAATGGACCATCCAGAGCGCGAATAGCCGGAGCGTACGCATTGCTGTAGGCAAGCAATTTTTCGTTTTCGCTGATGTCCGGGTAGCGCTCCCAGCCCGGCGCGTTCGGCGACAAAGTGCGCAGCCGCTTCAGAGCGGCCGCGCAACGGATGAAGCCGGATCGGGCGGAGTTGTAGCTGGTGGACTCATAGCTGGATCCGTCTTTGTAGAACTGGTTGCCCACGGTAATCAACCGCCCGCCACCATAGTAAAGCCATTCGAGGCAGTCCTGGCTGTTGGGTTTCTTTTCTCCGAAGTCGTTCATCATTAGCGATAGCGTCGCCATCGCTTCTTCGGCCCAGCCGGTATTGGGAAGGATGCGACCGTCCAGCAGCGCCTGGATGCCTGCCCGGAACAGACGATCCTCGATATACACCTTCACATCGTCAATGGTCTTGATCTCCGGGACGTGCTTCTGCGCGAAGGCCAGCAGTTCCGCGTCGCCGTCCATCGCTTCGCTAATCTCGTCGTAGCAGGTCGCACTGGCGACGAGAGCGCCGCAGGACCACACCACGTCGGTGATCATTCCCGACCCGTGGTTGTATCCGGGCAGGTACGTCCGGTCTTTGCGGTCGGTTGAGTTGGGGTATTCGAAGGCTTCTTTGAGTAGACACACCGCAGCCTTGTGAGCGTACCGCCTGTCGCTGGTGGCGAGGTACGCATGTCCGAACGACTTAATCGCCGGCTGCAGCATCGTGTTATAGGCATAGTGCGCGTACAGCCCGATGAAGTGGAACTTCTGGCCTGCCCGGTTATACCCGCGGCCATCGTCGGCGTACGGGCCGGTTGTCATGTCACCGGAAACGAAGTCGTTGCTGGGGTAGGTCTCTCCGCCGATGGGACACTTGAGCTTGTACGGCATGGTCTCCACATCGACAATCCACGGGTAGAACGCGTTCGCCTCGTAAATCTTCTCAGCGTGGACAGGGCAACCGGTCTTGGGAGTCCGGAAATTGTCATTGCCCACCGTCGTGCATCGCAAAATTTCGGTTGAGGGCATCATCTGCCAAAACCAGTCGTCCGACTTCTCCACCCACCTCTCCGCCGGGGCATTGCCCACCCCTGCGGTAAACGGGCGCGAGTCGCCCTTCATCGCAAGGTTGACGAACCCACTCGATCCCTTCAACTCAGCGATCTTCTCCGACGTAAGCAGCGTGCGTTGCGTTTTCACAGGTGCATCTCCAAACGCAAGGGTGGCAAGGGCGAGGGACAGAATGATGACGGAATGGATGATGAGATGGAACATGGTGGACTCCCGACAATCACTGTAATCGCGCATCCGAACTGCAATATTCTGCACCGTTTGGGAGGTGAATGTCAAACGATAGTTTCGGGTCCTAAAATTCCGGCATAAGAACAATCCAGGCATGAGATGCCCACGATTTCATATCGGGGGAGTATCACGTTCTCGCTACAAGTTCGTATCCTCCTCCGTGGTTTGGCGACCTTCCCATTCAGACCGGAGGTCGGAATGGGAAGGTCACCAAACCACGGAAGTAAGAGAAAACCCCGCATGTAGGTTGGTTGTGATAAGTAGGTGGTCAAAAATACTGTCCCATAGTTCCCGAAAAGATAGTGGGGGGTTATGCTATTTGACAGTTTGATTCGGTAATGGCAATCCCCCCGGACTTGTTCCGGGGGAAGGTTAGGTTCGCGCTACAACCCGGACGCCGCGCAACCCCTTCTTCAATCCCCCCGGACTTGTTCCGGGGGAAGGTTAGGTTCGCGCTACAACCCGGACGCCGCGCAACCTCTTCTTCAATCCCCCCGGACTTGTTCCGGGGGAAGGTTAGGTTCGCGCTACAAC
>Ga0210049_1003785_pt1 | contig 13494 bp, 8 predicted proteins | sample CryGeyCG2014_300_2_FD_183964 | JGI IMG/M metagenome (GOLD analysis project Ga0210049, IMG submission 183964) | Groundwater microbial communities from aquifer - Crystal Geyser CG06_land_8/20/14_3.00 (SPAdes) (version 2) | ecosystem: Environmental > Aquatic > Deep subsurface > Groundwater | place...
GCAACTGCTCATCGTGCATCGGGTCGCCTCTGATCGCGGTCCGGGACTCCGGGGTGGGGCAGCCCAATCTGCAATCTGCAATCTGCAATCTGCAATCCCGTCAGTCTCCCTGCGCCTGCCGGAAATCCACCCGCCGCAGTATCCGCAACTGCAGATACGTGAAGCCGATCAGGATCGTGCCGAGAATCCAGGCGTAGGAGGTGGCGAGGCTGAAGCGCAGGTTGACGTAGGCCTCCTGCCAGATGGCCATTCCCATGACCATGGTCTCTTTGCCGGGGCCGCCGAAGGTGAGTAGGAAGATGCTGCCCATGGTCTGGAACGTGTAGATGAAGGCGCCGACGAAGTTGATGAGGATCAGCGGGGCGATGGTGGGCAAGGCGATGTTGCGGATCCGGCGCAGAATGCCGGCGCCGTCGATCATCGAGGCTTCGTACAGCTCCTCCGGGACGGACTTGAGGGCTGCCAGGTAAATGAGGCTGCCGATGCCCGCGCCGGCCCAGACGCCGGGGAGAATGACGCAGGCCATTACGGTGGCCGGGTTTCCGAGCCAGTCGACCGGCTGCATGTGCAGGTAGTGGAACAGGGGCGCGAGCAGGCGGTTGATGGTGCCGCTGGCGGTGCCCTCGAACATCTCCTTCCACATCAGGGTCACGACCAGACCGCTGGTCATCTGCGGCAGGAAGAAGAGCGTGCGGAAGAGGATCTTCAGCTTCGGGACTTCGGTCAACATGAACGCCAGCACGATGGGCGTGAAGAACGCCAGCGCCAGGTTCCACAGCACGAACCGGAACGTGGTCAGGATGTAGTGGTAGAAGTTGGGGTCGAGGGCGATGCTGATGAAGTTGTCGAGCCCGACAAAGAGCGACCGACCGACGATCTTGTAGTCCTGGAACGCCATCAGCAAACCGCGCAGAAGCGGGTAGTAGCCCCACAGCCCAATGGAGAGGACTGCCGGCGCCAGCAACGCCCACGGGAGCCAGCCGCGGTACACCCCCGCCAAACTGCGCGCGTGCTTGGTCTGCTCACGAACAATCAACACGACGAAGAGCAGCAGGATCCCGCCCACCAGGAGGGCAAGGGCGCGGGCGCGCGGCCGGTACTTGTCCAAGGTGGACGGGGGTTGCTCGAACATGATGCCCGTGTTGGCATCGCGCTCAAGCCGCTTCAGCGCCGCCAGGTAGTCGAACTCCTTGCCACTGGGGCGCAGCACCAAGTCGATGACTTCGCGCTGGTAGAAGTCGCGAAACTGCAGCCACTTGCCCATGAAGGGCTCGACCACTTCGAGAATCTCGCCGGACTCGATATCGGCCCACACCTGCAGATTCTCGGGCGGAATCTCGCGAAGGTAGTCGTCCAGCCGCAGCCGTTCGAGGGCGCGCGGGTTGAGGAACTTGGCCTGCCCGGCGGCGACCTTGCGGCGGATGTCCTCATCTGCGCCCTCGATGGCGCAGACGCGCTTCATGATCTCCCAAACCAGGTCGCGGTACGCCTTGCGGTCTGCCGGGGTCGGCCCGCCGCGCTTGCGCACGTCCTTGCCGATCATGAAGAACGAATTGGAGGCTTGGAGCACCGGCCGGAGCTTGTCGTTCATGGCCGGGAATGGGAACATGCCCAGGTCGTCCGGCTGGACGCCGAGGGTCTCGAACTCCGTCATGTCGCCCGCCCACAGCGGGTACATAGCCAGGTCGCGCCCAAAGCGCCGGAGCGTGTCGGTGAACTGCTGAACCGTCACGTCGATGCAGCCCTGGAAGACGTCGTCCTTGCCGAAGAAGACGCGTCGCCCCCTGAACTGGACGGAGCCCTGCGCCAAGTCGTCCTTGCTCACCTCAACCGGTTCGCCCGATTGCCGATCCATGATCCACGGCGCCCACCGCATTCGGTAGTAGAACCCCACTGCCGCCGCGGCGTCGGGGTGCGCCACGTTGCACCGCCACTTCGGCCGCACACCGGCCAGGTCCTCGCCCGTGTCCGGCGCACGGAAGTCGGTATCCTGTTCATTGAAGGTGTAGACCTTGCCGGTGGTCGGGCACTTGCGGTCCTGCACCACGATGCTCGACCCGGTGGTGGCGACCCAGGGGGCGAACGCCCAGCTCGCCGGAATCATATCCACCGCGGCGGTCTTCGTCTTCCGGTCATAGAGGAGCCGGCACCAACGAAGGAACTCGTCCCAGGTCTGGGGAGAATGCGCGGGGTCCAGCCCCGCCTTGCGGATCAGGCTCTTGCTGCACAGAATGCCGACATAGGTGCCGCCGCGGTTGGGCAGCGAGTAAGCGACGCCATCTACCGTCACCACCTGACGGTAGAGCGGCTTGATCTTCATCCACTGGTCCCACTTGGTCTCGTCGGCGTCGATCTGCCCGTTGAGGTCCGGCTTGCCATCCGGCTTCAGTTTGGGCTTGCCGTTGGCCAATATGCCGTCCCGGCCGATCCACTCGGTGAGCGGATATGCCAACCCTTGCGACACGGCCTGCCGGATATCCGTCTCGAAGATGTCCGGCCCGATGTTCGCCGCCATGGCCATGGCCAGGCTGGCCCGCGCGCCTTCCTGCGGCATGCGGATGCCATCCCATTGCTTGAAGTGGATGTTCGGGTGCTCCGCGAAGAAGTCGCGCAGGTTCTTCGGTAGCCGCTGCTGCGTGTTGAAGCGCGAGGTGATGGAGATGTCGAACTGCTCCGCCCTGCCGGGGTCAGCCGGGGCCGGTGCGCAGGTCAGGAGGCTGCACGCGACTGCGAGGACGCACGCCGCTGAGAGGACCGAGACGCCCGGGGGGAGCGGGCGCACACGGTGGTTCGGCAGACGACGGCGAGTGGGGGCGAGGGGAGTGGGTGAGTCCATGGTGGCTTCGGGAAACCGCCTATTTTACCCCATCCCGGTGGCTTGGACCTCCCGCGTGACGCGGCCGCGGGCGCCATGACTGGACCGACACCGTCGAGGGAAGCCCGAGCCGGCGAGACCGAACACTCCTTGCCGAGGCGCTATAATGCGTGGCTGTTGGGGCGCCTCCCCAACGACAGGCGCGCGCCGACAGCGACCGTGGAGGAATACGTCTCAGCGCTTGCAGCACCTCGGAGGTCAATGACCGTGAGCCACGCCCGAAGACCGACCCGCACCCCGCTCGTCTGCATTCTGCTCGCTGTCGCCGCACTCGCGGCTGGCGCGGCCGACTGGCCGCAGTTCCACGGACCGCGGCGAGACAACATGTCGGACGAGACCGGTCTGCTCAAGCAGTGGCCGGCCGATGGCCCGAAGCTGTTGTGGACCGCGACGGGGATTGGTGCGGGCTTCTCTTCCGTCGCCATTGCCGGCGGGTTGGTCTACACGACCGGCAACGTCGGCGCCGATACCGTCCTCACCGCGCTGAACCTGGCCGGCGAAGCCCAATGGACCGCCAAGAACGGCCCCGCCGACAAGCACGACCGCCCCGGCACCCGCAGCACGCCGACCGTCGACGGTGACTGCCTCTACCACGAGAACTCCGACGGCGACCTGGCCTGCCTGGAGGCGAAGACCGGGAAGCAGCTCTGGGCGCTGAACCTCGTGGCCAAGTTCAACGGACAGAGCCCCCGGTGGGGGCATGCCGAATCGCCGTTGGTCGACGGGGAGCACGTCATCTGCGTCCCGGGCGGCACCGAGGCTGGCATGGTTGCGCTGAACAAGCGTACCGGGGGGACGGTCTGGGCCTCGAAGGGCACCACCGAGAAGCCTGGCTACGGGTCGCCAATCGCCATTGAGTTCGGCGGCGTCCGGCAGTATGTGACCATGATGGAGAAGTCGGTGATCGGCGTCCGCGCCGATACGGGAAAGCTGCTTTGGCGCGTGCCCCACAACGCCTTCGCCGAGGAAACCGCCTCGACGCCGCTGTACCAGGACGGCTTCCTCTTCGTGTCTACGTTGCCGCCCGGCGCCACGCAGTGTATCGAGCTCACCGCTCAGGGCGACCGAATCACCGCCAAGCAGGCGTGGCAGTCCGCCGCGCTGGACGACCATCACGGGGGGATGGTGCTGCTGAACGGGTACCTCTACGGGGCGTCGCTCAAGGGAAAATGGGTGTGCCTGGAGGCGAAGAAGGGCAGGCTCGCCTACTCCGCAGACGGCGTCGGCAAGGGCTCCGTCACCTATGCCGACGGGATGCTCTACACGCTGAGCGAAGAGGGCGGCACTGTCGGGCTGGTGAAAGCCACCCCCGACGGGCACGACATCGTCAGCCAGTTCCGTCTGCCCGCAGGCGGAAACGGCCCCGTGTGGGCGCATCCGGTCGTGTGCGGCGGCCGGCTGTACCTACGCCACGGGGACTCCCTCTACTGCTACGACATCCAGGCGCGGTGACCCGGCCCGCGGGCTGAACGACGCTATCGACTGCGGGTGAACACGTCGGGGCTCGGCTGCCCTGCGTCGGTGGCGGCGCTTGGGAACCTGATCGTCTCGGTGCGGTCCGGCCACTCGACGCGCACGGAGCGGACCCCTTCCTGCGTCACGCGAGGCAAGGTGGCGTCGCCCCGGTGCGGCAGCAACACGGCCAGTATGTCCGGCGGCTGCGCCGTACGGACGTCCGCCTTCAGGCGCGGGTGGGGGACTGCGGTCGCGGTCGGGTTCCAGCGGATCTCTTTCACGTCGGTGCTGAACGCCAGCTTGGCAGTGGCGAACAGGACCACGCGCAGCTTCCAGCCCGTCTTCGCGTCGGCAACCTCGGGGAACTCGCCTGCCACGTTGAGGTCGATGCCGTCCCCTGACATCATGAACCCGTGGTCGTTGACGCCTTGGAGCATCCAGGTGTAGGCGTGCTCCTTCCCGTCGGTCTCGAACTGGTCGTAGACCACGGCATACGGGTGGTCGCGGTCGTGCACGAAGCAGACGTGCCGCACGTAGCTCTTCAGCGCGTCGTTCGCATACAGGTCGCCGATCCGCCCGGCGGCGTAGGTGGCTTCGGGCGCTGGCGCGAACGCGACGATCCGGCCTTCGGCGCACTTGGTCTTCTGTCCGGCGCCGTCGAAGAGAACGGTGTTGTGGTCTTCCGACTGCCCGCCGCCGTACCCCGTGTCCCCCGCCAACGCACTGCTTCCGCAGTACAGAGCAAAGTGGCCGCTATCGTACTGACCATGCCCGTAGGTCGGGTTGCCGCCGCAGGTGAACGAGAGTAGGCAGTCCTCTTCGCCCCAGCCGGAGCGCATGGTCACCAGCCCGCGGCGTGAGAATCGGGCGCTCAGCGGCATGTTGGTTTCGTCGGGAGAGCGGCCAGCCGGCGCCACGCCATTCCAAAGCAGGAGGTAGTTGAGGAGCGGCTGCGCCGCGTTCCTACCCTCGCCGAACACGTCCGCCGGATCGGTCCTTCGGCCCGAGATCTCGGCCCACATCCAGGCGATCTCCGGCCGGTCGAGCACCCGGGCGTACAGGGGAAAGAAGCACGTGTGGGCATGGAAGAACGAGTCGTTGGTGTTGTCGTAGTAGTTGCGGCCGGGCAGCATCTCGTAGAGGTAGTAGTCGAATACCTTCCGCAGCCGCGGGTGCTCGAACAGGTTCTCGCCGCCGGCACGACGGAGCGCTTCGGCGGGGAACGTCAGGTAGTAGAGGCAGGCGGAGGTGTAGCCGGCACCCTCCAACGCGCCGCCGTCGGGGCCGATGCCGATGTCGAGGTACTGCTTGATGCCGTCGAGGAAGAGGTCGAGCCAGGCGCGCTCTTTCTCGGCGTTGCCCGTTTCGCCCCCCACCGCCAGCGTCAGCAGCGCCGCCGAGGAGTTGCCGATCAACGCGAAATTGTGGCCGAGCAGACCGGGGTACTGCGGGCTGTCGGGCGCCGTGCGCATGTAGTCGTCGAAGTACCGTAGGTACGTCCCGGTAATGTAGTCGCGCACCTCCGTGCGTTCGCCCTCGGTGAGCTGGTCGTACAGCAGATCGTAGAACACGGCCAGCGACCGGCTCGAGTGGCCGGCATCCAGCGGCTGGCTCAACCAGCCCTTGTACTCCTGCCCATAGTTGGTGCCGGCGATGCCGTCGGTGACCCGTTCGCGGATGATCGTCAGGACGATGTTCTTGGCACCCGCAACGTACTTCTTCTCCCCGGACAGCACGCCTATCCACGCCAGTTCCTCGAAGCACTTGGTGAGCCACGTCGCGCCCGACCGGTCGCGCCAGTAGTGGTTCTTGCGCTCCGGCCAGTCAACGTATAGCGACGACTTGGGGTCGAGGTAGCCGTCGCACTTCTCCCGGAGTTTGGCGTACGCCAAGCGTTCGACGTCGCCCCCCAGCCGCGCGCGCACCTCAGCAAGCTCCGCGGCGGTGCAGAGCAGGCGCGGGTGCTCCGCACCGGTCTCGTAGAGATTGGCGCCGGCTGCGGTCGCCGGGCTGCCGAGTGTGGTCATCAGCAGTGCTCCCAAGAGCAGTGTCATGTGCGATTCCCTCGTCGCGCAGTGTCTTCCGGCGGCTACTTCAGCGGCGAAGCATGAAGCCGCTTCAGTTGCTGGGAAACGGGATCGACAACGATGCCGACGTTCTCAAGCGCCACCACGCCCAGGATCGGCTCCACGCCGGGGGGACCGAAGATCACCTGCGCCACGGTCTCCTCACCCATGAACGAGACGCGAGCGAAGCCGATCTCGTACTCCACCGGCTCGCCGTTGGCGAGTTCGTACACCTTTCGCCGCTCAGACCTGATCCCGGCTTCGAGCAGCTTCTCACGCGGCGCCAGGCAGTCGATTGCGCCTGTGTCCACCAGGAACTGCGCCTCGAACGGCTGGCCCTCCCCGGCCAGATTCGCGACGCGTGCCGTCACGTGTGTCACGCCCATTGTTGATCTCCTCCAATGTGTGGAGTCCTGGAGCAATGGAGTGCTGGTGAGGTACCTTACGCCACCACTCCACGGCCCGGCGCCCGGGGTCCTACTCCTCCGCCGACACGAGCTGGAGCTGCGTCGAGAGCCTGTAGGTTCCGGCGTGGGTGAAGGTCAGTTCGCCGAACAACGCCAGCGATCCTGTCTGGGGCGGATCCACCTTGCCGGTCCACTTGCCGTCGATCTGTGTCAGGGGGGAGGCTTCCCAGGTCGAGGGGCGGAAGTCCTTCGTCGCCGAACGCGCCACCCACAGCGTCCCGGACTGGGGTGCCGGGTCGGCGGTCACGGTCAGGCGGCACTTGCCCTCCACAGTCTCGTGGTGCCAGTCCATCTTGGGCAGCGACTTGCCCGAGGCAACAGCGCGGAAGAACCCGGTCAGTGCGCCGGTGAGGCGCTCGATGTCGCTGACGTCGTGCCCCTTGTTGGGGATGTATAGCACGTGCTTGGGCCCCACCAGTTGGTCCCAATAGAGGTTGAGCGAGTCCTGGGTCCAGTAGGGGTCGTTGGTGCCGTTGAGAATGAGCTTCGGCAGGGTGATCCGGTCGCGGTAGGTGAATGGATCCACCATGGTTCCCAACCGCTTGCCCTGGTCCGTCTGCAGTGCCTGCTGCAGGTGCAGGTCGGTGTAGTCCTGGATTTCCAGGCTGTATGAGCCCCACGTGTCGAGTTGGTGGCGCATCTGCGCGGGCAGATCGAGGTTGTCGTAGACGATCGGGGCGATGCCCTTCACTCGCGGATCGACGGCGCCACAGAACCAGGTCGTCCACCCTCGCTTCGAGGCTCCGGTGACCACGAACTTGTCAACCGGCTGCGGCCACGCCTCTTTGCTGTACGCCGTCAGCACATCCATTGCCTTGACCGCGCTCTTGGTCATGGGGAACAGTAGCGGCCAGGTCTCGTCTCCGGTCTCCATGAACTTCTTGAAGGTGTATGCGATGAGGGCATCTTCCCTCAGGTTGCCGAACAGCGGCTGGTTGGGGATGTTGTAGAGAATGACGACAGGCGCGCTCGTCATCATGCAGGCCATCACCCCCAGGTTCTTTTCCGTGTCGCCCCCGTCGCCGCCCGTGATCACCAGCATGGCGTGGTCCGCCTTCATCTGCGGCGGCTCGAACACGCGGAGCAGGTGCGTCCACTTGATGCCCTGCCAGACTTGGGAAGTGAACCGCAGATCGGTGACCTTCACAGCGAGAACGGTCTCCTGCCGCTCCTTCTCCCACTGGAAGTCCGGCTCGGGCTTTGCCAGGTAGTCGAAGATGTCCGCCTGGGTCGGCAGACAGAAAAGCAGCGCGCAGCCAACGGATAGCAGTCGTGTAGCGGTTCGCATGTCTAAGTGCTCCTTTGACGGTGCGGATTGTGGGACTCGGAGTAGTGTAGCCCGAACCACGAAGGGAGGGGAGTCCTCCCAATGCTGTCAGGTTGGCCGATTCCGAGGCGTGGCACACAGGGATTCGGCGTCCGGCAGGGAACTGGTGCCCCACTGCGGCCACTTTGAGATTCGGCGACGGACGTGCGCCGCCACCGGTGCCGCAAGGAGGGATCGACGATGCACTCGAACAGGCTGCTTCTCGCCGCTGAGTTGCTCGCGGTGTGCGGCGCGGCGATAGGCGACGCGCAACTGCAGAACGGTGGCTTCGAGACCACGCACACAATAGCCGGCGCGACTCACCCAGACCAGGGGTTCGGCGTCTGGCGCCTCGGTGCGGACGGCAGCGCCCCCACCCACTGGAGCCTCAACCCAGCCTATCCCGGCGAGCTAACCGTCCTTTCGGACGGCGCCCATGCCCGACGGAACTTCGTCCGCATTCGCGGCAACGGCAAGCGCGGCCAGGCGCACGTCTACCAGCCGTGTCCGGGGCTTGAGGTGGGCAAGTGGTATACAGTGCGAGCCTGGGTGCGAGGCGGATCGGCGACGCTCCTGTTCTACGAGTACTTCAAAGACGGGACGATGAAGTTCCCCAGCGTCGTGGCAGCGAACGCCGGGCCCGACAAGTGGGAAGAGGTGTCGGGCTACTACCTGTGCGGCGGGCCCGGGTTCACCAGCGCCTCGCTGGCCATCGTCGTCGAGGCGGGGAAGCGCGTGGACGTTGACGACGTGCAAATCGAGGAGGCCCCTGCGATGCCAGCCATAGACGGATTGCAGCCAGTCGTGATCGAGAACGAACTGACCCGAATCGTGCTGTCGCCGCGCGGGCATCTCCAGGAGTTCGTCGCCAAGAAGGGCGGCGTGAACTACGCGTCGCCCGACACTGCAGTCGCGATGTTCAGTGCCAGTCGTCGCGGCGGCGAGGTGCCGGTCAGCTTTGTCGAGCGGAAGGGAGCGCAGCTTGTCATCCACTTCGTGGACCCGAAGCTCGAGGCGACGCTCAAGGTCGCGGCGGCGCGGCGCTACTTCACCTTCACGGTCGAGCGCGCCTCCGCGGACCTGGACTGGCTGCAGCTCTGCAACCTCCGGCTCAACCTCGGCGACAGCGTCGGGACGCTCGTCAACGCCGCCTGGGACAAGGACTTCGGCGCGTGCGTGTTGGCGTGCAACGACCTCACCCACTCCTACAGCGCCGACGAGTCGCGGGCGGCCCTTTGCGCCCGCTGCTACCGCGAGTTTGGGATGCAGGGGGCGAAGGTCGCCCTCATCGGCGCGCCGCGGAGCCAACTCCTCGACGCCATCGAGGAAGTGGAGCTGGGTGAGGGTCTGCCTCACCCGATGCTCAACGGCAAGTGGATCAAGCGCGCGCCGGAGCGGTTCGCCTCGTACCTGATGTCCCACAGCGTCGGTGAGGACAACCTCGACCAAGTGCTTGAGTTCGCCAAAGGCGGGTTTGGGTGCATCGAGCTCTACCCGTGGCACTCGACCCCAACCTACGGCATCAACCGCAGCCTGTTCCCCCACGGACTGGCTGGGCTGAAGACGGTCGCCGACAAGATCCACGCCGCCGGCCTGCAACTGGGGTTGCACACCATGCAGGCAATGGTTGGTTGGGGGCGCAAGGACGATCCGTACGTCTCGCCCAAGGCCGACTCGAGGCTGCTTCAGAGCAAGCACGGCACGCTTGCCGCGGCGGCCGACGCGCAGGCCGTCGAGTTGACCGTCAACGAGAAGAGCATCCGACTGCCGGTGGACCTGGCGTCCGGGGAAGCGCTGGCCCTCGACAGTGACGGCGCCTGCGCGCTCTGGCGCCCAGGCCCAGGCGCGAAGCCCGGTAAGAAGCTGAAGGTGAAGGGCGCCAACCTCCTGCTGCAGCCGGGCGAGAACCGCTTCGAGTTGTGGTGCGACGCCGCCAAGGGCGCGCCGCGCGACGTGACGGTTCGAGTGGTGGGTCTCGGTCCGAGAGCGTCTTCGGGGACCACCGTAGGTCGGTAACTTTCTGCCGCTGAACTGGGTCTCTTCCGTTAACGTGGGACGCTTGAGCGTTCCGAGACACAGGCACAGGAATCGCTCATGCCCGCCCGTTGGTTGGGCGCCACGTCGAAGGAGAAGCAGCGAGGAGCGAGCGCCTGACGGCCCCGGCTTTGGACAGTCCACGCTGTGCGCAGGTCTCCTGACCGCGCACCACGGCTGACCGCAGGTCTCCAACACGCTGTGCGCAGGTCTCCTGACCGCGCACCCGGGCTGACCGCAGGTCTCCAACACGGTGTGCGCAGGTCTCCTGACCGCGCACCCGGGCTGACCGCAGGTCTCCAACTACCACTCACCGACCGAGGGAGACCTTCGGTCAAGGACGTGTTCCGGTCGGGAGACCGGAACACAGCGAGGAGCGAGCGCCTGACGGCCCCGGCTTTGGACAGTCCACGCTGTGCGCAGGTCTCCTGACCGCGCACCACGGCTAACCGCAGGTCTCCAACACGCTGTGCGCAGGTCTCCTGACCGCGCACCCGGGCTGACCGCAGGTCTCCAACTACCACTCACCGACCGAGGGAGACCTTCGGTCAAGGATGTGTTCCGGTCGGGAGACCGGAACACAGCGAGACCGGAACACAGCAAGGTCAAGGACGTGTTCCGGTCGGGAGACCGGAACACAGCGAGAAGCGCTGGCCCTCGACAGTGACGGCGCCTGCGCGCTCTGGCGCCCAGGCCCAGGCGCGAAGCCCGATAAGAAGCTGAAGGTGAAGGGCGCCAACCTCCTGCTGCAGCCGGGCGAGAACCGCTTCGAGTTGTGGTGCGACGCCGCCAAGGGCGCGCCGCGCGACGTGACGGTTCGAGTGGTGGGTCTCGGTCCGAGAGCGTCTTCGGGGACCACCGTAGGTCGGTAACTTTCTGCCGCTGAACTGGGTCTCTTCCGTTAACGTGGGACGCTTGAGCGTTCCGAGACACAGGCACAGGAATCGCTCATGCCCGCCCGTTGGTTGGGCGCCACGTCGAAGGAGAACGGGAGTGGAAGACCTGACCGCCGTCGTCCTCCGCGCTCGCTCCGGCGATTTCGAAGCGTTCGAGGCGCTGGTGAAGCGCTTCCAGCACAGGGCGTTCGGCTTCGCCTATTCGGTGCTGGGCGACTACCACCTGGCCGAGGACGCGGCGTCGGACGGGGGTGGCGTCTCGCGGTTCCCGCTCTGCACACCTGCTCCGGGAGAGGATTTCCGTCCTCCGGCCGCCGCAGAATCTCTCGCGAACGCTTCCGCTCTCCCGGCCCCAACAGTCTTATGGGCAATAGCGGGTGTCAGGCATCCGCTGTGTTCGCCTTGCGCCCCGCGCCCTGCCGTGGTAGCATCCTGACCGGTTGCCGTCGGACGGTGGCCGAGAGGAGGCACGTTGATGAGACGTTCCCTGTTCCTGTTTGCCTTGTTGCCCTGCCTGCCGGTGCACGCCTTTGGCGCCGAGGCGCCAAAGGGGATCGATGTCGTCGGTTTGGGCGCCGACGGGCAGGAGGTGAAGGGCCAGAAGTGGGCCGTGCTCGTGGGCGTCAACGACTATGCGACGCTCCAGGACCTCACGTACAGCGTGGCGGATGCGCACGGGTTGTTTGAGGCGCTGACCTCGCCGGCGGTGGGGTTTCCGGCGGACAACATTCGCCTGCTGGTGGACGACGCCAAGGCGCAGACGGACCTTCCCTTCAAGAGCGCGATCTACAGCGCGCTCACCGACTGGCTGGCATTGGCGGAGCCCAACGACTTGGTGCTGGTGTTCTTTTCGGGACACGGGAAGGACTACGGCGACCGGAGCTTCCTGATGCCGCAGGACGCGCTGGAGAAGAACCCCGAGCTGACCGGCTTGTCGCTGAACACCGTGCGCGAGCAACTGGAGTTGTGCAAAGCCCGCCGGAAGATTCTGATCTTAGACATGTGCCACTCGGGCGGCAAGGGCGGCGACGAGATGAGCGCGGCGACCGACAAGCAGATCGACGACTCCGCCGGGATGGTCACCATCTCCTCCTGCAAGCTCCGCGAGAAGTCCTACGAGTGGCCCGAGGTGGGGCACAGCGCCTTCATCTACCACCTGCTCGAAGCACTCAAGCAACCGGCCGTGGCCGACGCCGACAAAGACGGCTACCTGAGCGTCAACGAGCTGTACACGAAGGTGCACCAAGACGTTCGCCGCTGGGCGGCCCGGTATGGCGGCAAGGAGCAGACGCCCAAGTTGGCGCAGGAGGTGGAAGGGCAGATTGTGGTCGCCCGGGCGCCTCGAGGCGCCCCTGTTGTGGTCGAAGACCTGAAGACCACGGCGACTCTTCGGGTTACCTCCACCCCCAGTGGGGCGGAAGTCTACATTGGCGGCGCCCTGCAAGGCCGGACCCCGTGCGAGGTGACGATCGACCTCGGTGCGCAGGAGCAGGCGTCGCTTGAGGTGATCGTGCAGCAGACGGGGTACCGCTCCAAAGGCGGCCGCGTGACCGTGCGTCGCGGGCAGGCGGCGCCCTGGAATGTCGAGTTGGAGCGATTGCCGACAGATCCGGTCCCGCCCGGACCCCCGGTCACCCCACCCCCCAGTCGCCCAGCCGACTACGAGTTCGTCCCCATCCCTGCCGGGGACGGCGTCGCGGCCTTCGAGCTCGGCAAGTACGAAGTGACCGTGGGGCAGTTCCGCAAGTTCGTCGAAGCGACGGGGTACAAGACGACGCCAGAGAAGGAAGGCTACAGCTACGGCTCCACGGGAACCTCGTGGGAGAAGGTCCAGGGCCTGACTTGGCGCAACGGCTCCAGCCTGGGGGAGCAAGCTCAGGACGACCACCCCGTGGTACACGTGTCTCAGGAAGACGCCCGGGCCTTCTGCAAGTGGATCGGCGCCCGGTTGCCGACGGACGAGGAGTGGGAGCACGCGGCACGAGGCGGCTTGGCTGGCAAGCAGTACGTCTGGGGCGACGAGTTCCCGCCGCCCAAAGGCGCGGGCAACTTCGCGGATGCTGCCGCCAAGCGGAAGTACACGGAGTGGACTATCATCGAGGGCTACGACGATGGCTTTGCCGATACCGCCCCGGTTGGCTCGTTCAAGCCCAACGGCTACGGCTTGTGCGACATGGCGGGGAACGTCTTTGAGTGGATCGAGGACAGAGACAACGGCTGTCGCGGCGGCTCGTTCCTCATCAACCTCTCGATCTACCTCCGCGTCGCCAACCGCTTCGACCTCAGCAACCCCGGCTACAACACTGTTGGTTTCCGCGCGGCGAGGACTCTTTAGCCCTTTACGCTTTGCCCTTTTGCCCTTTTGCCCTTTTGCCCTTTGTCCTTCCGTCAGGCG
>Ga0210049_1003794_pt1 | contig 13481 bp, 14 predicted proteins | sample CryGeyCG2014_300_2_FD_183964 | JGI IMG/M metagenome (GOLD analysis project Ga0210049, IMG submission 183964) | Groundwater microbial communities from aquifer - Crystal Geyser CG06_land_8/20/14_3.00 (SPAdes) (version 2) | ecosystem: Environmental > Aquatic > Deep subsurface > Groundwater | place...
ACCAAATACCAAATCTCAATACGAGAACACCGCCAAGCACCAGCACGGAGAGGCCCCCTGTCCCAACGAGTTCGAGACCACTTATTCGCCAGAACGACCAGAGATTGTATACTGTGAACAATGCTATAACGCGGAGGTGGTTTAAATAAGGTGCTATGACATGTCATAGCACCATATCATGGCGAGGTGTCCTAATGAATTTGAAACGAGTTATGCCCCAGAACGCAAGGAGATTGTATACTGTGAGCAGTGTTATCAACGCGAGGTGGTTTAAATAAGACGCTATGACATGTCATAGCACCACATCATGGTCTGGCGGTCGAGAAGATTCAGTTTAGAAAAATCAGAATATGAACCAAGAAGATAGGCAATGCCAAAACTGTGAATCTTGCTACAATGCGGAGGTGGTCTAAAAACAGGGTGTTATGCTATAGCATAGTGATATGACATGTCATAGTGCCTCGCTATGATGACCAGTGAAACGAAAGCACTTCGATGAATCCTTTGACCACGAGCTCAGGACCGAGGGGCTCAGTATCTTTGACCTGTCAGAACTGTAAGAACCCGGAGGAGGGACGATTAAACAATTCCCGCCTTCGCCCAGCTACGGACGGGCAGGCGCGCGAATTGTTGAATAGGACAAGGTTATTAACCAAGAAACACGCGCCTACCGGAACTGTCCCGCCTAAGGGTGCTACAGTTAACTGTAGCACCCAGCCACCAGCACCATTTTCTCCCTTCTCTAATTCGCGGGAATTGTTGAATAGTCCATGATTGATAAAAAACTCATCGCGGTGATAAAGAAAGGTAGCATTGGGGTGATGCCGACGGACACCATCTATGGCCTCGTGGGTTCCGCGCTTTCGCAGAAAACCGTGGAGCGCATCTACCGCATTCGGAAACGCAATCTCAAGAAGCCGGTCATTGTGCTCATTGGTGACCTCGCCGATCTGGCGCGCTTCGGCATCAAACCGACCCCGCGCGTGAAGACCTTTTTTGGGAAAATCTGGCCTGGGCCGTATAGCGTCGTCTTGCCGTGCCCTTCCGTAGCTTTACGCGGAGGTGGGCCGTGTCCGGGCAAAAAATTTGCCTATCTCCACCGCGGGACCGAGACACTCGCGTTCCGGCTCCCGAAGCCCCAGTGGCTCCGGGCGCTTCTCCGCGCGACGGGGCCGCTCGTGGCGCCGAGCGCGAATCCGGAGGGAAAACCACCAGCCAAGACGGTCGCGGGAGCGAAGAAGTACTTCGGCACAAAGGTTGATTTCTATGTGAGCGGCGAAACCCGCGCCGCCGCCTCCACGCTCCTTGAGGTGAAAAGGTAAATTCTCAGCACCACAAAGAGAGCTCATCGCCAACACACTTTGGGCTCCGATTCTCTTTGTGGTGCAGAAGTAGGGTGGTGGTAGATGGAATGTGCTGTAACGGTACAAAAAGGTCCAACAACTGTTTTGATGTGGTATTAGCAATGAATGGGCATTATAATTTAACCAATGGCCGAGGAGAACGAGCATAACGTGGTGTATTTCGGACGTGTGGACTTCCGGAGTTCCGAGCGGCTTTTCGGCGTCCGGCGGGAGGACCGTCGGCAGCACATGTATGTCATCGGGAAGACCGGTACTGGGAAGAGCGCCATGCTTCACAACCTCATCGTGCAGGACATCGCGAACGGCGAGGGGCTCTGCGTGGTGGACCCCCACGGCGATCTCGTGGAGAGCATCCTGCCGAAGATCCCAAAAGAGCGCATGGACGATGTCATCTATTTCAACCCCGCGGACGCCGACTTCAACATCGGTTTCAACGTGCTGGAGCTTCCGGACCCCAAATACAAACACCTTGTGGCCTCCGGGCTCATGGGAATTTTCACCAAAATTTGGTCTAACGTCTGGTCCGCGCGGATGGAGTACATCTTAAGCAACGCCATCCTCGCACTCTTGGATACGCCCGGCACGACGCTCCTCGGGGTGAGCCGCATCCTCGTGGACAAGGAATTCCGCCAGAGGATCCTCGCCAACGTGAAGGACCCGGTGGTGCGTTCGTTCTGGTTGAACGAATACGAGGAGTGGCGGGACCAGTTCAGGAACGAGGCCATCGCGCCCATCCAGAACAAGGTGGGGCAGTTCCTCTCCACGGCGCTCGTGCGGAACATCGTGGGGCAAGCGAAGAGTACCATTGATATTTTCAACATCATGAACGATGGGAAGATCTTCCTCGTGAATGTCTCCAAGGGGCGCATCGGCGAGGACAACTCGGCGCTCCTCGGCGCCATGCTCATCACCAAGATCCAGCTTGCGTCCATGGAACGGGTGCGGGTGCCGGAGGAGGAGCGGGTGGATTTCTACCTCTACGTGGATGAGTTCCAGAACTTTGCGACCGATTCGTTCGCGGGCATCCTCTCCGAGGCTCGGAAGTACCGCCTGAACCTTATCCTCGCCCACCAGTATGTGGGCCAGCTCGTCACGATGGGGGCGGCCGCGACCTCGACTAAGGTGCGGGATGCGGTCTTCGGGAACGTCGGCACTATGGTGGTGTTCCGCGTGGGTGCCGCCGATGCCGAATATTTGGAGAGCGAATTCAGCCCCGAGTTTACCCCGGAAGATATTGTAAACCTGCCTAACTACTCGGTGTATCTCAAACTCATGGTGGACGGGGTCACGAGCCGCCCCTTCTCCGCGCATACCCTCCCGCCGTTCAAGGTGCAGGCCTCGGGAACCGTCAGCGAAGAAATTATCAACAATTCGCGCAAGCGGTATGCGCGCCCCCGCTACGCGGTGGAGGAGGAAATCGCCGTCTGGAGCGGCATGGCGCCCGGCGCCAGCCATGGCGAGTTTGTGCCGCGCGCGGGCAGGCCTGCGCAGGCAGGGGTGGGGGGAAAGTATCCGACCGTTTGCTCCTCGTGCAAAAAGGAGACCACGGTTCCGTTCGAACCACAGCCGGGGCGTCCCGTCTACTGCCAGGATTGCCTCGCGAAGATTAAGGCGGGGGAATTGGAGCCGGTGCGGGCGATGCCAACCTTTGAGAGACGGGGACCGGTGCAGACGGCGGATATGTCGGCGCTCGCGGGGTTAGGAATTGAGTTTAGTGGGAAGGCGCCGTCGCGCTCCCAGCGCGAAGAAGGTGGTCCGCCGCCGCGGCGGGAGGGACGCGAAGAAAAGTTCCGCCCGCGCCCACAGGGTGAACAGCAGGTCCCGCCCGCGAACAGACAGGGACTACGCCCCTCGTTTGAACCGCGCCCTTCCATTCTGCGTGGTGCGAGAACGGAGAGCGCCGTGACATCCGAGGAAAAAGAGGAGCACGAGCTCCGTTTGAGTGAGCTCACCCCCGCGAACGGCAAGGAGGCGCGTGGTCCCCAGGGGAGCCGCGAGCCGGACATCGTGGGGTTGCGCGAAGCGCTCCGGAGCGCGCTAGGGAAATTAAAAGAATAATCCCGTTAGAAATCCCCGCTAGAGGTAGCGGCGGCATCCGCTTAAGAGCGGACTATTTCTAACGGGATAAAAAAATCCGCAGTTCCTCTACTGCAGGGTGCTATTTCTAATGGGATAAAAAAATTGCAATCATCTGCTGCGGATTATATCTCTTATTCTTATATGGGGTGCTATAATTAATTATAGCACCTTCTTATTTTTCTGCACTCAATGAAAGAAACGGGCGATTTTTCTAAAAAACTCCACAAACTCACGCCCATGGTTTTCTTTCGGTATACGAAGAGGAGGTGCTATAATTAATTATAGCACCCTGCTTTTTTATACCTTTTCCACTTACTCCACCACGCACCAAAAGCAAGTGTTGGTGCGGGGCAGGCGTATTCTCTCTAAGCTTTTTCTACGCGTTCAACATATTCGCCGGTTGTAGTGTTCACTCGCACCACATCCCCTTCGTTGATAAAAAGCGGGACATTCGCTTTCGCGCCGGTTTCAAGCGTCACCGATTTGGTGCCGCCCTGCGCCGTATCGCCGCGGATGGCCGGCGGCGCCTCCGTCACTTTTAAATCCATTTTGACCGGCAGTTCTATATTGATGATTTTTTCACTGTCGCCCGCCGCGAACTTGAATACCTTCACCTCGGTGTTGTTTTTGAGATACTGCCTCACGTCGCCCACCGCTTCGTCAGCGAGGAAAAAGCGCGCCGCCGGTTTGCCCTTTTCGTGGAACCAATACTGGTCCTTGCTGTGGTAGATGAACACGACCGGCACCGCGTTGATATCGGCTTCGTAGAAGCTCTCGTTCTGGTGCGCGGCATAATCTTGTACTTTTCCCGTGATGAGGTTTTTGATCTTGAGTTGCGTGACCGGCTTCCGCTGCTGCATGCGGATAAAGGCGTACTCCAGAACCTCGTACGGGTCCGGGTCGTCGTTTTTAGTGAAGATCGTGCCGACCTTCAGTTCGTTGTAGTTCAACATCGCGGCGCTATTCTAAACAATCGGTTCCAAAAATGCAAGATTTTTGATACGCTGTGGGCATGAAGCTCGAGTTAAGGAACGTAAAGCATGTTCACTGTATCGGCATCGGCGGCATCGGGGTGTCCGCCATCGCGCGGATGCTCCACCTGCAGGGGAAACGGGTCACAGGTTCCGATATGTCCCGTTCTCCGATGACGGCGATGCTCCGGAAACTCGGCATCCGCGTCTTTTTTGGCCATCGCGCGGCGAACGTGCCGAAAGACACCGATCTGGTGGTATATACGAGGGCGGTGAGCCGCGACAATCCGGAGCTCTGCGCCGCCAGGCGCCGCGGTATCCCGTGCCTTTCCTACGCGGAGATGCTTGGTGTTCTCTCGCGCGAGAAATACACCATTGCGGTCTCCGGCGCGCACGGGAAAACGACTACGACGGCAATGATGGGCCACATTCTGCGGAAAGCGAAGCTTCTGCCGACCATCATTGTGGGCGGCATCATGGCCGATACCGGCACGAACTTCGTCGCGGGGCGGGGGAAGTATCTCGTGGTGGAGGCGTGCGAGTATAAGAAGTCATTCCTTAGCATCCGCCCACGCATCATCGTTATTACCAATATTGATAATGACCACCTGGACTACTACAAGAACTTCAAGAATATCAGGTGTGCCTTCGCGGAATTTGCAGCGAAGCTTCCCCGTGGCGGATTCCTCGTCTGCGGCCCGCGCGACCAGAATCTGCGCGAGGCAGTTCGGGGCACCAGAGCTACGGTGGTGGATTTTACCAAGTCGCCGCGGATTCCCGGATTGAAAGTGTTGGGTGCACACAATACCAAGAACGCGCAGGCGGCGCTTGCCGCGGCGCGCGTGCTCGGGGTGCCCACAAAGACCGCTGAAAGGGCACTCCGCACGTTCCGCGGTGTGCGGCGGCGGTTCGAGTGCAAGGGTGCGTGGCGGGGCATTCGTTTCTACGACGACTACGCGCACCACCCGACCGAGATCAAGGCGACCCTCCGCGCCGCGCGGGAACATTTTGGAAAAAAGAAACGCATTTGGTGCGTGTTTCAGCCGCACCTCTACAGCCGCACGCGGCTCCTCATGAAGGATTTTGCCCGGAGCTTCAACGACGCGAACGGCGTGCTCCTCGCCGATATCTACGCGGCGCGGGAGAAGGACGACGGGAGAACGAATTCCCGCACTCTTGCCGAGAAAATCAACGCATATACCCCCGCACTTTATTTAGGAAATTTCCCGCACATCGCTTCGTTTTTAAAAGTGCATGTGGCGAAGGGGGACGTGGTGGTGACTATGGGGGCGGGGGAGGCGTACACGGTGTTTGATCTCATTCATAAAAATAAGTAACCTCATCGTGTGATCTTGTGGTTCCAAATCGATGATAAAGTTATTTTTATAAAGGACATAGTGTTGTGGGAATTATCCGAGGATTGCAATGCATTCGTCTCGCATCAGCTGTTGTAGAGTAATATGGATGGTGTCCGGGCATTGGCGGATGAGCTCGCGCGAACTTATGGGACTTGGCCGATAGCGGAAGGCGGACGTGCTGTGCGTTTTCCCGTGCTCTGCAAGATCGTCCTGGCTGATGCCGTACACCACACGCGCGATGCCCGCCCAGTGCGCGGCGCCAAGGCACATGAGACAAGGTTCGCAGGTCGTGTAGAGGGTGCAGCCGGTGAGGTACCGCTCCATGCGTTGCCCCACCGCGTACTGGATGACCTCGAGCTCAACATGCTTTGTCGAGTCGTTCTTTGTCCGTACACGGTTTCCGCCCATAGCCAAAAGTTCGGCACCGTACGCCACCGCAGCGCCGAAGGCGTAGTCGCCGCGTGCCTTTGATTTTTTTGCCTCGTTGATTGCCACCTCCATGAATTTTCGGTCGAGTTCCTGCATCATACCGTTCATTCTATTATAGTACCTATCCGGCCATTCCTGAAAATTAGTGACTGTTTACGGATTCGTGTCGCCCACGAGAAGTTGTGGCGATTCTAAAAATAAAAGGCGCGCCCTCGGGTGCGCAAATACTTCACTCCCATTTTCAACCCCTTTTATGAATAGCTCTATTTGTACTACGCTTTCTCTATGGTGAAGTTAAGGAAACGTGTGTTTGTTGGCATGAGCGGCGGAGTAGACAGCTCCGTCGCGGCGTTGTTGCTTAAAGAACAGGAATACGACGTGACCGGAGTGTACCTGAAATGCTGGAGCCAGGAGCGCCTCGACGAGCTGGGCGTGCTTGGGGAGTGCCACTCGGAGCGGGACGCAGAGGATGCGCGGCGCGTGGCGGAACATATTGGAATCCCGTTCTATGTGTTTGACTTTGAGGAGGAGTACAAAAAGCGCGTGGTGGAGTATATGGTGGATGGCTACCGCGCGGGTATTACGCCCAATCCCGACGTGGTGTGCAATCGCGAGATAAAGTTTGGGTTGTTTTTGGAGAAAGCGCTTACGCTGGGGGCGGATTATGTGGCGACGGGGCATTATGTGAGGCTACGAAATACGAAAAACATACGAAAGTACGAAAAAGAGATAAAACCAATTTCGTATATTCGTAAAAAATTCGTATTTCGTAGCTTATGGCAAGCTAAAGATACAAGCAAAGATCAATCCTATTTTTTATGGACGCTTACACAGGAACAGCTGAAGCATTGCCTTTTTCCCATCGGCGATTATTTGAAATCCGAGGTGCGCGAAATTGCACGGAAGGCGGGGCTTCCCACTGCGGAAAAAAAGGATTCGCAGGGCATCTGTTTTTTGGGCAATGTGGCGCTCGCGGATTTTCTGAAGCAGTACCTTCCAGAGCGCGAGGGCGAGGTCATTACTGTGGAAGGAAAGAAAATAGGGGAACACGAGGGCGCGCACTTCTACACGATAGGGCAGCGCCATTTGGGAATATCAAATCTCAAATATCCCACCTCCGCTAAAGCTTCGGCGGGCAGGCAAAAATCAAAAAGCGACGGAAACCAGAAACCGCATTATGTGGTGGAGAAAGATATTGCGACAAATACCGTGGTAGTTGCGGAGGGGAGCGACAATCCGGCGCTTTTCCGGAAGGAGGTCATATTAGCCAACGTCAATTTTATCAACCCCAATGACTACTTTCTTATTCGCGCGAATAAGAAAGCAGTGACTATGAAAGTTTTGGCACGGGTCAGATATCGTCAGCCACTTTTTGAGGCGACGCTAATTTACGCCGATGGGGGGTGGATAAATGCTGATGGGAATCCGCATAAATCAGTTTCAAAATCCTCATCAATCCGTATGGTTTTCAAAGACCCTCAAAAATTTGTAGCCCCCGGTCAGTCGGCGGTATTCTACTTGCCCGCCGGAGCTTCAGCGAAGGAGGGCTTGCCCTCCGACTTGTCTACTAAAGCTCAAAGAGTGACGGCGGGAGCTTTGGTAAAGGAGGGTCGTGAAGGGTTTGAGATACTGGGTGGCGGTGTGATCGTGTAGCGGTTTTGTGATGTCCTCAATTTTTATGCATATGCATAAAAATTGAGGACAGGCGCTTTTAGAAAGATTGTGATATAACTAATAAATTATGGGTTCCGAAACCCGCCAGTGCCAGAACTGCCGGTATTACCAACGGCTGAAGCAATGCAATTCCTTCAAGCTGTGGAAGCGTAACTGCCAGTGCGCGGGGAAAGGGAGCGAGAACCCGGTCTACCAGAACACCGTGGCCCACCAGCACGGTACGGGCCGTTGCCCTAACAAGTTCGAGACTAGCTACGCCCCCGAGCGCAAGGAAATCGTCTATTGCGAATCCTGCTATAATGCCGAAGTGGTCTAGATGCGGTGCTATGACGCGTCATAGCGCTATATCGTGGCGAAATGAATTTGAAACGAGTTATGCCCCCGACCGCAAGGAGATCGTATATTGTGAACAGTGCTATCAATCAGAGGTTGTCTGATTGACCCTGAGCTATGTCGGAGGGCAACGCAGAGGTGGTGTAATGCATTCCTGGAACATCTTTTTTTCTAATTTGAAACCAAAATGTTCTATATCCATCTAGGTGTAAATAGGGCGCTATGCTATAGCCATAGCGCTATGACATGTCATAGCGCCCCACTACGATGACCAGCGGGATGAGAATCTGCCTGGACCGTAAGAACCCGGAGGCGGGACGATTAAACAATTCGCGCGCCTGCCCGCCAGTAGCCAGACGAAGGCGGGAATTGTTTAATGGCGTGACAAATGAAGATGTTGCATTTCCGCTATCGCTGAAACGCAACGTCTTTTCAATAATAGGGAAGGAAAGGCGCTTGCTTGACTAATTACAAATTACTCCCGATAATACCGTGGATTCTCGATGGTAAGGCCATTGGGACAATTACTAATTACTAGTAACCATGTTATCCATCAAACTCAAGCGTGTAGGGAAAAAGCACCAGGCCTCGTTCCGCATCGTGGTGGCCGAAAAACGTTCCAAGCTCCAGGGCCGCTCCGTGGAGGATTTGGGATGGATGAACCCACGCACCAAGGAGGAAAAGGTGAACAAGGACCGCGTCAAGTATTGGCTCGGCGTGGGTGCGCAGCCGACTCCCACCGTCTGGAACATCTTGGTCCGCGCGGGCGCCGTGGAGGGGAAGAAAATTCCCGTGCACAAGAAAGCGAAAACCAAGAAGGGTGAAGCGCCGCCGGCGGCCGTGTCCCCCGCACCCACAGTCGCGTAGTACTCGGTTGTCATTCTTTGCGAAAACAGGTATCATGTAGGGGACGTAAAGAAAGGTCGCCAGCTCTGAGATAGGACGTATGACATGACGAAGAACGATCAGGAATTTCTTGAATACCTTGTGAAGTCCATTGTAGATCACCCCGATGACGTGCGGGTGGAGCGGAAAGTGGACGAGATGGGAGTGCTCCTCACGCTCAAGGTGCATCAGCAGGACATGGGTCAGGTGGTGGGGCGCCAGGGTTCTACCGCAAAGTCGATTCGGACACTCCTCCGCATTGTGGGAGTGAAGAATAACGCGCGGGTGAACCTGAAGATTGAGGAACCGGAGGGGAGCACGCACGTGCCGAGAACCGAGTAAACTTTTCTCATTTTTGTGAGGCCGCACCCCAGTTCCACTGGGGTGCTGTGTTTGGGGGTATAATATTTAGAAACCGTATGATTACCTTTCATATCATCACGCTTTTCCCAGAGGCGATAGAGGCCTACCTGCGCGCCTCCATTTTGGGCCGTGCGGAAAAACGTGGGGTTCTAAAGTTCAATTTAGTGAACCTGCGGCCGTTCGGCCTGGGAAGGCACCGCGTCGTGGATAATTCTCCCTACGGCGGCGGCGCGGGGATGGTAATAAAAATTGAACCCATGTATCGCGCTATCCAATCTATCAAACGAAAACTAAAAGCTTCCGCCAAAGGCGGATCCGCCTCAGGCGGAAACAGCTCCCGCCTTCGCCCAGCTACGGACGGGCAGTCAAAGCTACTAAAAGCTCGGACTATCCTCTTTTCCACGCGCGGGAAGGTTTTTGATCAAAAAGCCGCCCGGCGCCTCGCGCGTTATGATCACCTCATTCTCATCGCGGGACGCTATGAGGGGGTGGACGAACGGGTGGCAAGGTATGTCGCGGACGAGGAAATTTCCATCGGCGAATTTGTGCTCTCCGGCGGCGAACTTCCCGCGCTCGTGGTTACGGAAGCAGTCGCGCGCCATATTCCTGGGGTGCTTGGGAAACAGGAATCGCTTGAAGAGTGGAAGGGTTCGTATCCCGTCTACACGAAACCGGAAGCGTTCGTGCCCGATTCGCGGAGGAAGGGGACGGCGTGGCGCGTGCCGAAGGTTTTGCTCTCCGGCAACCATAAAAACATTGCCGCGTGGCGGCAGAAGATGGGAAAATAGCCGCGGCGCTTGCGTGTAATAAACCCACGGGGTATACTGACCCCACCCTCGGATTTCCCCGGGAAGGGGGATTTCGAGTGTCAATGCTATGGAAATAGGTTCCACGGTAAGCAACGAGATGTTGCTCGAGATGGCCAACCTCGGGGTGCTCTTCGGGCACAAGAAATCCAAGACGCACCCGCGCATGCGGCCTTTCATCGCGGGGACGAAAAATGAGATAGAGCTCATTGACCCGGAGGCGACCCTTGTCACTTTGGAGGCGGCCGCGAAGGCCGTGGAGGAAGTGGTGGAGCGCGGCGAATCCGTGCTCCTCGTGGGCACCTTGGCGCCGGCGCGGGAGGCAGTGGCGCTTTTCGCCCGCACATTCCAGTTTCCCTACGTGACCAATCGCTGGCTTGGCGGGACGCTCACTAATTTTAAGGTGATAAGCGATCGCATGAGGTATTACCAAGAACTCAAAGAAAAGCGCGCGGCGGGGGAATTCGCCAAGTACACCAAAAAGGAACAGTCGAAGCTCTCAAAGACCATCGGAAAACTTGCCAAGAACTTTGAGGGGCTCGCGGGGTTCACCAAGCTCCCCGCCATACTCCTCGTAGTGGACCCCAAGGCGCACGCGACCGCGGTTGCCGAGGCGCACCACACCGGTATTCCCGTGGTGGCGATACTTGACACCGACGACGATCCGCAGGGTATCACGTATCCCATCTATGCGAGCGATCGGGCGAAGTCGAGTATTGAGTGGGTGATGAAGGTACTCACCGAGCGCGCCGCGGCAAAGCAAGCTCGCCTCGCTGAAGCTCCGGCGGAGCGGGCGGTGCGGCCGCCGGTGGGTGAAACTGCCGTATGAAGGAGGATGTGCAAAAACTGCGCGTGGAGACCGGCGCCGGCGTGATGGAGTGCAAGCGGGCGCTTGAAGACGCAAAGGGAGGTTTTGAAAAAGCGGCGGAGCTTATCCGCGCGCGCGGCTTGGAGAAAGCCGCCGCCAAAAAGAGCCGGGCCACCGGCGCGGGGCTCTTGGAGGCGTACATTCACCAGAACCGCGTAGGGGTGCTCCTCGACGTGCACGCGGAGACGGACTTCGTGGTGCGCTCGGAGCCGTTCCGGAATCTTGCCCATGAACTTGCCATGCAGATTGCTGCCATGGACCCCAAAGACCCCGCCGCGCTTTTAACCCAACCCTACATCAAGGATTCCGCGATGACCGTGGAGGCGCTGGTGAAAGGGGTGGTGGCGAGGGTGGGAGAGAACATCACCGTGGAGCGCTTCGTGCGCTACGAGCTCTAGACCTTATGGCCGCGTTTCTCCTTGAGATGCTGATGGTGGTAAGTATAGGGGTAGTGCTCTACCTCCTCGCGCGGGCGCTCCCGCGTGTGAGCGATGTTGATACCTCGCCCACGCCTGACACCCCCGCGCCCAACTGGCTCATGGATCGGCTTGAAAAAATGGATGAGGAGATCCTCTCCGTCGCGGAGAAATTTCTCCGTCGGCTGCGGGTGGCGCTCCTAAAACTTGACAACACGATGACGGGAAAGCTCAAGCGGTTCAAGAAAGAGGTTTCTACGGAGACAAGTTTCTCGCTGGAGGGGGAAGAGGGAGAGCGCAAGAACGGTAACGGAAAAACAAAGGGCGGAGTATAATAAAATAAGTTGCGCAGGTGGCAGAGCGGTCAATTGCACGAGTCTGTAAAACTCGCGCCCTATGGGCTACGGAGGTTCGAATCCTCCCCTGCGCACCAAACTGGACTTCCTGATTTTTGGGAAGCCGAAGCGATAGTCTGCTCGCCGCGCCGAACGGCGCGGCTCGCAAGGAATTGGGCGGTAAAATCAAACGGCGGGATGAAATCCCAAGAAACAATTTTTTTGAAATGAGGCGGTTCGTCATAACGAAGTTATGTATAAAAATAAATTTTTATTCCAATTTCCTGCGCAAAATATCCCGCTTCGCGGGATTGAGGCGATTTTTCATTCCCTCGCCGAACACCTGCCTGTCGGCAGGCAGGTAAGCCACGCCAAAATATAAAATTATGAATACATTGCCACAACCAACAAAATATTTTCTCTACATCAGAAAAAGCACTGACGAGGAAGACCGCCAAGTTTTGAGCTTGGAGGCGCAACTTACGGAATTGAAAGAATACGCGGAAAAAGAAAGTTTGGAAATCATAGAAACTTTTATTGAAAAGAAAACCGCCAAAGTTCCGGGGCGAGAAATTTTCAACTCCATGCTCAATAAAATTGATGGCGGTCTTCCTCATCTTATTGGGATTTTGGCGTGGCATCCGGACAGATTGTCCAGAAATTCTGTTGATGGCGGGCGTTTGATATATCTTTTGGACACGGGAAAATTGTGCGGGTTGAAATTTCCAACTTTCGCGTTTGAAAATAACCCGTCGGGAAAATTCTTTCTCGCTATTGGATTATCAAACGCCAAATATTATGTGGACAATCTGGCCGAAAATGTTCGGCGAGGAAACCGCGCCAAATTGCGGCGAGGCGAATGGCCCGGACAAAAACCTTTCGGCTATGTTTATGACCATAGATTACGCAACATTGTGCCGGAGCCGAAAGAGGAAAAAATCGTCAAGAAAATCTACGAGGAATTTGCGACCGGCAGGCATACATTAAAGTCAATTTCGGCCTGCCTCGCCGAGCTTGGCGGCGGAAAAGCGCGCTCCAACTACTCCATTGAAAATCTTTTGACCAATGACCGCTACATCGGCGTTATGCGCTGGAACGGCGAAGCGCACGAAGGCAAATACCGCCCGCTCATAACAAAGCAATTGTTTGCGAAAGTGCAAGAAGTTTTGGCGAACAGGCGCAAGCCCCGCAAGAGCAAGAAGCGGCATGATTTTCCGTTTGTCGGACTTTTCAATTGCTCGTGCGGTTCAATGTTCACGGCGCAATTCGCCAAAGGCAATGGCGGACTTTACCGCTACTATCGTTGCACGCGCAAACACGGGGCTTGCGCCGAAAAATATATCCAAGAAAGCGAACTGCAAAAAAACAAATAATTGAAAAAGCGCAAACAATTGCTTTGCCCGCCGATTGGTCAAAAGAAATGTTGGAAAAGTTGGAGCGCGAGGAAAAACAGCAAGCCCAATCGGCAGACGCTTTCGCAGAAGCGAATAGAAAAAAGATTTTCGCCCTTCAAGAAAAACTGGATAAACTGCTTGAAGGATATTTAGACAATCTTATTGACGAGGAAACTTACAGACGGAAAAAAGAAAGCTTGGTGCAA
>Ga0210049_1003795_pt1 | contig 13478 bp, 13 predicted proteins | sample CryGeyCG2014_300_2_FD_183964 | JGI IMG/M metagenome (GOLD analysis project Ga0210049, IMG submission 183964) | Groundwater microbial communities from aquifer - Crystal Geyser CG06_land_8/20/14_3.00 (SPAdes) (version 2) | ecosystem: Environmental > Aquatic > Deep subsurface > Groundwater | place...
GCTTCCTTGAACGATTTCCAGAACGCCGGTCGGGGCTCATTCCCCTGGCTCGCCCCAAAACCATGGTAACGGCTGAGCAGTACCGCGGCTATGATCAGGGTGATGCAGGCGAGAATCCCCGGGCCTATGCCGGCAACGAAAAGGGCGGGCACCGTGGCCGAGGGCACGAGCACGCTGTATATGATGAAGGCCACAGAAGGCGGAATCAAGATGTCCGTGGATCCCGCAGCCGCAGCCACGCTTGCCGCAAAGCCGGCCGGATACCCTGCCCGGATCATGGCCCCCAGCATCACACCCCCCACCGCGGCGGTACATGCGGGCCCTGAACCGGAGATGCCGCCGATGATCATGGCCACCAGGATCGTGATTGCGGCCAGGGCGCCGCGCCCCTGGCCGATAATAGCCGTCGTAAATCGCAGGAGCCGGGAGGCCACACCGGAACGGTCAAAAATGGCGCCGGCCAGGACAAACATGGGAATCGCCAAAAGCGGGTATTTGGCGATGCCTGCATAGACATTCGTGGGGACGGCCATGATTCCCAGGCTTTTGACTGTAATGACCAGGGTACCGGCAAGCCCCAGGGATGCGGCGATCGGAACCCCCGCGAGCATGAGGAGGAAGAATCCGCCGAACAGGATGATGGCGGCGTGCATCAGGTTTTTTCCTTCCACAAGCGCATCATCAGGCCGATCGTACGGCCCAGGATGCCCAGGCATAAGATAGGCATCCAGACGGTATAGATCCAGGTCGGGATCCCGAGTCCGGGGGAAGTCACCTCGAAGCGGTATTCATCAAAGGCCATCCATCCACCCAAAACAGCAAGGATGGCGAAGGTGACGGCCGCTGCCCCGGAAGCGAAAAGCCGGATCCATCGACGGAGCCGTTGCCGGAACCTGTCCACGAAGTAGGTGATGTTCAGGTGCCCGTTCTTGGCCATGACGCTCGATGCGCCCACAAAGGCCATAAACAGCATTAAAAAAACGGAGAACTCTTCCGTGAAGGCGAAGGAAAAATTGGTGGCGTAGCGCACGACCACATTGGCGAAGGTGATGAGGGCTAAAAGCCCGATGGCGATTCCCGCCAGGGTCTCCTCGATCTTCAAAGGCACCCGTGTATTCGGTTTCGCCGGTTGGGGGCAGGAGTCCAATTCGTCTTGCATGTCGCCTTTCCTTGTCCATGCTCCAATTTAAAGAAAAGCGCGCACCGCGATTTTGAATAAGACGCCGCGATGCGCGCCATCCACTCCAGTGCCTTCAAATGCAAAGGAATTACTGATTTATTTTCGTTTGGCGATCGCTTCCTCGGCTTTCTTCACGAGATCTGCGCCGATCTGCTTGGCCCATTTATCATAAACGCTGCGGGTCGCCTTTCTGAACGCCTCCTTCTCGACATCGGTCAACTTCACGACGTTGACGCCCTTGGCTCCCACCTCCTTGATCATGGAGTCGTCGGGCGGAATCAGTCCTTTTCGCGCTGCGTCGATGTTTTCACGGCCCGCCTGTTCGGCGGCTTCGCGGACAGCCTTCTGATCCTCGGGTGTCCATGTGCCCCAAACGGACTTGCTCACGACAAAGATCAGCGGGTCCGCTACATATCCCCAAAGGGTAAGATTCTTCTGATTCGCGGCGGTGTCCAGTTTGGCTATGGTAAATATGGTCAGAGGGTTTTCCTGGCCATCCACTGCGCCGCTTGAAAGGGCGGGGACTGCATCCGCCCAGCTCATCTGGGTAGGATTTGCGCCCAGCGCCGTGAAAGTATCCAGAAAAAGCGGAGAGCCGACCACGCGGATTTTCAGCCCCTTCAGGTCCGCCGGGGTGCGAATGGCCCGCTTCGAGTTGGTGAGTTCCCGGAATCCGTTTTCGCCCCAGGCCAGAGGAACAACATCTTTTTCGCTGAGAATTTTGAAAAGATCTTTTCCCACATCACCCTGAGTCAACGCATCGATGGCCTTATAGTCGGGCATCAGGAACGGCATGGAGAACAGATTGAGTTCCTTCACCTGCGGGGACCAGTTGATGGTGGAACCGATGGCCATGTCGATGGCTCCCTGACGGATGGCGGTGAACTCTTTGGTCTGATCTCCGCCCACCAGACTTGTCCCGGGGTATGTCTTGATCAGGATGCGGCCGGCGGTCTTCTCCTTCACGAGTTCAGCCCATCGCTCGCCCGCGATCCCCCAGGCAAAGGGCTTTCCTACCACCGTCGAGAGTTTGTATTCGGGTTTGTAGTCGGCGGAGAATGCCGCTTCGGTTAGACAACAAAAAATCACCATCGTTGTCGCCATGAATACCAGTATACCCTTTTTCATTGTCACCCTCCTTTTTCTTCTAAGAGCCCGTGTTACAAATACGCCAGCCGTTAAGGCGTCGCGCTTCACCAAAGACATGCAGAAAGCTTCACTCCGACTGTTTGTCGGGGACAACGTTTTGATGGAAAGATTTTTTTAGGTTGATTAAATGAGTGTGTAAGTTGTGGTTTACCGTCATCTTCGGCACAAGATATGGGAACCTGCGATTGCAATTAATTATTGTTTTTCATTATCCAAGGGGAAATGCGCTGTCAATCGGAAATTTGCCGGTCAGGGGTCTATTAATCCAACCGATGCGGGTATAAGCGGCCGGAGCAAAGCTGGGGAATGATTCTTTGAGAGTGATATCCATCGGTTTGATTGGTACGCCCGACAGGATTTGAACCTGTGGCCTACGGATTCGTAGTCCGGCGCTCTATCCACTGAGCTACGGGCGCACACATGCTTGAGGCAAACAAGTCTTTTTTAGAAAAAATGTGACGGCATGTCAACGGGAACTTCATTTCGATTGCATACGGAAACCATTTGCTTTAGAGCAAAAATTAATAAAATCGTAAAAACTCAAAATTGGGATGGCAAAGGAAAAAGCTTCAGATACAAGGCACGCAAATCCTGAGGAATGAGACGTACTTATAGGTACGCCGCAATGATTTACCCGGTTGAATCCTGCGAAGCAGGGCCGCAAAGCGGCATTCAACCGGGCAGGGGATGCAGCGCAACGCAGCAGATGGAGTTTTTACGAAGCCATCAAAATTAATGCCGAAAGATCATGAATATTTCATGCGTCTTGCCCTCGATGAGGCTCAAAAGGCGCAGGAAGCGGACGAGGTGCCGGTCGGTGCGGTTCTGGTGTCGAGCGAAGGAATGGTTCTGGCACAAGCTCAGAACAAGGTAATCCGCCGTATGGACCCCACCGCCCATGCGGAAATCCTCGTCATCCGGGAGTCAGGGCAAAAATTATCAAACTACCGATTGTTGAACACCACGCTTTATGTTAGCATCGAGCCGTGTATTATGTGCATGGGCGCCATTTTTCATGCCCGCATCGATTGCTTGGTCTTCGGGGCTTCGGATCCGAAATGGGGCGCGGCAGGATCCTTATACGATTTTTCAAAAGATGCCCGGTTGAATCACCGTATCGATGTGATCGGAGGAGTCATGGAAGCCAGGGCCCGGGACCTGATGCAGGCATTCTTTAAAAATAAAAGATCCTAAGGAGCAAGCGGTGGCCAATATCGTGATTGTAGGGACCCAGTGGGGGGACGAAGGCAAGGGCAAGATCGTCGATCTTCTAGCGGAACATGCGGACATCGTGGTCCGGTTCCAGGGCGGGAACAACGCAGGACACACCCTCGTCATCAACGGCAAAAAGTTCATCTGCCACCTGATTCCTTCCGGCATTCTGCAGGGAAAGGTTTGCATGATCGGAAACGGCGTGGTGGTGGACCCGGAAGTTTTGCTGCAGGAAATCAAGAGCCTTTCCGATGCCGGAATCCCGATAGGGCCGCAGCAGCTTCGGATCAGCGATAAGACGCACCTCATCATGCCCTACCACAAGTGCATCGACCACGCCCGTGAGGCCAGAAAGGGAGGGGTCAAGCTTGGGACCACGGGAAGGGGGATCGGGCCAACCTACGAGGACAAGGCCTCCAGGCACGGGATTCGATTCGCGGAGCTCTTAGATGAGGTGCTTTTCGCAGAAAGGGTCGAAAGCATCGTCGAGGAGAAAAACTTTTATCTCACGCACTTTTTCTCGGAAAAGCCCATAAACGCCGGCGCGATCATCGAGGAGTACCGCGTTTACGCCAAGAGGCTCGCACCTTTCGTCACCAACGTTTCCGCAGAACTCGAGGAGGCGATCAAGGAGGGTAAACAGGTCCTTTTCGAAGGGGCCCAGGGGACGCACCTGGACATCGATCACGGCACCTACCCGTATGTCACCTCGTCCAACACGGTGGCTGGAAACGCCTGCTGCGGATCCGGCGTAGGCCCGAAAACCATCACCGGAGTCATAGGCATCGTCAAGGCTTATACCACCCGTGTCGGCATGGGACCATTCCCGTCGGAGCTTTTGGATGAAACCGGGGATTTCATCCAAAATAAAGGGGCCGAATTCGGGGCTACCACGGGGCGACGACGACGTTGCGGGTGGCTGGATATCGTCCTTTTGAAAAACGCCGCCCGGCTCAACGGGCTCACGGGTCTGGCCATCACCAAGCTCGATGTTTTAGGAGGTCTCAATACCCTCAAGATCTGCACCGGTTATGAATATAAAGGGAAACCGATGAGGGAATTTCCGGCGAACCTCAGGGTCCTGGAAGCGTGCAAGCCCATCTACGAGGCTCTTTCCGGGTGGTCGCAGGACATTCCGGATACAAGGGCGCTGAAGGATCTTCCGGATGCCACCCGAAAGTATTTGAAACGGATTGAAGAGCTTACAGAGCTTCCCATCGATATCATCTCCGTGGGTCCGGACCGGAAGCAGACCATCGTGAAGAAGAACCCCTTTTTGTAGGCTGATCGGGCATCGTATAATTTCCAATTGACAAAAAAGCGGCTTGATCATAGGATTTCAACATCGGTCGGGAAGTGGCTCAGTCTGGTAGAGCACAGCGTTCGGGACGCTGGGGTCGCTGGTTCAAATCCAGTCTTCCCGACCAATAAAATCAAGCAGTTAGAAAAATGGGGATGGGGCGGAGTTGGTACAACATGTTGTATCAATAATGACCTCTATATATTGGCTACTGCCGGCAGTTGTTCCACCGGGAAAATGCATGAACCCTTCAAAGGCAGATCGTCCCCGAGATCACAATTATAAACGGCGTTAAAGGTGATAATCCGCCGAGCATAATATTTGATGATACCCTCCCCGACTTTATGGAAATCGACAAGGTTCTTGAACAGATCCATGCCGGCGTTCAATTCGGCGTCACAATGGAAGCCGATGTCATCAAGCCGAAAGGAAAGTTTGTTCCCGTCTTCGATGCAGGGGCTGGAGAACCATCATCTTTTGATGATATGGGATATCCGATCGGCGTCAGCAACCAATATGAATGGGTTGACTACAAAGGAATCGACAAAAACAGCTTCGGCGTCATTATCCATGGGGATTCGATGTCGCCGATCATAAACGAAGGTGATCTTGCAATAATCAAACCAAGCGAAACCCTTGAAAACGGCTCTTTCTGCTTCGCTTACTCAGCAGACGGGAACCGCAGAGTAAAACGGTATTATCGATATGGTGAAACCATAGTTTTTCGCTCCGAAAATCCGAAGCACAAAGACATCGAAATCAATGCCAAAAATACCGATTCTGTAAGGCTTTATAGAGTAACAAGAATCATTAAAAAGGTTTGATTATGGAAGAAGCAACTTGCCCTAAGTGCGGATTTCATCTTTCAGAACCTAAATCAGAGTGTCCAAGGTGCGGTATAATTTTTTCCAAATATAAGCTAAAGCCCTCCCTCTCGGAAAATAAACCTGCAACAAAAAAATGCCCATTTTGTGCTGAAGAAATCCTTACCGACGCTATTAAATGCAAACATTGCCAATCTTCTTTGGTCGTGGACGAAATACAAATAGCCCAGCCACAACCCAAAAAAAAGGGAGGCCTTGGGAAATATATAGGAATTGGGGTTTTATTGTTTATTGGAATCGGTTTCATTGGGAAAACCATATTGCCCGTTAACAACGCCGACAAAACCAATAGTCTTCCGGCAACCCAAAAAACCAATGATTCTGGAGAAAAAGAATAAGCATCTGTCTTTACTTATAACGAAACCGATCCGTTAACTATCGGCTATATCTATTATTGTGTTTGGAAATCTTGGTGGTCTGACAGGCTAAGCGATAACAAATTTTTAAACAAAAAGCCGGATGCAAAATTTCTTTTCATCAAAATATCAGTAAAGAACGAAGCCTCAAAGGCTCGCGTGATCCCGCCTTTTAAGCTTATCGATCAAAGCGGGGCTGAGTATGACATCTATTACGGCGGCTGGGCTGTTTCGGGTTCAATAGGAGTTATTGAAAATCTTAACCCGCAAGTTAAAAAAGAGGGGTTTTTGGTTTTTGATGTACCCCCACATAACCAATATTTTTTGAAGGTTTCCGGCGGATATTGGTCATCTGAAATCGCTTTGATTCGTTTGTCTCCAAAAGGTTAAAGACAATGGCTGCGAATGCAATGAAAACATTTCCCATGAAATCACCGCTCATTGCATTTGTTATAGCATTAGTTATTGCGCTCGCTATTCCGTTCCATGCATTTTCACAGCTTTACATCTGGACCGATAAAGATGGCGTCAAGCACGTCACCAACACCGCCCCGCCCACTGAAGCCGAAAACGTTCAGGAACAGGGCGAAGCCGAAAACATTCCGCCAACGCCGTCACAAAAATTGCAAGAAAGCATTGATCGCGCCAAAGATAGGATCAAAGACCACCAGGCTGAGATTCGAGACAAACTCCAGAAAAACAAATCCGAGGCGGAGGCCAAAGCGGCGGTCTCCGACTATCAGATATCATCGATCAGTGTTACCAAAGAGGGCGAAGACCGGATTCGGATCTCAGGGCGCATCTCCGGCGGAGGACCCTGCAAAAGCCTTCGGGTGAGTATCTCCTTATCCAGCAATCAGGGCGGCTACAGCACCATCGTGACCGCAGTAGATAATGTCGGCGGCAGCGCTTCCCGAATCTTTGAGGGGAGCGATTGGGTCGGCAACACCTATGCAAATGGGACATGGAAGGTCGTCGGAACCTCCTTTCATTGCATATCGAATTGATTCGTTATATCCGTTTACATGTTCAAAGACGGTACACCGGTGCATAGTTTTCGCACGTTGCTTGCCGATCTGGCAACCATCACCAAGAACACGGTTGAGATGAAAAATGAGCCACAAAGCGCAAGGTTTGACAAGATCACGCAACCGACCGCTTCACAGCAACATGCGATCGATCTTCTCGGAGTAAAACTGGCCTTGTAGCCAGGAGCGCGCCTGCCAATTTGATGACTTTTGAAGTCATATCAGCAAGTTGTTTTTTGACGACTTAGGAACTTCAGATTAAAAGAAATTGTTTCGGATGACAAGGGGCATATCATTGATTTTTTACATTGCCTCTCATGCTTTTGGGAAATGAAAAAATCGATGGAATCCTGGGAAATGCTTGCTCTTGCGTTTATTCTGGATCTTGTTCTTGGGGATCCCGGGTTTTTTCCCCATCCGATACGATGGATGGGGAAAAGCATATCCGCCCTCGAGGGCCCATTCCGAAGCCTGCCGTTGAAGTTCGTGTCATCCGGCATCCTTTTTTCCGGTGTCCTGATCGCGGGGACATGGGGTTTCTGCTGGGCGCTCCTTGCCGTTTCTGACTTTTTTAATCCAATCTTTGCGGATATACTGGAGACGGTGTTGATATATTATGCTCTTTCCGCCCGTTCTCTGGCTGATTCCGCCATGGAGGTCTTCAAACCACTTCAAAACAATAAGTTGAGGGAAGCCCGGGAAAAAGTGGCCCTGATCGTGGGAAGGGATACGGAAACCCTCGACAGCGAAAAGATCTCAAAGGCCGCCATTGAGTCGGTTGCCGAGAACCTGGTGGACGGTTTCGTCTCCCCCCTCTTTTATGCTGCCATTGGCGGGGCGCCGTTGGCCATGGCCTTTAAAATGGTGAACACCCTCGACTCCATGATCGGCTATAAAAACCAAACCTATTTCTTATTCGGCAAGGCCGCGGCCCGGATCGACGATGTCGCCAATTTCATTCCATCCCGACTTTCCGTTCCCTTTATCGCATTTGCGGCCCAAATTCTCGCCAAAAAAGGGATGCCGGCCCTGAAAACAGCATTGCGAGAGGGTCATCGTCATGCCAGCCCCAACTCGGGATACCCCGAAGCCGCTTTTTCGGGCGCTTTGGGCCTCACGTTAGGCGGGCCCAGCTATTACCAGGGAATCCTTGTTCATAAACCCGAAATCGTCACCAGTGTTGGGCCGGTGTTGCCCTGCCATATAAAACAGGCCTGTGACCTCATGCTCCTGTCAGCTCTTTTGTGGGCGCTTTTCATGACCACCCTTGCCGCGCTTTGAGTGATTGGAAGGCTGAATCTTGCCTGAAAGTGGATGAGAAACAAGTGATGTACAAAAAACTCACAATAGTACACTATGGCTTCAGCCTGAATGCCTTGCATATCAAAGCCTCCGATTCGTGCAAAATTGATGGCTTCGTAAGAAGTCGTCACCCCGTTGAAAAACGGGGTCCAGGGGTTTCATAAGTGTTTGAAAACACTGGATTCCGGCTTTTGCCGGAATGACGGAAAGAGAGCATTTTCGACTTTTTACGATGCCATCAAAATTGATGTGACAAAAGCCGTTTGATAGGGCAAAAAGCGAAATCATATCCAAGGAGAGAGAAGGGTCATGATCTTTCGAGGGGTCTTAGGTCTGGCGGCCTTTGCGGCCGTCGCCTGGATTTTCAGCGAAAACCGTAAGCGGGTTTCCTCCGCACCGTCCTCATGGGTATCGGCCTTCAGATCGTCGTCTGTGCCCTTTTATTAAAGCTTCCCATTTTCCGGCAAGTTTTTCTTACTTTAAATCAGCTCATCCTGTCCCTTGAAAAGTCGACTGCCGCCGGCACCTCCTTTGTATTCGGCTACTTGGGGGGCGGTCGGCTTCCTTTTGAAGCCGAATTTCCCGATGCCACATTTATCTTAGCGTTTCGGGCCTTGCCTCTGGTTTTGTTGACGAGTGCCCTGTCCGCCCTTCTGTTTTACTGGAAGATCCTGCCGGCTGTTGTGCGAGCCTTTTCATGGGCCCTTCAAAAAACCATGGGCATCGGGGGTGCGGAGGGCCTGGGGGTTTCCGCCAATATTTTCGTCGGAATGGTGGAATCTCCGCTGTTCATTCGTCCCTATCTCAAAGACATGACTCGCAGCGAAATGTTCAGCCTGATGACCTGCGGGATGGCCACCATCGCCGGAACAGTCATGGTCCTTTATTCGAGCATCCTCACCCCCGTCATCCCAGACTCCATGGGCCACATCTTAACCGCCTCCATCATCAGCGCACCGGCATCCATCACCGTGGCCAAAATCATGATCCCGGAAACCGGATCCCTTACCGTGGGCGCCATCCATGCTCCGGAAGAAGCTTCCAGTGCCATGGATGCCATCACCAAAGGAACGATCCAGGGAGTGGAACTACTCATCAACATCGTCGCCATGCTCATCGTCCTGGTTGCCCTGGTCCACCTGGCCAATCTGCTTCTGGCCCTTTTCCCGGATGTCGGCGGTCAGCCCATCACCTTGGAACGACTGATGGGATATATCATGGCTCCGGTGGTATGGATCATGGGAATACCATGGGCAGAATCTTGGGATGCCGGGAAACTAATGGGTGTCAAAACCGTTTTGAATGAATTTTTAGCGTACCTGAATCTGGGAAGTCTTCCGGAAAACGCCCTATCCCAAAGAAGCCGGATCATGATGACCTATGCCATGTGCGGCTTCGCTAATCCGGGGAGCCTGGGAATCATGATTGGCGGAATGGGAACCATGGCGCCTTCGCGAAGAGATGAAATTGTCTCTCTGGGAATCCGGTCCATCATAGCGGGCACCCTGGCTACCTGCATGACCGGCGCAATAGTGGGCATGTTGACCCCATAGGCTTGGCGTCCGGTACCTTCGGACCTCAGTCAAACAGCACCGCATAAACGACACGTTGACAACCCTTAAAAATTGCGATAGTGGAATAGACGATGAAACACGCTCTGATGATAGGTGCACATTACCGGGTCTTCTATATTAGGACAAGTCTAAGATTGCCGCTCAATTAGACCTTCCCTTGAAATGATCCCCTGAGAATCTGCATGCCCCTTGCAAATCGGAGAAAAAGCGCATTTAAAGTCTGCTTCCATGGATAAAAGGCAGAGAAACATAACCAAAAAAAGGAGACGGGAATGAACATCTATGTCGGCAACCTATCTTATGAAGTCAGTGAAGAGGATCTGCGATCGGCTTTCGAATCTTTCGGGAAAATCGAGTCGGTAAAGATCATCAAGGACCGCTTCAGCGGGCAATCCAAGGGATTCGGCTTCGTTGAGATGCCTTCCGCGGAAGAAGGGCAGGCTGCCATCAGTGGAATGAACGGAAAAGAAATGAAGGGCAGGACCCTTAACGTGAATGAAGCCCGACCGAAGCCCGAGGGCGGCGGACAGGGCTTTGGAAAAGGCCCCAGGTCCGGCGGCGGACGAAGCGGCGGTCGGCGTTACTAACCCCGCGAAATAAAACTGCCGGAAGCGGACAAAACGGCTTATACTCTGATGCCGCTTCGATTCTGATGCCAAAAGCAGGGATGAAACCCTATCGTGCGAATACGGAAGGGCCGTTCGGCCTTACACTAGGCTTCGGCCCTTTCCTTCTTCGCCGACCAGCCCCACGATAGGCATGTCCTTGCTCCAAGTGATGTTCACGCATTCCTGCATTCGGGCATACGGCATGCTTTTCAACTCATGGAAATACCGGTAATAGTTCCTTCTGTCGGAAAAACGACAAAATAAATGCCGCATCCCTTCTTCATCCGAAAGCTTGATAGCCCGGAAAAAGAGACTTACAGGTCAGGAGATTCTATAAGAGTGGATAATATCTCGATATATTCTTTCTGTCCCTGATACAACCGCGTCATCTCGATGAGAATTCCTGCAATCTGGGCGAGGGCTTGTACAAAGTTGACATCATCCAGCGTCCATTCGCATTTCTCTGCCATATAAACCCGAACAGCGCCGATGACCTGATCACCCATCATGATGGGCACCGAGAGGATGGAGGCGATGCCCTCTTTAATCGCTTCTTCGGGGTATTGGATACGGGGATCGTCGCTCACATCGTAGATGGCAACCGGCCCTTCCTTCAAAGAATCGGCTATGGAGCGCAACGTGCTTACCGGTCCCTTTTTCAGGTAATCCTGGCTCAACCCCACCGAAGATGCGATCTCTAATTGTTTGGTTTGGGGATTGATTAAAAAAAGGCCGCAGCCTTTGCTCTCCAGTGTGGATTGAATACTTTCCACCATCATTTTGATGATCTTTTCCGGATCTTTGGATTTTAATAAAAATCGTGAAATCTTAACCAGAGTATCGTAATTGAGCCGAAGATTTCGCATTTTTCCCCTCCTTGCCTGACGAATTGTATGCTTCGGGAACCCGCGATAGGTGATCATCGTCTTTCCTGAAGTCACCTGTCACGGGTACCTGAAATGAATCTTAAGACGTAAGACTGATCTTGCTTTGAGGCCGAAAAGCAACGGAAGCCGGCTGCAAGGGCCATACAAGATGTTGCCATAAGTCATGAGAGGCTTCGAATTGCAGGAAAAATCTCAGAATCCGATTGGAAATGCTCAACCGTTCCATGAAGTGTAGCAGTTGCCGCACAGACCTTAAGTATTCTTTCCGGTATAAATATCTATCTTCAGCCCCCGATGGTTTTCTTATAGCAGGTTTTAAATCCGGTGTCAAAACCAGGAAATATCCTGCAGTTTATTCATTTAAACGCTTGGCTGCAGAAAGGGTTTGTTCCAATTTTTTTGTGACGGCTTCGGCCATGACCGCCGATTCCTCGATCCGGCTTGCCGCTTCATGGAGATGATGGTTTCTGGCCTGATCGGCCCACTCCCGGTAAGTTTTGACATGATCTTCATTGTGCCTGATCCAGTGCTCGAGAAGGCGGATCAATTTCTCTTCAAATGACTGGGCATTTGGCGTATAATGTTCGTGGGTGTGATCATGACTCATGACAAACCTCCTTTTTTGACTAAAAGCATTTTTACAACAACAATGTTTTTTTCGTCAAGGGCAATGAGGGAATTCAAAAATATGAAACCGGCCCGGATGATACCGGTTGTGTGTCTTATCCTGGCGGCATGCCTTTTCGGGGCTGCTTCCGGTGTGTTTTTTGCTCTAACGTCGGATCTGCCCCAAATTCGCTCCCTTCAGGAATTTAAACCCTCTGCCGTCACGCGGATGTATTCTTCGGATGACATCTTACTGACTGAGTTGTTTGATGAAAAGAGAAATCCGGTCCCCCTGGACCGTATCCCTTCTCTGTTGAAATCGGCCCTACTGGCCACCGAAGACAGAAACTTTTATAACCATATCGGCGTAGACCTGAAAGGTATTGCCAGGGCGATCATTAAAGACATCTTTGCCGGTGAATTTGCGGAAGGTGCCAGTACCATTACCCAGCAGCTGGCCAAAACCCTTTTTCTCACCCCGGAAAAAAGCCTCTCCAGGAAAATCAAGGAAGCGATTCTTGCCATCCAGATCGAACGCCGGTTTGCCAAAGATGAAATCCTGGGACTTTATTTAAACCAGATTTACCTCGGAAGCGGAGCTTACGGTGTGGAATCCGCCGCACGGATCTACTTTGGCAAACCGATTGAGTCCCTCGACCTTGCCCAATGCGCCCTGATCGCAGGTCTACCTAAAGCCCCGTCACGATTTTCGCCCCTTGTCAATCGTGAAGTGGCCAAAAAAAGACGCAACGCAGTCCTCAAGCAGATGTTGGAGCTGGGCATCATCACCCAAGGGGGCTTTCACCAAGCCGCCAAAGAGCCGATTATTTCTGAAGAAACCGCTCAGGATACACAGCACGCCTCCTATTTTATTGATTATACAAAGAAATTTCTCGAACGAGAAATCGGTGCTTCCCTTCTTTATAAAGGGGGCCTGACCGTGAAAACCACTCTTTCATCGAAACTCCAAAAGGAGGCTGAAACCGCTGTTGAAACAGGACTTTCCGCGGCCAAAAAGCGCATGGTCCAGGCCAGGATCAAGGCCCCGGACCCCCAGGGAGCCCTGATCGCTCTGGATGTTTTATCGGGGGGCATCCTGGCAATGGTAGGTGGAAAAGATTTTGTCAAGAGTCCTTATAATCGGGCGACATCGGCACAAAGACAACCGGGATCCGCGTTCAAGCCCTTCGTGTACGCGAGCGCCATTGAAAACGGCTTTTCCCAAAACCAGATGCTTCTCGACACACCGGCGGTCTTTCGTGGAGGGCGTTTCGGAGAGGAGTGGAGACCGGACAACTTTTCAGGCGAGTATCTGGGTGAAATCACAATGAGGAAGGCGTTGGCGATCTCGGAAAATATTCCAACGGTCCGTCTCATTGAAAAGGTAGGACC
>Ga0210049_1003802_pt1 | contig 13465 bp, 16 predicted proteins | sample CryGeyCG2014_300_2_FD_183964 | JGI IMG/M metagenome (GOLD analysis project Ga0210049, IMG submission 183964) | Groundwater microbial communities from aquifer - Crystal Geyser CG06_land_8/20/14_3.00 (SPAdes) (version 2) | ecosystem: Environmental > Aquatic > Deep subsurface > Groundwater | place...
GATTTTCTTCGGCCTTGCCTTGTTCTTTAATTCCATATACATCTTGATTTTCGCAGCAGAAGGCCTTGCCTATATTTTAATAAGAATGAAATACGAAGAAGAAGAAATCAAGAAATTTCTCTCATAAAGTAAAAGGCAGAAAGAAGGGAAGAATAAGTAGGAAAGAGAATGATTTGTTAGTAAGTTCATATTTGCCTGACGCGGCAACTTTCTTATTCAAGTGGCAACGTCAATTGCCAAACATTTACAGTTACTTCTTTTTTCAAAGCATTTATAAATTTTATCTCCAGCACCAAAAAACATAAAAACCCTGCAACAAATAAAAATGGGTTGAAAATAAAAAAAGAAAAAAAATATATTGTTTATACAGGCATTTATCACGCTCTGGACAACGCTAAAACAGAGTTCAGGCTTGATTATATCAGGCTTGACCCTGCAAAAGAAGGAGGATATTTTATAGAAACAGATGAAAACAACAAACCCTCTATCAAAAAAGTTTGCAGAATGCCAAAAGACTTTAGAAACACATACATGACTGTTAAAATAAAACTTGCAAAAGCAAGCGAGCTTGAAGCTTTTCTGAAGCTTGCAATTGAAAAAAACAGGGATGAAGATTTTTTTGAGAACAGGCGCATCGACGCGGCAAACAAGACAATCAGCATTCTTGACAAACTCCGCAGCAGAATTGATTGCTCAGAAAAAAATAAATAAAAATATTTTTCTTTTAATTGTCGTTTATTAATTGTTCATATTTTCCAATGACGTTGGCACTTTCTTAATTTACTTGGCGCGTCATGCCAAAATATACTGCATTACTAATTTTTCCTAAATCTTTTTAAGCAGGCATATTAATCAATTCAATGTCAGGAAATTTGAAAATGCTGGAGAAAAAAACAAACACTGATATTGATTCTGAAAAATGTCTCCAGAAATGCAAAGGCATATTCAATGTCAAGACCTGTTTCAATTACCGACCAATCTCAAGATATCTTTTCATGATTATCCCGCTTGGGGATATATGCTCATTATATGTAAGATACAAGAGGCAGAGAGAAGCATATCTAAAAAGACTCGAGCAGGAAAAATACAAAACATCGAATGATTGCAAAGGCATAACTCATATTTAATCATCATAGGATTACTATTCTTTTTCTCGAAAACTTTAAATATGAACCAAATTAAAAAATCCGATGACAAATCTCGCAATCATAGGCTTGGGAAAAATCGGCAAGGAGCTTTACAAGAAATCCCTGGAAAAAGGCTACAGCATTCCAATAATTGTAGAGCAAAATGGAATCTACAATGATTTCAATCTTGAAAATAAAATTGACGAGCCTGAAAATTATCTCAAACAATTCAACAGCCATGGCATTGAGATTGCCTGCCTAACAATTCCTACTCTTGACCGGGGCGAGACTGCAAGAGACATTATTCTTTCATGCGCAAAAAATGGAATCCCTTTGGTGACGAGCGAGAAAGGCGCTCTGGGAAATTATTATCCTGAATTAAAAGGCAATATCGCGATGATTGGCTACAGGGCTACTGTCGGCGGAGGCTCAAGAATGATTCCTTTCATAGAAGAGCAGCTTGATGATATTGTTGAGGCTCATTTTATCTTCAACGGAACAGTAAATCATTATTATGAGGGGCTTTCAAGAGGAATGAATCCTGAGTATCTCACAGCAGAAGAAATCCGACTCGGATATGTTAAGCCAGGAGCAACAACGCGCTACGGAATAATCAACAATGAGCTTTGCGGCGATGTTCCAAAGAAAACAGCAATAATAAATAATCTTGGCGGTCTCGGGCCGATAATAAGGGCATCTGAAATCAAAGCAAAACCCCTGAGTGAAAAAGATTTTGAAAAAATAAACGCAAGATTTTACCGATTCATTGTTTCTTTTTACAAAGGAGAAGGCCCTGAGAAAAACAATGAGTTTCAGGTTTTCCTGCACAAGCCAAAGTCAGGGTCAGGAGGCAGGACAATTTCTGCAGGCTTCAAATATATTCCTGACATGCATTACTGCCATCCTCTTCCTGAAGGAGTCAATAACGCGGCATATATTTGCAAAGGCAAAAATCCAGAGCAACTTTATGTTGTCTCTTTATTCGGGCCCGGCGCAGGCCCTGACCCGACAACAGATTCAATGGGAAAAGACATCGAGCAATTCGAATTTCTTATGAAATCAGCGTCTTCCTAATTTGATTCTTTGATTTGTTGTCATTGCGCAAAGGTAACAAAATCGAAAGATTTAAATAGGCGCTTCAATCTTGGATTTTAACAGATTTCAGGCAGATGCCTGGAATCAAAAAATAAAAAATGGACAGAATAGACACAATAGAGCAATTAGATCCAATATGCGCACCAATCTACAAGAGCCCAAAATATATTTCTCTTTTTTTAAACTCTGATGAAAATACAAGCATTCCACAAATTAAAAAACAGGTTCAGTCAATTCTCGTTGAATTCGGGCCAACAATAGGCTGGAGAAATGTCGCGAAAGCTGTCGCGCCTCTTGAAGCTCATTTGATGAAAAAGGCAATAGATTCAGAAACTGTAAGCTATGAACTTATCCAAAGCAAAGTTGAAAGAAAATTAGAGGCCTGGGAAAGAACCTGGGAGAGAGCTGACTAAAATAACTAAAATGAAACATAAAGACGACTGCCCAGAATGCGATGGAAAAAACAAAACATGCGAAAGCTACAGCGGAAAAGAAGGCGATAAGGGATTATGCATTTGGCGCACTATTTATCTTCAAAATCAAGAACAAAACTTAAAAAATCAAAAAATGAAAAACAAAAAAAATCAGGATGAAAAATTTCCTGAATATCTCAAACCAGGCGCACATCTTAACTTATCATATATATCTACAATTGTCGGAAGCGCGAAAGGCGTGAAATGCCTTGAAAGCTTGATACACGGACATATAGGCCCAGCTATTGGCTATGGAATTGCAACAGCTTGTTTTGCTGGCTGCGGAATAGGATTCTATAATATCGCAGGCGCAGAATACGAAGAGGACAAGGAAAGACAATCAGAGGACAAAATTAAATTTCTTAATGAAGAGGCAGCAGATCTCTTTCCAGAAGACGAAAGATTGGTTGAAATCAAATCTATTGAAAGACGCTGGAATCTGGTTACTGTCAAGGGATTAGACAAGAACGGAGTTGAACAGGGATTTTTGCATGATTATGATAATGGAAAGCTTGCATGGGTCAGAGAACAGGGAGAGCAGAAATAAAATGGCACGAACAGAATTACAAAATCTCAAAGACAAATTGCAGAGCACATGCGAGGATTACAGAGTCGGAGTTAAACTTGCATTTAATGGAAGAGTAAACAGCGTTTATGATGTTGTCACTTCAATGCTAAATAACAAAGAATTAATCAAAAAATATGAAGATGAAAATCTTAAAAAAGTCGGGAGAGACCTCATAAAAATGGCTGGAGACTGCAAGGACGAGATTGAGCACATCAAAAAATTCTCGCACACTGTAGACGTATTCTGCGGAATAAAAAACAGAAGAATGAATAATAATATTATATTCGCCGGAACACACATTGAAGATTTGCTTGACGCAATTTACCGTGCACACGACACAGAAGACGAGAACAGAAACTAAAATGACAAACGCAAAAAAACAAAACAAATTTTCAAAAGCAATTCTAGCAACAGCAGCCGCAGGAATAATCACTGCCTCAGCAGACGCAGCGGTCCCAAAATTAAATCCTGTGCATATAAATGAATTGTATTCAAACACTCCAACAGTTCAAACTCAAAAAAAAGAAGGCGACGAAAACAAGCTGAAAATTTTCGCAGTTCCTATTGACGCTTATTTCAGGGTGGATGACGCATACAAGAATTACACAGATGTCATTGACAACAACAATGTTCAGGAAATTCAGAATGTTCAAGGCACAAAAATAAGCGGCGAAGTTAAATTTTCAGGAAATGACGCTGCAAAATGGCTGAAAGACTATTTCGCTGTCCTGACAGCAAACCAATTCATCGGCTCAGGCTCTTATAATATCAACAAACAGGATTATTTTGCAGGATTCGGAGGCCAGGGAAAAGACGACACCGGAACATTTGGTTCTGTTGCATTTGGATATGCATTCAGGAACAATAAAACAAACGGCAGGCTTGAAGAGCTTGACATTGACTGGGACAAGCTTGAGGAAATGAGCGGATTTGCGATAAAAGCTTTTTATGATTTGGCAGGCCATCCTATTTTGAACGGCTTGAAAGGAAAAATATTCCAGGCTTTTGAAAATGGAACAGAAAAAATGAATGTCAAAAGCGATTTATACAATATAAATATCTCAGAGCAGAATCCTGCTTCTGCTGTAACAACACAGCTTGATTTTATCTACAATATCAATCAGGGGCTTGGAAAAATCCTGAACCCAAAAGACAACAAAATTCTTGAAGGCCTTCTGAACACTAATTTAATCCAGACTTTGACATGGAGAGACGAAATACAGAACAATAATCTCAGCAGATATCTTGATTATCAGACTACTTTGGAAAACAAAGGGCTTCAATTCGGAAACATGATTATTCCAATCACATATTCATTCAGAAAAACATATCCTTTGGCTCTGCCTCAAGGCGCAAACCTTCAGGACTCTTATGAGCATAATATCTGCGCAGGAATCGAATTCCTGCCAAGCGATGCCGAAGGGGAGAAAAAATAAAATGGCAGATCCAATAAAAAATTTACTGTACGGACCTGTTGTAAAGGAAATTGAAAAAAGCGAAGACGGGCAAATCACAGGAGAAATATTCAATATTGTCGCTCCTTTGAATGACATTTCATTGAAAATAACATATTACAATTCCAAGAATATTTTTCCAAAACTAAAGGTCAATAAAAAAAGAATCAACAGGACAGAGGCCTTTGGCCATATTGTTCAATGCCTCCCTCTTCTTAACTATTTGGACGGCCAGGAACACCGGGTTTTTACTGACTGCAGCGGAACCCTCAGGCAAAAGAACGGCAATACCACTCTGGAAATTATAATGCAAGCACAGCATCATATTCATAATACTGCTGGTGCAGGCTGTTATCAATATGCCGATGCATACAAGATAATCGCGAAGGGAAAAATGGGAGCGACACAATAAAATGGCACTTTCAGACACGATAAAAAATGCAGTAATTTATGCGACTATCGGCGCAGTATGCGGTTTTGCAGGTTTATTCGCTGGCACTTATATTGGAATTTCAAGGGCGCTTCCTGCCAATAATAATCCACAAGCCTTCAATCCTGCAGAAGCTCATTATAAAATTGAAGGCGATATAACAGTAATGAATTACAAAGGCAAAAAATTCGACTGCGAAATTGACAAGAAAGGCATGCCAAAATACTATGAAATTAAAACACTTACAGTGGGAGATACATGGCATACTGTAGAATAAAATGAAAGCAGAAATTAAAGACACTTTAAAAGATATAAAATATCCACTTGATGAAAGCAAGGCATATACAATAGGAAGGTCCTCAGACAGCGACATAAAAATACCAGGAGCATTCAACAACATCTCAAGAGTTCAGGCAATTATAAAATACAACCCAAAAGAAGGGAAATATATCATTGTTGATTTTTTAAGCTTTCAGGGAACAAATGTCAACGGGCAAAATCTCGGAACATATATCAATGGAGAAAAAGTAGAAGGAAAAATTCTAAGCAACAAAGACAAAATCACATTGGAAGGAAGAATTCTGAGTGACGGCGACGTTATCATATTAGGAGAATCAAATTATTACAAATTGCTCTTCACAGAAGTAAAAGAAAACGTGGAGAAAAAATAAAATGGAAAACAAAAACAAAACTGACGAAAGACTTGTTAAAATCTGGTCTGTTCAAATAAGTAAGGATAAAGGAGAGAAAGGAGTCTACATTGTCGGATTAGACAAGTATGAGAATGTACATACTATCATTCATTATTATGAAACTGGAAAGATTAGTCTTGAAGCATCCATGCCTTCTGAAAAATTAGAAAAAATCTACAGAGTTAAAGAAAAGGCAGGAAAATTATCGATAGTCGGACAAAACAAGGCAGGAGACTTATTTCATATCATCCATAAATCTGACAATGGAGATATTATTTCAGATGATAAATTATTCTAAAATCAAAAAATAAAATGAAAACACAAAACAAACCATTTTTCACAGGAATACTATTACTTATAGGAATCTTAGCAGCTTTTTTGATTCCATTCACAGCTGCAACAGGCGCTGTAACAATCGCGCCAAACCCTGCTTTGACAAATGACACATTGTCATGCAATGTCGCAAGCGGAGAAGGTTATATTTATCAATGGTATCAGAACGACCAAGTATCTGTGACAACACAGACAGTTGATCCATCATACACATCAAAGAATGATGTCTGGAGATGTGTTGTAAAGAAATACAGGGGGCCAATGGTTGGCACAATCACAATCGGCGAAGATTCTATGACAATTTCAAACGCCGCGCCTCAATGGAACGGCATACTCGGCGCAATTAACTGGCCAGAAGATTCAGTCGCATCATTAAATCTTTCTGAATGGTTTTCTGATATTGACAATGATGTCCTTACATATTCAAACACAGCTGTCCAAAATATCACAATCACAATAAATCAGACAGATGGAAATGCTGTTTTCACTCCAGACCCAGATTGGTTTGGCGAAAGAACAGTTCAGTTCACAGCAACAGACCCAGAAGGATTGTTCGGAACTTCAAATCTAATTGATTTGAACGTAACAAATGTGAACGACGCCCCCTTATTCAATGGGCCAATCGGCGGATTAATCTGGGATGAGGATACTAACAATACATACAATGTTTCACAGCATTTCAATGATGTTGATGGAGATGTTTTAACATTTACAGCAACACCAACAACAAATATCACAGTCACAATAAATCAGACAACAGGAATCGCAACTTTCACACCTGATGCAAATTGGAATGGTGTTGAAACAGTCCAGATAATTGCAACAGATCCTTCATTGGAAACTGCAATTTCAAATGTTTTTTCATTAAACGTTACTCCTGTAAATGATGCCCCTGTAATCGTACCTTTCCCAGTCATCTCATTTAATGAGGATTCTTTCAATGACACTCTTGATTTGGATGATTATGCCACAGATATTGAAAACGACGCAATAACATGGACATTTTCAGGAAACAACAGCGTTCATCCTGAAATTCTTGCAGGAAATATTGTAAATTTCACAGCAGATGCAGACTGGAATGGAAATGAAAACATTACATTCACTGCAAACGACTCAATGAACACAACTTCAGAAAATTTGACAGTAGTTGTCCTTCCTGTAAACGACGCTCCAAACTTAACTTCAGCAATTCCAGACCAAACATGGGATGAAGACAATGATTTGACATTAAATCTTTCACAATATTTCAGCGATGTTGATGGTGACATTCTAACTTTCACAAATCTAACAGCTCCTGAAAACATCACATTGACATTCTCAGGAGAAAATGTCACTTTGACTCCATTAGGAGAATGGTCAGGAAACACATCACTGCAATTGCAGGCATCTGATGGATTATTGACAGCAGACAGCAATGTCTTTAACTTGACAGTAAATTCAATAAACGACGCTCCAAACTTAACTTCAGCAATTCCAGACATAACATTTGATGAAGATTCTTTCAATGACACATTGAACTTGAGCGATTATTTCAGCGATGTTGACAGTCCAGTATTAATCTTTAGTTCGGGCATAAACGACAACAACATAACTATTTCAATAAATCAATCAACAGGAATTGCAAATTTCACAGCAGCACCAAATTGGTCAGGCTCAACAGTTGCTACATTCATTGCAAATGACAGCGAATTGACTGCAATTTCAAATCCAGTAACAGTAACAGTCAATCCAGTAAATGACCCATTGGCATGGAATACTCAGCTGCCAAACCAAACATTGGAAGAGGATTTTGCAAGCACTCTATTGACAAATCTTTCAAGCTATATTTCTGATGTTGACAATTCATCCTTTATTTTTTCTGTGGTTCAGGAAAACACAAGTGAGGTTGACTGCGAAGCTTCAGGAGATAATTTGACAGTTGCATCAGTGCAGGACTGGAACGGCATGGCATCATGCACAATAGAAGCAAGCGATGGAGAATTCACAGAAAACAGCACATTCACAATAAATGTCTCTGCAGTAAACGACGCTCCTGTATGGGACAACACCAATAGCAGACCAGAATGTTGATGAGGACTCAGGCATAGCAATTGTTGATGCAAATCTTTCAGCATCTGTCAGCGATGTTGAAAATGACGCGATAACTTTCACAATTGAAAACGAAAACACAAGCGAGGTTGACTGCAACATGGCAGGAATCCCGGCAATACAGCTTGAGATAACTCCTTCAGCAAATTATTCAGGACTTGCTTCATGCACAGTAAGAGCTTCTGATGGAACAGATTTCACAGACACAACTTTCAACATAACAATCAATCCCCAAAACGACGCCCCTTATCAAACATCAGCAATTCCAGACCAAGCCTGGGACACAAACACAAACAAAACAATTAACCTGACAAATTATTTTGCAGACGTTGACAATTCATCCTTGATTTTCTATGCAGACGCAGTTGAAAACATCACAGTCGCAATAAATCAGACAACAGGAATTGCAACTCTGACACCAGAAACCGGCTTTGAAGGCACAAGATATGTAACATTCACAGCAGGCGACGGAGAATTCAATGTTTCAAGCAACAACATAACTTTGACAGTTCTGCCATCAAGCAATGTAATTGATTCATGGATAAATTCAATATGGTTCGCAGGAACAAATTATTCTGACTTCAGCTGGGCAGGAATAAGACTTTCAAACATAAGCGCATCAAACATAACAAACAGCAACATAAACAGCTCAAGAGTAACAAACTCAAGTGTAAATATTTCAACATTCAGAAATGCAACAGTAACAGACGCGTTTTCAACAAACTGTACAATCATTGATTCCACATACGCGCTTGGAACATGCGTTGATACATATATTGACCCATCAACAATCATAAACAGCAATGTGACAGGCTCAACAATAAAGAATTCCACTGTCATTGATTCAAACGCGACTTATTCAAATCTTACATTCGCAAATGTCAGCGATTCATACATAAACAATTCTGCAATGAATCAGACAAATGTCACAAATTCAACAATTGAAAATTCCATTTTTACAGATACAACCATCACAGACAGCATTTGGATTGAAAATCTGACTGCAAACAACACCATAATTGAAAATTCAACAGTCATCGACGCAAATCTGTCAGACACAAACATAACAAACGCAACTTTAGAAAATGTCACAATAAACAATTCTGAAATAATCAATTCAAGCCTTGACAATACAGAAGTTCAGGACGCAAACATCACAAACGACGTTATTTACAATGGAACAATCGAGATGTCAAACGGAACTGTGTACAATGCAACTCAGGATGGCCAGCAAAACCTCACTCAGTTAATCAATTCAGCCCCATGGATTTCCATAATCAGCCCGGCAAATGACAGTTCACATTTAGTAAATAATGCAATTACATTCCAAAGCATTGGAAATGACGTTAATGTCGGGACATTGCTCAATGACAATCTTACATATTCATGGGATTTTGGAAACGGAAATGATTCAAACTGGACAAATGATTCAAACACCACATACACTTACCCTGCAACAGGAACTTTCACAGTAACAGTGACTGTAAATGATTCTTACAATGAATCAGACAGCGCGTCAATTGTCATCACAATAGCATCCAGCGGAGGCGGCGGAGGCGGAGGCGATGGAACTCACAGAAACGACACAGTAATCAATGCCACAAACATCACAATACCTCAGTTAAATATCTCAGAAAAGATATTGAATCAGTCAATCTGCCAGGAAATCTGGCAATGCAATGACTGGACTCCATGCATCAATCAGTCTCAATCAAGAACATGCAGTGATAAAAACGCGTGCGGAACTTCATACAACAAGCCTTCAATAAGCAGGGCTTGCGAAGTCGAGAAAAAAGAAACAGGCGCATTCAGATTCATCACAGGAAACGCGATATTTGACAATGCAGCAAACTCAACCCTTGAATTCATCAAGAACATTCCGGCATATCTTGCAGGCGCATTATATTCAGCGTTCAATTTCTTCCTAAACCTCATCAGAGCTTTGCTCGAAGCATCTAAGCTGATTGCTTAATAAAAACAATTTTAAAATGTCAGAAAAAGAGTTCTACAGAACTAGATCCAGGCCTTACGAAAGCAGACAGCCTTATCACAAGAATTGAAAACACCCATATAAGCAAAAAATAAAAAATGAAAAAAAACCGCAGGTTAGGCGGATACCGCACAAACAACTCTATTTCTGAAGAAAAAATAATAAAAAATCTCTATCTCTATAAAAAATATGGATCAGTATCAAAAATACAAGAGCACGCAACAATCTCGTACACTTCTCTTGAAAGATACCGCAGCGCCATAAATGGAATGATCGAATGCAGGCATGAAAAAAAAGAGATTAGAGAGCAGAAAATCAGGGAAGCGCTTGAAAAACAAAAATTCCACAGCAGAGAAACCAGGGAAAAGCTTGAAAAAATCGCGGAAAACTATGACACTCCAATCCTAAAAAAAGAAATTGACAGAATGGAGGAGTATCCCAAATCAAACAATCTAATTGAAAGAAAAATTCTTAATGCAATCAAGAAATGCCATGGAATTTTCAGGGATGTAAAAATAATGGTTCCCTATGCCCCTCAAAAAATAAGCGCTGTTGCTGAAAAGTACGGCATAAATCTGATAAAATACGGCGGAAAACATCTTTATCCTCAAAAAAGAAAAACAATCAATGAAAATCAGTTCAATCCCGATTCAATTCCTTTAGATGACATCATATCAGGAAGCAAGATTTAATTATTTGATTTTCTTTGTAGACAGATGTAGACAGATTTAACCAATACATTTAAATATGTAGACACCCATAGTATTATGTAGAGTTCATGTTGGTAAGTGAATATCTGCCCTGACGCGGGCACTTTATTTATTTAAGTGGCTGGTCAAGCCAAAAATATTTGCATTACTAATTTACTAAAAAATGTATCTTGAAAAGAGGAAGACAAAGAACGGAATCAAATACTATCTTGCCCACTCATTCAGGGAAGGCGGAAAAGTCCAGAAAATACGCGTTTATTTAGGCACAAATATAAAAAAGAAAATTCTTGAGCAGAGGCAGGAAAAAGCAAAAGAGCTTCTGGAACAGCAGGTAAACAGCTTCAAAATAATAAGAAGCCCAATACAATACAAATTCTCAAAGCGCGAGCTCGCATTGATTAAGTCCCTGAAAAGAAAAGCAAAATTCAAAATATTTCATTTGTCAGAGGAGGATTGGCAGGCATTCACTGAACTTTTCACTTACAACACAAATGCGATTGAGGGCTCAACAATAACGCAGAATGAGATTTTTGAAATTCTAAAAGAGAACAAATGGCCTTTCAACAAGCCCAAGGGAGAAATCTCAGAGGCGTACGGCGTTGCTAAAGCAATCAGCTATATAAGAAAATCCAAGATTCACTTGTCTTTGAAATTAATTCAGGACATCCACAGAACAATTTTTGAAAATTCAAAAAACTTTGCAGGCAAGTTCAGGGAAAAAGGGGTCGAGGTTGGAATCCGCGACGGCATTGGAAATCTGATTCATTTGGGCGCTCCTGCATCAAGAGTCATTCCATTGCTGATAGAATTGATAAAATGGTACAATAAAAATAAAAACAAGCTTCCACCCATTGTTCTTGCAATAGTAATTCACAACCAGTTTGAATTCATTCATCCGTTTGAAGACGGAAACGGCAGAGTCGGCAGGCTTTTGCTGAACAACATTCTGCTCAAGCACAGACTTCCTCCTGTAAACATATCAATGAAAAACAGAAAAAGATATTACGCCACATTAAAGGAATTTGACAGGACAGGCAACATCAAGCCTTCGATTGAACTTATATTGAAGGAATACAAATCCCTGAGAAAAGAACTTAAAAAATAAAAGCTTAAAATTCAGGTGTCTACAAACAAGGCAAAATTCAAAAATGTAGACACCCAGAAAAAGAAATAAAATTATTAACAGAAAATTCCAACAATAAAACAAACAACAAAACTAAAATGGAAAAAGAGCATGAAAAAAGAGGGCATGAACCAGACAGTCGAGCAAAAACAGTCATTGAGCTTCATGATGTGTGGAAAACATACAAGATGGGCGAATCAGCGCTCAACGCGCTGAAAGGAATCAATCTCAAGGTAAAAGAAGGGGATTTTATTTCAATTCAGGGGCCATCAGGCTCTGGAAAAAGCACTCTGATGAATTTAATCGGATGCCTTGACCTGCCTGACAGAGGGAAGATTATTCTCGAGGGAAATGATATTGAAAAACTTTCAGAAAGCAGGCTTGCAATTATCAGGGGAAGGCATATCGGCTTTGTTTTTCAGGCTTTCAACCTTGTCCAGACATTAAACGCCCTGGAAAATGTCGCTCTGCCGACTTTTTTTCAGCAGATAAGCGAAAAAGAAAGAACCCAAAGAGCTGCAGAGATTTTGAAAAGAGTCGGGCTTGAAAAAAGAATGAGGCATACCCCAATGCAGTTAAGCGGCGGAGAACAGCAAAGAGTTGCAATTGCAAGAGCTCTAATCAACAACCCGCCAATCATCCTTGCAGACGAGCCCACAGGAAACCTTGACAGCAGAACAGGGCATGAAATAATGCATTTACTCGTAGAACTTCATCTGAAATACAACAAGACTATTGTTATTGTAACGCATGACCCGTTTATTGCAAAATATGCCCATAAAAGAATAAACATTGTTGACGGCCAAATCTTCCATGACCATGTGCTTGAAAAGCGCTTTTTATGGTCTGAAAATTCAAACAATTCGAACAACAAAAGATTTTAAAGAATAAAAAACACTAATATAATATTACAAAAAAGAGGAGAATGAAACAATTTTACGCGTTTCCATTGATTGCATTATTGCTGGTTTTACTGGCAAGCAGCGCGGCTGCTCTTGAAATAAATGAAACTCCATCAGGAAATATCCCAGAGGCTTCAAATATTGAAGTCCGCTCATTGAGATACGAGCCTTATCCTGTTTCTCCAGGGGAATATTTCACTTTTTATGTCAAGGTTGACAATTATGGGACAGAGGATGCAACCAATGCTACATGCAGGCTCAAGTTAGAATATCCGTTCAGCTCAGATGCAGGAACTGAAATCCAAAAAAGCTACGGCGTTCTTGGGAGCAGGCAGGAAATTGTCCTTGAATTCAAAAAAATCAGGGTTGATACCAACGCTGTTGACGGGGAAAACAAAATAACAGTGGAATGCACGAGCGACCCCGGAAGCAATTCATGGAGAGTCACTGATTTTTACATAACTGTCCAGTCAAGATATC
>Ga0210049_1003803_pt1 | contig 13462 bp, 12 predicted proteins | sample CryGeyCG2014_300_2_FD_183964 | JGI IMG/M metagenome (GOLD analysis project Ga0210049, IMG submission 183964) | Groundwater microbial communities from aquifer - Crystal Geyser CG06_land_8/20/14_3.00 (SPAdes) (version 2) | ecosystem: Environmental > Aquatic > Deep subsurface > Groundwater | place...
GCCGATTTCGCCCAGGTACTGATTGGGATAGCCAGACCTCTTTATGCAAACGAAGATTTCGGAGTCCAGTTGAAGCAAACGGCCTACGCTTTCGACTCCACCACCATAGACCTGTGTCTGGAACTCTTTCTCTGGGCAAAATTCCGCAAGACCAAGGCTGCCATCAAACTTCATACCCTTCTGAATCTGCGCGGCAGCATCCCGGAATTCATCCATATTACCAAAGGAAAAGTACACGACGTCAACGTCCTGGACTTGCTTATTATCGAGCCAGGTTCTTTCTATGTAATAGACCGTGGCTATCTGGACTTCAAACGACTCTACGCTATCCATCAAGCCGGCGCCTTCTTTGTAACAAGGGCCAAGCGGAACCTTGCGGCCCGGCGCAGATATTCCCGGCCGGTGGACAAAACCACGGGTCTTCGCTCAGACCAAACCATCGTTCTTACTGGTATCAACACCGCCAGGGATTATCCAGAACCTTTACGACGCATTTCCTATCGCGATCCCGAAACCGGAAAACATCTGGTGTTTTTGACCAACAACTTTACACTACCAGCCCTTACCATTGCCCTCCTGTTCAAAGCACGGTGGAGAGTGGAGTTGTTTTTCAAATGGATCAAACAACACCTTCGCATCAAGGCTTTCTTTGGTACATCCGAGAATGCCGTAAAAACTCAAGTGTGGATCGCCGTGTCTGTATATGTGTTGGTAGCTATCCTGAAGAAACGACTTCAGATCGAGCAGAGCCTCTACACAATTCTACAGGTTTTGAGTGTCAGCCAATTCGAGAAAGAACCGCTCTACGACTTGCTTTCTCAGCAATCCACCGATTTATCAAGGAACAGCGTTCTACCGAAACAGTTGACACTATTCAATTAACAGTTGGACAGTAGTGATAGGTAATAAAGGAATATGGAAGAGAATTTAGTGGCGGAATTTTAAGAAAAGCAGAGTTCCCCAGAAGGTTGAAAATCCCAGAATGAGCCCAGCTATTCCTCCTCCCAGGAAAAGGGAGGCGAGACTATTTTTTAGAATTTGCCAGTTGAAATTTTTGAAGGTCTGCAAACTAAGAATTAAAGGTACGCCTAAGATTTTACACCCCAGCCAGTAATCAAAGAAATATACAAACGGCACAACTGCCGGAAAAGAGAGAATGCTACTGGTAGCAAATATCGCCAGAAGGTTTGCCTTCTTGCAGATGGTTTTTATGAGAAATACCAGCGGAGTCTTTACTCCCTGAACAGGGAACACTCCGAGGAATGAACCTATTCCTATACCCAGAGCAATCTCTGAGGGACTCCTGCTGGAGAGAGATACTTCTTTTAGTTTCGCCCAGAGGTTTTTCAATTTTACTTTCATTTATGCCCCCTCCTTAATCCTCAATACTAACGTTGCGTTTACTCCGCCGAATCCTGCGTTGTTAAGCAAGATAGCGTTTTTTTCTAACGTCCGCTGTTTTAACGAAGCCCAACCTTGCGCCTCAGGGTCAACATCTTTTAACCCCACTGTGGGAGGAATAATTCGCTCTTGTAAAACCCGAAGGGCAATGATTGTTTCTATTAAACCGGCTGCTCCCATAGTGTGCCCTATTGCTCCTTTGACTGAATACAATGGGATCGGAGAGCCGTTAAAGATCCTGTTGTAGGCCTTCATCTCCATTGAATCGTTATAAACTGTTCCGGTGCCATGGCTGGATATGCAGCCAACATCGTCACAGGATACACCTGCAATCTTTAAGGCCTTTTGTATAGCAAGGCTTAACCCATTTCCATCGCGCGCAGGACCAGTCATATGATTGGCATCCTCTGCCACTGCCCAACCAGCCACTTCTCCCAGAATCTTTCTGGCTTCTTTTCTTGCTCTTTTTTCACTCATTAATAAAATAAAACCTGCTCCTTCTCCCAAGCTTAAGCCTGCACGATTTTTATCAAATGGTTTAGTCTTATCAGGGTCAATCGCCATAAGAGATGAAAATCCAGAAAAAACAAACTCTGTCACTGCATCAGCAGCAACCACTAATACACAATCGTGTTTACCACGATTAATAAAGCTAGAGGCAAAGCCAATAGCAGCGCTGGAAGAGGCGCAAGCGCTGGAAATGATTTCACCCTCGCCTTTAATGTCAACCAAGCCTTTTACCTTCTCTAATAAAAAACTGAGTTTACTCTCTGCGGCATCGCCAGTTCCTTCTAAGATCTGCTTCTCCAGTATATCTATTTCTCCGGTAGTAGTAGCAAGGATGAGTAAGGCATCAGCTGGTATTAAAGCCTTATTTCTTTTTAAGAGCGGAGAGAGCATTTGCATCACTAAAGAATCGTCGCCCAAGTATTTAAGCTCTGCCACGGTAGCCGCATTACCGCTCTGGAATGAAGCCGTAGAAAACCTTTCTACTCTACTTATCGCGGTTTTACCACCGGCAATACCTTCCCAGCAGGCAGGAACACCATGTCCAAACGCGGTTACGATATCGCAGGCGGTAATAACGGTCTTTGTTTTATGCACGCAAACTCTCCTGTAAGCCAACGCTTACGCACTTTCGTAAAAAGCTTCGGGGTAGCAACTAAGGCTTCTCCGGTATGGCTGTCAGTGAACATTTGCACTGTATAAGCGGTAGTAACCAGCGTGCCGTCCAGCTTCCTGATTTCGTATTCAATCAATAATTTAGCGCCTTCAGACCACGGCGCAGAAACCTTGACCGTAAACTCCTCATCCAGATGCAAAGGCTGGTAGTAGTCAACGTGGAACTGGACTATTGGCGCGCGCAGGTTTGCTGCGTAAAAATCCTGGTAGGATAATCCGCACCTGCGACATAACTCCTGCGAGGCATCTTCAAAGTAAAGTGGATAACGGCCATACCAGACTATACTCATCATATCCACCTCACTCAGACTTACCCTTCTTTTCACGGTAAGGGATATCGGCGGAGGCGTACCTTTTATACGTTCAAAATATTTGCCATCTTTGCGTCTCCTCATAGACATCTCCCTATATCTCAAAAACAGCCCTTAACTGAATCTTAGCAATCTTTTTATCTCCATTAGTAACCGAAGCATTGATCACCACTTCCTCATTACCTTCTAGCGATTGAAACACACTAAAAGCGATATCTTCATTGTAAGTAACCGAAGCGAAAAATTTTGCCGAGACTACTTCTTTTAACCGTGGCCTCTTCTGGGTAACCGACTCAAGCATGCACAGTATCGCCTGAATCTTACATACTCCAGGTAAGACCGGCTTTCCTGGAAAATGCCCCTTAAAGCCAATAAAGTCAGGGGGGAAATTAAAAGAAGCCTTAATCTCTCCTTGCGGATCAGAACTTATCCCATGCATACACTTCTTAATTGCCCGGCCTATTTTACTCACTTTCGCGTACCTCCTTTAACCTTGCCACCAGGTAGTAATTATAACCGTAATGCCTTAAGATAACCTCAACAGGAAAGACCTTTCTATTCTTTAAGAGATACTTGTAATAGAAAACGCTCCAGAGTTTACGACCATTCATATAACAATGTTTCTCAATCAAAAAATTATCCTTGCCGGCAAAAACATACTCCAAGAAACCATCTTTTTTTGGCGCGCGAAAGATAATCTTATATTTCTCCAGAATTACATTTGATTCAGCTGGAGGAACCCGGTCCAGGTAAGTCCTTTTAATATCCTCGCAGACCGTTTTAGCAAAATCACCGTGCTTAGTTAACTCAGAAAAGATATATTTCGATTCAATGACTTCATTATTGAAACTCAAGTCGAATAACTTTACTCCCACATGATTCATCCCGACCACGGTCAACCTTTGATTTAGAGCATCTACACGTATAAGACCAAGGCAAGAAAATTTCTGGTGACGATAAGCGAATACCACAGAGTTCATCAGTTCAAATCTTTGCGGGAGCCTCTGGGCAAACTGATCCCGCACCATCTGCGGGTTTATATCTTCAAGCGGAACATAATTAATCTTTTGAAAAGGGATAGTACTACAACCAGCGTTACTAAAAATTATTAAAACTAAGATTATAAACTTGCGCATAATACCAACTAATTCCTTTCTGGAATCCAGAACTTATAGAGTAGTGGAATAATGATTAAACTGGAGAGGTATCCCGACAAAACTCCTGTCGTGAGTGTCACGCCAACAGAAAAAAGTATGGGGTGGCGGGCAAATAAAAGGACACCTGTTCCAATAAGAGTAGTGAACGCAGCAAAAGTTATCGCCAGATAAACCCCAGTCTCAAATTTATGTTTACAATAATATACTACAAACATTCCGTAGTCGCTGACTATACCGACCACAACCATAGAAGCGATAATGCTGGGTATATTTAAAGACAGTCCAGCCAATGGGATTATACCTGCGATCATTATGACACTAGTCAAAACCGGTGCTAAAACAAGAATGGATAATTGGATATCCTTTAGTAATAAGAACGTTAATCCCACAGTTAGACATACTGCCAAAAGCGATAAAAAGATTAGTTCTGAACCAAGCGCATGCGAAATTTTATTAGAGAAGTTTTTCCGGGACACTAAAAATGTCCCGGGATAATTATTACTTATCGCGGATAACTGTGTAATATATTTGTCTTGGTCTGGGAAAAAAGATAATATCTGAAATCCGTTTTCTTTTTTAAGCACAAATTGCTCCTTTAAATGATCAAAAAAAGTAAGACCCTTTGGCTCAATCTCTATATCTCCTGCCGGATGCAGCTGCGTAAAAAATGGCTGAAAGGCATCTTCTGAGAAATTATAAACCTTGCTATAATCTGTCAGCATCTTCCTAAATTCATTCTCTTTTTCCTTACTCCAAAATTCTTGCCAATGTAACTCGTTTGCCTTACGCGTATTGACCCCCGGCCAAACTGAAGCAAAGCTGGTAAAATTATCCTTGCCTATATTTTTAATTACTGCCTCATAAACATCTGTGTTAACCTGATAGGCATCTGCGAGAGTCTTTCCAGGTACCACAAAAACTGCAGGCATAATCTTGCCTCCCCAAGCATTGTGGAATTCCTCTTCAGATAACAAGACATCTTTGCTCACACCGTCAAACTGGGTGATATCATTATTAAATTTTAAACCGGTACCCAGGATAATCATAGTAGCCATAGTCACTATCCAGGCAAAAATTAGTATGCGATCATCTACCTTAAAACTAGAAGTCTCCGTTAGTTTACGGGCTACTGGAGTCCGCGGATTATTTCTTTCCTTGCTTAAGAAATGGGGCAGAATAAACAGGGTAAATAATAGGCAGAGCATAATGCTAAAGATTGAGAGGAAAGCAAGCTGATGGTAGCCTTTAACCTTAGAAAAGAAAAATACCCCAAAAACACTTACTGTAGTCAGGGCGCCGAATATAACTGGCCTGATTACTTGCCTGATTGTCTCTTGACTGCTGCCTGCTTTACGCACTGCTATATATACATAAATTCCATAATCAATGGCAATCCCGGCAATAACCGTACCCATCCCGATCACAAAATATGATAAATTTTTAAAAACAAAATAAGTTATATTTATGGAAATTATTACTGCCGCAAGTGGGATAAGAAAAATTATCACTGCTCTTAGATCACGGAAGAAAAACAGGAATAATAATAAAAAGGCGAGCGACGCTATGATCGAAGTAAGCCAGAGATCCCTTTTTATGAGATCTTCATTGCTAATTGTGTGTATGTGCCCACCAATGATGTCAGCGGAAACAAAACCCGGAAGATTCTTTAATTTTTCTCTAAGGTACATAATTAACTTTCGCGCTCCAAACCCATCACTCATAATCACTGGCGTCTTTAGAATAACCATGGCACGCCGGCCATCCCTACTAATAAGATAGCCATTATTAACTACCACATCATAACCTAATGACGTAGAGATCTTCTCAATATTACGTAAGATATCAGTGAATAACCCCAGCGGATCAGCACGTAGAAACGGCATCATAAAAGAACCTCCGGGGAGCAAGGACTGGCGATAAATAAACTTAAGCCTCTCTTTAACGCCGCTCGAGGTGATTTGGCTGGCTATTTTGGAGAAGGACTCAGCCCTCAAGAGCTGAGGGGTGTACCTTAAGAAAGAGATCATCTCAGAGATCATATTGGTTCCGGAAATATTACCAATTACCTGTTTTACAAGCGGAGATTTTATTGAGGTAGTTAACTGGTCAACAGCAAGAATTAAATCCTGCATGGTCTGTTTTTCATCATTAAGTTTTAAATTGATAACCAGCTTATCGGAAAAACCTGATTCACGCAAAAAACGCATATCCCGCAGGATATCCTGATTGGCAGGCAGCATAATCTCAATATTACTGTCATACTTGATTCTGGGCAGGTTGATGATAGAGAAAAGGATAGCAAGCCCAATGAGTGCTGACACCAATAATTTGTGTCGGCTAATAAAATTATTGCAAAAAGAATGAAACTTATTGAACATCAGGTTTTAGTTCCCACGCAGAAGGATTAATAGGCATATTCAACTTGACCGAGGAAAAGGTTAAGATGGTACTATCTCCGCTTTTCTCTTCAATTCTAATCTCCCGCAGGTATCGTTCATCCTTCTCGAAAAAGACCTTTACGCCTTTTACCAAGTTAAAGGCAGGATTTGACTGAATCGGGACAAATTCCAAAATAACAGGATTTTCCGAGATAATCTTTACTGCATAATTTTTAAGCAAAGAGACGTAAGCACCGGAAAACCAAACTTTCATCTGCGCGATGGCGATAGAAAAACCGGGATTACGCGACAGCGAAAACTGCTGGACATGGTTACTTTCTTCGTCCCATTGCTTAATAATATCGCCCTTGATAAGCATAGTATAGCGTACAGGTAATCGAACGTGCCAAGAGAAAAGATGGGGTTTCTGGATGAATATCTTGCCCTTCGAAATTATTGGTTGGTTAAAAACAGACAACATTTTCTCCTGCGTAAAATCAGTTTCAATGCTCTTAACCCCTGACATCTTCGTTTCTAATCGAAGGAGGAGCGTATTAACATCAGAAGCAGCCCAGGCGCAGGATACGGTTAACCCCAGAAACAAAATAGCTATCTTGATCGCGTCTCTCATGACCCTTTTCCAGAATTGTTCTGCCAGATCTTTACCTCACCATACGCAAGTAGTTCATCGCCTCGCAAGACCTTTCCCTGAACAATACAAAAATCTCCATAGCGTGCATACTTAAAAATAGATACAGTCAGAAAGTTTCCAATTTTTGCCGTGCCAAGTATCTCCAATTTCTTTGCACCTAAAAGAAATCCATTTGCCACTTTATTGCTTACGCCAAGATCTTTAAAACCGTTGAGCGCGGCAACCCCCTGAGCAATCAACTCCAAATACACCGTCTCATCAAGAGTGCCATCCTCGCGCACAAAAAGCATATCATCGGATATTGTCACTGAGACTTCGCCGGTGCGCTCAGCTACCTTCTCCAATTTATCAATAACACGCATTGGCGCTTGTTGCGGTATGATGCGGTCCACGGCTACGGGAAGATGCACAATATCATTCTGCCTATTGACGTTATTCCAACACCAGGGATCAGAGGCAAGATAGTCACCGGTAAGCTGATATGCTGCGCCCCGGCAACCATAACATTCGCTTGATTTGTTACAATCCCGACAAGGTCCTTTGATGTACTTACGGTAATTCCGTAAGTTCTGGACCACTTCACTCTCCCTAATAATATCAGAAAGTTTATGCTCTCTAATATTACCCACAGGAATATTTATTCCAACGCAAGGAAAAACGTATCCATGTGGATTTACCATGCAAGAAAACTGATGACGCAGGCACTTAATTTCCACAAGCGGGGGCTGAGGTTGCCAGTGGCGGTTATATTTAACGCGGTCAATCTCCGCCAGCTTATGAAAAAGATTTCTCAGGCTGTAAATATCCACATATAGCCATTCATTCACACGTGCCCTGCCCTGAGGAGTAATCATTTCAAAATACGGAGTGATATTCTGTTCGCGCAACCACTCCCACATCGCCGGTATCTCGTCAATATTCTGCTGACAGATAACGTTACTTACCGCAAGATTGCTATTCGTTCCTGAATAGCCTGCCTGCTTTAAATTCTTAAAGGCCTCCTGGATATTCTTATATGCGCCCTTCTTCCCCGAGAGCGTATCCTGAATATACTCCCGCCGGCTATCCATCTTCAAAACCACAAACATACCCAATTCAAACAACTGGCGGGCGATATCGAGGGTAATCCGAAAACCGTTCGTAAACATCTCAACAGCAAAACCCTCTGCCCTGATAAAACGAAGCATCTCCATAATGTGCGGATAGATCATAGGCTCACCACCCAGGATAATAATCTTCCTGGCCCCCAGCGTCTTTGCCTGCAAGATGACATCACGCGCCTCCTCTCGGGTAAGCTCATTATCAAGATTTTTTTCTTCAGGCACATAGCAATACTGACAGCGTAAATTACAACGCAAGCTAAATTCTATCTCCATGGAAAGAAGGCGATTATTTTTTACTGCATCATCAATCTCTTCCTTGGAGAATTCAAAATTATGTAACAACGACGAACAATTATTCATGGTTATCTCCTGTCAATAAAACGGATGGGTTTTCGGGATTTCGGATTATAGACCTGCTCTCGAATAATCTCCTCATCGCTGATAAACACCCGAGGCTTGACTCTCAATCTATCCCGCAACTTATTTTCAATTGCCTCAGGACTACAACCTCGATTATTGAGAGCAAGATGCACCTCAATGGTATCCGAAAGCTCATTTTCACTTGTCACGGCAATATAATATTCCTTGGCCCCATCGATCTCTTCCAGGGCAGAATATATTGCCTGTGGATAAATCGTTGTGCCCCGCACCTTCATCATCTGATTTTTTCTACCCAAGATTGGACCAAGCCTAAGAGAATTACGGCCGCAACTACATGACGTATCAATAATAAAACTTATATCGCCAGTCTTAAAACGTACCAACGGCATCCCTTCTATTCCCATGGGAGTAACTACCACCTCTCCCTGCTCTCCCGGTCCAAGCACCGCGCCATCATTATCCACGATCTCTACTACTGCCAAGTCTGAATGAAGATGTCCGCCAGCCTGAGCGGTACACTCACAAAAAGTAGTGACAATCTCCGAAGAAGAATATGTGGAGTATGCTCGTGCGCCCCAGATTTCTTCTAGATCCTTTCCCACTTTTAAGAACCCTAAATCTTCTCTCCGTAAAGGCTCACCTATACAGACAAGTTTAGAAATAGCTGGCGCTCTTGGGATGGCTTTCTTTTCTGCAAGAAAAAGCCCAAGCTTTCTGATGAAGCTTGGCACACCGACAATTGCTGTTGTCCGCATGCGCCGGATCACTTCAGTATGGCTCTCCAGGCTATTCAGGCCATTTCTAATTGCAGTTGCTCCGACAGCCCGAATACCCAAATAATAAGCTAGTCCAGCAACAAAGCAACGGTCAAGAGTGCAGGTCAAAAGCACAATATCCTTGGCCGTAAATCCGCATCCGAGAAAAGATTTTTCTTCATTATAGGCCAGACGTTTTAAGTCAGATTCGGTATAGGCGATCTTGGTAGGTTTGCCAGTAGTCCCTGAAGATAATACAATATCTACTATTCTCTCGAGGCTGGCGGCTAGAAACGCATCATTATTCTTCTCAATATCTGCTTTATCGGTAAAGGGAAGGTCACAGAGATTATCTATGTTGATTTTCTTGGGGTCTATTTTATGTCTTTTGAATAACCTTTGGTAAAAAGGAGAATACTCTTTGCAATAAATAAGATGCTCACGTAAAAGCTTCTCCTGGGTTGACCGGATTATTCTAGGCGAAGAAAAATCGATCTTTTGATATCTAGAGAAATCTTTCATCCTGAATTTTCCATAACCGCAACTTCATCAATGATTATCTGGCGGATATGATTCTTAAGTTTAAATGGGCCAAACGTATTATATTCTTCCCAAAGGAGTGGCTTGAGCCGATGTATCTTAATTACTCCCGGGTGTAAAAACACAGAACCTATAGGCGGAATCTTTTTATTTCCAGTAATACACAAAGGGACAATTGGCCTCTTTGTTTCAAGGGCTACGCGAAATAGTGCTCCGTGAAATTGACCAACTGAATTATCCCGCGAACGTGTCCCTTCAGGAAAGGCAACTATAGAAACTCCTTCTCGCAGAAGCTTAGTTGTCTTGGATAAAAAATCTTCAAAGGGTATCTCTCGCACGCTCAAGTATCCGGCAATCTTAGCGATGAGGCCCCAGATCGGAAGACGAAATGGCCAGATGTTGACCACCTGAATAGCCTCTACAGGAAGCACGGCCATTAAAAAAGGGTCGGAAGCTGAACGGTGATTACAAACAAATACATACGGGCCTCCGGGATCAGTCTGAATGTAATCCTTATACTTTAAACGCACTAATGGAAATGGCAGGATATGGATAATCACTGCGCCATACCAACTCGCTGCCCTGCGCAGTCGCTTCATAACTAAACGATGCGGTAAGATAAGCGCGCAGAAGGCTACGAAGATGGACAATACCGGAATAGCAACCAGAGAAAATATGAACAAGAACGCATAAAAGGTGGTATTAAGGTATACGAACTTCCAAAGCCGCATTATTTGTTGCTTTCCCTTTTTATTGATTGGATAAAATTATAGATATCTCCTAAGGTGCGTATAGTCCGCACCCGTGCGTCATCTCGGATAGTCACCCCGAATTTTTTCTGAAGCGCCACCACAAGATCCACAATATCAAGGCTATCCAAACCAAGATCATTAAAAATATACGCCTCGGGCCTCAGGTGCTCGGGCTTGATCTCAAACGATTCAATGAGAACCTCATTTACCATACGCACCACGTCTTGCTCAACCATCATAATTCCCTTTTTTGCAAACCAAAACAGCATTGATCCCGCCAAAAGCGAAACAGTTTTTAAGCAGTATGTTTATCTCTTTATTGAGTGGTTTTATAACATGCCTGATTCCCTGGCAATCCTTATCAGGCTCTTCTAAGTTTAAGGTCGGATAAATCACGCCTCTTTCCATCATAACTAATGAGGCAATTAACTCTATGGAACCAGAGGCTCCCAGCGTATGGCCAATATGCCCCTTAAGACTACTTACAGGAACTTTATCGCCAAAGATCTGACGGATGGCTGCTGCCTCCTCCCTATCCCCCTGAATTGTGGCAGTAGCGTGGGCGTTAATATAATCGACATCCTGAGGAGATACCGCTGCCCTCTGTAATGCCTCCTCCACACAGAGCGCAATCGCCTCTCGGTTTGATTCACTGACGTGGTTACCATTTCCGTGGCTGCTATAGCCGATAATCTCAGCGTAAATTTTAGCCTTTCTCTTTAAAGCCCGCTCGTAATCCTCTAGGACCACGATACCGCTACCCTCTCCGCAGACCAAGCCATCGCGCTTGGCATCAAATGGCCGAGGAGTCTTTTTCGGCGTCTGATTATAATTCGAGGAGGTAGCAAAGAGAATATCAAAGGATCCGACAACTGTCGGATGCAAACCTTCTGCTCCTCCACATAACATAATATCCTGCTCGTCCAGCCGAATGAGGTCATAACCTGCACCGATTGCCTGTAAGGCTGAAGCACAAGCCGCGTTAGTCGCCATCACGGTTCCGATTATACCTAGATACTGCGCTACATTCATTGCTGCGGTGTGCGAAATACATTGAAAGAATTTTGTCGAGGTAAGCTTACTCAAGTCAAAATCAGTGGTGATAAGCGTTTCAAATGCCTCATTGATACTCTCCGCGCTTCCCATGGTCGAGCCAATAACGCATCCTAGTCTGCCGCTGACTAACTCTTTTCGGGCGATCCCAGCGTCTCTAAGGGCTTGCTGGGCTGCCTGGACAGCAAATATACTTAATCTGCCCATAGAGCGCCTGTTCTGACGGGGAATTAATTTCTCATCCTGCATCTTCGCAGGCGCTGCCACGAGACAGCGTAAGCCCTTGTACTTCTGCCACTCAGGCATATACTGAGTTGCGTTCTCGCCACGCTCAATGCCAGAAATAAACGCATCCACGCTGTTACCTAAAGGAGTAATTGCCCCTAAACCGGTGATCGCTACTCTCCTCATTGGGACAACCTCCCTTCAATGAAATAGTTATACTTCTCTTTACCGATCAAGCTTCTGGCCACAATAAATGAAGATAGCATTGCGCCTACAATACCCGGCAAAACCGCACTCTGGCCAGCAACATAGATATTAACGAGCGGTAGCTTGCCAAAGAGATTAAACTGCCCCATCTTCTGCTTTATCCCGTAGGCGTTGCCTTCAGGCGAAAATAGGTAATCCCGAAACGTCAACACCGAAGCCGCATCCAAAATACTGAATTCATCGCGATACTGCGGATACAAATTGCAAACCCGCTGAGCGATTTCCTCAACCTTACATGCCTTATACTCGGTATAGGCAGTTGGTCTCCTCCCCACAAAAGAACCAGCCCATTGCTTGAGATGTACGTAAAATGATGGTTCGAAAGCAGTAATCACGCAATACGCTTTATCATTACCGTCTTCAACGCTACGAATAACTGCAAGCGCTGTTCCTCCCTCGTAGTGAGGGTCGAGCAACGTATTCAAGTCGGCGCACGGAAGAAGCGAAACAATGCTCGGCCCAAAGGTAAGAGCATCCGCATTTTCAACCACGCCAAACACAGAAAAAAAGCCGTTCGATGTTTCAAATGAAGAAACCCTATCTACGAATGCCTTGCTCAAATGCTGGCGCGGCAGAATTTTTAAAATCTCATGGGGATGAATAGTAAAGGTGCAATCATCCGCGCGTACCACGTCTCCATTGTCCAACACAAACTCACCGACAATGTCGTTACTGACATCAACGCATTCTGCAATAGAAGTATTACAAAGTATATCGATATCAGATTGCGCAAAGCGCTCACCAAACGCCCGAATGAATGCTTCACCTCCATGCTCGATACGCGCTACCGATTCGTACAATCCAGCAGCTACGCGGGCATGATTTGCAAACGATATTTCCTTTGGCTTCACGCCGTAGCATAAACAATATACCGATAAAAGCCCCTTAAGATTAGCATTGGTGGTCAAGGAACTGAGTACCTCTTCAAGGCTGATAAAATCTTCCTCGATAGTATCCGCAGAGAGCGTAATTTTGCGCAGGTCAAACGTTACTGTTGAGTGGTAGACCTTCTTGATCCGCGCAAAATATGAGTCAATCGCATTAGATTCACTGGGAAAATATTTGTGTAGTGTGGCACGAAAATTATCTGTGCCGGATGGCATATCATAGACTGCTCCATCCTGCTCAAACACAAAACGGCTTGCTTCCGGAGCAGAAAGAAAAATAGGTTTGATGCAATCGCGAATACCCAAAACTCCAAGCATATCGGTCAAGACACCACCAGAAGAGAAACCGCCTGTAAAGTGAAAACCTGTATCAAAAGGAATGCCTTTCCTGTAAAAACGAATAAGGCTTCCACCGATA
>Ga0210049_1003804_pt1 | contig 13461 bp, 9 predicted proteins | sample CryGeyCG2014_300_2_FD_183964 | JGI IMG/M metagenome (GOLD analysis project Ga0210049, IMG submission 183964) | Groundwater microbial communities from aquifer - Crystal Geyser CG06_land_8/20/14_3.00 (SPAdes) (version 2) | ecosystem: Environmental > Aquatic > Deep subsurface > Groundwater | place...
CCAGGGGTATATATCATCAAAACAGATACACATAATGGGACCGTTTATTCGGATGCTAAACCCATTAGGTTTTTGAAAAAATAGTTCTTCAATTGCTGATATCATAAGAGTCTCGAAATTTTCGAGACTCTTTTTTTTAATAAATTTTTCTCAATTCTTAAATAACAAACCTCCCACCACGCATTTTGCGTGGTTCTCCAGCTTTGCTGGACTGTAGCCCCTCCTTATCAGGAGGGACAATAAAAAATGTGTCTCCTGATAAAGAGAAGAGGCTCCGCAATTTTGCGGAGTAGAGGTTTGTTTATTTCAATTCCCCTTGCATTAATCCCCTATTTTCCTAGTATAAAATCAACATTTATTCTTTCTCCAAAACACATGGTAAACTTTAATATCACCTACAATTATGATCCGCAAACAAAACAATATATAGCTGAAATCCCTCAACTCAATCTGTCAGATTTTGGCGATACTATTGATGAAGCAGAAAAAAATGTAAAACAAGCGCTCAAGGCATACCTAGAAGAAGTCTATGCGTCAAAATTTACCAAAAAAGAAGTAGAATATGCCTAATCCGATGAAAGCACAGGAAGTGTTAAATATACTACAAAGACTTTGATGTACGATTATCAGACAGAAATGAAGTCATGTAATTTTGAGAAAAGAAGAGAAAACAATCATAGTGCCTTTTCATTGATCAAAAGATATTCCTATCCCAACCATAAAATCAATTCTGAAACAATGAGGAATTTCAGAGGAAGAATTTTCTAAATAAACAAACAATGCAAATAAAAAATAGGTTTCCCCTTGCATTAATCCACTATTTACCTAGTATAACCTTCATCATTTTAAATCAATTTTTTTGATTGTATGCCAAAAGTAACTGTAAAAAAAGAAGACTTTAGTCCAGCAAGGCTGGGGAAAAACACAAAGAAGGTTGCGACGAAAGACGAGGCAAAGCCTACTAAAAAGCCAGCTGCAAAGAAAGTAACTACAAAAAAAACAGGAAAAAATTCTGAAGAAGTAGTCCAATCTTCTGAACAGAATCTTCAATCATCTGTTTTAAAATCCTCTGAAATTCTGTGATCATGATGAGGATTTCTTTCCTGATTAGGCTTCAAAAAAGAAGAGAAAAAATCAGAACCTGAAGAAGAGACGGCTGTCACCACTTCAGATATTTTTGAAAAATCTTCAGAAACCCCGAACCAACCAAGAAGTTCCAAGGCACCATATGGAAGACCAACATTTTCTTTTGATATTCAACAACCAAAAAAAGCAGAAGCAAGAAATTATCCATCCTCATCTCCAACGAGAGATTCTAGACCTCAAAGATTTACCCCGCATGGGGCGGGGCCTGCGCAAAGAGCAGCATACGTTCCACCAAAGGCAGCACCTATCCATGGCGGTCATCAAAAACCTCAAGGATATAGATGATGATCCGGTGGATACCAGGGCAGGAATAGGCCTGCCCCGTACAAAGCTACGGGGTGAAATCAACCATACAAACCATATCCACATACTCCGCATCCAGCGACAAATATTTCGCATATCAAAAAGATTGAAAAGGCAGCAACAACCTCAGCAAACTTAGTAAAGAAAGCTACCATAGCTATCGATGAACAGATCACCGTAAAAGAATTCTCTGAGAAGATGGGAATTCCGCTTCCACAAGTAATGAAAGCATTGCTGCAGAACAAAATCATGAAAGGAATAACGGCTTCATTGGACTTTGATACAGCATCGCTTATCGCAGCTGACCTAGGCGTCGCCGTAACCAAAAAAGAAAATAAACTCGGCGTAGAAACATTTATGAGCGGTAATCTTCAGGCCATCCTTGACCTAGATAAAGAAACAGACTTTAGTCCATCATGGATGGGAAATCTGCTACCAAGGGCGCCTATCGTGACCATCATGGGACACGTAGATCATGGAAAGACCAGCTTGCTGGACTACCTCAGAAAGACTGAAGTAGCTTCAGGAGAAGCAGGAGGAATCACACAATCCATCTGAGCTTCTATGATAAATTACAACGGTAAACCTATCACCTTCATAGACACACCTTGACACGAACTTTTCACCAGTCTAAGAGCCAGATGAGCCAAACTTACCAATATCGCCGTCATCGTAATAGCTGCTGATGATAGCGTGATGCCGCAGACAGTGGAATCTATCGGTCATGCAAAAGCCGCAGGAGTGCCTATCATCATAGCGATCACCAAGATCGATAAGCCAGGTAACAAGATAGACCAGATCAAGACAGATATAGCGAAACACTGACTCACTGCAGAAGATCGATGAGGAGATGTTCCTGTCATCGGCATTTCATCCAAGACCGGTCAAGGAATCCCCCAGTTATTGGAACAAATCCTTCTCCAGGCGGAGATCCTTGAACTCAAATATAACCCAAAAAGATCCGCAGTAGGAGTTATTCTGGATGCCAACAAGGATCCAAAACAAGGAGTTGTTTCTACCGTCATTGTCATGACAGGAACGCTCAAAGTCGGAGACATCGTCGTAGCCTACAATACTTATGGTAAAGTCAGAAGAATGAAGGACCGGAAAGGACAGAATATAACGGAAGTGACTGGTGGTGAACCTGTGCAACTCCTCGGAATAACTGATCTCCCGGAGCCAGGACGCATCATTGAGGTTGTAAAAAACGAAAAAGAAGCACAAGCAAAGATAGCACTCATCAAAGAACAGATCAAGAAACGGTCTCCCCAGTCCGCCGTACAGCAATTCATCGCAGGACTCAAATCAGGGAACAAAGAAGCTGAACTCAGACTTATTCTCAAGTCAGATGGATCATCAAGTTTGGAGGCCTTACAGCAGGCGATAAATGGAATACAGCTGCCAAAAAACGTAACAATCAAAGTTATCCACTCTGAAGCAGGATACTTCTCCCAGTCAGATTTGTCACTAGCACAAGCATCATGAGCCCTCCTTATCGGGTTCAATATCACCATCAATACCATCCTCAAGAAAAAAGCTGAATCTATGAAGATAGAGATGAGAAATTACGACATCATTTACGAACTCACTGATTATATCCAGAAACTCGTCAATGGAATGGTGGAAATAGAGATGGCCGAAGCCGTCACCGGTAAATTAGAAGTCTTAGGAATCTTCTTCGCCAAAGCGAAAGAGATGGTCATCGGAGGAAAGGTACTTTCAGGCAAAGTGAAGAATAAATCCAAATTCAGGATATTGAGGACAGATGCCACCACCAAAGACCATGGTCCGGACACGGGAGAGATCATCGTAGCCAACGGAGAGATAGTTTCCCTCCACAAAAATAAAGATGAAGTGAAAGAGATGCATGAAGGAGAAGAATGCGGAATGAAAGTACATTCAGGAAAGAGGATAGAAATCGGAGACACCTTAGAATTTTATGAAATGCAAGAAGTTAAATCATAGGGACGCAAAATTTTGCGTTCCGTAGAGACGACCCATGGGGCGTCTCATTTCACGATCCCAATCATTTAAATTCCACATCATCATGAAATTAATCGTAGGCCTTTGAAATCCAGGTAAACAATACGAAAAAACAAGACACAACATAGGCTTCGTCGTCTTAGATAATTTCGTAGAACAAAATAAATTGGGTAAATTTACATATGACAACAAATACAAGGGAGAGCTTTTCCAGACCACTATCGACGAGGAGAAAGTGATTTTCCTCAAACCACAAACATTCATGAATCTCTCAGGAGAATCCATCTGAGCGATAGCCAACTTCTACAAAATCGCGCCACAGAATATTCTTGTCATCCACGACGAAATCGACCTTCCTACGGGGAAAATACAACTCAAACTCGGCGGAAGTTCAGCAGGTCACAACTGACTTAAAAGCACCATAGAAAAACTCTGAAGTCCCGACCCCGCTATAGACGGGGCAGGCTTCCGAAGACTCAGAATCGGCATAGACAGACCCGCAAATCAGAATGATGTCGCCGACTACGTCCTCTCCACCTTCAAACCGGACGAGAAAAAACTTCTTGCAGAGCAAGAAGAAAAAATACAATCATTAATCAATGAATTTCTTCTAAAATAATTTTAGAAAAACAAACCCACCCCCCAACCTTTTAATCCAGCAAAGCTGGGCTCCCTTCACAGGGCGAGCCCAAGGATTTTTTCTAAAAAAAGTTAAGAAGGGTACAAAACGCAACTACTAGTCAATGCTTTTAGTTCTTTGTGAATTGTTTGAGCTGGATACATTCTAAAAAAACACCCTAAACTATATAGCGAGTCTCACAAAGAACTAGCCCCTTTGCTTACTTTCCCGGCAATGAGGGAAAGTGAGGCCCGGCCGGCAAGGCCAAAAAAAGAAATTCTAGAAAAGACTTTGAGACTTTGGTTTAACTGATTCTGAAACTATATTTTTCAAAAACGGGAATTCTTTAAGGACCACATCTCGTCATTCATACATCTTCAAACCTAGTGATTCAGCTTTCGCTTTTTTACTTCCTGGATCCTCCCCCACCAACATCAGATTCGTTGTTTTGGTAGGGTTATCGTGGAATAAGTATCAGTTTTTTTGCATCTCTTGAGTAATCGTTTCTCTGCTTGCAGGGAATGTTCAGGTGATAGAAAAAGATCACTTCGCATGCTCCGCATCCAACATTCATTCGGCATATTTGGACGGGTCAAAATTCACGCCAACATGTTCAAGTCTTTGCAATATCTTCTTGTTCTCCCTATCTCCAAAAAATCTCCCAATCCCCTCAACGCTTTTCTCACCGATTCCATATATACTAGTCAAAAATTCCTCATTACTCATTATCTTGGTAAGGTCATCCAAACTCGTCACTTTGTACTCGCTACTCGTCACTGCCTTGACAAGGTCAAGAGCCGTCTTTTTTCCTACATGCGGAATTCCGAGCCCATTAAGCAATCTCCAGAGCGGTTTCTTTTTCGATTCTCAGATTTGGTGAACCATTTCCGTTATTTTTTTATCGCCGAATCATGGTAATTTCGCAATCTGCATCACGTACTTGGATTCAAGCAACAGATAGATATCGGCGACATTTTTGAGTAATCATTGATCCACGAATACATCAACGGTGCTGTCGCCGATGCCTTCGATATCCATACAATTTTTGCTGACAAAATGCACGATTTTTTCTTTGACCTGAGCGGGACAAAAAGGATTTCTACAATAATAATGAATATCTTCATGCACAACTCTTTCTCCGCATGACGGACATACTTTTGGCGGATGAATTTTAACAACTCCTTGAACTTTCGACTTTGAACTTTCGACCTTGGACCTCCTGTCCTTTATGACAGAGACGATATAAGGGATCACTTCTCCGCTCCTTTGCAATCGCACTCGGTCATGCGCATGGATATCTTTGGATTTGATGAAATCCCAGTTATGAAGGCTGACTCTTTTGATAGTCACTCAGCTAAGTTCTACCGGTTCAAGATTAGCGACAGGAGTGATGATTCATGTACGACCAACCTGGAAATCTACAGAATTGACTTGTGTCGCTACGACCTGCGCAGGGAACTTATATGCCACTGCCCATCTCGGGTGGTGATCTGTCGATCAAATGCTCTGGCGCTGATCCAGAGATTCTACTTTGATGACTAACCCATCGAAATCTATATCCTCACCTTCCAGCATCTTTTTCACCTTTTCATCTTCACACAAAGCCACTACTTCATCGATATTTTTCCCAATTTTTACCCAAGGGAATACAGGCAGTCACAGGGATTCCAAGGTGCTTTGTACTTTGTACTTTGTACTTTGTACTTTGTACTTTGTACTTTGTACTTTGTACTTTGTACTTTGTACTAATAAGATATCATATACAAAACATACCAGCTTTCTTCTCGCCGCCTCGCGGGAATCCAAAAGTTTGATGCTTCCAGCAGCAGCATTTCTCGTATTTGCAAAAGGGATTTCTCCATCCTCCTCTCTCTCCTTATTGAGTTCCTTCCGCACGGATTTTGGCATCATGATTTCGCCCCTTACCCTGACATCTACAGGAAATTCCAAATCATGAGGGATGGATTTTATCGTTTTTACATTGCTGGTGATATCATCACCTACCAACCCATCGCCGCGGGTGATGGCCTGAACGAATTTTCATTTTTCATAGATGAGTTCTACGCTCAATCCATCGAATTTCGGCTCCACACGATAGGTAATTTTTATTTGATTTTCGACCTTATGACCGGAGCCTGCCCCGACCAATTCGGGGACCTTATGACCTTCGACTATTTTATGAATCCTTTCGTCCCATTCTCTGATATCTTGAGCATTGTAGGTATTCTCCAACGACGCTAATTTCACCTTATGCTTCGCCTGGGCGAATCATCCGCTTATCTGCCCGACCAATCATTGTGTAGGACTATTGGAAGAGATGATCTGCGGGAAATGCTCCTCTATTCTTTTGAGATAATCAAAAAGTTCGTCATATTCTTTGTCGGAAATGATGGGTTTGTTCTCTACATAGTACAGATGATTGTGATCGACGATACAATCTATCAGACGCACATACAAAGCTGACACATCCTTCTTATTCAGATTTACCTGCCCATTTGGTAGGCTCGTGATCTGCGGATGCGCTTTGATAAACCACTGTATTTTTTTTGTTTCTTCGCTTAAGCTCATACCAATAACCAAGAAGATAAAAATAGATAAATGTTGTTAAAATTTGTTAAAACTCGAAGCCACAACTTTTAACCATTTTCAACGATTTTCAACCATTTTTAACGCGAAGCATTTATTTCCCTTTAAACACTACACCAAACGTAGCGAACAGAATATACATATCCAAGAAAACTGATCGATGCTGAATATAATACAAATCAAGTTTTGCCTCATCTTCAAAATCCAAATTATCTCTGCCAAACACCTGAGCATATCACGTTATACCTGGATTAATAGAAAAGAGTCTTTTTTGTCGATGTTCATAATTTTTTACTTCCTCAGGAAGATGTGGCCTAGGACCAACCAAAGACATAGTTCCCCAAAGCACACAAAAAAGCTGTGGCAATTCATCAAGCGATGTTTTTCTTAGAAATCTTCACATTCTAGTTACCCTTGGATCATTTTCAATCTTTGGCAATACTCATTGTCTCACATTACTTGAAGACTTAATAAGGTTTTTATAGATATCTTGAGCTTTTTTTCATCCATATTCAGCTCCCACACTCAGATGCGTATACATACTACGAAATTTCCAAAAGGTAAACAGTTCACCTCTTTTGCCCACTCTTTTCTGTATATAAATAGCAGGACCTGGAGAATCTAATCTGATCAAGAGAGCAATAAACAGCATGATAGGTAAAAACACAAGGATAGCTATGAGCGAAAAGAATATATCAAATGCTCTTTTGAACACAGCGGACCGTCAATCAAGCATCGAATGCTTGTATTCCAAAGCCACGATATTATCAATATTTTCAGGGGTATAGACAACATCCTCAAGGAAAAATCACTCACTAATATGGTAAAATCTTGTATGAGTAAATCTGATCTTTTCAAAAATTTCTTGAAGAAATTTTTTCTGGAAACTTCCAACAGCCACTACCATGAAATAATCCTCCAGTTTGATATCGCCCAGATCAGATGACTTAACAAATTCAGTTTTGAATGAAAATCACCTCTTCACTTTTTCAATAGCTTTATAACTCTCAAGAGTATCGCTTCCTATGATGATAATCTTATCAAGCCCATACCTATTTCTACGTGATTCTATATAATTCCATATCTGATCAAAAAAGAAAAGCGCAAAAAAAGTAAAGAAACTTCACATCAAAATGATGAATCTTGATATTCCGAAAAAGAATATAAATCCTTGCCCGAAATACGCGATGAAGGAGATGACGATAATCCGGTATATCCACACCTTACTAAACGTTTGAAAATATTTTTGCACAGGTTTATACAGTTCATAGAGCTTTTTTATGATTCCTATAGCGACAAAGAGGACAGCACTAATTCAGGCATATAGCATGGTTTCCTGATAATTAATTACAGGGATTGGAAGTTGCACCCAAGGAATCAAATCTGTCACATGGCGTACCTCATACAGCACATAAAAAATACCCACTATAATCACCATATGCAGCAACGGCCTAAGCAAACGCAACCACACATTATATAATCTAACAGTCTGCATCTCTAATAGATTTTAAATGATAAACAACTTGTTTAATGTTAAGTGTTAAATTCTAAGTTTTAAGTAGAAGAAACCCTTTATTTAACACTTAAAACTTAGCACTTAAAATTCCTTGGATCTGACCAACAACCTTTTTGACCTGATCTTCGAATTTTCCAGCGACAGGGATCGAGAATCAAGCCGCAGGCTTATGCCCTCCTCCGTTGAATTTTTTTGCGATAGCATCGCAGTCGATGAGCTTCTTTCACAAAACCTTCTTGGATCTCAGAGATCATCTCACTCTGTCGCCGTTTTTCTTGAGGATGAGGACAAGCTTAGGGCCATCGATATTCTGGATGACCATGAGGGGATAGTTTGCCTCTTCTTCATCTACTCAGTAAGTTTTGAGATCCTTGTCGTCATAATACGAGTAGATCATATCTCATGTCTGTACCATCCTGTTGAGCATAAGCTGAGTGAATCTGATGAGATTAAGCGATTTTTTGCGGACCAGATGATCGACAATCAATCATTTATCAGCGCCGAGTTGCACGAGATGCAAAGCATTACATAGTATCCTTTCATGATCTTCATCATAGATGAAATTTCACGAATCCATAGTAAGTCACATATACAGATATGTAGCAATCTGCGCATCAAAAAGTTTTGGTCGCCATGTATAACAATATTCGAAGATTATTTCCGACGTACTCATACTATTGATATCCTTGACAATAGATGCATGGCCAAGCGTATCCGAGAGATGGTGATCGATGACGAGCAAAGGCTTATCAGCAAAATATTTTTCATGTCATCCGAAGAATTCTATGATGCGATTGGGTGCAGAGAAATCTACGAATACCAAGAGATCGTATTTTGCATAATCGAATTCCGTCTTGATTTTTTTCATTCACGCAAGAAAATAGAATGTTTTGCTCGGCGGAGTCGGAGTGAAATAGTTCACTTTTTTGCCCTGCTTTTCCAGTAATGCTCACAAACCAAGCATGCTTCACAAACAATCGCCATCCGGATGCATATGCCCAAAAAGCGCTATTTTCTTAGCTCATTCTAGAAGTTTTCTGATTTTCAAATGATCCATGTAAAATTTAAAATTTAGAATTTAAAATTTGATTTTCTCGTAACTCGTCCCTCGTTACTCGTCACTGATCTTACGAAAGTAAGATAGTGACTTTCTCAATCCCCTCTTGATTGAGCTTGATTATCTTATCTCAAATTTTGATGGGGATATCTCCGGCAAAACCATTTACTATCGTAGCCAGATCCTGTAGCTTCTGAACGCTATCCGGAAGTTTGAACGCCAACTGATCGATCGCCACGGTTTCTATATCAGCATCTTTCACCTGTTTTATTCATTCATCTCTTTTATCGTTTGCATCTTGTGCATCTCTAGCTATACTCTGCATCCTAAGCCCCTTAGACTTGACGACGGTCATTTCAGGATCATATCTGCTTCATGCCTGTTGGATAAGTTTATAACGTGATGTCTTGGTGATTTTTTCGATGCTGAATGATCTTCCTTTGTATCAGGATACGATGAGCATATCAAATTTTTTGAAATCCAGGACATCTTTGATGAAGAATTCCATGGATCACGAGATATCTTCAAACTCTATGAAAAAACCTTTCTTCCTGGCTCTTTGGATATTTCTGATATATCCCACGAACATAAATGTTCAGACATTTTCAGTATTTTTGAATTGAGAGATAAATGAAAAATTTTTGAGATAGGCATAGAGACCATCCAAAGGATTGCCGGAAACAAAACATTTGCACACATCATATTCCATCAATAGCCTATCCATGATAGACGTTTCTGCGGTCTCTTTGAAAGTGATGGTAGAAGTGGTTTCTATCATGCCAAATAATCATCCATTCATATCCTTCGATTTTTTTGCCCGTTCAAGAAGCGTCTCAGTATTTGCCAGCAAGGTTCAACGATCTGCGAACATATCCAAAGCTCAAGCTTTGACGAGTCATTCAAGCGATTTCTTATTTACGACGCTCTGGCATCTCGTAAGAAAACTTTCTAGAGTCTGGAACTCTCATCATTTCTGTCTTTCCTTCTGGATAAATTCTCCTATTTCCCATCCGAGTCATTTGATGCAGAAAAATCATAATCTGATCTTATCGGCGATAGCTGCCACATGGTTAAAGGATTGATTGATGTGCGGAGCCAGGACTTCTATTCCATGAGATTGGGTCTCAGAGATATAATGGCTCAATTCATCCGTATCTTCTTCTACGGACCTGATTAATGCCGCATAAAATTCGGTCGCGTAATGAGCCTTGAGATATGCGGTCTGATAAGCAATCATCGCATAACACACAGAGTGCGATTTATTGAACGAATATGAAGCCGCAGGCTCGATCATCTTCTCATAGATATATTGAGAAGTCTCTTTCTTATATCCTCTGAATCCCGCGCATTTTTTCACGAATTCCTTCTTGAGTTTCTCGATCACGTCTTTTTTCTTTTTTCCGACTCATCTTCTCAAAAGGTCGGCTTCAGCGAGAGAGAATCATGCCATCGATTGTACGAGGAACATCAACTGTTCTTGGTACACAGCGATACCTCGCGTCAGATTCATGATAGGCGCCAAGTCTTCTATCAGCTTTATATTTTCTTGATCAGCGATTTCTTCTCAGTATTGTTCTGCAAGTATTTTCCTGAGTTCACTGCTCATATAGCTCACCTGTTCTGTTCAGTTTTTCCTATCGATATAGTTAGGGATAAATTCCATAGGACCAGGACGATACAGCGCGTTCATAGCAACGAGATCGTTGATAGAATCAGCTTTAAGTTTTATCAAAAATCTTCTCATTCCATCAGATTCAAATTGGAATATTCAGGTAGTGTCACCTGATTGGAATACCTTTTCAAAGGTATAAATATCATCGATCGGTGGCTGAAACGACGTATCGATAAAAAATTGCTTGAAGATTTCCGGGATCTCTTTACCTTCTTTTTCATATTTCTTGGAAATGATTTTTACACAGTTTTTGATGACCGATAAGTTCCTCAGACCCAAGAAATCCATCTTCAAAAGTCCGATAGTTTCCAGAGTCGGACCGTCATATTGACTGACAACCGTCATATCGCCCTCTTTTACATATTGCACAGGAGAATATTTCGTGATCTTATCCGGAGCGATGATGATTCCGCAGGCATGCACACCCAACTGTCTCATATTTCATTCCAATTTTTCTCACAGCATAACAGCTTTTTGGATGATTCAATCATTTTCATACATAGATTTGAATTCATCTGATGCATCCTGGGACTGCAGAGCATCGGAGATGCTCATCCCGTCCGGAATCAGACCGGAGAATTGATTGGACTTATCAAAGGCCAATCACAAGGTCCTCGCCGCATCTTTGAATGCCGCCTTCGTAGCCATTTGCATATAGGTACCGATAGATGACACCTGTTCGCTTCCATATTTTTTTTCTACATATTCGATGACTTTCCCTCTCTGCACATCTTCAAAGTCGATATCAAAATCCGGCATCGAAATACGAGCAGGATTGAGGAATCTTTCAAAAAGCAATCAGAACTGAAGCGGATCCACATCAGTGATCCTGATCAACCATGCAAGGATGGAACCGGCTCCTGATCATCTCCCAGGGCCGACCACAATCATATTCTTCTTGGCCCGACGAACAAAGTCAGAGACGATAAGAAAGTACGAATGGAATCACATTTCTTTGATTACCTTGAGTTCGTATTCCAAGCGTTCGATATATTCAGCCAAAGTAGCGAATCAGACTTGTGTCTCCTTATTTTTTTCGATATATTCCTTTTTAAATTTCGTGTAGGTCTCAATAGTTATTTTATGTAACTCCTCTGGGCCAATTTCTTGAATTGGCTTCTTCAGACCTCCTCTTATAGAAATTTTGGTCATCTCCAAAACCATGTCATGATCCCGTCCCAAATCAAACTTATAACTTAGTCACTTGAATGCACGATAACGTAGCTCGAATTCGTGGATATTCATACAATATTTTTTTAAGATAAATTATCTTTACATGCAGTCATAACAGTTTTTTGCAAAAACAATTTTATTTCTTGATCAGTTCTTTCAAATCAGGGCATTCGATGAACTTTTTCTGAATAATCAATATCATCAAAAAAATCCAGCTGCGAGAGAAATAATTTTATATTTACTTCGCCTTTAAAAAACTTTTTTGCATAAGTAATTAATGCATCTATTCCAAACTTCTGAATCAGAAAATATATATCCACGTAATCTTTCCATTTTGCTCTTTGTCCCATAGCATGGATTTTCATGGCTGCCAGATGAAGTAAACTTGGAATCTTAATATATCAAAAATCTATCAATTGCGACTTAGGAATATCAAACATATAAGCAAACCAGGTAAATTTCACTCCATTTAGTTGTGTACTCTTGCAATAATCCTTGTTGGAAAACCAAAAAACATTTTTATTCAAATCGCGTACAAGAGAGTTTATATTTTGCACAGGCAGTCTTTCCTTATTTGGCAAAAACAAATCAAAATCCATACTCTCTCTATGTCATAATTGGAGTGCTATCGCAGTTCATCAAACCAATACAAATGTACCACTAAATTGTTTGATAAAAGAAAGCAGATTTTTTTGCTCTTTCGATAGTATCTCTGTATGGAATTTCATTTTTCAATTTAAAATAGGAAATAAAAAGATTTACAACCGCAGGCTCAACATAATTTAACCTCGTCTTCACAATCTGTCACTTAAAAATTTCTCTCATCCTATCATATCAGAGGATCTTAATCAAATCTCTAATCTGGTCCATTTCCGCGTAATTCAAAAATCTCTCAACGATAGCAGACTCATCAAGTCCATACGTCTTGCAATCCCAAAAAAGAAATTTATTTTTTTCCACCAGTTTTTTAAGTTCTTTTTTCATGCCACTACACCAAAATATAAATCATATTACAACCCTATGTTTTAGCGTAGGGAAATGCATATTTTTATTATATCAATTCCCCAGCGATTATCAAGTCGAACGCCACTCTTATTTTGGAAAAAGTGGATGCGAGACTTGTACTTTAGCGCAAGTCGACCATTTTTTATTCCGCACCGAAGGCCTTGCTTCAGCAATGGTTCCCATCACGCGGTCCCACGATTGTCCCTCCTGAGAAGGAGGGGCTACAGTCCAGCAAAGCTGGAGAATCACGCAAAATGCGTGGTGGGATGTTTGTTTATCAAAAAAATCCCCCCGGAGTTTACCCCGCAAGGCGGGGAGGCAGAGAGATTTTTAGGAAAATATATTGATTATTGCATTATTCCACCACCAACTCCACCACCACCAGGTTGCCCAGCAGCTCA
>Ga0210049_1003808_pt1 | contig 13456 bp, 17 predicted proteins | sample CryGeyCG2014_300_2_FD_183964 | JGI IMG/M metagenome (GOLD analysis project Ga0210049, IMG submission 183964) | Groundwater microbial communities from aquifer - Crystal Geyser CG06_land_8/20/14_3.00 (SPAdes) (version 2) | ecosystem: Environmental > Aquatic > Deep subsurface > Groundwater | place...
CCGATACCCTCTCCTTATATATGGATAGCCAGAATAATTCGTTTGCCTAAACTTTGACAAAAATCAGAGCATGGCAAGAAATCTGAAAAGATATTATCAGGCATGGGAACTGAGGCAACAAGGATTGACCTTCAAAGATATTGGTAAAATAATGGGAATTACCGGAAGCCGTGCCGCTGTCTTATCAAACCATATTGACTTCAAAATCAAATATCAAAAGCAATGGAGAATTAGCAATGAGTTAAAGGAATTAATTAAAAAGTATTTTAAAAGAACTTTAATTTGATAAACTATTATTATGAAAAATATTACTTTGACTTCTTTAAAAGGCGTAAAGGTTGGTCATTCAACTCATTTAGATAAACTTACAGGAACAACAGTTGTTTTGTTTGATAAAGATTATCCAATGGCTTATAAAACCTATGGAGGTAGTCCAGGTACTTATAACACTGATACGTTAACTAATGGGAAATCTGATTTTCGTGGTCATGCGATGTTTATTTCTGGCGGCAGTTGGTCTGGTCTACGAGCTGGTGGGGAGATCGTGACCAAGTTGATTGAAAACAAAATTGGTTTTAAAAGTTATAAAATCGTCAATCCGAATGTAACCGGAGCAATTGTTTTTGATTTGGGAACAAGAATAGAACAGTATGATCCAAAATATGCGAGAGAAGCTTTTGATAATTTATCTAGTGAACCAGTCAAGCGTGGAAATGTTGGTGCAGGTACTGGTACTTCTGTAGGTAAGTTTCAATATCAACACAATGGAGAAATATTTTCTGGAATGAAAACTGGTGTTGGCTGTGCAAGAATTGATTTAGGCAATGGAGTTATTGTCAGTGCTATGACCGTTTTAAATGCTCTCGGAAACGTTATCTTACCTGATGGAAAAATTCTGGCCGGTAACAGAAGCGATGTTAAGGGAGAAAAATATAAAACTTTTGGTGGATTTTCACAATTTTTGACACAAGAAAAATCAAACACAACCATATCAATTGTTGGCTTGAATGTCGATCTGAAAATTCGTGAAAATTATGAACGAGTAGCCCACTTAGCAACACAGGGTCAAACAAGAGCGATCAACCCTGTTAATACTTCTCTTGATGGCGATACTGTATTTGTCTTTTCAAATGAAGAAAAAAAAGATTTTTTAACCCCGCTTGGTGGTCAAATTGCTAGAGGAAGTAATTGGAATAATCTTGATGTTGATATTATTGGCCAAGCAGCTGCTAATGCTGTTCAGGAAAGTATTTACGATGCATGTTATCAATCAGAGTCAATAAAATTCGATGCTTTAGATGGAATTATTCCTTCAGCGAAAGATTATAAATAATTACTCTGTCAATCTTTTCTTCGCCATTTCAATTCTTTGGGACGGGTATATATTCCAATGAAACAAAAATCGGAAAATACTTTTTTCATCATTCATAAAGTTTTTAGAATAATTTTTTCTGAATTTTTTTTGAGCAGTTATTGCTCCATTTGGATTATCGACTAAATTTATTGAGTATTTGTCCGCTACATATTCTGTCGTCCATCTGATTAAATGAATGGCGACGATACTCAAAAATATTGCGTGGACAGGAATATAAAATAAACTAAAATTGCTAATTTTAATCAGATGAATACCAACAGACATCATAATCATTTCTATCAAAAAGGATTGTAGATTATGCCACATAACACAATGTCCGGCCTCGTGAAGAATAACCCATTCAAGCTCATCTTTGTTCAATGATTCATACAGCCCTGTTGAAAGGATCATCTTCGGCCAGAAAGGCAACCCTGCCATCATTCCATACATTTTTTTATCATGAAATAAAGTTATATCTAGAAGTTTTAGTCCTGTTTTTTTCTTAACAACGTTATTTATCCACTCGTCTTTAATTGTACTTGTCTTAATCTTTGGTCCAACAAACAAACTGGAAAAACTAATTATCTGAGACCAATTTGAAATAAACAGAAAAATGAAAACGAAAAGTAAGTAATTGATTAATAATCCGTTCATAGTTAAAGTATATCTCAAATTGAATATATATATAAAAAAAGCCGTTCCCAAAACTGGGGGGGGTTGAAAACCGCCGGAGCGTCTGAAACCGCCGTCTGACAAATCGGGACTAAGGTGCTATCGACAGGATTCGGACCTGTGACGTCCCGCTTATGAAACGGGTGCTCTACCGCTGAGCTACGATAGCTTTTATTTGTTAAATTATACTATAATGGCACTAGATATTAGAAATTATTATATAATTATATGAAAAACTTGAGTTTAGACGACGTTTTAGTTCGATTAAAGCAGGAAATTTATGTACAGGATTATTCGAAAAAGAAAATGATTGAAGGAGTAAAAATTGTTGAAGTCAAAAGATTTGTTGGCGAGGATGGTACATTTGAAGAGCTGACAAGAATTAATGAAAATGGCGGAATGCAGGAATTTCCAGATTTTAAAATAAGACAAATAAATAGGTCAAAATTGCTTGCTGGAAGTATTAAAGCGTGGCATTTACACTATAAACAGGAAGACGTTTGGTACGTCCCACCGGAAGACCATATGATTCTGGGGATGTGGGATTTGAGAAATGATTCTGATACAAAAGATATAAAGATGAAAGTCGTTTTGGGAAACGGGACTTCGAAGTTGGTTTATGTCCCGCGTGGTGTTGCCCACGGAGTTGTCAATGTAGCAAAGAAATCCGGAGATATTTGGTATTTCGTCAACGGACAGTTTAATTTTTCCGATCCTGATGAGCAGAGGCTAAAATGGGATGCCGCCGGGGTGGATTTTTGGGAAATAACGAAGGAATAATAATAAATTACAAAATGTATTCATGGGAGCTAACCTGCAAGAAAAAGAACTATTAGAGAGAGTAATTAATAAAGATGAGAATGCCCTTTTTCAAGTTTATAAAAAATATCAGCCTTCTATTTTTAAATATGTAAGGTCACAGATAAATAATTATCAGACAGCTGAAGAATTAACACAGGATATTTTTTTAGACTTTATCGAGGCTCTTCGCGATTTTCGTTTTCAATCGTCTCTAAAAACTTTTATATTTTCAATTGTCCGGCATAAGGTAATAGATCAGATTAGAAAGAAGAAAATTAAAAGTATTCTATTTTCGCATCTTCCGTCTTTTATAGTCGAAGGTTTAAAGGTTGTTTTTATTGATGAAGAGATTGACAAAAAAGAATTACAAGAAAAAATAACCAAAATAATAAATTCACTTCCGAATGATTATCAACTAATACTACGACTAAAGTATATTGAAGGAGTAAAAATTAAGGAGATTTCTGAAAAATTAAAAATGAATTTTAAAGCAACTGAGAGTTTATTGTTCCGAGCTAGAAAAAGTTTTATTAAAGTATTTAATAATGAACTATGAAGACAATTAATTTACGATTAAAACAAAAAATGAATGAAGTTTTTTCGATCGAACCAAATGATTTGGGGGCTGGTTTTTTGACAATTTATTTTAGAAAAATTACTGCCTACCTAAAAATAATGCCTTTTATTTATATAATTCCATTAACTTTATTTATTTCAATATTTTTGTATTTTATATTGGGAAGATTTTTGATTAAGTTAGTCACAGTTCTCCAATATGGATTTTAAAAAAACATTGATTGATTTTTTAACTTCATTTTTGATTATCTGCAATAGATTGATTGGTTTAGTATTGGAGCCATATAAGACAATGCGTAAAATATCTTTGGAGAAAGATTATTGGCAACTATCGATAATAATAGGCATAATTTTCATTTATTTTAAGTTTATTTATTATTTATGTGAGAAAATATATCCGGCCACATTGGTTTATTCTTTATTTATTTTTAATTTCTTATTGACAGTCGCTTTTTTTTATTTTCTATCAAAAATATTTTCTAAAAACAAAAAAGAAATAAATCTTCTAAGCTTCATTTTTACTTTTGTTTATTCCTTATTTCCTACTTTAATATGGTTTTTATCAACTTCGATTTTATATATTTTTTTACCTCCGCCAAGAACATTTTCTTTAATGGGGAAAGGCTTCAGTATTTTTTTTATTGCTTATTCATTAAGCTTATTAATTTGGAAATTTATTCTTGTTTACTTAGCAGTTAGATTTTCCTCAAAGCAGAATTTTTTTAAAATTATTTTAATGATTTTTTTATATCTAATTTGGTTTATTCCTTATTCAATATTGCTATATCAACTTAAATTCTTTCGAATACCGTTTATATAATCATTTTTAGTATCTCATTAATCCAGGGAGCGAAATGTTTAGGTTGTAGGTTGTAGTTTGTAGTTAGTAGTTCCTTTTTTTCGATCAATTTAAAACCGTAAGCAAAATCGGGATTTGGATTGGGGAGATTTTTCAATTCGGCAATATAGATATAATCAATTTCATGTTCAGTAAAGATGCTATTTGGGTCTTTAGCTTTATAATAAAATTTACCTAAATATTTCGGGATACTTTTAATTCCCGAAGCATCAATGTTCCATTCGCGTTTTAACGTTCCGTTAATCGCATCTTCGTCAGTCTGCAAAACATCATAAAAATAAATTTGATGGGAAGAAAATGTCAGATCAAAATATCCATCAAAAGCCAAATGCTTTCGGTGTTGGAGAATAATTTTACCCTTATAGGTTAAAATCATTGTAAATCCGCGATGAAGAACTCCTTTTTTATGGGCGTCCCATCGTTCAATTTTACTAAGAATATTATCATCCTTATCAACCTCAGCAAGAAATAATTGTTTTTTATAGTAATCCATTAGGTAATTATATAGTAGTGGTTGTGATATTTGATGAATGATTTCCAAATTAAACTCGACTAATAAATACATGACCCTTAAAGATTTTAAAACTACAAAAGAGCGCCGGGAATATATCGAAAAAACTCTAAAAATCAAACTTGAAAAAATCGCCCAAATTGAAACCGACGAAGAAAATATTCACTGTGAAAATTTAATCGGATCAACAACGTTACCTTTAGGTGTGGCTGGCTCCCTAAAAATTCAGAATTCAGAATTCAAAATTCAGAATTATTTTATTCCGTTAGCTACGACGGAGGGAGCATTGGTAGCATCAGTGAGTCGAGGTTGTAAGGCGATTAATTTATCAGGTGGATCAACTTCCTACGTTGAAGAAGTTGGGGTCACTCGCGGACCAGTTTTTGTAACTTCAGGACTTAAAGAGAGTTTTGAATTCAAAAAATGGCTTGATGATAATTTTAATCTTCTGAAAGTTGAAGCCGAAAAAACCTCATCACATTTAAAACTAAAAAAATTAGGAACCAGAATTGCCGGAAACTATGTCTATATTAGATTTTATTTTGCTACTGGGAACGCGATGGGAATGAATATGGTGACAATCGCCACGGATTCAATTAGTCGATTGGTAGAGTTAGAAACAAAAGTTAAATGTATAGCATTGAGCGGAAATTTTTGTATTGATAAAAAACCGGCCTGGTTAAATTTTATTAGTGGCCGAGGAAAACGAGTTTGGTCAGAAGTTATTTTAAAAAAAGAAATTGTGACCGATGTACTAAAAACGACTCCGGAAAAGTTTTTCGAAGTATGGTTGTCCAAATGTATGATTGGGTCGGCGATGAGCGGGTCTTTAGGATTCAATGCCCATTTTGCCAATATTGTCAGTGCTTTTTACGGGGCAACCGGTCAGGACTTAGCTCATATAGTCGAAGGAAGTATAGGGATGACAATTACTAAGGTTTTAGAAAACGGTGATTTAAGTGTCTCGGTTTATTTACCGTCGGTGATGCTTGGGACGGTTGGAGGCGGTACAAAACTTAAGATTAAGCAGGAAGCGTTATCAATTATTGGAGCAAAAAATTCAGTTGAACTCGCAGAAGTTTTGGGAGGAGCGGTATTGGCGGGAGAGATATCGCTTCTATCATCACTTGCGGAAGGAACACTATCATGTGCGCACTCGAAGTTAGGAAGATAAAATTAATAATAACCAAGGTACAATAACCAAGTATTCCAAATAATAACCAATTATCAATAATCAATATTAAAACTGTTTGGGTATTGATAATTGAATATTGATTCGCCAGCTGGCGAATTGTTTGTTTCTTGTAATTTGGTTATTGGTTATTAATATATATATTTTTTATGGTAGGCATAGTTTCATACGGTTTTTACGTTCCCAAATATCGAATTAGGACAGAGGAAATAGCCAATGTTTGGGGGAAAAATCCCGAAGATGTAAAAAAATCTTTATTAATTACGGAAAAAGCAATCGCCGGAGTAGACGAAGATTCTCTAACAATGGCTTTTGAGTCGGCCTCAAGCGCTCTATCTGATGTAAAAGTTGATCGAAATAAAATTAAAGTTGTCCTATTTGGATCGGAGACTCATCCTTATGCCGTTAATCCGGCTTCAACAATACTTGCCGAATTTTTGGGGATAGAAAAAAATTATCTTGCTTATGATACTGAATTTGCCTGTAAAGCGGCCACCGGGGCAATAATTTCTGCCCAGGCGCTAATAAAATCGAGTTACAGCGATTATGCTTTAATCTCAGGATCGGATAAAGGAATGGGAAAAACTCATGATACTTTAGAGTATACGGCTTCTTCAGGTTCCGTCTCTTTACTATTAGGTAAAGACGATTTAATTTTAGAATTATTGGATTTTGAATCTTTTTCATCTGACACACCGGATTTTTGGCGTCGAGAAGGAATCCGTTACCCATCACATGGTGGTCGGTTTAGCGGAAAACCTTCATATTTTTACCACATCGAAGAATCAAGCAAATCTTTACTTAAAAAAACAGGATTAAAACCTGAAGATTTTGCTTATGGAGTTTTCCATATGCCCAACGGCAAATTTCCAGTTCAAGTAGCCAAATCGTTGGGCTTTTCTTTCGGGCAAATTAAAGATTCTTTGACGGTTAATTATTTAGGAAATTCCTATACTGCTTCAGCCCTGATGGGTTTGACGGCCGTTTTGGAAAAAGCAAAAACAGGTGACTTAATATTTATGTGTTCTTATGGAAGTGGGGCCGGATCAGACAGTTTTGTTTTAAAAGTTACCAAGAATTTAGATAAAAGAAGAAAACAATTTTTAAAAACAGTTGAAAATAAAAAATATATAAACTATCCAACCTATCTTAAATTTATGGAAATGATATGAATTATATAACCGGATATTACACAACTAAATTTGGTGAACTTTGGGATAAATCACTCTTTGATTTGGTGGAAGAGGCTATCAACGGTGTTTTAAAATCAACAAATTTAGAAAGAAAAAAAATTGATGCGGTTTTTTTTGGTAATATGTTGGCAGGAGTTTTGGGAAATAATCTTCATTCAACATCAAAATTATCAGAAATTTTGGATGTTAATATTCCTGTTTTTAGAACCGAAGCGGCTTGTGCTTCAGGCGGAACTGCTTTTAATTTAGCCAAAACTTATCTTGACGCAAATAGTAATAAAAATGTTTTGGTAATTGGTGCAGAAAAAATGACTGATTATTCGCCTGAAGAAGTAATTACGGCTCTTTCGGCAGCCGCATCGGGCGAGGAACAGGAAGCAGGTCTGACTTTTTCAGGGCTCTACGCGATGATGGCAAATTTTTATTTGGAAAAATATCATTACACCGAAAAAAATCTTGCCTACGTTTCTGTAAAAAATCATTATCACGGGACACTTAATGACAAAGCTCATTTTAGGAGAAAAATTTCCATAGACGATGTTTTAGAAAGTGCTTATGTTTCCTATCCTTTGAAGGTTTTGGATTCTTCACCAATCTCTGATGGCGCATCGGCTATCATTATGTCAAACAATTTAAATTTTATAAAAAAGCAAGATTATTCAGCATCCGTTTTAGCATCGGAAATTGCGACGGACACGATATCTTTGAAGTCAAGAAAAAACATTGATGAAATACTGGCTACAAAAATTGTCTCAGATAAAGCTTTTAAAATGGCTAAGATTAAGAGATCAGATATTAATGTTGCCGAACTTCACGATTGTTTTTCGATTGCCGAAATTTTAGCAATGGAAGATTTGGGTTTTTGGAAAAAAGGTGAGGGCGGACAAAAAATTATGGAAGAATCAACAACGTATGGAAACGGCGGAAATCTAATAGTTAACACCTCAGGAGGTTTAAAAGCATCAGGTCATCCGGTCGGCGCAACCGGAATAAAACAAATTGGTGAGATATTTTTACAGTTGACGGGACAGGCAAATAATCGGCAGGTTAAAAATGCCAAATATGGTTTGGCTCACAACGTTGGCGGGTCAGGCGGGACGGCGGTGGTGACGATATTGAGTAGCTGATAATAGTTATAAATGGTTATAAATTGTTATAAATAGCGATGATAAGTCCGGTAAAAATTTGGAGAAGGCAAAAAGATATTAGAAAAATATTAGGTAAAAAGGGCAAGATATTTTTGTGGACTAAAATATTTACGCCGGGGACAGGTTTTAAAAAATACGCTCCTTATCCGGTTGTATTGGTGGAACTTGAGAATAACGAAAAAGTTTATGGACAGTTAGTTGATCACGAAGAAAAAGATTTAAAAATTGGAAAAAAGTTAATTTCAGTACTTCGTAAAGTTCGGACAGCATCCGTTGATGGTGTAATTGCGTATGGAATAAAGTTTAGGCCCCTGAAGTAGCCTAAAGTCATTTCAGAGAAAGCATAATATGAAAGTCAAAATTATTTATTCGGCACCAGCAAAAGCTATTCTTTCTGGAGAACACGCGGTCGTTTATGGAAAACCTGCCTTAGCTACCGCCATTAATCTTCGATTAAAATTTATAGTTACTAAGTTGGCACGATCGTACAAAGATAGTAAATCAATGAAGGAAATTAATTTTATTAGTGACGAAGTGAAAAAATATTTAATAATTCAAAAAATTAAATACGTTGATAAACCATTTAATTATAAAATTGAATCGGAAATTCCGGTTGGGCGAGGTCTTGGATCATCTGCCGCATTATCCGTTGCTTCAGTTGCATCATTTTTAGAATTTTATACAGGAAAACAATTTGATAAAAAAATAATTAATGATATTGCTTTTGAAATTGAAAAACATTTTCATTCAAATCCTTCAGGGGTTGATAATTATGCTTCGTGTTTTGGCGGATTAATTTTATATCAAAAAAAAGTCAGTTTAAAAAAATTAAATGATAAGATATCAAAAAATATTGAAAAAAATTTATTATTAATTGATAGCGGGAAACCTGAAGAAACAACGGGAGAGATTGTTGAATCGGTTGAATCGGTTAAATCGGTTGAAACACTTTTAAACAATATTGAGAATGAAACGAATAACATATTAAGCGCGATTGAAAAAGAAAATGTTGATCAGTTCAAAAACAGTCTGTTTGTCAATGAAAAATTATTGGAAGAGTTGGGAATTGTGTCAGACAGAACAAAAAAATTACTTAAAGAATTATCAAAGTTCGGTGTAGGTAAAGTCACCGGAGCGGGAGGAAGAAAGAAAGGTTCAGGATTTATTTTATTTTATACTGATCAAATTGATAAATTAATTAATTACCTAATAAAAAGAAAGATTATTTATCATAAATTTATTCCTGACAATATAGGATTAAAACGAATATCCACTTTAATTAATTAAAGTAATATTTATATGAATATAAAAGCATCTGCCCCTGGAAAGTTATTGTTATTTGGTGAACACGCGGTTGTTTATGGATACCCGTGTATTGTAACGACCGTTTCGCCAAGAGTCTACGTTGAAGTGGAGAAAAATTCAGGACCGCTTAAAATCGAAGCACCCCAAGTTAAAGACACTATTTTTGTAGAAGAAGCAATTAAACATTTTTGTGAAAAGTATAAAGTTGATAATAAAATATTAATTAAAACTTTCAGTAATTTTTCTTCAAAATTTGGGCTTGGATCATCTTCGGCTGTGACCGTTGCCACAATAAAAGCATTAAGTAAATTTTACGGAATTGAAACTTCAAAAAAGGAAATTTTTGATTTGGGTTATAAAGTAATTCGTACAATTCAAAAAGTCGGATCAGGCTTTGATATTGCTTCAGCTATTTATGGAAAGACGATTTATTATGTTAGTGGTGGACAAATAATTGAGACGTTATCTGTTAAAGATTTATCATTAGTGATCGGGTATTCAGGGATTAAGGCGGACACGGCATCAATAGTTAAAAATTTAGAATTTAGAATTCATAATTCTGAATCAGAATACAAAAAAATATTTTCTAAAATAGGCAAAATTGTTGAAGAAGCAAAAATAAGTTTAGTAAATTCCGATTGGAAAAAAACTGGAGAGCTGATGAATCAAAATCATAAACTCCTTCAAGAGCTTGGAGTCAGCACAGAAAAGTTAGACAATATGTGTTTTAGCGCTGTTTCTGCAGGTGCTTACGGAGCAAAATTATCCGGAGCCGGTGGAGGAGATTGTATGATTGCCTTAACTCCAAAGAATAAAATAAAGAATGTTGAGTCGGCAATTATTAACGCCGGTGGAGAAATTATTAATGCTAAAATCAACGTATGAAAGCAACCGCTATTGCGCCATCAAACATAGCCTTCATAAAATATTGGGGGAAAAAAGATGAAGAATTAAAATTGCCGGCAAACGGGAGTATCTCTATGAATTTGAGCAACTTAGTAACGACTACAACAGTAGAATTTAGTCCAGATTTTAAAGAAGATTTGGTGACTATTAATGGAAAAGAAAATTTAAAAGAAGCTATTCGGGTTATTCAATTTTTAAATTTAGTTAGACAAAAAGCAAATGTATTTTTAAAAGCCAAAGTTATTTCAAAAAATAATTTTCCTGATGGGACTGGTCTATCATCTTCTGCTTCAGGTTTTGCTGCGCTTGCCTTGGCATCAACAAAATCAATAGGATTAAATTTAAATAAAAAAGAATTATCAAGCCTGGCTCGCCTTGGGTCGGGTTCTGCCTGTCGTTCAATTTCTGATGGATTTGTTGAGTGGGAAGGGGAGAGGGCAAAATCTATTTATCCTCCAGATTATTGGAAAATAATTGATGTTGTAGTAATTGTTAGTAGTGAAAAAAAAGATATTTCTTCAACTGATGGGCAAAAATTAGCTTCAACGAGTCCATTTTTTCAAACAAGATTAAATAATCTTAAAGATAAAATACACCGGTTTAAAAAAGCGCTTGAAACAAAAAACTTTACTAACCTTGGAGAAATTATTGAAAGTGAAGCATTAGAGCTGCACGCCATTATGTTGACGTCGACCCCATCGCTTATTTATTGGTGTCCTGAAACACTTAAGTTGATGAAATTAGTCAAACAGTGGAGGAGTGAGGGCTTAGATGTTTACTTTACTCTTAACACCGGACAGGACGTTCATCTGATTGTTGAGGAAAAAAATAAAGATAAACTAATCTACAGATTAAAAGAGATTAAGGAAATTAAGAAATCTATTGTTAACCGACCTGCAATTGGAGTAAGATTAACAAAAGATCACTTGTTTTAATATGAATAACAGTCTTCCAAAACATGTTGCAATTATTCCGGACGGCAACCGTCGTTGGGCAAAAGAAAATGGAAAACCATCAATGGAAGGACATCGCTATGCAGCGCAAACAACCTTGCCAAATTTAATAAATGAATTAATTCGTTTTAATATAAAATATTTTACTTTTTGGGCACTATCGACCGAAAATTTGGTTGGAAGGAGTAAAGAAGAGCTAAATAATTTATTTGAATTAACGAGATATTTTTTAAAAAATAAGACGGGAGAATTTAATAAAAAAGGAGTACGATTTTTGGCAATCGGTGACTTATCCAAGTTACCAGAAGATTTACAAAAGGAGATAGCTAAGGTCGTTGAGGTTACAAAAAATAATAATAAAATGACTTTTATGATTGGATTAAATTATGGTGGAAGAGATGAAATAATTAGAGCGATCGATAAAATTCGAAATTCGAAATTCGAAATTCGAAATCTAATTAAAGATAATTTCGGTAATTATTTAGACACAGCGGGAATTCCTGATCCGGATTTGATAATTAGAACTGGGGGAGAAAAAAGACTCTCTGGTTTTATGCTTTGGCAAAGCGAATACAGCGAGCTATATTTTTCAGATTTACTTTTTCCAAATTTTTCAGATAGTGAACTGGGAGTCGCCATTAATGATTATTCACAACGTCTTCGGCGTTTTGGCAAATGAAAATACTTGATAATTTTAAAAAACAATTCGACCAAGGAATTAATATCTATTTAGACGAAAAAATAAAATTAGCAGAAAAAATTGACGAAAAAGGAAGTGATTTATTAAAGATAATAAAGGAGTTTATTAATAACGGTGGTAAGCGATTACGGCCGTCAATTTTTTATTATGCCCTTTTAAGCTACTCTTCCCAAAACCCGGGAAAGATATTAAAGCTATCTTTTATATTTGAATTGTTTCATAGTTTTGCTTTGATTCACGACGATATTATTGATAATTCAGATTTAAGAAGAGGTGAGCCGACTGTTCATAAAAAATATAATATCTCAATAGCAATTTTGGCAGGTGATTTAGCCTTAATGTTGGTCGATGAAATATTTTATCAAGAAATTATTGAGAGAAAAATTATTGATTTATATAATGAATTTAAACAGGAACTTTTAATTGGGGAATATTTAGACACCATCAAAATTGACGATATAAGTAAAATTATGGAATTAAAAACTGCGCGCTATACTTTTGTTAAACCAGCATTGATAGCATTAAATTTAGCAAAAGTTAATCAAATAGAAATTAATAAATGGGGAGAAGTTTTGAGAGAAGTTGGCATATTATTTCAAATTAAAGATGATTATGATGGAATTTTTGGAGATGAAAAAAAGATTGGAAAATTAACTGACACAGATATTATTGATGGAAAAAATACACTTATAATTAAAAAATTCTTGGAGAGATCAAACGAACAAGAAAAAAAACGTTTTTATTCTTTTTTTGGAAAACTAAAATTAAAAGAAGAAGATTTAATTTGGTTTAAAAAAACATTAATTAAATATAAGATTGATGATGAAATAAAAAATAAAATAGCCAATGAGTCAATTAAGATAGAAAATAAATTAAATCTTTATTTTCCGGATAAGTTATTAACTAAGTTAATGAAAGAAATATTTATTAAGATAAAAGATTTCAAAATTTAATTACCAAAAACATAACCACATTCTTTGAGAAGTTTTACTTGTTTCTTTGTAGATTCATAAACAGCTTTCTCAATAATCTTTTTTTTATCAGAAGAACGAAAATCAAAAAAACTTTTTGTTTTTATTTTTTTACTTTCTAAAAAAGGTATTTTTACCATAAGTTAATACTAACATATTTATAATATTGTCAACAAGTCCTTTTTATTTCTTACACAAGAATAGAAATGTCCGCCTCCGCAAGAATAGAAATGTCCGCTTTTGAATAAACCGGCTGGGATAATTTAGAGTTATCAAATATTTATCTAAATTATTCAATATGACTACAAGATTTAT
>Ga0210049_1003810_pt1 | contig 13450 bp, 10 predicted proteins | sample CryGeyCG2014_300_2_FD_183964 | JGI IMG/M metagenome (GOLD analysis project Ga0210049, IMG submission 183964) | Groundwater microbial communities from aquifer - Crystal Geyser CG06_land_8/20/14_3.00 (SPAdes) (version 2) | ecosystem: Environmental > Aquatic > Deep subsurface > Groundwater | place...
AGTGTAAATATACTGAATCGCTTGAAGAAAATAAATTGAAGGTCAACTGTCCAAAATGCGGAGCTCCTTTGATTGAAAAAAGGACCCGCCTTCGCCAAGGCTTCGGCGGGCGAAGGAAAATTTTTTATGGCTGCTCAAATTGGCCAAAATGCGATTTTGCTTTATGGGATAGGCCGACCGGAGAAATTTGCCCAAAGTGCAACTCACTCTTAGTAGAAACAAAAAGAAAGCAAATAAAATGCTCCAATAAAGAATGCGCCCCGAAGTAGAAAGCTTCGCTTTCACTATGGGGTAAAATTTTAAAAAATAATTAAACCCAGTATGACAACTTCGACAAGATTTTCTTTCAGAAAATCTTAAATCGCGAAGCGAGTCGAAGTTGCTCTACTGGGTAAATTGACAATTAACTTAAAAATTGATAAATTTAGATAAGATTTGCCGGAGTGGCGGAATTGCTTTACGCGCACGATTCAAAATCGTGTGGGAGAAATCCCATGAGGGTTGGACTCCCTCCTCCGGCACTATCTTATTTTTTTCAAATAGAAAATCAAAACCAATAGATAAAATGCCGTTCAAAAAAATGAAAAATGAAATTAAGGAGACAAAGAGAGAATTTAAAGAAAAAACAATCACCCTTATTTTGGGTGGTTTTGGATTGGTAGCGGCTTTGGCTTGGAACGAAGCCATAAAAAGCCTTTTTGAAACCTTTTTTCCGAAAGAGAGTGCGTTAATTGGAAAATTTATTTATGCAATAATAGTAACGATTATAGTGGCTGTAGTGTCTTCGCAGCTCACAAAAATTTCCCAAAAGAAGGAATAATATTTTCAATTGCTAATTTAATTGCCCCCATTACCGGTTCTTCTTTAGGAAAAATAAATTCGGCTTTCGGAGCCAATTTTTTTATTTCTTTTTTAACTGTATTCAAAACAATTTTTGATTTAAACATACTTCCAATTAAAACCAAGGGAAATTTTGTTTTTTGGAAATTTAATCTTTTTATCACCGTATTAGCAGATAAAACCAATTCTTTTCCGGCTTCAATTAAGATAGTTTTAGCCACCTTATCCCTTTTTTTGCCAGCTTCGTCAACTAAAATTGAAAGAAAAGGAATAATCTCCATTGGATTTTTTGAATAAATTTTCTCAATGAGATTTTCTTTATTTTTTATTTTTAATTTTTTGAAAACTAATTGAGTAATTAAGGTTTTAGGTCCCCGACCATCCAAATCCTTCCAGATCGCCTGGAGCCCTCTTTGGCCAACCCAAAAAGCAGATCCCATCTCGCCCAAATAACCCCAACCACCGACCTTTGCTTCTCGATTTTTGTGCCAGCCGTGAGCAACACTTCCACTACCACTATTTAACATTATTCCCTCTTTTCTCTCAGTTCCTGATCTAAAACCAACTAATTGGTCACTTCCCAGTATTAATTTCCCTTTAAAAATAGGTGAAATTTTTTTAAATTTTAAGAGTTCTCTTTTAATTTTTTCTTTTTTAGATTTAAATTCTTCTTCCATTGTTGGTAAACCAAGAAAAGTAGATAAAATTTCTTTTTGGGCACCGGTCCCGAGTCCAGGGGATAAAACTTTTTCAATTGCCAAAACAAGATTAGCCACTGCCTTTTTTATCCCAATATTTCTGGGGTGGGAAGGACCAGTTTTGGCAATTTTCAAAATTTTTCCTTTTAAATCAGCTAAAGCAACAATTGTTTTTGTCCCTCCCCCATCCACTCCAATTACATACTTTTTCTCCATTTTTTTATTCCTTCAAATTTTGCTTGCCCGTTTAAGTTTTTTAAAACTTTGGCGGGTATAAAAAGTTAGGTTATCTTCGATGTTTTTGAAAACAATCGAATTTGGACCAATATTACAATTAGATCCAATTAAAACGCCAGGCATAAAGGAGCAACGAATTCCAGTTTTGGTATTTTCTCCCATAATACAGCCTAAAGAATTTAAACCTGTTTTTATTTTTTCTTCTTTAATAACTGATTTTATTTCATCTCTATTAATTTTTATATTAGCCGTAATAGCTCCGGCTCCTAATTTGCAACCAGAACCAAAAATTGAATCGCCAAAATAGCCGGAGTGAATATGGATATCTTCTTCAAAGATGCAGTTTTTAACTTCAGCATTGGCTCCAATTAAAACATCGTTTTCTAAATTCACATATTCTCTAATTAAAGAGTTATTTCCGATGACACAACCATCAGCAATATAGCAAGGTCCTTTTATAACTGCATTTTCAAAAATTTTGACATTTTTACCGATGAAAACTTTTCCCTCGATTATTGCACTTTTTGAAATTCTTGCTGATTTTGAAATTCTCCTTATTAAAAAATTATCAAAAAGATATTTTCTGATTTGAAATAAATGCCAAGGGTATTTTAGAGGAGGTATCTCTTTTTCGGATTTCCATAAAAAAGCCAATTTTACTTCATTTTTTTTCATATAATTAGAGAGAGTTTCCTCAAAATCATATTTCTCCTTTTTTACTTTTTGATAATTTTCAAAAAAATCAGGTGGGAGAAGATAAACTCCGACCACTCTAACATTAGAGGGTTCTTTTCCTTTTTTGGGCTTTTCTATAATCTCTAAAACCCTATCACCTCTAATTTTCATTATCCCAAAAAGTTGAGGATTATTTGTGTGTTGACCAACCAAAACTACTTTTGATTTTTGACTTTTGACTTTTAACTTTTCTATGATCTCACCTCCATCAACCCTTTCCGCATTCATAACAAAAAATTTACTTTCGATTAAATTTTTAGCTTGCCAGAGAGCATTTCCCATTCCTTCAGGTTTTCTTTGAATTACATATCTTATTTTTGAATCAGGAAATTTGTAATTATTCAGTTCTTCTTCAATATCTCTTTTGGGTCTTTGAACAATGATAATATCTTTAATTCCAACTTTTCTTAATCCTTCAATCGTATACCAAATCAAAGGTCTTCCCATTATTTTAATGAGGGATTTGTGTCTTTGATTTAAAGGCCAAAACCTTGATGATTCACCAGCGGCTAAAATTACTGTTTGAAAATTTGGCATAAAATTTAGATGAGGCTGAGTAAAGCTTTAACTAATTTTTTAGGATTGTGTTCAATCGGACCTCGGTCAAACAACAAGTCTTGGCCAATAAATTTTGGTAAAGGTAAATTTTTACCTGCCCCGTACTCAACCAAAGGTTGTAGTTCGGGGTCAATTTTTACTAAATCTATTAATTCCGGGTGTTCTTTTTTGTAATCAAACAACCTCTTTTTTGAAGGTTTTTTTAGATTATAAATTACATAATCCACCTCGCCACCTGAGTATTTTTCTATTTCTTTGACAAAATCTAAAACAGTGAAATTATTAGTTTCGCCATTTTTGGTCATTAAATTACAAATATAAACTTTTTTGGCTTTACTTTTTCTAATGGCTTGGGGGATACCTTCGGTTAATAAAATTTGGGCTAAAGATGAATATAAATCTCCCGGCCCAATAATTATTAAATTAGCTTCTTTTATTGCTTTGGCGGCTTTGGGATAAACCTTGGCTTTTGGTTTTAAAAATACCTTTTTAATTTTTAAATTTCGATTATGTCCCGGTTTATCAATATTTCCCTCTCCGGAAATTATTTTGCCATTTTCTAAAACGGCATAGAGATTGGCGCTATCTAAAGTGGCTGGTAAAACCTGGTGTTTAATCTGTAAAATTTTACGCAACTCTTGAATGGTCTTTTCGTAATTATTAGTCGCTAACTCCAAAGAAGTAATTAAAAGATTGGCAAAATTATGTCCTTTTAATAAACCGGCTTGAAATCGATAATCAAAAAGGTCTTCAATGATGGGAGATGTTTCAGCTAAGGCAATTAATGCCCGGCGAATATCACCGGGAGAAACTATCTTATAATCCTTTCTCAGGCGACCAGCCGATCCTCCCGAGTCAAGCATAGCACAGATGGCTGAAATTTTAACTGGATATTTTTTCAATTCAGTCAAAATCGCTTTGGGCATGGCATTTCCTCCTCCCAGACAAACAATTTTCTTTCCTTTTATTTTGTTTCTCATTTCTTTATTCTTGCTAAAATCTGGAAAATTTTTTCCTTCGAAATCTTTCCTTCTCTGAAAATTTTAAAATTTTCTAAATCAATAATTGTGGAAGATAGAGAAAGTTTTAGATTTCCGGCATCTAAAATTAAATCTGGCTTATATTTTTGATTTTTAAATTGTTTTAAAATCTCTTTTATTTTTGTTGAAGGAGGTTTTCCTGAAATATTAGCTGATGTTCCAGTCAAAGGACGATTAAGGATTCGCAATAATCGATTAATGATTTTGTAATTTGGGGTTCTCAATCCAATCTTGTTTTCGGAGCTGATAATGCTTTTAGGAAATATCTTTTTAGTGAGCTTTTTAGCCTTTAAAAGGACGGTTACTTTTCCAGGCCAAACCTTTTTTAAAAGCTTTTCTTGAAACTTATTAATTAAGACTAAACTTTTTGCCATCTTTAAATCCCTAACAAAAATGGGAATAGGTTTTTCTTCTTTTCTCTTTTTTATTTTAAAAATTTTTTTAACTGCTTTTTTGTTTTTAGCATCAGCTATTAAGCCGTAAACCGTATCGGTTGGGCAAACAATCACTCCTCCTTGCCGAATTACTTTCATAGCTTTTTTTAAAATTTCATCCAAATTTTTGGGAGAAACTTTTAATCTTTCCATTTTTCAACTTTGACAATTATTATTTTTAATATAACATAAAATGAGATAATATCAATCTTATGGCTGAAAAGTTTCTAATTAAAGGAGGAATTCCTCTTTCTGGAGAAGTTAAAATTTCTGGTTATAAAAATTCGGCTGGTGCGGTTTTGGCTACTTCTTTACTGACTGAAGAGCCATCAATTATTGATAATTTAACTTCATGTTCCGATGTTTTAGACGAAATTGAAATTCTAAAACAAATGGGGGCAAAAATTGAATGGTTGGCAAGAAATCGAATAAAGATAAATCCAGCCAATTTAGACCCAGAAAAGATTCCAATAAATTTATTTGAAAAAATGAGAGTTTCGGTTTTACTCATTGGACCGCTATTGGCCAGATTTAAAAAATTTAAAGTTCCTCACCCGGGCGGAGATAAAATTGGTTTGAGACCAATCTCGGCTCATTTGGAGGCATTACAAGATTTTGGAATAAAAATTGAAGAAAAGGATGGTTTTTACTGTTTTGAAGCGCCGAAAAAATTAGAGGGTAAAATAATTGTCTTAAAAGAATTTTCAGTCACGGCCACTGAAATTTTAATGATGGTAACGGCTTTGGCTAAAGGAAAAACAAAAATTGAAATTGCGGCAGCTGAACCTCAAGTTCAAGACACAGGAAATTTCTTAAAAAAAATGGGGTTAAAAATTGAAGGAGTGGGAACACACAATATTGTAATTGAAGGAAAGAAAAAGCTTTCCGGGACAGAATTTTCAATCTGCCCTGACCTATTAGAGGTTGGAACATTTTTAATTGCTTTTGCCATAACTCAGGGCCAGGGAAAAATAAAAAATGTCAATCCCGAACATCTGACAATGTTTTTGGAGAAAATGAAGGAAATAGGAGTGAATTTTAAAACCAGAGGAAAAGAAATTTTGATTAAACCATCAAAAAAATTTTTTCCAACCAAAATTCAAGTTCTTCCCTATCCCGGATTTCCCACTGATTTGCAGCCCCAAACCTCGGTTTTACTCACTCAGGCAGAGGGAAAAAGTCTAATTCACGACCCTTTATATGAAAACAGATTTCAGCATCTTCAGGAATTAAGAAAAATGGGGGCCGATATCGAAATTACCGATCCTCATCGGGCTTTAATTTTTGGAAAGAGAAAATTAGTTGGAAACAAATTAAATGCCTCAGATATCAGGTCAGGAGCAGCATTAGTTTTGGCAGCCCTGGCGGCCAAGGGAAAATCAGAAATTGAAGGGGTTTTTCAAATCGACAGGGGTTACGAAAGATTTGACGAAAAATTAAGAAAATTGGGAGCAAAAATCGAAAGGATTTAATTCTTTAAAACTAAATCTTCAAAGGTGGGTTTTTCAACTTTATAAAAAACTCCAATTGGGATTTTTGATTTTTCGCCATCTGAATAGTCCCATTCACTAATTTTAATTTTGGCTTCCTCTTTTGAGAGAGGGCTTTTTAATTCATAAATCCTCTCTTCATAAAATTGGCGATTATCAAAAAAGGTAATGCAAGGTTGTAAAATTTCTAAAAAGGAAAAGCCTTTATGCTCTATGGCTTTTAAAATTAAATTTTTAAGATGGTCAATTTTCCAGGCATATCCCCGGGCAATGAAAGTGGCACCTGAAGATAGGACCAATTCTAAGGGATTTAATGATTCCTCAATGCTTCCATTTGGAGTTGAACTTCCTTTAAATCCTTTGGGAGAGGTAGCCGTAAATTGGGAAACAGTTAAAGCAAAATTTCGATTGTCATGAACCAAAACCGTAATATTTGTGTTTCTTTTTGCCGCATGAATTAAATGGGAAATTCCTTCATTGTAAGTATCGCCATCGCCGACAAAAGCCATAACTTTTAGATTGGGATTGGCCAATTTTATTCCCTGGGCTGTAGCCAAACATCTTCCATGCAATCCATAAAAACTATTCAAGTTTAAATAATCAAAAATTTTGGCGTGGCAACCAATTCCGCAAGTAAAAACGAAATTTTCTCGTGGTATTCCCTTTTCAATCAATTCGGAAATTGCCCTTTTTACCGATTCCAAAATTGCAAAATTCGGACAACCCGGACACCAAGTATTTTGGCAATAAGTATCTAAATTTTTGGGATTCATAGTATTTTTTTCAATTTTTCTTCAATTTCTTTGGTGAAAAATGGTCTACCGGTATATTTTAAAATTTTTCCATCAACTTTTATTCCCTGAGAATTTAAAACTTTTGCCATTTGGCCTGAAGTATTCAATTCAACAGAAAATAATTTTTTCACTCCATTTAAAGCTTTTTTCATTTTGTCTTTTGGAAAAGGTTCCACAATAATTGGTTGAATCAATTTTATCCCCAAATTTTCTGCTACTTCCTTTGCTGCTCCTTTTGTTATTCCCCAGGCAACAATTGCAATATCAGATTTTTTATTTCCATAAACTTTAATTGCCTCCAATTTTTCAACTTCTTTTGACATTGTCTCATATTTTCTCAATCTTTTTTCTTGCATTTTTTCAACCTCTTCACTTTCAATTGTAATTCCATATTCATCATGCTCATAACTTGTTGATTTGACAATTACATTTTTGGACCCCGGAAAAGCTAAAGGTGAAATCCCATCTTCGGTGATTTTATATCTTTTATATTCCTTGCCCGCCGAAGCTTTAGCGAAGGCGGGGCCTTTGTCCCAAAGTAATGCATTTTCTGGTTGAATTAAATTCAAAATTTTTTCATTAACACTAAATGTGTTTTCAGAAACATCTTTATCTAACAACAAAATCACCGGGGTTTGATACTTCCAGGCCAAATTCAATCCTAAAGCCGAATAATATAAACATTGCTCAGCATCTCCAGGAGCAATGACAAATCGGGGAAAATCGCCATGACCGGCAGATAAAACAAAAAGTAAATCTCCCTGTAAATTATAGGTTGGCATGCCGGTTGATGGTCCTCCTCTCTGACTTTCAATAATGAAAATGGGGGTTTCGGATTGGCCAGCCAAGCTTAAACCCTCGGTCATTAAAGCAAAACCTCCCCCCGAAGTCCCCACTGCGCTTCTTACTCCGGCAAAACTTGCCCCCAAAGCCATATTGATAACTGAAATTTCATTTTCTGGCTGAATTACTTTAACATTTAAATCCTCTCTTTTTGCCAAAAAATTCATTATTGAAGTGGCTGGAGTCATCGGATAGGCAAAATAAAATTTTAAACCAGCTTTTACCGCTCCTAAAGCGGTAGCTTCATTCCCAGTTAAAAGGAGAGTTGGTTCTTTTGAAATTTTTTCTATTTTCAATAAATTTTTTGAAATCTCATAAGCTCTTTTTCCAATTTTCAAATTCAAATCTATCTCTTTCTTAATTTCTCTTCTCAAAACTCCTTCTAAAATCTCCCAATCAAGCCCAATAATTTTGGCAAAATCGGCAATTAAGGCCATGTTCGCCATTATCGGTTTCCCGCCCATCTCCTTGGCAATTTTCTCAATTTCAATTCCCATTCCTTCTTTTGATTTCACTTTATTAGCATTGAAAATAATCAACCCATTTTTCTCCAAATCCTTTTTGTGTAAATTTATGGTCTTTTCATCCAAAGCCAAAAGGAAATCAATTTTTTCCTTTCTGGATTGAAATTCTTTTTCCGCTGCTCTAATTTGCGAAAAATTGTGGCCACCTCTAATCAATGACTGATAATCCTCATAAATATAAATTTTATAGCCGATGAAATTAAAAATTTTGGCAATAATTAAGCCAGCCATTCTCGAACCTTGTCCGGCCTCTCCTCCAATTAAAATTGAAAAATCTTTTGACATATTAATATTTAGGAATATTCACTACTCCACTGTCACGCTCTTGGCGAGATTGCGAGGATGATCAGGGTCTATTCCTTTCGAGACGCTCATATAATAGGCGAACAGTTGGAGTGGAATGACTGAAAGAATCGGGGTTAATATTTCTAAAGTTTTAGGAATATAAACTACATCTTCAACCATTTTTTTAATCTCTTCATTTCCTTCGGTGGCAATAGCAATAATTTTTCCATTTCTAGCTTTGATCTCCTGGATATTCGAAATCATTTTATCATATAAACTATCTGAGGGACAAATGGCTACGGTCGGGAAATTTTCATCAATGAGAGCGATGGGACCGTGCTTCATTTCTCCGGCCCCATAACCTTCGGCATGAACATATGATATCTCTTTTAATTTTAAGGCACCTTCGAAAGCTACTGGGTAATTATATTTTCTACCGATAAACAAAAAGTTATTAAAGTTTTCATATTTCTTGGCTAATTTTTCAATTGGAGAATGGTTTTCTAAAACTTTCTTTACTAATTCTGGAATTCTTGAAAGCTCTTTGGCAATTCTCTGCCCCACTACTAAAGGCATCTCCCTTTGTCTGCCTAAAAATAAAGTTAAAAGAGCTAAAATAGTTAATTGAGAAGTAAAAACCTTAGTCGAGGCCACTCCAATCTCTGGACCGGCATGATTGTAAATGCCGGCATCGGTTTCCCTCGAGATGGAAGAGCCAACAACATTAACAATACCCAAAGTTAATCCTCCTTTTCTTTTAACTTCTTTTAAAGCGGCTAAAGTATCGGCTGTCTCTCCTGATTGAGAAATAAAGATTGAGGCCGTTTTTTGGGCGGTGGGTAGGTTGTAGTCTAAAATTGGCTTTCGATAGCGAAATTCGGAAGCAAAATCAACAGCGGTGGGAATACCGGTATATTCCTCTAAAATATATTCCCCCACCAAGCCAGCATAATAAGAAGTTCCGCAGGCAATAATATTTATTCTCGCAATTTTTCTTAATTTATCTTGAACTATTTCTAATCCGCCTAACTTTGTCAAACCAGATTCGATTATCAATCTTCCTCGCAAAGAATTGGTAATGCTTTCTGGCTGTTCCATTATTTCTTTTAACATAAAGTGAGGGTAACCTCCTTTTTGGGTTTCTTGGATATTCCAATCTATTTCATAAACTGCTTTTTCAATTCTATCCCGATTTAAATTTTGAATAAAAAACTTTTCTGGAGTTAAAACGGCAATTTCACCATCATCAAGATAAATAACTTTTTTGGTATGGGTAATGACAGCCGAGGGATCAGAGGCGGCCAGAAATTCGTTTTCGCCCAAACCGATTAGTAAGGGAGCGGAATTGCGCGCTAAAACTAATTTATTTGGATCTTCTTTTGAGATTATTGCTAGAGCATAGGTGCCCTTAACAAAATGAAGGGCCTTCCTTACTGCCTCTTCTAAATTGCCCTTGAAAAAATGTTCAATAAGATGGGGTAAAACTTCGGTATCGGTTTCGGAAACAAATTTGTGACCTTTTCGAATCAGTTTTTCTTTCAGGATTTGATAATTTTCAATAATGCCATTGTGAACAAGATAAATATTATTTTTACAATCGGTATGAGGGTGGCAATTAATTTCAGTTACTCCGCCATGGGTTGCCCATCTGGTATAAAAAAGAAAAGGCATTCCTTTTAAATCTATCTGAGAAAGTTTTTTTTCTAAATTAAAAATTCGCCCCACTGCTTTTACCGTAGAAATCTCTTTTTTTTCTGGGTCATAAACTGCCATACCGGCCGAATCGTATCCTCTATATTCTAAACGCTTAAGGGCTTCCAGTCCTATTCTAATATCGTTTTTATTTCCGATGTAGCCGACTATTCCGCACATAGTAGTAACACCAAGTTAGTCGCTCGCCCTCTCTGGCACTTCGTGCCAGCGTTCGGCTTCGCCTCGCTTCGGGCTCGCTCTTTGACCACCCTCGTTTTTTAATATTTTCCTAGACGGGGAGTTCGAAGAAGCTATCGCTTCTTCTCTCGCCTCGTTGCTTAGCAACTCGGCAACCGAAGGGTTCTCCCGACCCCTTTCCGATATGGGATGTTATATGACGAAGTTAATTAATTTTTCTGGGACAAAAATTATTTTTTTAATTTTTTTGCCCGATATCCAATTTTGAATTTTTTTGCTCAAAAGTGCCAGTTCTTTTGCCTTTTTTTCGGAAATTCCGGCCTCAACTTCAATTTTATCTCTAACTCTACCGTTAATTTGAATTACCAAAGTGATAATCTCTTCTTTAATCAATCTTGGGTTATATTTTGGCCATTTTTGTTTATGAATAGAATCTCGATGTCCGAGCTGATGCCATAATTCTTCAGTTATATGGGGAGCAAAAGGAGCTAATAAAATCAAAAATCTTTCAATCACATCCCTACCAATCTCTTTTTTACTTGCCCCGTAGGAAGCCGAAGGCTTTCCTTCGGGGTTTAAATTGGCAAAATTTAAAAATTCCATAAAGGCGGCAATAGCCGTATTGAATTTTGTTGCCTCTAAATCCTCTTCTATTTTTTTATTTAATTTATGGATTTCTTTTATTACCTGGTCGCGGCTTTTTTTACTTGCTTTAAAATCCAAAACTAGTTTCCAAACCCGGTTCAAAAATCTAAAGACGCCTTTTACTCCCTGGGCGCTCCAGGAAATTGCCTGGTCAAATGGCCCCATAAACATTTCATAAACCCTAAGAGTATCTGCCCCATATTCTTTAACAATGTTATCGGGATTAATTACATTACCAAAGGATTTTGACATTTTCCTTCCATCTTCAGCCAAAACTATTCCGTGGGAAGTTCTCTTTTGATATGGTTCCGGACCCGGCACAATTCCAATATCATAAAGAAATTTATAGATAAATCGGGAATACAATAGATGTAAGGTCGTATGCTCCATTCCCCCATTGTACCAATCAACCGGCATCCAATATTTAATCTTTTCCTTATCCCAAATATAGTTTTGATTTTTGATTTTTGATTTTTGATTTCCGAGCAAAATATATGCGAGGTAATACCAATTTGAGCCGGCCCAGTTTGGCATAGTATCAGTTTCTCTTTTTGCCGGCCCGCCGCACTTCGGGCACTGGGTATTTACCCATTCAGAAATTGCTGCTAATGGTGATTCGCCGGTTCCGGTCGGCTGATATTTTTCGACATAGGGAAGTTCTACCGGCAAATCTTTTTCTGGCACTGGAATTTGGCCACATTTTGGGCAATGAATAATTGGTATCGGTTCCCCCCAATAATGTTGTCGGGAAAAAACCCAATCTCTAAGTTTATATTGAACCGATTTTTTACCCAGCCCTTTTTTTTCCAGCCATTGAATAATTTTCAAAATTGCCTTTTTTGAATTTAAGCCAGAAAATTCTCCGGAATTTGCCAAAACCCCGTAATCCACAAAGGGTAATTCTTTTCCTCCTTCAATCACTTTTTTTATTGGCAAATTGTATTTTTTAGCAAAATCAAAATCCCTTTTATCATGGGCCGGAACTAACATCACCGCTGCTCCGCCATAAGTTCCGACAATATAATCGGCAACCCAAATAGGAATTCTTTCTTGATTTAAAGGATTTTGGGCAAAAATTCCTTTTAAGGAAACACCCGTTCTCATTTTTTCTAATTGGGCTCTTTCAAATTCGGTTTTTTGTTCAGCTTCTTTAATATAATTTTCAACCTCTGGCCAATTTTCAACTTTTTCTTTTAAATTTTCAATTAAAGGATTTTCCGGAGCCAAAACAATCGCCGTCACCCCAAAAATAGTATCAACCCTGGTCGTAAAAACCTCAATTGGTTGTGGGTTATTGGCAATTTGAAATTTAACATTAGTTCCTTCGCTTTTTCCAATCCAATTTATCTGTTGAATTTTTATCTTTTCTAAATAATCAACTTTTTCCAAATCCTTTATTAATCTCTCGGCATATTTTGTGATTTTTAGCATCCATTGCTTAACTTTTTTTTGAATTACTTTTTCGCCACATCTTTCATGTTTTCCATCTATTACTTCTTCATCAGCTAAACCAATTTTGCATTTTGGACAAAAATTTATTGGAACTTCCGCTTTATAGGCTAATCCTTTTTCAAATAATTTTAAAAAAATCCATTGGGTCCATCGATAATATTTTGGGTCGGTGGTATCAATTTCCCTTGACCAATCAAAAGAAAGCCCTAAACTTTTTAGTTGTCTTTTAAAATTAACGATATTTTTCTCAGTGGCTACTCGGGGATGAATTTCAGTTCTCAGGGCATAATTTTCGGTGGGAAGACCGAAGGCATCCCAACCGATGGGAAACAAAACATTATATCCTTCCATTCTCCTTTTTCTGGCTATAGCATCCATTGCTGAATAAGACCGACAATGCCCAACATGGAGTCCTTCCCCCGAAGGATAGGGAAACTCAATTAAAAGATAATATTTTTGCCTTTTTGAAAAATCCTCTGCCTTATAAAAATTATTCTCTTCCCAATATTCTTGCCACTTTTTCTCTATCTTTTGAGGATTGTATTTCATATTTTTAATTTATCTTATTTTTTATTTTTTATCCCAATTTAAATAATCTCTTGGCGTTCTCTGTGCTTACTTCCGCTACTTTTTCAAAACTTATCTTTTTTATTTCCGCAATCCTTTCGGCAACATATTTAACATAAAGTGGTTCGTTGCGTCCTTCAACTGGTGATGGGATAAGATAAGGACAATCGGTTTCAATTAAAATTCTTTCTAAGGGAGTATTTCTAATGTTTTCTTCAAAAACCGAGCGTGACGAAGTCGCGCGAGGTGAGAGATGAGACGAAGTCTCAGCGACCTTTATTCCCTCAATTTTTTTAAAAATTATTCCATTAAAACCTAAATAAAACCCTAAATTTAAAAATTTCTTTGCCATTTTCCAATTGCCCGTAAAACAATGAATCACCCCATTTAACTTACAGGGGTCAGACCCCTGTAAAAT
>Ga0210049_1003811_pt1 | contig 13449 bp, 19 predicted proteins | sample CryGeyCG2014_300_2_FD_183964 | JGI IMG/M metagenome (GOLD analysis project Ga0210049, IMG submission 183964) | Groundwater microbial communities from aquifer - Crystal Geyser CG06_land_8/20/14_3.00 (SPAdes) (version 2) | ecosystem: Environmental > Aquatic > Deep subsurface > Groundwater | place...
TCCTTTATCAGCCCGTCTTCCACTATATCCAGCTTTTTGGGAGTCAGCCCGTTCTCACCAATTATCCTGACACATTTTTTAGTGTCTTTGCTAAAAACCTTGACCTGATAAAGCTTGTTTCTCAGGATTTGCATTGTAAACCCACAATACCACTTAAAGCGAATAAAAGCAATCCCCTGCTGATTTTTACCTTTCTCTCTCCAACTCCACGATCCAGAAGCCGTATTTTTTCACGTCTTCCACTTTATAAAACTGCAACGGGTTCTGGGCTGATTTTTCAACTTTTTTGCAAAAAAATCTTGCCTGGCGCCCCGTGTATTGTTTTGTTTCCGGATTATACTCTTCCATAATCAGGGTGTCCCCCGCTTTTAAGTCAAAATCTGCCAGGCGCAACTCAAGGGTTCGCTCTCCCGAACAGAACTTTTCAAAGAATTCCGGCCAACATTTTTTCTTAATTTCTGCCATACTTTATTCTACCAAAAAATCGCCTTTTCGGCGACTTGTTGAGGTCAATCCTCAACAAATAAAAAAGAGAAAAAGAAAAACCGCCTCTCAGGTGGTTTGATTTGTCCTCTCCCCTGTTTTAGTCAGCTTCCTCTATGCTCTGAAGCTGTTTTTGAAGAATCTTGTGTTTTGTTTTCTTCGCCTCGTGCTCTTTTTCTTTAACTCTTTGTATCGCTTCTAATAAGGCTTTTTTAGATTTTTCTATTATTTTATGCTTCATAGGTGCACCCCTCCATTCTATCGTTCTATAAAGACTGAGTCAAGACTGTTGAGGAGAGTCCTCAACAAACACAAAACCGCCCGAAGGCGGTTCTGGTGTTTTTTTATTGTTTTATTTTCTCAGCTTGAAACCCTGGTAGGCAAAATACGCTCCGAACAAGGCGATCGCCAGATTCGACCAGACGGGCGTCTGTATGCCGAAAACTATTACGCTTTGCTTGAAGATAAACATTCCCAGGTGCAAAACGAAAAGAAGGAGAAAAATTAATCCCGTGACCAGACAAAAAGTTTTTTGGCTCATGTAAAAAACTTATTAATAATCAATCTCGACTTTTTAGCTGCTTAACTTCTTTTTGATATTCAAATGTTTTATTGTACCAGAAATAAAAAAACAATATAAGAGCCACCTCTGTGTATACACACTCGGGTGGCTCATTTGTTTTTTATCCTGAATTTATTATACGCTTTCCACTATTTTCACTTTGTGCTTATCAATGATTTCTCCTTGCTTGAAAATAAAGTCCGCCTTCAGCTTTTTTCCGGACAGGACTTGCGGCAGCCAGATTTTGTCGTCGTCCCACATCTTGTTAAAGGGAATTTCCTGAACCTTGAACCATTTGGGCAGCATTTCTTCGGACTCAACCGGCTCTCCTTCCCAAAGCTTGGCAAGAAAAACATGGACGTCCTGATCCCAGTTTTCTTCTTTGGAAATATAGGGGAAACGGAATTTGAGAAGGGCGACTTTCTCCAGGTCGTTTATCTTTACGCCTATCTCTTCTTCCGATTCGCGGATGGCCGCATCAACAACATTTCTGTCTCCTTTTGCAGAATCAATCTTGCCGCCGACTCCGTTCCACTTCCCCACTCCAAACCCTCTTTTTTTCATTGCCAAAAGCACCTCGTCCTCGTCCTTGTTCTGTCTTATTAAAATGCAGAGTGTCGCCTGTTTAATATTTTTGTGGCCGAAATCGGCTTTTTATCTTTATCTAAAACAAACTTTATTTTGATTATCTTTATCGGTTTTTTCTTTAACTGTTTTCTTTTTTTGTTGATCAGAACCGCCGTAGGATAAGTTTCCGGGGAAACAACAATGCAGCCAAACTCGCTTTCCAAAGTGGGGCCGAACTTGTCTTCTATCTTTATTATTCTGAACTTCCCCCACTTTTCTCTTTTAATTAATTTTTCAATCTCCCTTTTCCTGCCGCTGAATTTGTTCACTTTTCTCTTCTTGAATCTTCGAGCCATCTTGTCAGAAGTAAGGCCGATCGTAACCTCTCCTAAGCTAAAAGCTTTTTTAAGAAGGGCCTCGTGCCCCTTGTGCAATATGTCGAAAGTGCCGCCCAATACGACTTTTTTACAGTTTTGAGATGTCATCTAACCATTGGCCGAACTTGCAGTCTGCGCTGTGGGGCGGCGGACTGGGCATTCTTAACAAGGATACGGCGTCCCGGAAAAGCTCTGGGATATCTGAGGGATTGGTGTCTATCTCATGAAGCTCCTTCCTGAAGGGCAGCCTGTCTTTGAACCCGTTTTGCTTGTCGACTATGTAAAAAGCCAAATATCCCTTTTTGGGAGTTTCAAAGCCGTTTTTCTCCAAAAGATAGGTGTAAATGTCCATCTGGATCTGGAAACGGTCGTAAACGTTGGCCACCTTGCTGCCCGTACTCTTGTAATCGAGCGGAGCCAGCTTTCCGTCTTCAAACTCCAGAACGTCATCAACCGCTCCGAATAAAGTGGCGTCAACGTCTTTATCATAATACCTGATGCCGCTGAAATTGCTCCTCCACTGGTTGAGCAGTCTCTGGTTGGGAAAGAGCTTGGCGGGAATCTTGTTGTCCACGATTAAAGGATGCACCTCTCCTTTCAGCCTGTAAGCGTCGAACTCTTCCTTCAAAAGGTAATCTACCGCGCTGTTCAAAGCGTAAGGATATGCGGGCGGCCTTCTGATGCCCATTCTTTTTTCAAGCCAAAAACAATGAGGACATTCCAGAAACAAATTAAGGGAATTGGGAGATAATTGAATGGGTTTATTTGCCATTAATTAATTTTAACACATTGGGCGATGAGGTAAACCTCATCTTCCACCTCACCTCCCGCAGGAGGTTCGTTGACTAATTGTTTTTTAAGTTTATAATAAACCAATTATGCAGGTTATTGTCATTTTTCTATCAGTTGCAATACTTCTTTCCGGAATATATGTTTTTGGTTTTCTTCAAAAGGCAACCCAGGCTCCTTCAGAAGAAGAAACCGTTTCCCCTGCCACGACAAATCAAACCGCTGCTCCCTCTCAGACTTATTATAAGTCTTCGGCGGGAGCGCAAACGGGAACCCCTCCCATTTCAGCGGGAAGCGCTACTTCCTCGGGACAGACCGTTCCCGTTAATTCACCCTACTTCGGCAAGATAAAGTTTTCCAGCGCCTCGCACGCGACAATCAGAATAAGCTCGCAGTTCAGAACGGATGAAAAAATCAGTATTTCCGGCTGGAAAATCAAAGGGAACAACGGAGAAATCACCATCCCCCAGGGAATGGAATTGTTTCTTTTTGAAACGTCCGCCAAGGCAAATATTTATCTCAGCCAATCCGACCAATTGCATCTCCTGAGCGCCAAGGTTCCCCTGGGAATGAGTCTGGCTTTCCGGCCGAATAAATGCTTCGGCTATTTAAGGGACGTTTACAAAAATCTTCCCTATGCTCCGTCAAAAATCTGCCCGGCAATAGACCGCGATGAAATTTGCTATTTCAGCACCGATTGCCAAAGCGCCATCCTCTCTCTGCGAAGCTGCCAGCCGATTAACTACTCTACTCTTTCTTTATCTTTCGATTCAAACTGCCAATCTTATATTGAAAATTACATTTCCAGGAACCTTAGTTATAACGGCTGCGTGGAGAATTATTACAAAGACAAGGATTTCTACCAGAAGGCCTGGTATGTCTACATGGGCTACGACATTTTCTGCAAATGCCCGGATACTCTTTATCTCTATGACCAGCAAGGCCTACTTGTAGACCAATACTCTTACAAAGGCTATTAATTTGTCTTATGAAAAACGAGTTCGTTGCCAATGCAGAAAGTGATGTTGGTTGCGCTGTGGGGGTTCTTTATTTACAGAAAATTGCAAGGTTTGTTTTTTGCTCATCCACTGCGGTGAATTCGCCATGCGATGAGATAAATCTCATCTTTCAGCTCATCCACTGCGGTGAATTCGCCATGTAATAAAAAAACGACCGAAACGTCGTAATTATAAGAGAAAACTAAAAGACGATATGTCTTTTGTCGCCAAAGCGCAAGCTAAGGCCAAAAAGAGATTCATCTCTTTTGTCGCCAAAGCGCAAGCTAAGGCCAAAAAGAGATTCATCTCTTTTGTCGCCGAAGTAAATACGGGGTTTTTCTTTTTTAATTCAACTTTTAATTTTGTCGAAAATTATTCTGAACCAAGGGGTATAGATTTCCGGATTTTTTTTAATATCTTTCCCGATATCTTGCATGCTGATCCATTTCCAGTCATCTGCTTCTTCTGGATTCGGAGAAGGATTTCCGGAAAAGTTTCCCAAAATAACATGGTCGAACTCATATTCCGTAAGAGAACCGAGATTCGCTTTATAAATGAAACTGAAAGATTCTTTCAAATCGCACTCAAAACCCATTTCTTCCTTCAATCTCTTTCTGGCTTCTTCCATTAAATCCTTGCCCGGAGCGGGATGGGAACAGCAGGTATTCGTCCAAAGGCCGGGAGCGTGATATTTGGTTTTTGCTCTCTTTTGGAGTAATAATTCTCCTTTTTCGTTGAAAACGAGAATGGAAAAAGCCCTGTGCAATTTAGCTTCTTTGTGGGCTTTTAATTTTTCTTCCGTTCCTGTTTGCTTGTCCTGTTCGTCAACCAAGATAACTTCTGCCATCGAAATAAATTTATTTATTAAGATGAAAGATGAATTTTAATTCATCGAACATATTTATTTACCCATTCTTTTTTCCCTTTCCGAAAAATCACGGATTATTTCTTCAAACTCTTTCGGAGTAAAGGCCGGCAAGAAAGTTTTAGTAAAATAGAGCTGAGAATAAGCCGTATCCCACATCATGAAACCAGTCGACAAATGGGGGTCATCTTTACATCCTGTCCTGATAACTAAATCAACAGGCGGCAAATCTTTTGTCCAAAGATTATCCTTAATCAGCTTTTCAGTAACTTTTACCGTCTTGTTTTTGGCAAGATTTGTGATCTTCTGGATGCAGTCTTTCATTTCGTCCGTTCCGTTATAAGCCAAAAGAAAAGTTAAAAAGTTTTTATCGTAATCCTTCGTTAGTGCCATTGCCTTCTCGATTGTGTTTTGCGTAGTTTTGGAAAGAAGTTCTCTCCATCGGCCCAATGCGCTAATCTTTACCTTATTCTGGTGAGTCCTCTTATCTTCTAGGATTCTCCGAAACATGTCTTCGTACACCCTGAATAAAAATTTGATTTCGATTCTGTTCCTTTTGGTTAAGTTATCCCAAGAGCCTCCCCAAAAAGTCATATAGGGAATTTTTAATTCAATGGCTTTCTCCAAAACTTTCTCAAAAGATTTTGCTCCTCTTTGATGACCAATCCAGGGTTTGAGTCCTCTTTCCTTTGCCCATCGCCTGTTGCCGTCAGGAATTACGGCTACGTGTTTGGGAGTGTTTTTTATTTCATTTGACATCGAAATAAATAATTAATTATTTATTAGATGATGTTCGAAGAAGCAAATTTCTTCTTTCACCCTCATTTATATTCGGGCAGATGAATTTCAATTCATCGAACGTGATTTAAATTAAAAAATCGCTCTCAATTTTTAAGTTCTTTGGCAGAAACCAAGGTAGATGAAAACCAAACAAATAAACCATTTTGGTAGCGACTTGCGAAAGAATAATTCGCGGTAAAAAAAACTTTTTCACTGCGTTTCTGTATTCTATAAAATCTGGGAAATTTTTCAAGAGAATTTCATCTGAAATCAATCCCCAGATTACCCCTCCGCCAGACCAGGGCTTGGTGAGGCCGGCCGCATCACCGCAAAGAGTAATCACATTGTTTTTGGGTAGAGAGAATCCCTGGGGCACGACGGAACCTTGGATTCTCTGAAGCTTCAAATTATTTTTGTTCAGAAATTCTTCAAAAACCCGAGCGATAGTGAGGGGCGAAGATGAAGATTTATCTTCATCGCCTAATCCTTTTGCTAAACTCGGTTTAGCAATAATGCCGTACTCTATCTCTTTCCCCCTGGGAATTTTCCAAATGAAACCCGATGCCACGGGCCAGGTCTCGACAAAAGACGACTGGTCTTTTTTATTCAAAAAACCTTGGATTGTCGCCCGAAAAGTCAGCTTCTTTAAACCCTGAGTTTTCTTTGCCTCCAGTTCTCTTCTGACGAAAGAATTGTAGCCGTCGCAGCCAATGATTCTGTCGAACCCTTGAGGCCAGGAATCAACGGCCTTTCCCAAAATAATCTTGGCTCCGGCTTCTTCCGCCAATTCAGAAACCAACCTGTCCAATTCCGCATGACTCATAACGAAAAACTTCTTTCGGAACTTTATTTTCAGGGTTCTCTTCGGAAAATTAACCAGAACAAAATTAATCTCGTTTTGAACCAGTTTTCGGCTCTGGGGAATGAACCCAAGAATCCTTTCCGAAAACAAACCGGAACAGGCCTCCTTTCCTATTTTCTCCTTTCTCTCAAAAACGGTCACATCGTGACCGGCCTTAGAAAGCTTCCAAGCAAGATAAAGCCCGTTTATCCCTGCTCCGACTATGGCTATTTTCATATCAAGTTTTTATACGATAATTAATAAAATATGTGTAAAAACGCAGATGAAAATGAATTGTTGAGGACTGTCCTCAACAATTCATTGACTCCCTTTACCTTTATTTACCTTGCCGCAATGTAGCCTGCGGCGAAGGAAAGCAAGGAAATTAAAATCACTCCGACAACTAATATAATATCAGCCTGATAAGTTTTGACAAACTCTTTTATTCTTGATAATATCATAATATTGTTCCCACATCGGATAATATCACTATGGCAAAAACAAAAGCTGCAGGCGCAACTAAATTAGGCAGAGATTCCCGCCCCAAATACCTTGGGATTAAACTGTTTGAAGGACAAAAAACCAAAATCGGAAGCATTATCATTCGGCAAAGAGGTACGAAGTTCGTTGCCGGTAAAAACGTGAGGCAGGGCGGAGACGATTCTCTCTACGCCTTGAAAGCAGGCGTGGTTCACTTTAAAACCAAAAAGAAAGAAGGGTTCAATAATTCTCAAAGAAACGTAAAGATTATTAATGTGGAGTAATGGCCGCCTTAATAAATCTGCTGAACAGAGGATGAGGATTAAGCGGTCTTGACCTGAACTCGGGGTGGAATTGAGAAGCAACGAAAAAGGGATGCTTGGGCAGTTCTATTATCTCGACAAGGTCCCTTTCCGGATTAACCCCCGACATAACCAGTCCCTTCCCTTCCAACTCCTTCCTGAACTCGTTGTTCAATTCGTATCTGTGGCGATGTCGCTCCAATAAGAGAATGTCGCCTTTTTTATTTTGTTTCCCCCAGCGGGATTTCAGATAGGCCTGGTGAGCAAGGGTCCCCTTTTTAATCAAGCAGGGGTATTCTCCCAGCCTCATGGTCCCGCCGTATCTCTTTTCCTGCAGAAGCGCTTTTTGCTCAGGCAGAGTGTCGATGACCGGATACTTGCAGTGCCTCACTATCTCGGTCGTATGGGCGTCTTTCATGCGGCAGACATTCCTGGCAAATTCAATAACCGCCAATTGCATGCCGAAACAAAGCCCCAAATAAGGGATCTTGTTTTTGCGGCAGTACTCTATGGCTTTTATCTTCCCTTCCGTTCCCCTGCTCCCGAAACCTCCGGGCACTATTATGCCGTCGAACTTCTTTAATTCCCTCAATTTTGCCGGGTTTTTCTCGTAAGGCTCGCTGGAAAGCCAGGTGAGCTCCGGCTTGACCTTGTGGAACCAGGAAGCGTGCTTTACGGCCTCTATCACTGAAATGTAGGAATCGGCAAGAGTAAAATCTCCTGTTTCAAAGTATTTTCCGACTATGCCTATGCGAACTTTCCTTTTTGCGCTCTTAATGACGCTTACCAGCTTTTTCCAGTCCTTGAGATCTTCTTTTTTTGAACGCATGCCGAACTTTTTCAGAATCATTTTCCCCAGAGCGTCTTTCTCGAAGTTCAGCGGAATCTCATAAATGGAATCTACATCGGGAGCGGAAATAACGTCCTCTTCCCGGACGCTGCAGAAAATGGAAATCTTTCTTTTCCTCGGCTGATCAAGGGGATACTCCGCCCTGGCAATAATGATGTCCGGCTGTATGCCGGACGAATTCAGCGCTCTCACGGCGTGCTGGGTGGGTTTGGTTTTCATTTCTCCTATTGTCTTGGGAACGGGCAGATAGCTGACCAAAATAAAAAGAACGTTTGCGGGCGTTTTTAAATGCATCATCCTGGCCGCTTCCAGGAATAAGAGGTTTTGATATTCGCCCACCGTGCCGCCGATTTCAACGAGAACAAAATCGGCTTTTGTTTTTTTGGCAACGGTTTTGATGCGCGAGATTACTTCGTCGGGAATATGGGGAACCACTTCAACGCATTTCCCTCCGTATTCCAGATTCCTTTCCTTGCGGATTACCGCCTCGTAGACCCTGCCCGTGGTGATGTAGTTGTCGGTAATCAAATCTACGTCTAAAAATCTTTCGTAATTGCCCACGTCCTGGTCGCACTCGACCCCGTCTTTAGTCACGAAAACTTCTCCGTGTTCTACGGGATTCATTGTCCCGGCATCAACGTTGATGTAAGGATCGATTTTGATGGCGCTGACCTCGAACCCCTTGCTTTTCAAGATTCTGCCGATCGAGGCCACGCTGACTCCCTTGCCTACGCCGGACATTACTCCGCCCGCAATAAAAATATATTTGGTCATATATTCATAAAATTGCCGCGGGTTATAAGGTCCCGGGCAATTTTATACTTTGAATTTTTGGAGGTTGGACACCTTTTTCTGAAAAAGGGGTCCATTACTGTTCTTCTTCCTTCTGCACGATAACCCTTATTTCTGCTTCCAAGTTGTGTTCAAACCTTATTTTCACGGGATACTCTCCCACGTCTTTTATGGATTCTGCCAGCTCTATCTGGGTTTTCTTGATGTCAAAGCCCGCTTCTTTCAGCTTGTCTGCTATCTTCTGGGCGGAAACTTGCTCAAACAGCTGCCCCTCGTCTCCCATCTTTACCGGGATAATGACTTCCTGGTCGTCAATGGAAGAGGCGACTTCCTGAGCCTTTTTCAAATTGTCTTCAGCCTTCTTTTCTTCAATCTCTTTCTGAGTTTCCAGCCATATCATTACCTCCTCGGTAACGGGTTTGGCCAAGCCCTGGGGAATCAAAAAGTTTCTGGCATAGCCCGCCTTAACTTCTTTTACCTCAAGCTTCTTCCCTATTTTATCAACGTCTTTTAATAAGATAACCTTCATTATATTATTCTAATTTAACTCTTTAATTATTTCAATTGCCTTGTCAAGCTGGGGGTCTTTCTCGGCGGCAACGTCTTCTTCCGTTATTTCCACTTTGACATCCGGCTCCAGGCCTTTGTCGGTAATCAATTCGCCCTTAGGAGTAAGCCATTTGGCAATTGTAATCTTCAAAGAAGAACCTCCTTTGAGCTTTTCCAGTTCCTGGACAGAGCCTTTTCCGAACGAACTCTCTCCGATTAATTTAACCCCGAGATTGTCCCTGAGGGCGCCGGCCAGAATCTCCGAACCGGAAGCCGAACCTTCGTTAATAATAACAACCAGGGAATAAGAGCCCAGAAGGCCGTTGCCTTCCGCCTTGTACAGCTTTTGTTCTTTGCCTTCGCCGAAATCCTCTATGACCACAACCTCGCCCGATTTCAGGAACCAGCCGGCTATGTCCTGGGCAACCTCCAGATATCCTCCGGGGTTGTTTCTAAGATCTAGTATCACCTTGTTCGCCGGGCTTTCCAGGATTTCAATCGCTGCCTTCCTGAAGTCGTAAGCCGCCTTCTCGGTAAAGTGGTAAAGGTGCAAATAAGCAATATTATCATCTGCGAGCAGCTCCCATTTCAAAGAAGGAACTTCAATGACTCCCCTGACGATCTTAACTTCTCTTTCTTCCTCCCAGTCCTTGCGGAAAATAGTTAGGACAACCTCAGTGCCCCTCGCGCCCCGAATGCGGTTGACCGCCTCGTCCACGGTCATATCGCTGGTAAGTTCGCCGTCAACCTTCACGATCGCGTCTCCTGCCCTGAGCCCTGCTTTTTGGGCCGGCGTTCCTTCCAGAGGAGCAATTACTGTTAGTTGGTTGTTCTTGATTCCGACTTCCATGCCCACGCCTTCAAAGCTTCCTTTTACGTCTTCAATAAACCTTTTCGTATCGTCCGGCTCCATAAACACGGTATAAGGATCGCCCAGGGAATTCACCATGCCGGAAATCGCTCCGTAAACCATGTCTTGGACGTTGATGCTGGCTTTATCCACGAATTTCCGCTCTATTACCCGCCAGGTTTCCCAAAAAAGGGAAAAGTCCAGATCTTCCGGCGCGCAGACATCGCACGCCACCTGGCCCTTGCCGAACCAGACGCCTAAACCGAAAACGCCAAGTATTATTATAACTAAAAAAAATAAAACAAAACTTTGTTTTAAGTGAAATTGCATTTAATTAGTATATCACAAACGAGCTTACCAAACAACGGTGCCCCCAGTAGGGGTCGAACCTACAAACCTTCTCCTTAAAAGGGAGCTGCTCTTCCAATTGAGCTATGGGGGCGAGCCACACCTCGCTTTCGCTCGGGTGGAATTTCCAATTTCTAATTTCTAAATCCTAAACAAATTCTAAATTCTAAATTCCCAAAAGTCAAACCGTGTTTGGTTATTTGAATTTTGGTTATTGTAATTTGTTTAGAAATTAGGATTTGGGATTTCGGATTTCCTTTGCCGCGCAAAGGCTATATACCTTCTTCCTTTAATTTTTCAAGCAATTCCTTCTGCTTCCTGGTAAGTTTCTTGGGGGTCTTCACCTCCAGCTTCACATAAAGATTCCCCCTGCCATATCCTGAAAAATGAGGGATGCCCCTTCCCGATATTTTCAAAATCTTTCCCGACTCCGTGCCAACAGGCACTTTTAAAAGGAGCTTGGTGCCTTCAAGCGTGGCAATTTCCACTTCGTCGCCAAGCGCGGCCTGGCTGAAAGAGACAGGAACTTCCGTGTGTAAATCGTCTCCCTTTCTTTTGAACAGATTATGGGGTTTTACAAATATCCTTACATATAAATCCCCTGCCTTGCTTCCCTTTTTCCCGGCGTCTCCTTTCCCTTCAATCTTTATCAATTGGTTGGTGTCCACCCCGGCGGGAATGAAGATATTGATTTTTTCTTCCTTCTTTATCCTCCCTTCTCCCTTGCAGACATTGCACGGCTTTTCGGCTTTTAGACCCTCTCCGCCGCATTCAGGGCAAACGCTGACCCTGGTAAAAGAACCCAGCGGCGTTCTCCTTATCTGCTGCACCTGGCCCGTTCCGCGGCAGGAAAAACATTCTTTTGCCTTGGTGCCGGGTTCCGCTCCTTTCCCCTGGCAGCGGCTGCAGGAAATGAATTTTTCCAGGGTGATTTCTTTTTCCCTTCCCTTCAACGCCTCTTCCAAAGAAACCTCAAGCTCAATTTCAATATCGCTTCCCTTTTTCACGTCTTTCTTTTTGCCGGAAAACCCGAACCCGAACATTTCCTCCATCATCTCCCCCAGGTCTCCGAGGTCAAACTCAAAATCAGCATCGGGCCTCTGTCCCCAGTTCCACTGGAATCCTCCGCCGGGAAAGCCCTGTCCTCCCTCAAAAACGTTGCCGAACCTGTCGTATTGCTCCCTTTTTTCCTTATTGGAAAGCACCTGATAAGCTTCGTTTATCTCTTTGAACTTATTTTCGTCTCCGCCCTTGTGGGGATGATGTTTGTGGGCCAGATTATAATAGGCCTTTTTAATATCATCCTGAGAGGCCTCGCGGGAAACGCCCAAAATTTGATAGTAATCCTTCATAATGAATTCAAAATGTAAAATGCAAATATCAAAATGACAATTAAAAATTTAAAATTTATTCGCCGAAGCGAATACCTAAATTTTGCATTTTGATTTTTGAATTTTAAATTTATTTTTCGTGGTATTCTCCTTCTTCTGGCTTCTTGCCTTCTTCGGCCTGAGGTTTTTGCTGGGACTGCGCCTGCTGGTAAAGTTCCGCTCCGATTTTTTGGATTGTCTGGGATAATTCAGCGGTCTTTTGCTTGATTTCCTCCATGTTATCACCGTCCTTGACCTTCTTCAACGCTTCAGCCTGCTCTTCTATCTGTTTTTTAACGTCAGCCTGCACTTTATCTCCGGATTCCCTAAGAGTTTTTTCCGTAACATAAACCAAATTGTCTGCCGCGTTTCTGACTTCAATCAGATCCCTTTTCTTTTGATCTTCAGCCGCGTACATTTCCGCTTCTTTCTTCATTTTTTCCACTTCTTTTTTGGAAAGACCGATCGATCCCTCTATTTTAATTGACTGCGCCTTGTTCGTAGCTTTATCCTTGGCGGTAACCGTCACGATGCCGTTGGCGTCCACGTCAAAAGCCACCTCAACCTGGGGAATGCCCCTGGGAGCCGGCGGTATGCCGTCTAAAACGAATTTGCCCAAAGAGCGGTTATCGCTGACCATCGGTCTTTCTCCCTGCAAAACATTGACTTCCACTGCGGGCTGATTATCTGCCGCAGTTGAAAAAACCTGGGTTTTGGAAGTGGGAATGGTCGTATTCTTTTGAATCATAACCGTATTGACCCCGCCCAATGTCTCAATGCCCAAAGAAAGAGGCAAAACATCCAACAGCAATACGCTTTTTATTTCGCCTTCAGCGCCCTTCCCGCCTTTTACGATTTCCGCTTCAATTGCCGCTCCGATCGCCACCACCTCTTCAGGGTTAATGGATTTGTTGGGTTCCTTGCCGAAAAAGACCTTAACTGCTTCCCTGACGCTCGGGACCAAGGTGGTTCCCCCGACCAGAACGATTTCTTCAATGTCTGATTTTCCCAGCTTTATCTCTTCCAGTGTTTTCCTCGTTCTCTCAATGGAGCGATCAATTAAGTCCCTGACTAAATTGTCAAATTGAGCCCTGGATAATTTGTAGAGAAGATGTTTGGGGCCCGAAGCATCGGAAGTTATGAAAGGAAGATTGATTTCCGTTTCTAAAGCCGAAGACAATTCGATCTTGGCTTTCTCCGCCGCTTCTTTCAGCCTCTGCAAGGCCAGGGGGTCTTTTGCCAAATCAATCCCCTGTTCTTTTCTGAACTGCTCCGTTATCCAATTGATGATCCTCTGGTCTAAATCCCTTCCTCCAAGATGTGGTTCTCCTCCGGTAGCCATAACTTCCACGGTGTCGGGAGTAATGTTTAAAATCGACACGTCAAAAGTTCCTCCGCCGAAATCATAGACTGCGACTTGCTGATTCGCCTTCTTGGTGAATCCGTAAGCCAAAGCCGCGGCCGTAGGTTCGTTGATCAATAACAGAACGTTAAAACCTGCTATCTCGCCGGCTGCTTTGGTGGCTTTTCTCTGGGAATCGTCAAAATTGGCAGGACAAGTGATTACCGTGTCCGTCACCTTCTCCCCTAATTTTTCTTCCGCATCCATTTTTAATTTCTGCAGGATCATGGCTGAAATCTCAATC
>Ga0210049_1003815_pt1 | contig 13441 bp, 9 predicted proteins | sample CryGeyCG2014_300_2_FD_183964 | JGI IMG/M metagenome (GOLD analysis project Ga0210049, IMG submission 183964) | Groundwater microbial communities from aquifer - Crystal Geyser CG06_land_8/20/14_3.00 (SPAdes) (version 2) | ecosystem: Environmental > Aquatic > Deep subsurface > Groundwater | place...
TCTTTGTCACCTGCACAAAGAAAAGTTACAAAAGAAAACCCTCCATCCTTCAACTTCGTTCAGGATAAACTCCGTCCAACTCCAATTTTTTATTTTGTTACAAACTAAAATTATTGTTCAATAAATTATCAAATTGTAACACCGTTCTCAATTGTCCAAAAATTGTGGTTCACACAACTTCGTGGACAGCCCACCGCACCGCTTTGAATTAATTTTGTCAAAACTCTCAACTGTCAACAAGTGATGAGTTTTTGTGTCGGGGTAAAATATTTTTTATTAGTCAACCGATGAAATGTTTAAGCAATATGTTACAAAATTGTCATAAACTGTCAATATGTTATAATATATTGTACAAGTTATAACGAAAATAGTCAGTCATTTGCTTAAAATTGTCAAGGTTGCGGTCTTTGTACTTATTAGCGGTAACATTTTAATCCTGCATCTTTTAATATTCCATTAAGTGTTCCTTTGGGTATATCCTTACTATGAATAGGAACAACGATAATTTTATATTCTCTTTTTTTGTAAATGGCATGGCTACCTGACTGGCGGACAAAGACAAATCCTTCTTTTTCAAGTAATTTTATTAATTCAAGAGGTTTCATATTGTTAACTCTAATGATTTTTTAGTTATTTCTTCTTCCATCAGAGTTTCTATATAGAGTTGTATAGCATCTTTTAGATTATTTAAAGCACCTTTAACTGTTTTGCCATGTGAATGACAGCCAGGCAATTCGGGACACCATGTATGAAACTCTTTACCGTCTCTTTCTATTTTAAATGTTAAAATTTTCATAATTTTAAATTTTGTTTATATTAAAAATTAATACTCCTACTCTTCTGGCTTTTTAGTTACGCACCCGCAATAAAAATCTGTGCGGAGCAGGTCTGTTTTTTCACCCCGTTTGATGTATAATTTATTCCACAGCCACCTTCCTGTTTATTGTACCCTCACTGCTTATAATTTGTAAAGTATATACTCCTTTTGCATATTTTTTCAGGTTAATAGCTTTCTGGTATTTTCCTATTGTGTGTTTAGCCGGCTTATCACTCCATATTTCCTGCCCGTTAATATTGAGCAGTTTAAACCCGAAATCCTTCGCTTCTGTGATTTCCATTTCTATGTTTAATTTGCCGGTGGTGGGATTGGGGAAAATGCTGAGGGAATTAAAGAAGGCAAGTTCTTCAATAACATCTGTACCATATACTATAACAGATGAGTCTGCACTGCAATGATTGTTATCTGTAACTGTAACGAAATATGTTGTACCTGTTGCGATACCACATAATCCAGTATCAGTTGGAGTTGTTTGTCCGTTACTCCATAAATATGTATAGGGTGGTACACCTCCACTTGCATTAGCAGTGGCACTTCCATTACAATCACCCGTTGAATTTGTTGCAGTTGGATTTAAACTTGGTGCAACCGTTTCCGATACAATTGCTGAGTCTGTTACAGACCATCCGTTTGCATCTGTAACCGTAACAAAATAGGTCCCCGACGTTAATCCTGTGGCAGTTTGTGTTATTTGTTCATTTGACCAGGAATAAGTATAACCAGGTGTGCCTCCTGAAGGATTTGCAGTTACTGTTCCATTAGAATTACCGCAGGTATCATTTGTTGAAGTAGTAGAAACTGATAGAATAAGAGTTGTGCTATAATTTAAAGCCCAACCGCTTGAAGTTAATGAACTATTTGTAACAAATCTTAAAATAACTTTTAATGCTGTAATGTCTAATGTGGTAGGAATATTTGATGCATTATATGTTCCTATTAAATTACTGGGAGTTGCACTAGTCTTATAAATTTTCAGATAATCGTTTGCATCACCTGCTGCAAAACTAAATTCAGTAAAAACTAATTGAAAAGAAGCAACACCTGCCGGTTGAATATACCACAAACAAGTTATACCATTGTTATAATCACATGATTGGCTTCCGTCAATAATAGTACCGGAGGGTGCAGTAAGAATTTTTGATCCCAGGCAAGGATATGTGTTATAACTTGCATACCACCCGGTAGCGTTATTGCCTGCATCAGAAATAAATTCAATAAGCATATTCGGACCGGTTGATACATAACTTGTTGAAGGTATATTTGAAGCATCAAATGTGGCTATCAAAGAATCGCCGGTAGTTGCACCATCATAAACTTTTACAAGGTCACCGGTTCCCAAATCAAAACGGTCAAAACTTAAACTGATATATGTAGCACAGGGTGGCTGAATAAGATACAAACAATCCTGATTGTCAAGATAATTCTGGTTTCCGCTTCCATCATTAAAAGTTCCTTCTTTACCGGTAATAAGTTTAGCAGTTGGAGTACACCATGCAGGATAATTTGCCTCAGGATAAATATTAATTACTGCACTTTGGCTGGTATTAAAATCGGAACCTCCGGCTACTAAATTATCTAACGTATAAAAACCATTGGCGTATCCACCCCAGCCCCAGTTCATGTGGAACTCTGTTGCATTGTATCCATCGCAATTCCAGGCGTGACCACCATCTGAACCCGAACCACTATAAACCATGGGCCATTTATTGTCAATTTGCTGGCGCAATAAACTTTCCCATGCAGTTTGGGTATAACTTGATTTTTGTACATATTGGCAAGCGGTAGAATATCTAAAATAATTTTCTAAAGCACCTGGAATAAGAGACGTTGTACTTGCCGAACCATCCGGTCCATACTCCATATTAACTGCTACACCGCAATGATAGCTTATTTTAGCTACTTCGGTATTTGAAGCGGAAATTGAATTTGGCATATTTTCCCATACGTAAGTTTGATTTGCAAAATTTACATACAAATTTCCGTAACCACTGTAATAATCTGTATGTGAACCTGTACCTGTGGCAGGATAATTATAATATTTCATTACCTGAGCCATTGCAGTAGCAACGCAGCCTACATATACGTGACCACCGGAACCGGCAGCATCGGCAGGGCAAAGTTCGTTATAGGGCCAACCCTGGTCCCAGGTATGGATAATAAGAGGTTGAATACTTTTAGATTTAATAATTACAGGGTTCTTTGTAAGAATATTTACCCATTCCTGAGTTATTTCGGCACTTGCAGGTAATTTTTGAGAAACAGCTTCAGCAATTTGATCGCGAAAACCACCCATCCAATATTGAAATGACGGAGATTGAAGAGTTGTAACAAAGGGTCCTTCGAAACTGTAACCAATACATGGTTTGGCAATATCATCCGCCGAAATAATTACAAATCCTTCGTTTTCGTTTACATTAAACACATAGTAAACAGGTTCGTTGTTAACTGTTTCGGTATAAGCAAGCGTTAAATTAATTTCAGATAATTTAACTTCTCTAACCTGGTTAATTCTTAGATAGTAGAGATTTTTTGCAGCTTTTTTTGCTGTTTCTACTTCTACTTTTTTTGCAAATACAGGCATTGCAAAAAGGACAATAAAAAATAAGCACGTAATTGTTCTCATAAGTTTTTTTTTAAAAATTTATTTACAAATGTACAAATTTTTTGTACAAAAAAATTATTCTTTTAAAAGTAAGACGATATTAATAAACTAAAGGTTGCTTTTTTACAATATTGTCTTTATTTTTTTTGAAGCATGGTCTATGTTATAATGTAACCCTATACTTTCTTTTCGGGCTTGAGCTGCTTTGATAACCAGATAACCTACTGTAATTAAGTTTCTTAGTTCGCAAAGTTTTTGTGAAATTTTTGATGTTTTATATAATTCTTCGGTTTCGTTATAAATCATTTCGAGGCGTGAATAGGCTCTTTTTAAGCGACTATCGGAACGAACAATTCCAACATAATAACTCATAAGATGATGTAATTCGCGGGTATTTTGAGTTATAAGTATTAATTCGCGGGGATGTGTAGTTCCTTTATTATTCCATTCCGGTATATTTTCCTGATATTGTATATCGTTGTAAATATTAACAGCATGTTGAGCAGCACGGTGAGCAAAAACAAGCGCTTCAACCAATGAATTAGAAGCCAGCCGATTTGCTCCATGCAAACCGGTAGATGCAGTTTCGCCGGTGGCATATAAATGATGAATGTGAGTACAACCGTTAGCATCTACTTTAATTCCTCCGCAAAGATAATGAGCTGCAGGAACCACAGGAATTGGGTCTCGTGTAATATCAATTCCGATTTTCAGGCATTTGGCATAAATATTTGGAAAATGATAAATAAGTTCATTTTTATCTGATTGTGTAGCATCTATATAAACAAAATCTTCGCCTCTTTTTTTCATTTCATAATCTATGGCACGTGCAACAATGTCACGTGGTGCAAGCGAACCCCTTGAATCGTATTCGTGCATAAATTCTTTTCCTGCTATTGTTTTAAGAATGGCTCCAAAGCCTCTGAGAGCTTCGGTTATTAAAAATGAAGGTCTTTCGCCAGGATTAAATAACGAAGTGGGATGAAACTGAATAAATTCCATGTTTTCGGTTGTTCCCTTTGCCCTGTGAACCATGGCAATGCCGTCGCCGGTAGCTATATTAGGGTTGGTAGTTGTAAGATAAAGGTTTCCTACTCCACCGGTACAAATAAAAGTAGTTTTTGCAAGTATTTTAAATATTTGATGTTTATTTAAATCCATTACATACGCACCGTAACATTCTATATCGGTATTTATTCGCCTTACACTGATGCCCAAGTGATGCTGAGTAATTAAATCAACAGTAAAATGATTTTCCAGAACTGTAATGTTCGGATTATTTTTTACCTGAACCGAAAGAACTTTCTGAATTTCGTTACCGGTATTATCTTTATGATGTAAAATACGATGTTCGGTATGCCCGCCTTCGCGGGCTAAATTATAACTGCCATCGGTATTTTTATCGAAACTCATTCCCCATTCAATAAGGTCATTAATTCGTTCAGGAGCTTCGCTAACTACCATCCGTACTATGTCTTCGCTGCATAAACCGGCACCGGCTATTAAAGTATCTTTAACATGTTTTTCAAAAGAATCGGGTTGATAAGTTACAGCAGCAATTCCGCCCTGAGCATATCTTGTATTGGTTTCGTCTATACCTGTTTTGGTTATAACACATACTTTTCCGTATTTTGCTGTTTTAAGAGCTATTGTTAATCCTGCTATTCCAGAACCTATCACTAAAAAATCAAATTTTAAAGTCATATCATTGAATTTATATTTTGTTACTACTTACCCCCAACCCCTCTCTATAATAGAGAGGAGACAAAGGGGTGAGTATATTGGTTCTCGTGAATTTTGCCGTCAAGCTCAATCACTAATTCTTTTTCTGCACAATAAAAATCAGCAATAAAGAAATATAGTTTGTGCTGAATTCAATTCACAAATGCAACTTTTCGATTAGGCAAATTTAGTGATAAAAATTCATTTGTTGTTTATTTCTTTTATTTTTACCTGCAAGGCTCTGTAAATAAATAAAGTGGATAAATGAATTGTAAAGACATATTATTTTTTTGAATGATTATTACACCGAAGTACGAAAAAAATATTCACCCCGTTGGATAGCTTAAATTCACCCCGTAGAATAAACCTTGTTTTCACGGTATAAGTGTTAAAAGAATTATTCAACGGGGTAAATAAGCAGTAAAATATGGGGAATTATCCAACGGGGTTCACCCCGTTGGATAATTTATTTTCTCATCAGTAAGTACAAACCAAAAACAATATCCAACGGGGTGAATAAAAAATTCGTAATTCGATGGGATAATAAATATGACAAAGCATAAATTGAGTAAACGTTCAATTTAATATTTGACATAGACAAGTATTGAGAAGTTACAAAATAAGGACTGAACATTCGTTAAAATGGATGTTCTTTTTCAAAATCAGGACGATAATTTGAATAACTTTGGTAGTCTTGAATCCATCCGTTGGTAAAACCGATTTTATACATTGCTTTGGTAACTTGCATATATTCTTCCTTTAATAATTGCCTGCCTAAAACAGGATGATTTTTTACATTTTTAGCAGGATAATATTGCGACATCAACGAAATTGTAACTTTTGTACTAATTTCTTCAGCAATAATTTTAAGTAGTTTAATACTTGCTTCAGCTTTCCCGGGTAAAACCAGGTGTCGGATAATCAAGCCACGTTGTGCCATTCCGTTATCATCTAAAAAAAGTTTTGAACCTTTTTGAAAATACATCTCCTTAATTGCTTTTAACGCAACCTGCGGATAATCCTTGGCATCCGAAAATTGCCTGGAAATTTCAGCATCAACATATTTAAAATCGGGCAAATAAATATCTATTAAGGTTTCGAAACAACGTAATGTTTCAGGTTTATCATAACCATTGGAATTCCAAACAAAAACAGGTTTGTATCCTTTTTTTTTAATTGCAAAAATTATTTCTTTTACCTGCGGTGCAACGTGTGAAGGAGTAACAAAACCCACAGAATTAATCCCCGTTTTTAAAATTAAAATAATTTGATTTATAACTTCATCAAGCGATAAAACCTGGTTTACCGGATTTTTATTACAGCTAATCTGGTAATTCTGGCAGTAAATACATTGTAAATTGCAATGTGAAAAAAAAATATTGCAAATTCCCTGAGTTCCACATATTACAGGCTCTTCGCCCTTATGAATACAAATTGATGAAATATAGAAACCCGCACCTGTTTTACAATAACCCAACTCACCAGCCAGGCGATTTACCCTGCAGTTTCTTGGACAAATGCTACATTCACCAAGTTCGGAATGAATATTAGTAAGTTCATCGTAATTAACAGTCATAAAAAATATCAGAATAAATAGAGTCTGTCCATAATATCAGCATTTTTAATTTATAAGGTATAGTGGTATAGGGAACTTTCCGAAAGTTAACGAAGCCATGGCCTTTGCAAACTTTCGGAAAGTTATAATGACGGCTAAACCCTTATACCATATACCTTTATACCTTGTTTTTATAAGTTCAGAATTAAAAATATGACATAAATTTACAAGTTTTCTCGACTTTATAGACAGACACTAAATAATTTGTTACTACCCAGTAGGTCTAACTTATTGGTATTTTTTCTCTTCTTAATTTTTATAGCAAAATGATATTTGTTTTATGTTTAGTGTTCAAACTTTAAACTTTCAAAGAGCCTGTATCTTGTATCCTGTATCTGTACATTTAAGGTAAAAAATATTATATATAATTTTCATGCTGCTTATAAACATATTAAGCAGGCTGATTTACATTATTTTTATTTATCCACTTATAAACTTTATCGTTTCTTCATACCAGGCAATTTGTTACAATGCTGCAAACTGAACCCTTCTGCACAATGTTAGTTGTTGATTTATCGTTCAGTCTTATTTCATTTACTTTATGTTCTACAACACCCGATGAAGGTCCAATTATTAAAATATTATCATTAACTTCCATTTCGCCAGTTTCAATAAGTATTTCGGCTACGCTGATGTTTTTAAAGAAATTTGTTACTTTTCCTATATAAATTTTTTGTTTGGTTGCCGAAGAACCGTAATTTTTTGTCCATTCTCCTAATTTTGCTCCTAAGTAATATCCTTCCCAAAACCCGCGATTATAAACAGTTTTCAATTTGTTAAGCCATAATTCAATATTTTCGTTATTAAAGTTGTTTGTTTTCCATGCTTCTACTGCCTGGTGATAACATCCTGTAACAATTTTTACATATTCAGGAGAACGTGCCCTGCCTTCAATTTTTAAAACAGTAACTCCTGCATCAAGAATTTTGTCAAGAATATGAATTGTACATAAATCTTTAGGCGACATAATGTAATCATTTTCAATATCAAGTTGATAACCACTTTCTTTGTCGGTAACAGTGTACGAATGGCGGCAATTTTGCAAACAACGTCCACGATTAGCAGAATTATTGTTTTGGTGTAAACTTAAATAGCATTTACCGCTGATTGACATACACAAAGCCCCATGCACAAAGACTTCTATTCGTACTTTATTTCCCGAAGGGGCACAAATATTTTCTTTATCAATTTGTTTGCAAATTAATGTTATTTGTTCAATGGTAAGTTCACGAGCCAATATAATCACATCGCAATATCTGGCATAGAATTTTACTGCTTCAAAATTGCTGATGTTTAATTGGGTTGAAGCATGTATTTCTATTCCAATTTTCTTTCCGTATTCAAGAACAGCCATATCGCTGGCAATTATAGCAGTTACACCGGCTTGTTTTGCAGACCGAATAAGAATTTGCATTTCTGTAATTTCACTGTCATAAATAACAATGTTTACTGTCAGATAACTTTTTACATTATTTTCATTGCAAATATTTACAATGTTATTTAAGTCGTATATAGAAAAATTATAAGTTGATTTTGAACGCATATTCAAATGTCCGACTCCGAAATATACCGAACTTGCACCACCCTGAATAGCCGCCATAAGTGTTTCATAAGAACCCACCGGCGACATAATTTCTATAGGTTTTGAATTTCTCATCTTAAATTAAACAGCTCGAAATTTATTGAAATACATAAAAATTGTTGGAAATAGATGAAATATAAAAATAAATAGTTTTGATTATTCATTGTTTTTATTGATTTGGTTGCAGGTTGTTGTAATAAAGTTATTTAGTTTAATTTGTAATTCATCGGCAACTAATTTGATTTCTGTATATTCATCGTTTGAAATTTTATTCCTTTCTAACAGAAGTTCAAGCCAATGATAAACAGATTCGCAAAAAGAAGCTCGTGAAATATAATAAAATTTAATTTTGTCGCGATAATGGTATCTTCTATATCCTTCAACAATATTTGCATCCACAGAATCGGTAGAAGTAATAAATTGGTCACCTATAATTTTTTGTAAATGCCAATCCATCTTTTCGTAAATTTTCCAAGCAAGCGAAGATAATTTTCTTGTTATCTGGTAAACAACCAAGTCTTTTATAGCAATATATTTTTTCTGTTCCATATAACCTGTTTTATTTCTATCAATTTCTATTTTTACAATGTATTTCTATTTATTTCTGCTTTCACAATGTATTTCTGTTTTCAAAGTGTTTTTCTACAAGGTTAACTACCAAATTGTTATCAATATCGTTCATACAACGGAAATGCTTTTTGGGACATTTGTTAAATCCGATTTTTGTACAAGGCCGGCATTTTAAATGCTTTATTTCAATTATTTCTGAGAGTTCTTTTTTTATATATGGGTACATTCCAAATTCGGGAACAGTATTTCCCCACAGCGAAATAACTGGTTTTTGAAAAGCTGCTGCAATGTGCATTAAGCCTGTGTCGTGGCTTACAATAACTTTTGATTGTTTTACAAGCGATGCAGATTGATTTAGATTAAATTTTCCGCAGCTATTAAAAATGTTTTTATTGTTACATGTTGAAATTATTTGTTCGGCTTGCGGAATGTCTTCTTTACCGCCAAATAAAATTACAGGGAATGGTATCTTACTTATAATTTCAGAAATTTTTTGGGCAGGCATTTTTTTAGTAAAGTGCTTTGCTCCTATTACAAATCCTACATATCCCGAATGAAGAAACTCGGGTAATTTTTTTAAGTCTATTTCATCATTTTCAGGAATAAAATAATCGAGACCTTTATTATCATTTGTTATATCAAAGGACCTTACTGTTTCTAAATATCTGTCAACAATATGTTTATCAGGAAGTTTATTTATTTTAAAATTTACCAGCAGCCATTTTTCAATATTTAACTTATAAAACGAAAAACTTAATATTCCAATTCTGTTTTTTATTCTTCTGGTTCGTATATTATTATGAAGGTCAATAATATAATCATACCGTTCATTCCAAATCTCAGAAATGGTTTCAGAAAATTTTTCTTTAAGTGTTAAAACCTTATCAATATAAGGATTTGATAATAAAATAGATGAAAATGCAGGTTTTGTAAGAAAATGGATTTCAGTTTCTTTCACTTGTTGTTTAAGGCAACGAATCACAGGCGTTGTTAAAACAATATCCCCAATAGAGCTAAACCGTATTATTAAAAATTTTACCATCAGTCATAAAAATTCCATGAAATACCAAATTTTAACACTCTTTGTGTTTGAGGGTAATGTGGCGTCATAAAGTAATTTTCGGGCATAAGCGAATAATTTGCATGCTCCATTTTAACAAAGAACCCCGCTCTCTTTAAATTCAAATTAATAAAAACATCAATATATGGATAATCGCCTGTTTGCCTTTCATTTTGCAACGCAAACAAACTGGTAGCCGGAACGTAAGTTGGAGCAAAATACTTTGTAAAATAAAACAGTTCTGTCCCTGTCTGAACTTTAAGCACTTTTTTAAACATGGCAAACTGATAATAAACCGAATGAACGCCAACAAACATAGGCAAACGAAGAATACTATCGTTTGATGATTGCTGAATTATTGCACGGTTATTAAAATGAATGTGTCCCCATTTAAAGTTCTTGTAAACAATGCCCGACATAATTTTAATTGTATGATTTTGCTGCTTTGGCATAAAAAGAGTATCAAAATAAACATAATTTTTAACAGTATAAAAATTTGCAGAAAAGCCGAAATAAAATCTATTATCATTAACCGATAATAAAGTAGTTGAAATATAAGAATTTGCAAAATCATTATTCCAGCTAAAATTATTGGAGTAATAACGATTTTCGAAATAATCGGTGTGCCTTGTCCAGTATCCAATAGTAAAAGCCGCTTGAATAGTATCTTTTGTTTTAAAATATTTATATGCAAAACGACCATCAAACCTGGAATTTCCTTTAAGATAGCCCGTAAGCCATTGTTCAAAAGTTAAATAACCCGAATAAACAGTATTATTAACCTTAAAAATAGATGTTTGCAGTCCGAAACTGTTTAAAAGAGTATCTGAGTAATAAAAGTAATAATTTCTATAATCGTAATTTACGCCTAACAAAAAAGCTGTTTTAAGTGGATTATTTTCGGTAATAACTATCGCTAAATTTTGGTAAAAAGTTTCGGTATTGGTTGAATCATTTGTAGCAGTATTGTCAATGTAAATGTTGTTATAAAAATTAGTTGGGATATCGGTATAAAGTTTTTTAAACCGTTGAAAACGCCCGATATGCTGAAGTTCTAAAATGCTTTTATAATGTATATTTACCGAATCAATAGTGTCGGTTTTTCCGATTAACGCAATTTTTTGATGAATAAAACTTTCACGAAAAACTATTGTGTTTTTGGCATTATTAAGGTTCACATTTAAGTTATCTGATTTATAAAGCGAATCAATAATGTAATCGTCGTGCTGAATACCGCCATTTTCGGTTAGCCGGAATTTTTCAATATTAAAGTATGCCTGAAGTTGATATTTCTTTCTCATGTAATTTGTTGAAAATCTGAAACTGTTGTTACGGTTTTCCTGACGCAAGAAATACCCTGTTGAATTATGTCCATTGGCTCTTATACTGAAATTCAGATGCCGGTTTACGTTTTGAGTATGAAGAATATTTATATATTGTTCGCCTTTTTCTTTAGATGTGCCCGCTGCAAAATTTATTCTTGTATATGGTTTCCTGGTGTTGTAAAAGATGTGCCTGTCGGCATTATAATATATCTTAAAAGGTATATAAAAATACGGTATTTCTTCATCAGGAATATTATATGTTAGTGGAAACGTTGCCGAGCCGCTATTACCAAGGGTTGCTACAAACTCAGAACGAATTGGTAAATAATTTTGAAAATTTGTAAGAAATGTGTCGGGTTGCTCTTTTTGAATTTCATTCCATGAATTTTCAAAAGACCAAATTCGCAGCACAGGTGCAGTGCTATCGGCTTTCTGTGCCTCAACATTAATCCATAAAAAGATAAAAAACAAAATAATATAAAAATATTTCATATTTCAAATTTCAGATTGGAAAAAATGTACGGCTTTATCTCTTTTTTAGTATAACTTCCTTGTTAATAATCCAGTATAAAATAGGATTTCCTCTTCTTACTCTAACTCTAAAATTATCTATTAAGAAATTTTGTTTTTGGTTGTTCCAGGTATATACATTAAGCACAGGATTTGTTTTTTTTAAATTTACATCGGGAAGTTTAATTGAATTAGTAACAATGTTCCATTTTCCGGGAATCATTAAAAAACTATTAAAATTTAAACCATTCCAGTATAAATTAATTGAGTCCTGTTGAATTGTAGCTACTAACAGGGCATTTGTAAAATTTTTGAGCGGAAATACATCAACGCTTATATCAATATAATTTACAAGTGGGTTCGAAATATTAAGAAGGGTATCTTTATATGTAGGTCCCCACTCCGAAATACTGTCGAAACGATAAGAGATATTTCTAATATAAGGTCTGCTATTAAATAAATATGCAGCATTACAATCACTCCAGTTTGGAACTTTTTCTTCAAACAAATTTTCGGAAGTATTAATGTAATTATTACCTTTTGATGTTAAACTTTTTGAAAAAATAATTGCATTACCCCCATAGTAATTTATTGTTTCATAAACATTGGGGAAATAATGTTGAATAAGCGGATAAACCTCAGGAGGTGCACCTGCAAGGTATCCGTAGTAAATATAGTTTCCTTTATAGTTTTCTAATGTTTGCTGAAGCGCTTTAAAATCTGCTGCATCGTCGGCTTTAACATAATTTATATTTTCAGGTTTAAGGAAATTTTCTGAGTAATATTTTAAAATTTTACCGGGAGTTCGGGTTGAGTCTTTTGCAGTCATGCTAAATACTATTAAGCAATTATTTTGGCCAAGGCTGTCGTTTGCATTTCTTGCTTCTTTAACAATTTGCTCGTAAGGTGAATTATAAAATATTTCATAATGTTTTCGTTCAAAAATAAGCGAAAATATACAAGCCAAAGCGAGTAAAACAAAAGCAATAATTCTAAACTTTAAATTATTGGATTTTATCCATCCAAAAATACCAAACAAAAGAAAGGGAAAGGCAAAAATTAAAACAGAATATTGTAAAACTGCATTAATATATTTTGAATAAAAAAATCCGGTTAAAAAAGGAATAACAAACCATGCAAGCGGAACCCACAAAAGACTTTTTCTTTTAATTGTAAAAAATGGTTTAATAAAAAACCCTGCAACAAAGAGCAAAATTATGGATGTGGCTGTAATCCAAGAATAATGAACAATATAATAAAGGTATTTCAGAATAAAATCATTTTCAGGTTTGCCCAGCCAACCTTCAATTCCTCCCATCCGGAGTTGGGCTTTAAAAATCCCGATATTTGGCAGATATAAAAGAATTACAGCAACTCCTGCTCCTAAATAAAAAAGTATATCTTGCTTTTTAACATAAAAAAAACCTGTTATTCCGATTATTGCGGCTTGCAGTAATGTAAAATGATGATTATATGCACAAAGAGTACCTGCAATTATAAAACCAAATAAATTAAAATATCGCTTTTTATCAGAATAAAAAATTACTTTATTCCAAAAATAAACAAATAGTAAAATCAGAAATAACCCGCTTGAATATGGACGAATTATCTGACTGT
>Ga0210049_1003818_pt1 | contig 13434 bp, 10 predicted proteins | sample CryGeyCG2014_300_2_FD_183964 | JGI IMG/M metagenome (GOLD analysis project Ga0210049, IMG submission 183964) | Groundwater microbial communities from aquifer - Crystal Geyser CG06_land_8/20/14_3.00 (SPAdes) (version 2) | ecosystem: Environmental > Aquatic > Deep subsurface > Groundwater | place...
TTTATCATTTTGGCTTGCCGCGCTTCTTTTGGCTTTTTTATTTTTGATTATTCAGGCCTGGGAATTTTGGTTACAGAAGAAATCAATTCAAAACGTTTGGCGTTTTCTTTTAACTGGCAGTGTAATTTTTTTGGAACTAGCCATGGTTTTATCTGTTTTGCCCATAAGCTATTTTGTTAAAGGTTTTTTAGCTGTTTTATCAGCTTATTTATGGCTTGAGTTAATATCATTAGAAAAAGGGCAAAATTGGTCCCAGAAAGTTTTTTTTAAAAAAGTTATTTTTAGTTTGTTTATGATTATTATTGTTTTAAGCACCAGCCGCTGGTTTTAATTTTTTATGTTAATTAGTTTTGTTTAAACCAAAGAATCCAATTCTTAAATTTTATGTCAAAAAAGTTTTTTTTAAACAAAAAAATAAAATCAGTTACTGATGAAAAGATGTCTGGCGCGATTGCGTCGCCATTAGGCAATTTATCCGATTTGCAAAAATTTTATCAAGAAAAAAAATTTGAGAAACCTAGATTTCGTTATGGACGCTTCGTGATTATAAATCTAATTTTAATCATCGTTTTAAGCGTGATCATAAGTTTTATTATTATTTTTTTATTTTCTTCCGGTTTTTTCGCGCAAACAAAATTATTATCATGGTTGCGGATAGATTCGTTCCTGCCAGCAGAGAATGTGGTGGTTGAACGCAAGGAACAAACCAATGTGCTTATGGATGAACGGGTTAATGAAGTTGTGTCTCATGTTTTGCCGTCAGTCGTTAGTATTTTTAGTTCTGCAAAATCAAATGCGCCCAATTTAGTGATTAATCAGGCTAAAAATTATCTGGGCAATGGCGTTGTTTTAACCAATGACGGCTGGCTTGTTTATGGCGGTCTTTTAAAAACCGCGGATAATTATGTGGCTATGCAGGATAATGGCAATAGTTTTAAGGTCGTGAATATGATGCAGGATTTAAGCCTGGGTTTATCTTTTTTAAAAGTAGAAGCTGATAATTTGCCGGTTTTGCCCATGATTAAAAGAAAAAATATTAATCCGGCTGAAAGCGCTTTAATTATTGACGGACTAGCTGGTTTAAACAGATCTTTGTTTTTAACCATGATTTCTGATAATCGTTTCGCTTTGGCTGATAGTTATTCCTGGGAATCAGAAAAAAATTATCTGTTTTTAACTCTGGAAAAATCTGTGGCTGATAATTTTTCTCAGGCGCCTGTGTTTAATTTAAACAAAGAATTGATGGGGTTAATTATTAGGAACCAGAATTTTTCCTATCTTATGCCAACAGATTATTTAAAAAAATCATTTACCCAGCTTTTAACTTTAAAAACAGCCAAACCGACTTATTTGGGTTTGACATACACAGACTTGGCTATCAATTTTGTTGAAAATCAGCCGCGCAAGGGCGCTCTTATCGTGGCTGTTAAAAGCGATTCCCCTTTAAAAAAATTAAATGTTGCCGCGGGTGATTTAGTGATTAAAATAAATGATGATTTATTGGACGAGGATAATAATTTATCGGATTTAATTCAGGAGTATCGGCCGGGCGATAAAATTAAATTAACTCTTGTTAATAAAATTGATCAAAAAGAAAGAGAAATAACTGTTGTGTTAGAATAAGTTTAAATTTTTATTATGCATAAAGCGATTAAAAAAATTCATCATTGGACCATACCTTACGAGGGCAATAGTTATAAGCCCCATGTTACAAGGCACCGGACCTTGGCTTTTTATTCCGGCGCTATGATTGCAATAAAACTTTTTGTTTTGGCTTTGTTATTTTTTTCATACCCCAGTCCAGCAGAATTTTCCACTATCAATGTTAATCATATTATTGAATTAACAAATCAGGCGCGCGAAGACGCGGGCTTCTCAATTTTAAAACATAGCGCGGTTTTAGATGCGGCAGCCGCTAAAAAAGCCGCGGATATGTTTAGGAATAATTATTTTGCCCATACTTCGCCACAAGGTATTAAGCCCTGGCATTGGTTTAATGAAGTTGAATATAATTATACTTTTGCCGGTGAAAATTTAGCCATGAATTTTGTGGATGCGGAGGGCGCGGTTCAAGCCTGGCTTGATTCGCCGTCGCACCGCGATAATTTATTATCAAAAAATTATGAAGACATTGGGGTGGCAGTGGCCGTGGGCCAGATTGATGGCGCGGAAACGACTTTGGTAGTGCAGTTATTTGGTAAAACTTATCTGCAGGTCCAGGGCGAATCATTTGCTCCGACCTCGGCCCCGATTGAAGCCGAGCAGGTAGCTGGCCCGATTAATATTGTGGAAGAAGCGGCTAAAAAAGAAATTAAATTGGAAGAGAAACCACAACAAGGTTTTGTAGCCAAAGTTATTTATTATTCTGAAAGATTTTTTATTGTGCTTTTGGGCTTTATCATTCTTAATTTGATTTTGACCATTATTATCAGGGTGGAAATTCAGCATAAGCCAATTATCGCGCATTCTTTATTTGTGATTTTTTTAGCCCTGGCAATGATTTTTATGAAATTTCATTTTATAGAACAAGTCGGCCGCGCTGTTAATATAATTTAATTTTTATTTTTATGTCTATCGTGAAAAATTTTTTAGAGTTTCCAAAAAGTTTTCTCTGGGGCACAGCTTCCTCTGCGCACCAAGTTGAGGGCAACAATATCCATTCTGATTGGTGGGCTTGGGAGCAAGAAAATAAAGGTAAAATTTTAGCTGTTAAAGAAAAAAAATTTAAGGGCCAAAAATTTGAGCCTTCGGAAAAGTGCCTTGATCACTACAACAGATATAAGGAAGATTTTGGTTTAATGAAAAAATTAAATAATAACGCTCATCGCCTTTCAATTGAGTGGGCGCGGATAGAACCAAAGGAAGGGGAGTGGAATTTACAAGAATTAGAACACTATAGAAATGTTTTGCAAACGCTTAAAGACCAAAAAATTAAAGTTATGCTCACCTTAAATCATTTTACTCTGCCCTCTTGGTTTATAGCCAAAGGCGGTTGGTTAAATGTGAGATCACCTTATTATTTTAAAAAATACGCGGCTTTTGTGGCTAAAAATTTAGGAGAATTAGTTGATTTTTGGATTACTATTAATGAGCCAGAAATCTATATGAGCATGTGCTATCTGGAAGGTTTTTGGCCGCCGCAAAAAAAAGATGTAAAATCAGCTGGCTGGGTTTATTTTAATATGGCGCGCGCTCATAGAATTTCTTATAAAACAATCCATAAAATTATTGATAAAAATTTTTCAAAAGCAAAAGTCGGCGTGGCCATGAATGTGATGTCTTTTGCCTCTTATAAAAAACATAGTTTTTTGGAATTATTTTTTGTTCATGCCGCGGACCGCATAGTTAACCACTCGTTTTATGATTTAACCAAAAGGTCCCATGATTTTTTAGGCGTTAATTATTATTTTCGCGTCCGGCTTAAAAAAAGCGCTCATGGTTTTATGCCTATCGTAGATGAAGTGAGCGAAGAAGAAAGTGAATTAAGCGATATGGGCTGGGTGATTTATCCGCATGGAATTTTTGATGTTTTAATGGATTTTAAAGATTTTAACTTGCCTATTTATATTACTGAAAACGGCATTGCGACCGAAGATGATACACAACGTTCAAAATTTATTATCAACCACTTATCAGAAATTCATCATGCCATTCGAGCTGGCGTTGATGTGCGCGGTTATTTTTATTGGTCACTTTTGGACAATTTTGAGTGGGATAAGAGTTTTGGTCCAAAATTTGGTTTGGTTGCTGTTGACAGAAAAACCATGAGACGGACAGTCAAACCGAGTTACTTTATTTACAAGGAAATATGTGAAAACAATGGGGTTGCTTTATAAATTAAGCCCGCCTTAAAATTATTCTCCTTTCTTGTCATTCCCGCCCCGTACTACGATACGGGGCGAGGATGACAAAGTGTGTTTATGAAAAAATTTCTTCAAAAACTATTATATTTTTTAGCCAAAATAATCCTTAATAAATATCAGCCGGAAATTATTGGCATTACTGGTTCTGTGGGCAAAACCTCAACTAAAGAAGCGATTTATGCCGTGTTAAAAGATAAGTTTGACATTCGCACTAATATCAAAAATTATAACACTGAATTCGGCGTGCCTTTGACAATTATTAATGCTAAATCAGGCCGTAAAAATATTTTAAAATGGCTTTTGGTTTATGCCAAAGCTTTTCAATTGATTTTATTTAAAACGCCTTATCCAAAGATTTTGATTCTAGAAATGGCAGCAGATCATCCGGGCGATATTGAATACTTGACGAATTTAGCGCCTTGCCAGGTGGCTGTCATAACCGCGATTGGTCCGACACATTTGGAATTTTTTGAAACTTTGGAAAATGTTATTAAGGAAAAACAATTTTTAATTACGCATTTGGCTGAAAATTCTCACGCTGTTTTAAACGCTGATGATAATTTGGTTCTGCCTTTAAAGGAAAAAACTAAAGCGCGGGTGATCACCCATGGTTTAAACAATGACTCTTTACTTAAAGCAGAAAATATTGTTTATGAAAAAGATAGCGGTGGCGTTGCCTGCAACATAAGTTATCATAGTGAGAATTGTCAGGCGCATTTCCAGAATGTTTTAGCTGTTTCTCAAATTAGTTCTTTATTAGCCGCGGTGGCAGTTGGTAAAATTTATGATTTGAGTTTGGCTGAAATTATTAAGAGTTTAGAAGATTTTAAATTTCCCAAAGGCAGGCTGCAATTACTGCCGGGCATTAAAAATACTTTAATTATTGACGATACATACAATTCATCACCAAAAGCTGTTAAGGCGGCATTAGAAGTTTTATCGCGGCTTGAATGCGGCGGCCGGCGTTGGGCGATTTTAGGCGATATGCTTGAGCTTGGCGGTTATTCAGAAACCGCTCATGAAGAAGCAGGCGAATGGGTTAAGGAATATAAAGTTGATATTTTAGTTACTGTTGGTGAAAGATCAAAATCCACAGCCAGAGTGGCGGAAATAAACGGCCTAGCCCCGGAGCGCGTGGTTTCTTTTGATAATTATTTTGACGCTGGCAAATTTGTGCAAAATGAAATAAGCGAGGGAGATTTAATTTTAATTAAAGGGTCGCAAGGCATGAGAATGGAGCATATTGTCAAAGAAATTATGGCCGGGCCGGAGCATGCTGGCGAATTATTGGTGAGGCAGGAGAAAGAGTGGGTGGAGAAGTAAAAATGATGTCATTCTGAACGAAGTGAAGAATTTCGCAGCAATACCACGGGATCCTTCCCCCGCCAAGGCGGGGTCAAGATGACAATTATTATTATGATTTATCTTATCATTCCGACCTACAATGAAAAAGAAAATTTGGCTAGTTTGGTTCAATCCATCACGGAAAATTTAAAAGATTATAATTATAAAATTTTGATTATTGATGATAACTCTCCTGACGGCACTGGCCCAATCGCGGAAAATTTGAAAGAAAAATATCCGCTGGAAGTTTTGCACCGCACTGGTAAATTGGGTCTTGGCTCCGCTTATTTAGCAGGTTTTAAAAAAGCGCTTGAAAACGGCGCTGATTTAATTTTTGAAATGGACGCTGATTTTTCTCATGATCCTGAAGATTTGCCACGTCTGATTGAAGCAGCTGGCCAAGCTGATTTAGTAATTGGTTCGCGCAAGATTAAAGGCGGGAAAATTATTGGCTGGAATTTATTAAGGCGTTTTTATTCCAATGGCGCCATGTTTTTTGCCAGATTTTTTTTGCATTTAAAAACCAAAGATGTGACAGCTGGTTTTCGCTGTTTTAAGCGCCGAGTTTTAGAAAATATTGATTTAGAACAGATTAAATCCAATGGCTACGCGTTTCAGGAAGAAATGCTTTATAGAGTAGAAAATGCTGGTTTTATTGTTAAAGAAATTCCAGTTACTTTTGTGGACAGAAAATTCGGTCAGTCAAAATTAAATAAAAAAGACATCTGGGAATTTTTTAAAGTGATGATAAGTTTATTTTTGTCATCCTGACGAAAGTCAGGATCCAGAAATAAAATTTTAAAATCTTTTTCTGGATCCCGTGTCAAGCACGGGATGACAATAAAAAAATTAGTTTTTTTGGCCCCTCAATATATTTTATTTATGATCTTATCTTTTATATTATTATTTTTATTTATTGCTTTGGTTAACACGCGTTTAGCCGCTTTTATTTTAATTATTTTATTACCCAGTTATCTTTTGCGTTTTAATATTGGTTTTTTGCCAACTACTTTTTTAGAAGTAATGATTATAATTTTGATATTTATTTGGTTTATAAAAAAAATAAAAAATATAAATTTAGCAGTGAGCTGGCAAAAAATTAAAGATTTGTTGGGTCTGCAAAATTTGATTATCATCGGTTTATTCGTTATTTCAGCCACGATTGCTGTTTTTATTGCTTCAGATACGCGCGCTGCTTGGGGCGCTTGGAAAGCTTATTTTATTGAACCCATAATTTTATTTTTTATTTTTTTAGATATTTTTTCCAAGCGCGATATTCCTAAAATTTTGCTTTCTTTGGCCCTTAGCGCGTTTCTTGTTAGCGCGTTAGCAATTATTCAAAAATTTACCGGCTGGTTTGTGCCATACACTTTTTGGGGCAAAGATAACACTTTTCGTGTAACCAGCTTTTACGGCTACCCTAATGCCATTGGCCTGTATCTCGGACCGATTATACCTTTGCTTGTTTTTTATGCCGCTCACCTAACAAAAGAATTTAAAAAAAATATTTTTTTGATTTTTTTTCTTTTGTTAGTAATTATTTTTTCACTTCTGGCTATTTTCTGGGCCAATTCCACTGGCGCTATTATGGGTTTGTTATTGGGAATTATTATAACCGGTTTTTTTTATAAAAAAACAATTTTTGTCTCAATTTTATTGCTTTTAATTTTTAGCAGTGTTATTTATTTTAATATTTTACCGTCAAATATTTCTGATACACTTTTGTTAAAAGATTGGAGCGGGCAGGTCAGAGTTAAAATGTGGACAGAAACTTTTGAAATGTTAAAACATAACTTTATTTTCGGCCCCGGGCTTTCCAATTATCAGACCGCGGTCGCGCCTTATCATATCTGGAGCTTTGTGGAAATTTTTCAATATCCGCATAATTTAATTTTAAATTTTTGGTCAGAAATCGGATTATTGGGTTTGTTCAGTTTTTTAGCGTTAGTGATTATTTTTTTAAAAAAAATAATTTTTACTTTTCGTCAGAATCAAAACAAATTTTTATTATTTGGCCTGATTTGGAGCATGTTCGTAATTTTAATTCATGGTTTGGTTGATGTGCCGTATTTTAAAAACGATCTGGCAATTTTATTCTGGCTGATTTTTGGCTTGTTATTTTTGTATAAAAAGAATTAAAAAATTTGTTGACAGAATCTCTGTTTTTTGCTAAGATATTTTTGTCCAGGCAGGTGAACGGCTGCTCTGATGTAAAATCGGAGAGGAAAGTCCGGACACCATAAAAAAGATAGTTCTGAAACAGAACCAAGTATAAGAATTACAAAACAGAAAAATAATCCACGATCGTTTTATTTTTCTTTTGGCCAATTCAAAACTTTGAGCAAGTGCCACAGAAAATAAACCGCTCCGGCAGCGCAAGCTTATCGGAGTAAGGATGAAACCGCGGTGTAAGAGACCACGCGCTTCTATGGCGACATAGATTTGGGCAAACCTTATCTGGTGCAACTCCGTTAAATCGGAGGCTTAGATAGATGGCCGTATTTATTCGTAATAATTCGTATTTTTTTAAATTCGTATTATTCGCGACTAAGACAGAATCTGGCTTATGATCCTGCCTGGACAAAATAATTATGAAAAAATCAGATTTAACTTTTTCCGCTATTCTTTTGCCAGTTGATTATATTATGTTGGTTTTAGCTGCGGTGGCGGCTTATGCTCTCCGTTATGTTGATTGGATTCAGGAAATCCGGCCTGTTATTTTTAATTTAAAATTCAATGAGTATCTGAATTTTGTCTGGCTGATTGCTTTGGGCTGGATTTTTATTTTTATGATAGCCGGCCTTTATCAGATTGCCGGGCCTAAAAGAATTTTTCAAGAAATTGGTAAAATTTTTTTAGCTTGTTCCACTGGCATGCTTGCGGTGATTGTCGGAGCGTTTTTTTCGCGCGAACTTTTTAATTCGCGTTTTATTTTGCTTTTTGCCTGGCTTTTTTCTTTTGTTTTTGTGGCTACTGCGAGGCTTTTAATACTTGGCATTCAGCGCCTGCTTTATATTAAAGGCAGGGGAGTTCACAAAATTCTTTTGATTGGTGCTGATAATTCTACTGAAGATATTGCCAAAGAAATTTATAAAAATAAAAAATTAGGTTATCAAATTGTTGCTCGTTTAACAGATTTTAAAGAAGATGGCGAAGAAAAAATATCAGAATTATACCACACTAAAGGTTTTGATGAAATCTGGCAGACAGATTCTGCGCTTGATCGCCGGGAAAATTTAAAACTGCTTGATTTTGCTAATGAAAACCATTTAGTTTTTAAATATACAGCTGATTTTTTTGCCACGCAAAGTTCTAATTTTGACATTTATACTTTGGCTGGTGTGCCCATGGTGGAAGTGAAACGCACTGCCTTAGATGGCTGGGGCAGAATTTTAAAAAGAGTTTTTGATCTTATTTTTTCGTTTTTATTATTGATTATTTTTTCACCTTTATTTTTGATTTTGGGAATTATCATAAAAATGGATTCGCAGGGTCCGATTTTTTATCATGCCAAAAGAATCGGCGCTTATGGCCGGGAAATCAAAATTTGGAAATTTCGTTCAATGGTAAAAAACGCTGACAAATTAAAACAAAAACTTTTGGCTGAAAACGAACGCGAAGACGGGCCGTTGTTTAAAATGGAAGCAGATCCGAGAGTCACGCGCGTGGGAAGATTTATTAGGAAATGGAGTTTGGATGAATTGCCTCAATTTTTAAACGCGTTTAAAGGTGATATGAGTCTGGTCGGCCCTCGTCCGCATGAGCCAAATGAAGTGAAACAATATGAAAAACACCATAAAAAATTACTAAATATTAAACCAGGCATTACCGGCTTGGCGCAAGTTTCCGGCCGTTCAGATTTAGATTTTGAAGAAGAAGTCAGGCTTGATACTTTCTATATTGAAAACTGGTCTTTATGGCTGGATTTGATTATTTTAATTAAAACTCCCTTAGTGGTTTTATTAAGAAAAGGAGCCAAATAAAGAAACAAATGATTTAATTTTATTGCAGAGACATAGCATTGCTGTATTTCTTTTTTTCTAAATTTGCCTTTTAGTTTTCAGATTGGTAAGATAAACTCTTATGAAAGTCGCTTTAGTCAATGACATGCTGGTTCAGGAAGGCGGGCAGGAAAGGGTGCTGCGCGCTCTTATGGAGCTTTATCCAAAAGCTCCGATTTTTGTTTTATTTTATGACCAGAATAAAAAGGAAAAATATTATCAGACCAAAGAAATTGTGCCAAGTTTTTTGCAGAAATTTCCAGAAATTGAAAAAAGATACCAATGGCTTTTGCCACTGATGCCAACTGCCATAGAATCACATGATTTACGGGCATTTGATCTGATTATTTCTTCCAGTTCTTCCTTTGCCAAAGGAGTTTTGGTTCAGCCAGCTACTAAACATATTTGTTATTGCCACACGCCGACCAGATATTTATGGTCAGAATGGCATGGTTATGTGGAAGATCTGCATTATCCTAAAATAATAAAAAAAATTTTGCCTTTTTATTTATCTCATTTGCGCAACTGGGATTATAATGCAGGGCAAAGAGTAGATTATTTTTTAGCCAATTCAAAAACAGTTCAAGCGAGGGTCAAAAGATATTATCAAAAAGATTCAACAGTAATTTATCCGCCAGTGGACACGGAAAATTTTTTTATAGCTAAAAATTTAAGCAATTATTATCTGATTGGCGGGCGCTTAGTGCCATATAAAAGATATGATCTGGCTGTTAAAGCTTTTAATAAATTAAATATGCCATTGAAAATTTTTGGCATGGGACCGGAATATAATTATCTAAAATCAATTGCCAAAAAAAATATTGAATTTTTAGGCGAGGTGACAGAAACAGAAAAGGCCAGACTTTATGCGGAAAGTCTGGCTTTTATTAATCCGCAGGAAGAAGATTTTGGCATTACGACTATTGAAGCTATGTCTTCTGGCCGGCCAGTTATAGCTTATGATCGCGGCGGAGCTATTGAAACTATTAAAGCAGGGGAGACTGGAGAATTTTTTCAGGATCAAACCTGGGAAGATTTAGCCAATACTATTATTCATTTCCAGCCGGAGAAATTTGATTCGAAAAAAATAAAACTGCACGCAGAGCAGTTTAATAAAAAAAGATTTATGGAGGAAATAAAAAGTTTCGTGGATGGGGTTTTTAAATAATTTTATTATTATTTTGTCATGCTGTCTGCCCTGGGCGAATCAGCATCTTTTTATTCCAAGATTAACTTCTTTCTTAAGATCCCGAAACAAGTTCGGGATGACAAATTCCTAATTAATTTTTTCTGCCTTGTCTATAAACAAAATTCCATCTAAATGATCAATTTCATGCTGTAAAATGCGCGCTAATAAATCTTTGGTTTTTAGAATTTGTTTATCGCCTGCTAAATTCAAAAATTCCAATGTTATTGTGCTGTGTCTTTTGATTGGTAAAAAAACATTAGGAATTGATAAACAGCCTTCTTCAGCTATATTTTTGCGCCATGATTTTTTTAATATTTTTGGGTTGAGAAAAACCGCTATTTCGCCGTTATTGTTAACCGTGACCAAACGAATGCTTTGATTGATTTGAGGCGCGGCCAAGCCAAACCCGTCTTTTTTAAGCATTGTTTCAGCCATATCTGCCATTAGTTTCTTAAACTTTGGATTTAAAATATCCTCGCGAGTTAATTCGCGAGCTTTTTGACGAAGAATTGGATTGGGGTGAGTAATAATAGGCAGCATCATAATTATTCATGGGATCCCCACTTTCGTGGGGATGACATAAAAAAATATTATTTTTTATGTCATTTTTCTGGATTAACATCAATAATAATATTATCCGGCACAATTGTCAAGATTTGTTCCATATTTAATTTAAGATCAATTTTAAGCAATAAATGATATTTATATAAACCGCGAACTTTATAAGGCGTATTGGCTACCGGCCCCAAAATTTCTATTTTTTGGAATTTTTCTTTTATTTTTTGCGCTGTTTTTTTTAGTTCATTTTCCGCGTTTTTGGCAGTTTTATTTTGGCTTGTTAATTTAATCAACTGGCAAGCTGGCGGGTAGTTTAATTCCGCGCGGATTTTTAATTCAGGTTCATAAAATAAAGCCGGATTATCTTGGGCAATGCTTTTAATGACATTATTTTCTTGGGTATTGGTTTGAATTAAAAAATTAGCCGTTTGGTTCTGGCATTTCAATTCATAAAATAATTGATAAGCTTTTTCACTGGCGCGGAAATCAGTGATATTTAAAAGCTGATCAAAATTTATAAATGCAATCAGACCAAAATTTTTTAAATTTATTTTATTAAGGGCGAATTTTGTGCCGATGACAATATTGATATTATTAACATCAATATCTTTTGATGTTTTTTCCATTGCAATAATGTTTGTTTCTGGCAGAAGTTTAACTAATTCGCTTTTAATTTTTTGTACGCCCGCGCTTTTAAATTTGATATCAGCGCCGGCGCATTTGGGACAAAGCGGCGGCATATCTTCTTCATAGCCGCAATAATTGCAAGTTAATCGTTTGTTTTTGGTTTCATAATTTAATGTTGTCTCGCATTTGGGACATTGAAAAACATATTGGCAATCATGGCAAATGATAAATTTGGCAAAACCAGTGCGGTTATGGAATAAAAATATTTTTTGCTTTGCTTCTAATTTTTCTTTGATTTTATCTAATAATTTATCACTAATAAAACTATAATTTCCAGCCAATCTTTCTTGATTTAAATCAACTATAAAAACTTCCCCGTGCAAGCGGGGATCCCGGCGCTCACAGAATATCCACGAGATCCTCGCTTGCGCGAGGATGACAGATGAAAAGTGTTCTTGTATTTTTATTTTATTTTTAAAATAAGTTTCCACTGCTGGCGCTGGAGTTGCAAGAATCAATTCACTACCATAATTTTTTGCCAGCCATTTGGCAATCACTCTTACGTCATAGCGCGGATTGATGTCAGATTGTTTATGGTTCCAGTCGTGCTCGTTAAAAACAATAATAATTTGTAAATTGTTAAAAGGCAGGAGAACTGCTATTTTAGTGCCGATGATAATTTTTGCTTGGCCAGTTAAAATTTTTTGCCAATCTTTAAAATATTCAGTTTTCTTTAAACGGCTATGAATTTTAATAATTTGATTTTCTTTTAAACCGCTCTCTTTAATAATCTTGTCAATCAAATTTATTTCCGGCACCAAAATCAGCATTTGTTTTTTGTTATTTAAAACAGCAGCACATTTTTCTTTAATTAAATTTAGCACATCTTTTTCATCTTGATACCAGAATAATGACTGACTATTTTTTTGTTTTTCAGCCAAAGGCTGATCCGCCTCTGGCGGAAATGTTTTTATGTTTTTATGTTTCCTTGGTATTTCCGGCACCAATGATTTAGCCACTAATCCTGGTGATAGGCCATAAGTTTTAGCTATAAAATCTATGAGTTTAATTTGATTCAAAGTGACTAAAACATTTGGCGCGATAATTTTATTAATGGGCTTAAGCTGAAATTTTATTTTTTGGTGTTTTTTGTCTAAGCCGATGATCAACCCATAGATATTTTTTTCGCGAAAATTGATAGTTACTAATTGACCAATACATATTTTTTTAGTTAAATCCAAAGGCACGCGATAAGTAAAAACTCCCAGGCTTTTTGGCAATCTGATGAGTGGCAGGACTTGGGCAATCATAAGCTAATTTTAACATTTTACATAAGTTTTGCATAATGGTATAATGATTAAAAAATAAAAAGATTATTATTTTGTCATTCCCGTGTAGGCGGGAATCCAGAAAATTTGTTTTGTGATAGTCCATGATTCCTGGATCCCCGTTTTCGCGGGGATGACAACTCAAAAATATGCCAAAAAAATCCTCACAACCCATCAAAATCGCTATCAACGGCTTTGGCCGGATTGGCCGAGCCGCTTTTAAAATCGCTTTAAATAATCCTAAATTTAAAGTCGTGGCCGTGAACGATCTGACAGATAATATTACTTTGGCTCATTTATTAAAATACGATTCTGTTTATGGCGTTTATGGCCATGAAATCAAAAGCGATGATAAAAATATTTATATTGATGGCGCGGCTTACCCATCTTTTTCTCTTAAAGAATTAAATCAACTGCCCTGGCAAAATTTGAAAGTTGATGTTGTCTTGGAATGCACGGGAAAATTTGTCAAAGACGGCGAGGCTGAAGGCCATCTTAAATCTGGCGCTAAAAAGTTATTATTT
>Ga0210049_1003823_pt1 | contig 13423 bp, 17 predicted proteins | sample CryGeyCG2014_300_2_FD_183964 | JGI IMG/M metagenome (GOLD analysis project Ga0210049, IMG submission 183964) | Groundwater microbial communities from aquifer - Crystal Geyser CG06_land_8/20/14_3.00 (SPAdes) (version 2) | ecosystem: Environmental > Aquatic > Deep subsurface > Groundwater | place...
GTCAACTCTATTTTCTTTTTTTTGGCACCCCATCTTACGAGTTCATCTTACTCTTACGAGGCTTAGCCTCGTAAAGTCACTCATAAAGTCAAGCTTCAACTCTAAGGTCATCGCAAGACCTTAGATTGGTTTATAACCTTTCCCTAAATCCAGTTAACTGGACTTATTACTAAGATATTTGACGATCGTCAAATATCTTAGTAATTTCAGAAAGAAGTTGAACCTTCATAGACAACATTGTCATCTGTCATCGTCATGGTAGTTTAAGGTGTTTGACCAGGTAGTGAAACTTCGGCAGACTTCGTTTTTGTCCCGACTTTGTCGGGACCAGCCGAAGTTCTACTACCTGGTTGACTTTTGATTTTTTGGTGTGATAGGATAAAATATATGGCTAAAAAATTGAATCAATTCAAAGTTATTATTGAGCAAGATGAAGATGATTATTTTATCGCTATTGTTCCAGCTCTTCCTGGTTGTTATACCCAAGCCAAGACTCTATTAGAACTCAAAAAAAGAATTCGAGAAGCTATTTTACTTTGTCTTGAAATTGCCCGGACTGATTCTCAGTACCGTCAACGTTTAAAGGAGTTTTCTTATGAGCCGAGTTTTGTTGGCCTTGAATTAATTAAAGTATGAGTAGGCGATTGCCAATCTTAAAGGCCCGCAACATCATCCGAGCCCTTAAGAAATTAGGATTCTTTGAAGTGCGCCAGAGAGGTGCACATATTTGTTTTAAACATCCTGATGGGAGATTTACTTTAGTGCCGTATCACAGCAGTGAAGATATCAGCCGCGGTTTATTAAGACAAATTCTCCGAGAAATTAATATTTCCCCAGACGAACTTCTGAAATTATTATAATCAAGGCAATCCATCAAGGCTGAACCTCCATAACCTAAGGTCATCGCCAGACCTTAAATTGAATTTCTATTGTATTTGACTTTTGATTTTGAGGAGTGATAGGATAGATTATATGGCTAAAATTAAATCAAGATCATCTTATGGTCGGCGACTGCCTCTTTTGGTAGAAAAAGGCGAAGATGGTTTTTATGTGGTTGAATGTCCGCTTTTTGAAGGTTGCTATACTCAAGGTAAAACTCTTGATGAGGCCCTGCGTAATATCCGCGAGGTTATAGAACTAATTCTTGAAGAGAAAGGAACTCGAGAAGTTCTTAAGAGCTATAACCCTGAAGAAATCAGCCTTCATACTATTACAGTATAGCTATGGCAAAATTGCCGATTATTTCTGGTCGCCAACTTATTAAAGTTTTATTTAAATTAGGCTATCGCGAAGTTCGTCAACGTGGTAGCCATATTCGTTTAAGCTGTCCTGATAAAAAGTCAGTAACCATCCCTGATTACAAAGTCATAGATAAATCTCTCCTCAGAAAAATATTACGAGACGCTGAATTGACCGTAGAAGAATTTACACAAATCTATTGAAGTTGAACTTCCATAATTATTCCAGTCAAAGATTTAGGCGATGGAACAGTATTAAAGAAAAGAACAGTAAGCAAGTTGCCAGATTACATTCTTTATAAAAACTTAAAGAAGAAATAAGGAGTTTTACGAATCTTACGAGGTTTAACCTCGTAAGATTACAAGGTCTAAAATAAAAAGAGTCCCTTTGGTTTCCGTTAAACGGACTTCCAAAATGGGACTCTTTTTTCTTCTCCTTTTTTTTCGCTGAGAATTTTTCGAACCTCTTCGGTCTTAGACAAGTTTCTTTCTAATTTTCAATTTTAAAATTTATCTAGCTACCATTATACTTAATACTTAATCTATGACCAGAAAACAAGAAGTAGGAAAACTCGGCGAAGATATTGCTTGCAGCTGTTTGATAAAGAAGGGCTATAAAATTATTAAAAGGAATTTTAAAAAGCCTTGGGGCGAGATAGACATTATTGCCAGAGCGCCGGGCAAAACCCTGGTCTTTGTGGAAGTAAAAGCAGTAAGTGAAGGAGAAATTAAAGCTGAAGACCAATTAACAAAAGCTAAATTAAAAAAACTGAAAAGAGCTGCTTGTTTATACGCGGGCCATTATCCGGAAAAAATATCTGAGAAGGCTGGTTGGCGAATTGACCTTTTGGCTATTACTCTGAGAAGAGGAGACTTTTCGATAAACCATTACGAAAACATAGTTGGATAAAAAGGTAGCTCTTTATTCTAATTCTTTTCTTCGTCTGCTATGAAAGGCTTTATGGACTTCGCGAAGCTCTTGGTTGGTCAAATGGGTATAAATTTGGGTAGTGGAAACATTCCGGTGGCCTAAAAGTTCCTGGACCGAACGTAAGTCAGCGCCGCCAATTAAAAGGTCAGTAGCGAAAATATGTCTTATTGTATGCGGATGGACATGGGTGGCGATGCCGGCTTTTTTTGCATAATATTCTACTAAGCGCTGGACAGTTCTTGGAATAATCCGGCCAATGACCTTAGGAGAAGTTTTAGATTTCAGGCGGGAGGTTTTAGATAAACTAATAAATAGCGCTTCTTCGGTGTCGGTTCTTTTATTTAAATATTCTTTAATTGCCTTTTTGGCTCTATCAGAAATAAAAACCAAACGCAATTTACCACCTTTGCCGCGAACTGTTACCTCTCCTCTTCCCAGGTTGATGTATCTATCTAAGGAGCAGAGCTCGGAAACCCTCAGGCCAGTAGAAAATAAAGTTTCAAGTATTGCTTTGTCGCGTAAAGACCTTAGGTCATTTCCTTTTGGGGCCTCAAGCAATCTTTCCAAGTCATTGTATTCTAAAATTTTTATCTGACGCTCAGGAATTTTTGGCAGTTCAATTTGGTCAGCCGAGAGAACTTGATAATTATTTTTTGCCAGATACTTCAGGAAATTTCTAATCGCAATGGTATAGTAGGATTGAGTGCTTTTCTTAAGTAGCTCATTTTTTTGAGCTCCTTGTTTTTTAGCGAGCCATAAGCGGAATTCACGGACTTTGTCTCGGGTAATATCTTTTTCAGTTTTGATTTTTGAGAAATTTATAAAAGTTTTAAGATAACGCTCGTAATTTTTTTGCGTTTTTGGCGAGCGATTTTTTTCAATTTCCAGATAATCCAAATAATTTTTTAGAAGAATATCTATGTTTGGCATAGGCATAGTAATTAGGAACTAGTAATTAGGAATATTTATAGTATAACACAATTTGATTTTCGGTTTATTTTATGTTAACCTTTTAACAATGTTAACTGCCCGAAAAAAATCAAGAGTCATCAAAGAACATCAGGTTCACGAAAAAGACACTGGTTCAGCTGAGGTGCAAGTGGCGCTTTTAACCAAACAGATTGAAGAATTAGTAGCTCATCTTAAAAAGCACCCCAAAGACCACCACTCGCGCCGGGGTCTTTTAAAAATGGTTGGAAAAAGAAAGAGGTTTTTAAGATATCTTGAAAAGAATAAGCCAAAAAGCTATCAAAAGGTAGTTAAAAAATTAAAGGGCTCAACCTAAACATTGACATTACTACTGGGTATGCGATACAAAGATCAAAGAATTGGAATTCTTATTGATGTTCAGAATCTCTATCATTCAGCCAAACACCTCTATAATTCGCGAGTTAATTATCGTGAATTAATTAAATATTTAGCCAATAGCCGGCCTTTAATTAGAGTGCTTGGCTATGTAGTGAGAAGCGAGGGTTTAACCGAAGGTAAGACCGAAGCCGCCAAAAGCGAGTCTTCTTTTTTCGAGGCTTTAGAAAAAGCCGGCGCTGAGCTTAGAATTAAAGACCTCCAAATTTATCCCGGCGGTCTTAAAAAAGCTGACTGGGATGTGGGTTTGGCAGTTGATGCTATCAGAATGGCGTCTTTTTTGGATGTCATTATTTTAGTGACTGGCGACGGCGACTTTCTACCCCTGGTTGATTATTTGAAATGGGGCTTGGGCAGACAAGTGGAAGTGGCGGCTTTTTCGCGCAGCGCTTCCGCGAAACTAAAAGAAGCGGCTGATCTTTTTATAAATATTGAAGAAATACCGAGAATCTTAATAAGAAAATAAAGATGGATTTAAATAAACAACAATTTGAAACAACGGTAGCTGGGAGAAAAGTTTCTTTTGAGATTTCAAGAATTGGCGAACAAGCAACCTCATCGGTTTTAGGTAAGCACGGCGAAACCGTGGTCTTAGTCACCGTGGTAATGAGCAAGCAAGATAAGGCGCTTAATTACCTGCCGCTAATTGTTGAATATGAAGAAAAATTCTATGCCGCTGGCAAAATTTTAGGCAGCCGTTTTGTCAGAAGGGAAGGAAGACCTTCAGAAGAGGCAGTTGTTTCTGCTCGGCTGATTGACCGGACTATTCGTCCGCTTTTTGCCCCGTCTTTACGAAGAGATGTTCAAGTGATTATTACCACTCTTTCTTACGATGAAGAAAACGATCCTGATTTCATTTCTTTGATTTCTACCTCCTTGGCTCTCGCGATTTCTGAAGTGCCCTGGAAAGGCCCAGTTGGAGGCGTAAAAGTGGCAATTTCAAAAGAGGGAAAAATTATTTTAAATCCTCTTAATTCAGAATTGGCAGGAGCAAAACTTAAAGCGGTCGTTGCTGGTCCAAGAGATAAAATCAATATGATTGAACTTGAAGCGAGCGAGCTAAAAGAAGAAGAGGCGCTGGAAGCCTTTTCAGCGGCAATTGCCGAAATAAACAACCTTATTGATTTTCAAAACGGGGTTGTCAAACAAATTGGCAAAGAAAAAGCTAAAATTGAAATAAAAGAAGCGCCAGCTGAATTAAGAAACGAAGTAAAAGATTATGTTTCAGACAAACTGGAAGCGGCAATTTATACTGAAGAAAAACCGGGTCGTCATCTGGCTCTTTTCAACCTGAAAGAGGAATTAAAAAATTATTTAACCCAGAAAGGATTTAGCGACCTGTCTTTTATAGACAGCTTAGTTGATGAGGAAATTTCTGATTTGGTTCGGAAAAATATTTTAGAGTCTGAGAAACGGCCGGATTTTCGAAAACTAAACGAAATTAGGCCGCTCTATAGCGAAGTGTCTTTGTTTAAAAGATTGCATGGTTCAGCGCTTTTTATAAGAGGCAATACCCAAGCCTTAGCAGTGACTACTTTAGCAGCGCCTGGAGCTGAACAATTAATTGAAACCATTGAAACCTCTGCTAAAAGAAGATTTCTGCTTCACTATAATTTTCCGCCTTATTCGGTTGGCGAAATATCTCCTTTACGCGGACCAGGCCGAAGAGAAATTGGCCACGGCGTTTTAGCCGAGAAAGCTCTGCGCTGTCTTATCCCTTGTTCAGATGAATTTCCTTATACAATTAGAGTGGTTTCTGAAATTTTATCTTCCAATGGCTCCTCTTCAATGGCTTCTGTTTGCGCTTCTTCTTTATCTTTGATGGATGCTGGGGTGCCGATAAAAAATGCGGCTGCCGGCATTGCAATGGGTCTAATCATGGATCATGAATCACGCAACATGGATCATGTAAAAGATCCAAGATCCAAGATCCAAGATATAAGATATAAGATCCTCACCGACATTCAGGGTCCGGAAGACCATCACGGCGATATGGATTGTAAAGTTGCTGGCACCAGAGATGGCATCACTGCCATCCAGATGGATACTAAAATTGGAGGACTTGATTTAAAAATTTTAGAGGAAGTTTTAGAGCAAGCAAAAAAAGCAAGATTGGAAATTTTAGGGGTTATGAATAAAACCTTGGATAAGCCAAAAAAAGAACTTTCCCCGTATGCGCCGACAGTTTTAGCTCATACTATTTTGCCGGAACAAATCAGAGATGTGATTGGCCCGGCTGGCCGAGTGATAAAAGGGATTATTGAATCAACGGGCGCCGCCACTATTGACGTTGAGCAAAGCGGAAAAGTTTTTGTTGCTGCGTCCTCTAAAGAGAAAGCCGAAGCCGCGATGAATCAAATCAAAAACATTACTCATCAATATCAGATTGGCGAAATTGTTGAAGGAGAAGTAATAAAGATTTTGGATTTTGGCGCCATTATCGGCTTTAACGGGAAGGACGGCCTTCTTCATATATCTGAAATGAAAGAAGGCTATGTTAAAAGAGTTGAAGATGTAGTTAAGGTAGGCGATATTGTGAAGGCGAAAATAATCAGAATTGACCCTGGCGGCAAAATCGGATTGTCGCTAAAGAACATGGAACATGAATCATGAAACCTGAATCATAAAATATGTTTCATGATGCATGATACATGATACATGAATATGGTTGACTTAAAATTATTAAATCGTTTGATTGAGCAAATTGCCGAAGAAAAGGGGCTGGAAAAAGAAAATGTTATTTCAGCGATTGAAGACGCCATTGCCGCTGCCTACAAAAAAGAATACGGCGAGAGAGGCGCTTGGATTAAATGCGAATTTAATTTAAAAACCGGCGAGATGAAATTTTTTAAAGCCAAGACCGTAGTTGATGAGACAACTGTAAAAATGATTGAAGAGCAAAAAGAAGGTGAGCAAAAGCCCGAGTCAGGCGAGGAAGTTTTGCCACGTTACAATCCAGAACGCCATATTTTATTAAAAGAAGCCGGAGAAATCAAAAAAGACGCTCAGTTAGGCGAGGAGATTTTATTTCCCCTGGAAGAACAGCAAGATTTTGGCCGGATTGCCGCCCAGGTCGCCAAGCAGGTGATTTTACAGAAATTAAGAGAAGCGGAAAAGACTTCAATTATTGAAGAATTTAAAAATAAAGAAGGTGGGATTGTCAGCGGCATTATTCAGCGGATTGAACGCGGTAATGTTTACGTTAATCTCGGTCGGGTAACCGGCGTAATGTTTTTTAATGAAACAATCCCCGGAGAGTTTTATAAAATCGGCGAGAGAAAGAGATTTTATTTATTGGCGGTCCAGGGCGAGACTAAGAAACTAGCGGGTATTGTTCTTTCCCGAATGCATCCGTACTTTGTCACCAAACTTTTTGAGATGGAGGTGCCGGAAGTTCATGACGGCGTGGTAGAAATTAAAGCTATTAACCGGGAAGCTGGCAGTCGAACTAAGATAGCTGTTGCTTCGAATATTGAAGGTGTTGACCCGGTTGGTAGTTGCATTGGCCAGAAAGGCATTAGAGTGATGACAGTTAGTGATGAACTTGGTCAGGAAAAAATAGATGTGATTTCCTGGGCCGAAGAGCCAGCAAAATTTATTGCCGCCAGCTTATCACCGGCTAAAGTAAGATCAGTTGAAATTTTGCCTCGTCGGGAAGCTCTAGTTTATGTCCCTGACGACCAGCTCTCTTTAGCTATTGGTAAAGGCGGCCAAAATGTTAGATTAGCCGCTAAATTAACCGGCTGGAAGATTGATGTTCGTTCAGTTTCAAAACCTGAAAAGATTCAGGAAGGCGGCGTTGCCGAAGCGATAGTTGAAGAAGCAAAAACCGAAGAGAAGGTTGAAGGAACATCTAAAAAAGAATAAAATAACAAAATTATGCCCAGTAGTTAAAACTCGACAGTTTTTTAGAATTAAATTCATAGAGTTTTACTGCTAGACATAGTTTAGAACAGAATATTTAGTTAATTAGAAGAAAAGGTCATAAAAAAGAATTTAATAAGTCGAGTTTATACTACTGGGTATGACTTTAATTCCAACCGTTATTGAAAAATCTTATGATGGCGAAAGAGCGTACGATATCTATTCCCGCCTTTTGAAGGACCGGGTTGTGTTTTTGAGCGGGCCGATTACTGACCCGACAGCAAACACCGTTATTGCCCAACTTTTATTTTTGGAACAAGAAGACCCAAAAAAAGATATTAAACTTTATGTTAATACCCCGGGTGGAATAGTTACGGCGGGAATGGCGATTTATGACACGATGCAATATGTTAAATGCGACGTGGCAACGATTTGTATTGGGATGGCGGCTTCAATGGGTGCGGTTCTTTTAGCCGCTGGCACCAAGGGCAAAAGATTTGCTTTGCCCAATTCAGAGATTTTGCTTCACCAACTAATGGGCGGGATTGAAGGTCAAGCCATTGAAGTTGAGATTGCCGCTAAGCATATTGTGAAAATTAAAGAGAGAATCAACCAAATTTTAACCAAACACACTGGTCAGTCTTTGGGAAAAATTGAAAAAGACACTGACCGCGACTTCTGGTTGTCTCCCCAAGAAGCCAAAGAATACGGTTTGATAGACCAGATTATTAAGACGAAGAAGTAAACTTATCCACACCTCCCCTGTTGCATTGTTTATTAGGGGGATATAATACTTACTAGCGAGATTGATGCCTACGACGCGTGGTTCCAGTACTTTGCCGATGGCTTTCAGCACGGCAGCAATAAGGCCGCCACGTACAGGGTGTGGTGTGTCCGGGCTGAGTCGTCAGAATAATAATTCCTTTGATAATTTGAATATTTAATTTCCGTGGCAAAATATTCTCCGGGGCTTGACTTCTTTAAATAGAAACTCTATACTAAAAACATTAAAGGTTAAAAGTATAAAATATTAATTAATTCCCTAACCAATTCAGGAAGTACCAGCGAACAAACAATTTCTATGATTGGCATTAAACTTATTGAACTGAAAAGAATTTTTAAGTCTCTATTTCAAAACTAACTCTGTTAGGTGTTTTGTTCGCGATTACCCCTTGAAGAAATTAGAGGAAAATTTTTTCTATGACAGACCAGCAGTTGTTTTTAGTGGTGGTTTTGTTGCTTTTGGGAAGCGCCTTAGGTTATTTTTTAAGGCAATTTTTGGCTTCAAAAAGAGCCAAAGCGGTTGAGCAAATAATAAAAAAACAATTAGAAGAAGCCAAAAGTAAAGCTACTGATTTGGTGCTTAAAGCCCAAGAGAAAGCCGCCAGTTTATTAGAAAGAGCCGGCCTTGAAGAAAAAGAAAGAAAAAATCAGCTTCTAAAATTAGAAGAAAGATTGCTTAAAAAAGAGGAGGTTTTAGAGAGACAGCTTAATGAAATAAGGATTAAAGATGAACAAAATCAAAAATTAGCCAAAGAATTAGAAGCCGCCAAAAAGGAGATTGACGATTTAAGAAACGAGGCGATGAGTCAATTGGAAAAAGTAAGCGGATTTTCCAAGGAAGAGGCCAAAGAGATTTTGTTAAAGGATGTAAGGGGCCAATATCAGAAAGAGTTGTCGCAGGCCTTTGAAAAACTAGAAAAAGAAAGAAGAGAGAAGCTGGAAAAAAAGGCTTTAGAAATTATGACCACGGCAATTCAACGTTTAAGTCGTTCTCATGTGGCAACCGTAACAACTACCGCCTTTAATTTAAAAAGCGAAGATTTAAAAGGAAAAATTATTGGTCGCGAAGGAAGAAATATTAGAACTCTTGAAAGATTAACTGGCGTGGAATTAATAATTGATGAGACGCCGGATAGTTTAGTGATTTCTTCTTTTGACCCGGTGAGACGAGAAGTTACTAAGTTGGCTTTGGAAAAATTAATTGCTGATGGCAGAATCCAGCCGGCTAAAATTGAGGAGAAAGTTGAAGAGGCGAAACAAGAAATTAATAAAAGGGTTGTTGAAGAAGGAGAGAAAGCTGTTTATGAACTTGGAATTTATGATTTACCAAAAGAAATTATCCAGCTTTTGGGCCGGCTTCATTTTCGGTTCAGTTTTGGCCAAAATGTCCTGCTTCATTCAATTGAAACAGCCTATCTGGCTTCAATGATTGCTTCAGAACTAGGTCTTAATGCAGAAGCGGCTAAAAAGGCAGGATTGGTTCATGATATTGGCAAAGCAATTGACTATGAGGTAGAAGGAAGCCATGTTGAATTAGGAAGGAGAATTCTAAAGAAATACGGCATCGAAGAGGAAATTATCAAAGCCATTGAGTCGCATCATGAGGAATACCCATTTTCCACTTCAGAATCTTTTATTGTGGCAGCGGCTGACGCTATTTCCGCTGCCAGGCCTGGCGCTCGAAGAGATAATTTAGAAAATTATCTTAAACGCCTAGAAGAGCTGGAAAAAATTGCTAGTAGTTTCAAAGGAGTGAAAAACGCTTATGCTATTTCTGCTGGCCGAGAATTGCGGGTTTTTGTTGAGCCGGAAAAGATTGACGATTTTGGAGCGCTGCAGTTAGCTAGAGATATTGCCATAAAAATAGAATCTGAGCTAAAATATCCCGGAGAAATCAAAGTAACTATAATTAGAGAAACCAAAGCAGTAGAATACGCCAAGTAAAGGGGGTTGACACAACTTGATTTAGTCCGATAAAATCTATATTATTCTGTTAAGCTTAATAAAGGTCGAAAAAAGTAAATTTTTCATAAATTTTTTAAAATCACATGAACAAAGTAGCATTAACCGAGGCAGTAATGAAAACCGCTGGTATTGAGGTGAAAAAACAAGCAGTCAGCGCTGTTGATGCGGTTTTTGATACAATTACTCAAACCTTGGGTCGCGGGGAAGAAGTAGCCATTGCCGGTTTTGGAACTTTTAGGACTACCAAAAGAGCAGCCCGAGCCGGTATTAATCCGCGAACCGGCGAAAAAATTCAAATCGCTGCTTCAGTGAGACCAAAATTTAAAGCTGGTAAGGCCTTAAAAGAGGCTGTTAAGTAGAAAATAAAAAGCCCCTGATTAACATCAGGGGTTTTTTGTTAGGTCTTCCTTGCCAAACCACTCATTTTCAAGAAAATTTCATAAACCTCTTTTATTTTTTCAAAGCTCTCTTTTATTAATTCTTGGAATTCAAAATTATTAAATTGTTTCTCAGTTGTAGTTGATGTTGATGTGGTTGATGTTGATGTGGTTGATGTTGATAAAGTAGACGTGGCATAGAGATAATCATCAAGTATGGTTTTGGCTTTTTGAAAGGAATCATTAGCTAGGTTTAATCGGTTTTTAGCTAAGTCTAAAAGTGAATTGAGTTGTTGTTTTTGCTCCAATCCTAAGTCAGTCAGTTTTTTTACATCTTTCTCAATTTTTTCAAAACGCTCTGTGGTAGTGGCTAAAATTTCTTTTTGTTTTAAAATTAAAGAAAAATTCATCATTATTTGAACCTGGGGATTATGGGCTTCTTCTCGCCAATTCTTAAAATCAACAGCTAAATTTTTTAAATCTTCAACAGTTTTCGTCTTTGAAATTTCTTCTTCAACCTCTTTATCGTAGATTTCGAATTCAGAGAGCTTTTTTAGATATTCATCCTTTTTTTTGGCATAATCTGAATCTTTATCGGTCTTAAGACTGTCCAAATTTTCATTTAAATTTTTAAGCTCAGCCCTGGAAAGCTCCATCACCTTGTAAAAAGTTTTCTGCCGAAAAAGAAAATCAGCCGAAGGAGTACTGGCTGAGGCAAAAGAGAAGACTAGAACCAAAGGAAGGCAAATAGCCAAGGTAAATTGTAATTTAAGCTTTTTGTCCATCAGGAGATTATTTTACCAATTCTTCTAGGAGTTTATCTATTTGTTCTTCATTTGATGGAAGAATGTCAATGGTTTCTGAAGAAGCGGCTGTTTCTGATATTTTTTCTAAAGTACTTTGAGTAATTTCTTGTGATAATTTATGATAATTAATTTCGTTTAAATTAATATCGATTGACTGATTGATTTGCTGAGCTTCAGCAGAAATCTTGGAATTATCAAGGCCAGGCAAAATAAGCGGCGAAATTACGCTGTTGAAATATAAGGCACTAATAAAAATTACTAAAACTAAAATACTTGCGATGGCGACGTTGGTGGAGAGCTTTAGGCCAGTAAGCGTTTTTTGCCATAGCAAGGAGATTTCAAAAAATTTATTAGGGCTGATTTTTGGAGAATTCAAAATAAAAGCTAACGACTTTTGAGAATAGTCCTTATCCGGTTCGATTTTCTTCAGATTTTTTAATTTTTCAATAATATTTTCCATGATTTAGGATTTGCCTTAAGCCTTTAAGCGCCCGGTGCTGAATAATTCTTACAGCGGTCGGTGTTTTTTTCAGGGCAAGGGCAATTTCTTTTGGCGACATTTCTTCAATGTAGCGCATAATAATAACATCTTGTTGTTCTGGTTTCAGCTGCTTTAGGGCTTTTCTAATTTTTTCAATTTCTTTCTTTGAATCAATTTCTTTTTCAATCCCAGGATTATCAACCGCTACTTCTTTCACTCTTTCAAGGCTTAGTTCAATCTTTTTGGTTCGATACACATCAATTATCTGGTTGCGGGCAATTCGGTAAAGCCAGCTGGATAAAGGCAGTTTTTGATAGCGGAACCTTTCAATGTTCTGCCAAGCCTTTAGAAAAACCTGATGGCAAATATCTTCGGCTTCAGCCCTTTCACTTACCTTAATATAGATAAACCTATAAATTTGAGGCTGATAATGCTTATAAAGCAGGCCAAAAGCCTCTTTATCGCCCCCAATAGCCTTTTTTATTAAATTTTGCTCATTCTCTAACATAGAAAACGAAAATGACCAATTTTAGTTTCTAGAGACTTTAACCTGAGCGGGGTACGAGAATCGAACTCGCATCTGCTCCTTGGAAGGGAGCCATATTACCACTATACGAACCCCGCGCACTAAAGCTGGAAATATTTATTTTATCATCCCTGCTTGCCTTTTTCAATAAAATTGGTTTAAATTATGGGAATGAAAAAGTTTCGAGCTTTCCTTATTTTCTTAGCTATTATTTTGGTTGCTTATTTTTTAATTAAACTATTCCCGACTGAAGCTCAGAAATTGCCTTTTGAATTTAAAGAAGCTAAACATAGCGCTTCTTCGCTTGCTCAAGAGATAGTTAATCTTTCTAAAGATTTAAGAGAGAGCTTAGAGGAGATTAATCGTCTTGATTCAGAAAAAAAATACACCGAAGCCATTGACCTTTTGACTCAAGCAGTAGAACGCAACCAAGAAACAAGAGAAAAAGCCATTAAGCTATCAGAGGAATTAAGCAAGATGGCCTTGGCGGTTCCGGAGATTTCTCCGATTGCCGCCAGTCAAAAGGCATTGCAAGCGATTAGCTCAGAAATTACCTTGATCAGTCGATTAATTGCTTACAACGATTATCTTAATCAGCTTTTGGAGGAACTCCGATTAAAGCTTTTAGGTAAAAGTATTAGCGGTAATAAAATTCAGGAGCTCATTTCAAAAATCAACGAAGAGGTGAGAGCCATCAACGAACTCAATTCTAAATTCAATTCTTTAATGGAGCGGTTTGACGGAAAGAAATAATTTATGGGGATATCGTATAGTGGTAATATGCGGCATTTTCACCCCGCCACTTAAAGGGCTTATAGTATAATGGCAGTACGCCGCATTCGCATTGCGGAGACGCGAGTTCGATTCTCGCTAAGTCCACCAGACAGGAAATTGCAAGCAAGAGGCAGTCGCCTCGCTTCGCTCGGCGACCAAATCGTAAGGAATTTTGGGCGAAAAAATCAGTTGGCGGTTCTGCTTTTTGTAAAAGAAAATTTTTAAATCATATGAATCAAACTAAAATCAATAAAATACTTATTGTCGTTATAATTTTTCTTTTTGGATCGCTTCTTTATGTGTCTGCTACAAA
>Ga0210049_1003824_pt1 | contig 13422 bp, 13 predicted proteins | sample CryGeyCG2014_300_2_FD_183964 | JGI IMG/M metagenome (GOLD analysis project Ga0210049, IMG submission 183964) | Groundwater microbial communities from aquifer - Crystal Geyser CG06_land_8/20/14_3.00 (SPAdes) (version 2) | ecosystem: Environmental > Aquatic > Deep subsurface > Groundwater | place...
ATAGTAGTCCTCTATTAAATTATTATATTCTTTTATTTCTCTTAAACAAATTATTCTCCTTCTCCTGGAGTTTCTATCTCTGAAATTCTGAGTGTGCCATTTTCTCCCACATTAATATCAATCGTAAACGTAATAGACAAAGAGAACGAATACAAAAGAGCAAATTCTCGTTCTAACTTGAAAACTTACCAAAAAAGATATTAAATGGAAGGTGTTCGTCCTGCTCTATTTTGCTTTCTTGTGATAATCAGTTTAACTGTATCTCAAGTTTTGTGTTAAGAGCTTCTGCAAGTCGTGAAACAAACTCCAATGTGGGATTGATGTTACCTCTCTCAAACCTTGCTATAGCAGATTGACTTGTTCCCATTTTTTCTGCTAATTCTTTCTGTGACATATTACTTTTATTTCGTAATTCAATTTCCTTTTTGATTAAGCTATACACTGGTTCAAGTTTATAATACTCTTCCCTGAATTTAGGGTTCTCTAATTGCTTTTCTAAATACTTCTCGAAATCATCTTTCTTCTTAGCCATAATGCTTACCTCCTTGTATTTTTAAATATTCTTTTTTTCTCTCTTTTGCAATGTCAATTTCCCTCTTAGGGATCTTATTCGTCTTCTTTTTAAAACCAGAGAGTATTACAACTTGATTTCCTACTACTGTGAAAAATAACAATCTTATATTAACTCCAGAGAAAACAGTTCTGAGGGAAAACAATCCTTCACCTATAGGCTCAATGAAATTTCCACCTGCATTTAAACCAAACTGCTTTAAAAGTTCAATGTTTCTAAATACTTTCGCTCTTTCTTTTTCCTGAAGCAAATCCAAGAACTCAATAATAGGACTTATATTTCCTTTTTTAAAAAACTCTATCTCCATTTCCATGACTATTATATATCATTTATGATATATTGCAATAGCCGAAAACCGGAAAAACAGAAAGGGTAGGAGAAAATCCTGTCCTTATTTGCATATCAACAATTCTTACGCCTATTTCAGTATAACACCAAAATTCTTAAAAATTGGTACAAAAATTGGCTTCATTACATGCTCACTAATCCATGTAAGATTCGTGAGAGCAAGATAAACAGCAATGATTCCAACAACCACAAGCACTAAATTAAATAAGAACACTTTCACATTAGGCTCTTGCTTTTTCCTTGCCATTTTATCCTCCGTATGTTATTGTAATTGTCTTTGTTGTTCCGTCCCATTGCACATCACAGCCTAAATTCTCAGTAACAAAACGAAGAGGAAGCATTGTTCTGCTATTTATAATTGTTGGTTTTACATCATGATTATCAGGATCAATCCATTTTTCGATTCCGTTTACCCTTGCTTTCGGGTTGTCTATTTGGAGTTCAATCAGAACATCTTTAAAGTTTATTGTAACTTTTCTCTCATTATTGTCCCAGCTTATTGTTCCACCTAAAGACTCTACAATCGCTCTAGTTGGAACTATTGTTCTTCCCCATTTGGGTATAATAACCGGAGTTATACCTCGTCCTGGATCTATCTCCTGTTCCACTCCATTTATATACATCATCGGATTTCCAACATAAAGTATTATTGTTGTTGTCTCTCTTTCGATCTTCGAGTAATTAGCATCAAAAGTAATGGTTCCGCCGGGATCAAGAGTTTTCTTGATAGATAACGGTGTGACTTAGAAAAATCAATATCGACCACTTAATTGAACAGGTACTTCGGAATGAATAACCAGATTCTTTGACTTCTTTACTTCATTTGGGATTTTTTCTCCATGTTGTTTCATGCTTGCCAAGGTCATAGCTAAAACTTCTTTAATGTTTTTAAAAGCCTCTTCCCATGTTTCTCCCCAGGTAGAAGCTCCCTTATTCTCTAATATAGGGCAATACGCACGCCATTTATCTTCGTCTCGCTCAATTATAACTTTGAATGTATAATTTTTCATTTTTATCCTTAAAAAATTATAACACAACTCTCAAAAAAACAAAAAAAAGTTGAAATTCAAGGGCAGGATTTCTCCTGCCCTGTTTTGCGTATCAATCTGAAAATTATCCCTGGTATGTTATCGTAATTGTCTGTGTTCCACCGTCCCACTGCACATCACAGCCAAGATTCTCGGTAACAAAACGAAGTGGCAGCATAGTTCTGCTATTAATGATCTCAGGAACGACTTTAGAGTTAGTTGAATCAATAGGAGTATCTGTACCGTTTACCTTTGCAATATTCTTCCCTATCCAGAGTTCAATAGTCTTACTTCCAAGAGTCACTGTAACCTTTCTTTCAGTTGCATCCCAGCCAACTGTTCCACCAAGGGATTCAATAACTGCTCGTATTGGGAGGAGAGTTCTATTGTTTTTAATTACAGGCGGAGAATCTAAAGTATTAGAAACTCCATTTACAGTAAAGGTTGTGCTTCCTATTTGGAGGATTATTACTGTTTCAGTTATTTCTTTTTCAAATGTTGCTTCGATTGTATTATTTGATGTAACATTAGCGAAAGTGTAAGAGGAAATTGCACCTTTTGATACTCCATCCACCTTGACATCAGAAATCTTATACCCGGAGTAAGGAGTAACTGTAAATGTCTTAGATTCTCCAGAGTTTACGGTGATTGTACCTGAAGGAGAAATAGAGCCACCTGGCCCCGAGGAGACTGATATTAAATAGGTTATAGGTTCAAATGTTGCTTCTATAGTATGATTATCTGTAACATTTGTGAATGTGTAAGTCGAAACTGCACCAACAGATTTACCATCTACCTTTACATCCTTGATATGATAACCTGTATTAGGAGTGATTGTAAAAGTTTGGTCAGTGCCAGAGTTAACTATTACGCTGCCTGTCGGAGAAATAAATCCACCATCTCCAGCTTTTGCCTCAATACTATGTTCAGACACAAATTTAAATATTCCGCCGCCATCGGTTCCAACATAAATATTTCCTTTGTTATCTATTGCAATTGTATTAATATAAAAGTTTGTCAAGCCGTTATTAATAGCATTCCAATTACATCCAGAATTCTCTGATAAAAACACACCAGAATCTGTTCCAGCATATACATTTCCATAAGGATCGATTAACATACAAAATACATTTGCCCCTTCTATCCCGCAAAATTTCCAGGTTTCACCACCATCATCCGATTTTAAAACTCCATCTCCTGTACCAACATAAATAATATTAGAATCTTTTAAGGTAACAGCATATATATTTTCATCGGTAGTTTTCTTTAAAGTCCAGGACTTGCCGCCGTCAACAGATTTAAATATACCTTTAGAACTACCTGCATAGAGGATTGAAGTATTTTTAGAATCAATTGTTATAGAAAATACATTTGCCCCTTCTATTCCGATTCTTTGCCAGGTTTCACCACCATCATCTGATTTTAAAACTCCATCTCCTGTACCAACATAAATAGTATTCGAATTTTCAGAATCGATAGCAATACAATAAACGTTCTCAAGCGTAGTTCTCTCTTTATCCCAGGAGTCCCCTCCGTCTTTTGACTTTAATATACCTATAGAAGTGCCTGCATAAAGAATTAATGGATTTCTTGGATCAGCTGTCAGGAAATGTATCGAGGCAGAATAACGAGCAGTAAATCGCCATAAATTTCCCCCATCTTCTGATTTGCCAATATTCCCGTCAGTTGACCCTGCATACAAGGTCTCTTTGACTACTAATAGAGCTCCCACATAATTATTTGGAAAGCCAAAGCTTGTAAAATTACCCTTGCCCGTATTAAGATCTGATTTAAAAACTCCTATAGGTGTACCCAAATAAGCGATATTAGACTGGTCATCAAGCAATATTGATTGTACGTATGGGATAGTATTTGGGAGATCTTGTTCCTCCCATGAGAGCCCTCCGTTTGATGATTTAAAATAAACTGGAATTTTAATAGCAATAGATGGAATAGGAGAAGGCACATAAAATAAGCCTACTGCAAAGACCGTGTTTGGATCATCCGGGTAAATTGCCAATGAAAAAATATTATAATATTTATAATACTCTGGTTTACTAAAGGCTGTATTACTCCACGATTTTCCACCGTCTAAAGACTTTAATATTCCATAGGAATAAGTTCCTGCATAAATTATTTGTGGATTTTTTGGGCTTATTATAAGTGAACTTACGAACATATCTTTAAGTCCAATATTCTCCCATAATAATCCCCCATTAGTTGATTTGAAGATACCATCCCAGGTTCCTACATATAAAACCTCGTCGTTAGAAGGATCTATTTGAATAGAAAATACACGGAGTTCACTCTCTTGATGGGGTCCTACACTCTCCCAAGAGTTACCGCTATCATTTGATCTAAAGACACCATTCCAGGTCCCAGCATAGATAATTTCAGTATTATCCGGGTTTATAGCAATTGCAAGGACAGATGGTTCCTCATAAGGATCTGTTATTCCTTGACTCTTATTTTCCCAAGACATACCACCATCAATTGATTTGTATATTCCCTCTCCCAACGTACCAACATAGATTACCTTTGGGTTTTTAGGATCTATGACAATAGAAAAAGATGGTACTCCATCTAAACCTATTCTTTTCCAAGAAGTTGCTTCATCATTTGATTTATAAATACCATCTAGGGTTGCAGCGTATATAGTGTTTTTCACAATTGGGTCTATTGCAAGCGCTTCAATTCCTTTAGGATTTGATATAGTTTTAAATGTCTTACCACCGTCCTGAGATTTAGAGACTCCAAGTTCTGTTCCTACATATATTGTACCATTATTGTCTACTTCTATTGAAGGGATTTCGTTTGCTAAAATCCTTAATCTTTCCCACTTTTCTCCACGATCTATTGACTTAGACATTCCCACTGTGTCTGTCCCCGCATAAATTATCTTTGTATTTATTGGGTCAATTGCAAGAGAGAGTACTTCCACACCAAGAGAACCAACTTCATTCCACGATTCACCAGCATCTGTGGATTTATACACACCATTACCTGTCCCTACATAGATGATGTTTGCATTCTGAGGTTCAATTTTAAGAACATTAACCTTTTTCCCATTTAAACCTATTTTATTCCAAGAATATCCATGATCAGTAGATTTAAATATTCCGTACCACGTACCTGCATAAATAATTTGAGAATTATCAGGTTTAATTACAATTGAAAAGATAGTCTCTTCTTTTAAACCAATATTTTCCCAGTTTTCTCCGCCGTCTAATGATTTAAAGACACCTTCTATAGCTCCTTCATTATATATTCCTGCATAAATTATCTTTGTATTTATTGGGTCAATTGCAAGAGAGAGTACTTCCACACCAAGAGAACCAACTTCATTCCACGATTCACCAGCATCTGTGGATTTATACACACCATTACCTGTCCCTACATAGATGATGTTTGCATTCTGAGGATCAATTTTAATGGAATGAATATATGTATCTGTTAGTCCATTATTTATCGGTTTCCAGGATTCACCCCCATTGGTCGTCTTAAATATACCTTCTTCCCATGTTCCGATGTATATAATATTTGCATCTGCTTTATCTATTGCAATAGTTCTCACTTCTGAATAAAGATAATTACTACCGAGAGAAATCCATACACCATCATTTGCTTTTGCAGGTTCAATGTTAATATAAGATATGCTTAGAAGAAAAAGCAAAACAAGAATTAAATTTAACGCCCTTCTCATTATATTACCTCCTCTATTTATGTGACATAATGTTTTTTGTTACCTTTTTTATTCCCCATACTTAATTGTAATCGTCTTTGTGCTTCCGTCCCACTGCACATCACATCCCAGGTTTTCTGTAATAAATCTTAGAGGAAGCATTGTTCTGCTATTAATTATTTCAGGTACAACTTTTGAATTTGTTGAGTCAATTGGAGTATCAATGCTGTTAACCTTAGCAACGGACTTTCCAATCCAGAGTTCAATTGTTGTGCTCCCTAAAGTGACTGTAACTTTCTTTGTATTAGGGTCCCAGCTAACTGTTCCACCAAGAGCTTCAATAACTGCTCTTATCGGAAGAAGAGTTCTGCTATTTTTAATGACCGGCGGGGAGTCTAAGGTATTGGAAATGCCATTTACAGTGAAATTAGAGTTACCTATTTGAAGTATAATATTGTAGAGTGTCCCTGTACTCTTGTTGTTGCTGATTGTTTTACCATCTGTAGTAAAAACTACAGTTCCATCGAGATCAGTTCTAAATACTTTTACGTTTGCATCGCTTAATCTATTTAGAGTTGCACTAGTTGGGTGTCCATAAGGGTTATCTTTACCGACTTCTATCACGGCATATTGAGGTTTAACGGCATCAAGGAAGCTAGAGCTTGTACTTGTGCTGCTTCCGTGATGGCCTACTTTCAATACAGTCGAGGGCAGTTTATCTTTGCATTTACTTAATAGATCTCCTTCTACATTAGTACTTGCGTCCCCCATAAGGAGAAAAGATATATCTCCATACTGAACTTTCAAGACTCCAGACCAATCATTCAAGTCAGAATAGGACGCTCTGATTGGTGAAAGAAATGTCATAGATACTGAACTATCAGCAGGAATGGTTACTCCATACGTTAAGTTTGTTACAGGCAAATTCTTGTCTTTTATCAAATTCTGGAGTGTTGTGTAAGTTTTAGTAGTGCTCTTTGCCTTTGTTTCATAAATATTTTTGACTTTGAATGAATTTATAACGTTTGAAAATCCGCCGATATGGTCCTCATGTGGGTGCGTCTCTACAATTGCATATAAGGTCGATACGCCCTAGTCTTTTAAATAGTCTACAACAGTGGGACCTTCGGAAGGCACTCCAGCATCTACAAGGATATCTGAACCATTTGGGCATTGTATGAGCATGCTGTCCCCTTGTCCTACGTCGATAAAATGAACCTTAAGATTGCTTAAAGATAAAACATTTTCTTTTTCAGATATATTAAAGTTAAAGAGAGAAACACACGAAAGCAATAGAACCAAGAACAGAACTACTGTATTTTTTGTTAATCTGCTTTTAAATTTTATGCTTCACCCCTTGTTAAATTTTTGTCTTTTTTTCAGCGATACTCCTTGTTTCAGATTCAACATCAAGAACTATAGATTTTCCATGTTGCAAATATAACTCATATCCCTCTTTCGCTATCTTCTCTATATTGTGTTTCTTTTTATATTCTTCCCACCGTCTAACATATTCATTAAGACCTATTTCCCAACAATCCCTAACCTTATTATAATCTGTTATCTTTTTATTATAATGAACACTTGCACAAACATCATAATCTATATTACCCTTATTGTCATATTGAGGAAAACGAAACTCGCAAGTTACGCATGTTCCTCGACCGGATCGGATAAAATCATCAATTACATCTTCTACAAAACAAGAAAATTTCTCAAACGACATAAGTCTTCCCATATTATTTATCCTCCAATGGTAAAGTGCCTTCTTTAGGCTTAATTCTCTTCATGTTATATGCAGGTATAATGCTTTCTTCCGGAAGCTTTATAGGCAGGGGCTTCGTGAATAAGTCTTTTACGCTTAATATTTGCACTTTTGGTATTTGCATTATCTTGATCCTCGTCAGTTTTTATTTCTTCATAAGTTAAGTCGTACAATTTATATTAAACTGTTTATTTGTTCTCCACTTACCCAATTTTTTCGTTTTTTTACCAAGGTTTCAAAATCATTATTTGCCATAGATATATCCACCTATTGTTTAATTTGTCGTATCTTCTATGTAAAAGAAGAATATATTGGGATTTGATTTATCCTGGTGGACATTAGTTATTTTATGGTTTGCCCTGTAATTCTCTGCAATTTTATTTGCTTCCTCTCTTGTTCCATCAATTCTTACGTACTTTTTACCATATTTTGTTATACCTTCTTTGTATTTGATATTTTCCACTTTAGCATTTTCTTCATAAGGTTTTGCAGTACGTAATTTTTCAACAATAGTATCAACCATTTCAGATGTAAGTTTTCCTCGTTCTTTATCGAGAATAAAATCAATAAATCCTGAGGCACCTGAAACAACAGAAATAGTAGAATATTTTGCTTGAATCCAATCTACTCTTTTTAACACAATTACAGGATAGATACACTCTCTGATATTAGGATAGAGTTCAGGTATGTTTTTTTGTAACCAAAAGTTAAATAATTCAAAATGCCTTTTATGCTGTTTGCTTGGATTATTTACATGTACCCATTGGTTTCCTTGCCTCATCTTCCATTCTTTATCATTTGCAAGAAAAGAGCCACTCCAAGTTTTTACTTCAATTAGGAATATCCCTTTAAGATTAATAACGATATGATCAAGTTGAATAAATACATCTTTTTTAGGCTCTAAAACATAATCAGGAAGGATAAAAGAATCTGATGGAAGAAGCAACCACATTTGATTTTCTAATTCTTTTTCACCACCCGAACCTCTGCTATCATCGTGGTATCGCTTTGCGTTATAACGATCAACTGCAGTATTTCCAAAAAGCCAAGCAAAAAATCCGCTATCATCATTTTTTTCTACGTTTTGCCGTTCTCTTTCTATCTTTTCTTTTATATTTTGATAGAATATCTTTTTAATTTCTTCATCTTGATCAACTACTGTTGCAAACATATCGCCTCCTTCTTATCTTTTGCAAACTTTTTCTTCTCCTACAATTTAAGGTGATACTCCAATTCTTCTTTTACTATAATACAGTTTTTGCCCTAGCGTATTTTAATGCTTCAATAATGGATTCTTCACTCTTTAATCCGAGCTCTTTGAGAACCAATACATCAAAAAACAGCTTCAGTTTTTCGGATAGGCGTGCTAACTCATAGGTATCTTGAGGAATCTTGTCTGAATAACATTTATTTAAATGTGCATAAAAATGTCTGACATTCTTGCATTCTTCTGCAAATCGAAAGATTTTAAACTGGTCTTTGCGCTCATTTTCACAGTTCTTCTTACCTGTATTCTTATATGTTATTACTTCTTCAAAATCTTTGCCCTCAAGTACACGCGCTCTTTTAAGGACTTCTTTGTTCTCTGCAATCAATTCATTAAAGATATTCTCTATTTTTTTATTGCCATGTCTATTGATATAATACTGTTCAATTCGGGGTATCAGCAAGATAAAATAAGAGACAGCATCTAATTTATCGCCATAGAGAGAATCAAACATGTCTGGATAGAAAGACAGTTCCTCATAAAGACTTATCCACTTTTCGAAAGATTCTTTGAAAGAAATATTTTCTGATAAACACTTATAATCAAAGAACATTTGTCCTGAGGATTCTTTAAGATTTTTTATTATATTCCCCTGATAAATAATACACTCAACGGAAAGAGGGAGACTCACTTCGCTCCTACCTTGAAATTTATCTCTCATCTCCACAGGGATCTTAACCTTTTTTCTTGTGTATCCCAAAAGTTTTTGTACTCTTATTATTTCCGTAGTGGCAAAACTTAAAAATGTTTGAAAATACTGGTTAAACTTTAATGCTTCTATAAAAGTAATGTCTCTATCTTTTGATTTTATAACGAGACGAATGTTTCTTTGAACGTATGTATTCCTTATAGTATCTTCACCAGATTCGTTAAGATTAAAATCGATAGTATATTTATTGCCATCAATATTTATTTCTGAGCTTACAATAGTATAATTCTCTGTGCTTTTTTTAAGATAACTCCATAGCCAATTATAAAGTAGGTTATATTCTAGATCAAAACTTTCCCTAGCAAACTTTTCGAGTTCCATTATGTAGTCGTTATCAGAATCATCATCAATAAAAACAATCAAAGGAAAAATCTTTAGTATTTGTTTTTTAGATATAAGGTGATTTTTCTTACTTTCATTAAAATTGCATTGGAAGAGTGATATCTTTTTCTTATTAAGAATGGTTGTTCCAAAAATCTTAGGACTATCATCTAATCCTCTTAGAGGCAACTCAAAATCAGAAGGCAAATTGGGAAGTAAAAGTAGTGGGTGCTCTGTCTGTGATAATCTTAATACACCTAAAAATTTTTCGTTCTTTCTCCCTGGTAAGATCCATTCTCCCCAATATTCTTTCACATCTTTCATGTTATCCACAAGACATATTTCCCTCTATACTTTTTATTTCTTAATCGGTTAAACCGTAGAGTTTATGGTTAAGAAAGCTACCGGTCATTTGTTACCCCTGTTCGAAAATTCACTTATTTTACGAATCACTTTAAAATCAAGCCAATTATTAATATTGGTAAATGTACTATCTACCTTTTTTTGAACACTAATAGTTTCTTCTATTGCTTTAACTATCTTCTGGAAAATTTCAAACTCTTGACCTTCAATAATTCTGCCCTTTCTGCTCTTCAACCACTTGTCTAAAACCTGGTATCCGCCAATGTAATAATTCCATACTTCTTCAGATATGCCATCAATGTGTTGTTCATTATTAATATGTACGACTCCATTTTCTCTCTTAACCTGTGTTATCTTTATCTCGTTTTTGGACGATTGTCCAACTACTATAACATTTGCTGGCTGAATATTTTTTAATAGATGCAAGTTAACAAGTTTTTCTCCATATTCTGCAAGTTTTTTAAAATCATTATAACCTTCTGAAAAAGGTATTCTTGGAAAATCGTACTTTAGAAACTCAGCATACTTTGTACAATAGACATTTGAATAGAGCACTGCGTAAATATAGTAGAAGATTTCCTCGGGAGTGGGCGTAGTGCCATAATATTGTGTTAGCATATCAAAAATTTCTTGCTTTATGTTAGGAGTTTTCCCATTTGATGAAGCATCTTTAAACATCTCATTTTTATCTGCAGAAGAATAAGTATAGAGAGGGAAAATATAACCAATTTCACTAGTCCTATTAGAGACATAACAACTTTCTATTATGGTATTTGCTACTAAAACATGCTTAAAAACACCTTCAGCAACTTGTCTTACAGTTACCAACCCCAAATTCTCCTGCATCATGTGGTGCATAACCTCAAAAAGCGGTCGTTCTACAACTATATTCGTGTAATAGATATCTCTCTTGTCAAAGGGACGATATAAAATCTCAGTAAAGTATTTATTCCAATTCTCATCTTTAGAAAGTATTTCTCGCGACTTTCTAAATTTAAATGTGCTTGTATCTTTTAACTTGAAAGTCTGTTTAACGGTTTCATCAGGTATTGATAAATTTCTGAACATCGTAATTCGTCTTTTCAAGACCTCTTTGTCAAAATCAATTACAAACTTATCCCGTGCAGTAACTATCCCAACGCAATTAACAGGAAAGATTTCAGTAACTTTAATAAGTCTTTCATAAATTTCTCTGCCTTTTTCATCTCTTGAGATAAAGAAATAATCAGGGCTATTTGGCTCAAGTTTTTTCCAAACAGTTGTTTTAAAGTCATTTGATAATAAATACTCATACTTCTTTTCTCTTAAGCCCCAAAGTTCTGAATGATGAACCACACAACCTGAAACGCCCTTTTTCTTTACAAAGAATGCAATAGCAACACCTTGTTTGATTTCAAACACATTTTCGTCTTTGCTTCCGTCAGGGGATTTTTCGATACTGCCCCCATGCAAATCTAAAATGTAAATCTCATTAAATGTATTCATTAATGACTGCCTCATCCCTCTGAATGTGGTGTTATCAAGATAGCTGTGATTAGTAATAAAGCCCAAAACTCCCTCGCCTGTCTGATTTATCCTCCACTGGGCAAACCTAATAAACTTCACATAATCGTCCTGCAACCAGGTTTTTCGTTCGTTTAACTTTTTCCCATCAATCATGTAATAGCTCTGACAACCATCAACGTCTTCTTTAAGAAAGTTAACCATCTTTTTTTCCATGTTTGCAGAGATACCTTGATAAGGTGGATTTCCTACAATTACTATTATTGGAATTTGATGTTTTACTTTATATGCTTCTTCGTTTTCTTCTTTAATTGTTTCAAAGCTTGCTAAAGTACTCGGAATAGCTTCTAATTTAAGAGTATTTGTTAGAAAATAATTGAATTTTTTCTCTTTAACGCCGTATTGCTTAAACAGCGATAACATTCTGATATGCCCAACAACATAAGGAGCAGGCATTATCTCAAAAGAGTAGAAGTGTTCAATAATATGATTTTTTAATAAGTCTGCGACAAAAGGTTTACCTAAAGTATTTTCTACAGTCTCTATTGCTTTTGTAGTTGCAGTATAGGGAAAGGTGAGAGTGCCACCTGCAGGGTCAAGCAAGTTAACTTTTGAATCAGCAAGCCCATTCTGTAATCCAAAACATTCCTGAAGAATTTCATGAACACTGTTAATTATAAATTTAACCACCGGGTCTGGTGTATAGAATACCCCCATAATTTCCTTTAACCGTTTATTATACTCTTTAAGGAAAGGCTCATAAAAATATGTAACAAGCTTGTCAGGAGTAATGGGTTGGTTTACAGCATCAAAATTATTTACTACACTTATAATATCTTCAATTGCCCATATTAACTCATCTTTATCGTTTTCGATCTTGCCTGTTTTTCTTGCTAGTTTAAGAATATAGTCAAGAATATCGTAAATAACATTAAGCTCGCTAGGCATAGAACCCAAGACAGAGTATGAATCAAGAGTATTAGCCCGAGGAGTATTTACCTTTGCTATAATAACGCTGTAAGTGAAAGTCTGGGCAAGAGTATCGATAAAATCTTCTTCAGTCATGTTTGCATTAAAAAACTTCCTGAATTCATTGAAAAAGATAGCAAAAGGTGAATCTTTATAAATGCTTTGGTTGCGAAACTCTTCCTCCAGGGCTTCCCTAAGCCTCTTGGTTCTCACTGCAAGTATTTTTGTTAGATCGCTAATACTAGTAATAAGTGGTAATGAAAAAGAGAAAAATTTATCAAGTATATTTTCAACCTCATTGAGGCTTACCTTTTAAAATGCTTTACTATTGTTATTTTTTATATCATCTACACCGCAAAGTATAAATTTACCAACTAATTTCCCATTTCTGAAAAGCCTAAATTCAGTAAAATTGGTTAGTATTAAATTCAAAAAAGATTCTTTATACTTGTTCAACTGTTCAGTTTCTTCAATTTTATCCAGTTCTACACCAATATTCTTGCATTCTATATAGCCTACCAGTGTATTTCCGTCAGTAATTCTAAAATCAGGCATTAAATTTTCACCATGTATATTATTAATTGCAGATGGATTTGAGATTGCCTGTTTTTGAGATGCATCTTCTATAAATCTTTTTAATACTGGATAAAAACTAGGTTCAGTATATTTTTCAGTCGTGGTTACTTTTACTAGTTCATAGAAATAATTGCTAATTGCACTTTTTACGAGCTTTAAATCCATTTTTTATATTGCCCCCTTTTCCTTAAAGCTTCAAGGCTATCGCCAAAATAAAGTGTGTTCATCTTGCCTCTTGATTAACGAGTGGTTATCTATCCATTATCGCAATTACTCATATGCCCCACTACGGGGAAGAATATCTATGACAAAAATCTCAG
>Ga0210049_1003826_pt1 | contig 13417 bp, 10 predicted proteins | sample CryGeyCG2014_300_2_FD_183964 | JGI IMG/M metagenome (GOLD analysis project Ga0210049, IMG submission 183964) | Groundwater microbial communities from aquifer - Crystal Geyser CG06_land_8/20/14_3.00 (SPAdes) (version 2) | ecosystem: Environmental > Aquatic > Deep subsurface > Groundwater | place...
AGTGTCTGATTCATAATGTTCGAGTTTGAGGCATACGAAGTTTTGAAAACCAAGGAGTTTACTGTAGTAAATGACTGTTTTCAAAACGAGTATAACGAAAAAATCGGACATTATGGACAGACACTATCTATTCCTTCTTCAAGCATGTGGGTTGCAATTGAATGCCTTAAGATATGGGGATAAACATTTTTTGTAATCGCTGCTCTTTTTGCAGCATCTTTTACTATATTTTCAATACTTGATGCTGAATAAATATTATCATACAGTAATATAGCATATTATGAAGTAAGTATTTTTTAAAAGTGCAAAGGATTTTCACTAAAAGCGTAAAATTCTTTGCATCTGATAACTATCGGATTTTAGAAGCTCCCTATAGTGCAATGTCGTTAAGTTAAGAAAATAATGCCGTCCCTACAGGACTTTAGCCAAATATTATTTTTCCTTTTACCATAATACCGCTCCAACGGAGCTTAATAAAATCCCAGAGGGATGACATTATGGTAACAATTGAACTAAATATAATTCTAAAGTACTCCCTCTTTCATCGGGATAAACTCCGGTACGACATTATTAAAACTCAATCGCTTTATTTAATGACATTGGGCTTTAGTTCCACATCCGATATCGGATTGACTTTTTCAGCAGACCATACGTAGCTAAATGTTATTTTTTTAATTTTTGCTATAAACTTAAGCACCTACGGTGCTTTTTATAAAAAATTGTGAACCCCGTTAGGATATTTTCTATAAAATTCATTCTGTTGTCAACGAGCGTATCCAACGGGGTAAACTACTTTTTAATGTTTATGAAAAATGCCGTATTTTTGCGTTTTTTTAATAGCATTTGAACGGATGTGCACTGCTCATGCAGGGCACACACACACGTTTGGCAAAAACTGGGTGGGTGGTGCAACTTGACAATGACAACAAAGTACAAATATGGTAACGGTTTGACGCCCTCTGCGCCTAATCGCCCAGCTTTTCCAAGCGCCAAACGTTAGCATTTATTAGTAAAAAACATTGTACATAATAAAAAAGTTGTATTTTTGTAAAAATTAATATTGACAATGACAGAATTTAGAGAAAAGTATATAAATCCGTTTACCGATTATGGTTTTAAACGATTATTTAGAGAAGACCCGAACAAAGATTTATTGCTCGACTTTTTAAATGAATTGCTTGAAAAAGAACAAGGAAAAATAACTGAATTGACCTATCTGAAAAATGAAAATCTTGCAACTACTGAATTAAACCGAAAAGCAGTTTTCGATTTATATTGCACCAACGAAAAGGGAGAAAAATTTATTGTTGAAATACAAAAAACAAAACAAAAGTTTTTTAAAGACAGAACCGTTTATTATTCGACATTCCCAATCAGAGAACAGGCTGTTATCGGAAGCGATTGGAATTTTGAATTAAAAAAAGTTTATACTATTGCAATTTTGGATTTTGTTTTTGACGAAGATAAAAACCAAATGGACAAATTTCGTTATGATGTAAAATTATCGGATATTGAAACAAAGCAAGTTTTTTACGATAAATTGACGTTTATTTATTTGGAAATGCCAAAATTCAATAAAAAAGCCGAAGAACTTGAAACAAGATTTGAAAAATGGCTTTTTATTTTAAAAAACTTACACAAACTTGACAGAATACCCGCAGAATTAAAAGAAAACATATTCTTAAAATTATTTGAAACCGCCGAAATATCAAAATTTTCACAACAAGAATATCAAGACTATGAAGATAGCTTGAAGTATTATCGTGATATTAAAAACTCGTTAGATACTGCAAAAGAAGAAGGGGAGATTAAAGGAAGGATTGAAGGAAAGATTGAAATTGCTATGCAAATGTTAAAAAAAGGTATTGAAATTTCTTTAATTTCAGAATTAACAGGACTAACAGAACAAGAGATTAGAAACTTGAAAAACTAACAAATGCTAATCGAGTAGGCTGCCCCACCAGCCAATGCTGATGGGGAGAACCTCTCACATTCACCCCGTTAAATATTTTTAAACTACAATAGCAATCTTTGTTCAATTGTTATTTAACGGGGCAAGCTGTACGTACCGAGCTACGCTCCTTTGCTTCACAAAACGATTATCAATCGGAATTCTACAGGGTAAACATGCGAAGTTTTGAAAACCTCACTGCCATTGTTTGTGTCCTCACAAACAATGACGGAATGACCCCGTAGCGAAGCGTACTGGGGCATAACGAAAATCGGACATTCTAGACAGACACTATTTTGGTAATTGGTTTAAAAAATCGTTATAAACTTTTACAAAATTTTCGAGATGGAGCAGCATGTTTTTGGTTTCGTGCATAATACCAAGATAAAGTATTGTTGTACGGGTATTAATTTCGGAATCTTTAATATTTTTAAGTTGCACTTTCCGATGACTATCAATAAACATTACAATATTATTTATTCGCTGTTGAATTACTGATACTTCAATGGTTTTATTATTAATTTGTTCAATTACAAATGCGAAGAGTTCTTTAACTTGTTTTTTAATTAATTTAAGTTCGTTAAATTGCTCCGAAGGAATTGGGTTGTGAACATTATTAACATGAGTAAATGCAGGAATAGTTATATAATTAAGGCAGTATTCTGTTTCCCTAACGTAATCGTAAATTTGAATTGAATGTGTTCCTGAAACAAACAGTTCTTTACTTAAATTTTTAAATGTGTTTATTGCTCTTGTTTTTAATTTTTTAGTTTGTTTATTCATACTTGTTATATCTTTAGAAAGTTTTTTAAGCAACTTCCTGTTTTCATCTTCAAGAGCATCAATAGTTTCTGAATATATTTCAGGAATTTTAGAAATAATTAACATTGATTGCTCATTAGTAAGTTCAGATAATTCTTTAGATGTTTGTGGTAAAAAAGCTTCAACTTCATCTTTTTCTGTATTTTCATTTTTTTTATGCATAATTTTGGTTCTGTACAATAAAACAACAGATAAAATAACCATTGCAATTACTCCAAAAATTCCACCAAAATAAAGAATAAATGCAACAACTGCAGCAGCAATAAATGCAATTAATGCAGTAAAAAACCATCCGCTAATTACGGTTAATACTCCTGTAATTCTGTAAACTGCCGATTCTCGTCCCCAGGCACCATCGGCTAATGAAGTTCCCATAGCAACCATAAACGTAACATAAGTTGTTGATAATGGCAATTTTAGTGAAGTTGCAGATGCGATTAAAATACTCGCTACAACAAGATTTACCGATGCTCTTATTAAATCGAAAGATGCTTGAGAATTTTCTTCGTTATTGACATTATTATAATTTGGTTTTTCAAATCTTTTCCCCAAAAATGTAAAAACAGCTTTTGGTAAAAAAGCACCTAATCCTTTTTGCATTGTTACAGAACTTTGAACAATTGTTCGAGCCATTATTGACGAGCCCCATCGCTCATTGCCCTCACCTTGACGACTTAATTGAACTGTTGTTTGAACAACAGTACGAGCTTTGCGCGATAAAAATATCGTAACAACCATAATCAATCCAGCAATAAGTAAAAAATAAATGTCAGTTGGAACATCGCCTTTTAGTCCTATCATATTATATGTGTCGGGGTTTTCACCCGATGCTTGCCAAAGTTGATACGATTTATATCCTGCCATGGGTGCGCCTATAAAATTAACTAAATCGTTTCCTGCAAAACTTAATGCTAGTCCAAAAGTACCAGCAAGAACAACTAATTTAAAAACATTTAGCTTAAATAGCCAGTGCAAAAGCTGCAATAATATTGACAAAATAATAAAGGAACAAAAAACTATTAAAACTGTATTATCAGAAATCCATGTTTTTGCTGATTTAGCTATAAATGAAGTGTCATGTAATCCTTTTAACATTATAAATAATAAAATTGCAGTAAGTGCAACACCTCCAAAAATTCCAGATGTGTATTTTACGTTTTTTTGATAATTAAATGTATAAATTAATCTAACAATATACTGAACAACTAAACCAACTATAAAAGCAACAACTACCGAAATTAATATACCTGAAATAATTGCCAATGCTTTTTCGGTATTAATATAATTTCCTAATTCGCTTACCGAATGATGAGTTTTAATTATTTTAATAATTGATATAGCTACTGCGGCACCAAGTAAATCGAAAACAATTGAAACTGTTGTTGAAGTGGGTAACCCAAAAGTATTAAAGAAATCTAATAAAAGCACATCGGCAATCATTACGGCTAAAAAAATTATTATTATTTCGGAGAAAACAAATTGCTCGGGATTAAAAATTCCCTTACGAGCTACCTCCATCATTCCACCCGAAAATAACGAGCCGATTATTACTCCAGCCGATGCAATAATAATTATTAATCGGAAAGATGCTGCCCTTGAACCAACTGCAGGGCTTAAAAAATTTACTGCATCGTTAGCTACTCCAACTGTTAAATCAGTAACCGCAAGTAATCCAAGAATAATAATTATTGCTAAAAAATACCACTCCATAAATATAAATTAATCATGCAAATTTATAATTAATTAATGAAGGTAAAATAATTTGAAGTTAAGAAATTGTTAAGTTTTTATAAGTCCTCACAAATTATAAAAACCTCGGCAATTTTCATTGAGCAGTTTACACTTTACAGAAAAATAAAATGCATGGTTGCATGAATGTATGCACAAACCACCTAACAATATAGCAATTTAACAATATAACAATTTATTATAAGAATCCATTTCGTAAAATATTGTAAACTACTTTTCATCTATTTTGAAAGATGCCGATAATTTAATTTATTTTCTAACTTTGCTATTTGTAATCATTCTAAAATGAATATTGATTTTCTTGATATTTTTAAACAATCATTTTTAGTTTCGGGTTTTGTATTATTTATGATGCTCATTATTGAGTACATAAATGTTCGTACAAAAGAAAAATGGAGTAGTCCTCTTAAAAAATCAAAATGGGTTCAATTAATAATTGCAATATTTCTGGGAGTAACTCCAGGTTGTGCAGGAATTTTTGCAGTAGTATCACTTTATACTCATAACATTATAAATTTTTCTGCATTACTTAGCGGAACCATTGCCACAGTTGGCGACGAATCATTTATTATGTTGTCGCTTATTCCTTTAACTGCAATAAAAATATTTGTTTATGTTGCCATTATTGCTTTTGTAGCTGGAATAGTTTTTAATTTTATCATAAAAAAACAAATTAACCCTAAATTCGAAAAGCATCTTCAATTGCATGGCGACGATTGTTGTGCTAAAGGTCCATTTGAACATCACACTCATAAACACGAAAAAAAATATGGATTTACTTTTGCAAGGTCAATGTTTGTTGCAATACTCATTCTTATTATATTTAGCCAATTTGTTGAGTTTGGTAACTTACATGAAGCCGGGCACGAACATTCCGTTTTTTCGTCCGAAACAATTATTTTTTTCGGAATGGGGTTAATTTCTTTATTTGTTATTATTACAGTTCCCGAACATTTCCTGATGGAGCATTTATGGGGACATGTATTAAAAAAACATTTTGCAAGATTAATTATGTGGACTTTGGGAGCATTAATTTTCATAGCATTTTTGAACCAATATCTTCCGTTTGATGAGTGGACAAAAGCTAACTCTTTCTGGATTTTGTTATTGGCAATTGGAGTGGGAATTTTACCAACTTCTGGTCCTCATATTATTTTTATAACATTGTTCATGCAAGGGGCAATTCCTTTTAGTTTTTTACTTGCTAATTCTATTGTTCAGGAAGGTCATGGCGGAATACCATTGTTAGCCGAAGATAAGTGGAGCTTTGTTAAAATAAAGTTAATTAAAATTACTATTGCACTTATAATTGGACTTTTAGGAATGTATTTCACTTTTTAACATTATTTCTGTTTGTTGTTTATTGTTCTTTACGAAATACGAATTATACGAATGTACGAATAAAATATTGTTCATTGTTTAAAAAAGTTTCGAGTTTTAAGTTTAGAGTTTCTGGTTTGTTCACTGTTCTATGTTTTTGGTTTAGAGTTTATAGTTTCGGGTTTTTGGTTCACTGTTTTACAATGTATTTCTAATAATTTCTACTTATTTCTGTTTTTTTATTGTTTAAATTGAGTTGCTTATGAAAAATATTGTTCTAATTCTTTTACTCCTTGTTTTTCCTTACTTTGTAATTAGTCAAAACGATAAATTTACTGACGAAATTGTAATCCTTCATGTAAACGATATTCACGGTAGAATTGACCAGTTTCCTACACTTTCGGCTATGATAAAAAACATAAAAGTAAATCATAAGAACGTGATTTTGGTTTCGGCAGGCGATATGTTTAGCGGAAATCCTATTGTTGATAGATATTCTGAAAATGGTTTTCCTATAATTGATTTGATGAATGATTTGAATTTTGACCTCTCTACTATTGGAAATCACGAGTTTGATTTTGGCACACAAGTACTTGCAAAAAGAATAAAAGATGCTAAATTTCCTTTTATTGTAGCTAATATGCAACCAAAAATAGAAGATTTTCCAAAATTAGAGCCATATAAAATTTATAAATTTGGTAAAGCTAAAATTGCTATACTTGGTATAACTCAAGTTTTACCAATAGGAATTCCCGATACCCGCCCCGAAAATTGCCAAGATTTTATATTTACTCAAGGAATTGAAAAAACGAAAGAATATAAATGGCTGTCAAAAAAAACAAATGCTTTAATAGTTCTTTCGCACATGGGTGTTTATGACGATTCGTTATTGGCTACACAAATGCCTGAAGTTTTGGCAATTATTGGCGGACATTCGCACACTTTGTTATTAAAACCTTTAATTGTAAACGGCGTTAGTATTGTTCAAACGGGTTATTACCTTAAGAATTTAGGAGTTTTAACAATAAAATTAAATGGCAAAAAAATAGTCTCCATAAGCGATACTTTATTATTATTAAAAAACTATTCTGAAAAAGATTCACTTGTTGCAAAAAAAGTTGCACATTACAATAACAATAATGAATTTAAAGAAATTGTAGGATTTCTTGGTTCCCCACTTAATGGACTTAACGAACTTGGTGGTTTTATGGCAGATGCTGCACTTAAGGCAGCAAAAACAGATTTTGCATTTCAGAACAGCGGTGGAATAAGAGTATTGGGACTTCCTGCCGGACCAATTACTAACAAACAAATATACGAACTCGACCCTTTTGCAAACGAAATTATGATTTGTAAAATGACTGCTACGCAAATTCGTGAACTTATTGCTTATGGCTATATTAAAGAAAAAAAAGCAGATATGATTTCGTCAGGATTAAATTCTGTGATTTATTTAAACAACGATAAAAGTATTGATAAAATTGAACTTAAATTGCCAAATGGAGATGCAATAGACGAAAATATAGTTTATGCAACTGCTATTAATAGTTATGTTGTTAGCTCATACAAATTTAGCAAAACAGGTAGTGTAGTGAGAACAGGTATTACAACAACTGATGCAATATTTCGTTTATTGTCATCAGGAAAAGAAATTAATTGTTCAGGAATTGAAAGTGCTAAAATAATTTTCAAATAATGATTGAGAAAACAAAGTTGGAAAGATTGAAAAGATTGAGAAGACAAGATTGAAGAAAAACCTGCAAACAATGAACAGTGAACAGTAAGCAGTATGTAGTAAGCAGTCGGCAGTGAACTATAAACTCGAAACTGAAAACTTTTTTGAATAGTGAACAATGAACTTTTTTAAACAATAATAAATTAAAAACATGAAACTTTTATTTTTTTTATTAGCTTTTATAATAATATTAACATCGTGCAATATTAAAGAAGTTGAAATTGGCAATATTGAAGGTGTAAGCATTAAAAATATAACAAAGGAACAAATTTCACTTGAATTAATGGTACCGGTTAAAAACAACAACAATTTTGCTTTTACAATTTCTGATTTGAATATAGATTTAACATTAAGCAATGTAAATTTGGGTAAAGTTAAAAAATCAACAAAAATAAGAATACCGGCAAATTCAAATCAGACTCAGAATGTTGGAATAGATGTTAAATTCAGTAAACTTGCCGAAAATCCACTTTCGCTTATAACTGCTGCACTAAAAAACAAAATTGAACTAAAAGCAACTGGTTACATTAAAGTACGAAAATTTTTGTTTACCAAAAAATATGATATTAATGAAAATCAGCCTGTTAAATTATTTAAAAAAGGATTGCTTTAATTTCTTTATTCAAAATTTTTGAACTATGATAAATATTTGTATTTTTGAAAATTAAAAAATTATATAATTAAGTAATGTTGTAATGCCAATTGATTTAACTAAAGAATAGCGAAAAAAAGTTCCCTTTGTAACAGAATTAGCACGTTTTCTTAGTATTCGCGATCAAAAATAATTTATGCATATTGTTATTTTAATCTGTGCTTTATTATTAACGGATAAAATTTATTCGCAACCAAAAATATTTTCACAATTAAACGAAACTAACGCAGGTTGGGGAAAAATAACTTTAAATCAAGAACCTCGAATTGAGGCAATTGTTGCAAAGCATATCGAAATAAATCAAAAAGCAAAAGGTTTTCCCGGATACAGAGTTCAGGTTTATTTTGGTTCTGGTTCCGATGCTAAAAGTCTTGCTAATAAAGTGCGAAATAATTTAAATAACGATTTTCCCGATTACGATTCTTATTTAATATATGAAGCCCCGTATTTTAAAGTTCGGATTGGCGATTTTCGTAATCGTAACGAATCATATAAAGCATTCAAATTAATACAGTCAAATTATCCTCAAGCATTTATTGTTGACGATTTAATTGCATTACCAAGATTGGAATAACAAAGTGTACAAATTATAACAACATTTTACACATCACAATTTTTTATTAAGGGGAATTTTATATTCTTTGTGATTTACTTTAATTTTTGTTTTAAAGATGGCTCCATATACAAAACAAAAACGATATACAAAACAAATAAAAATGAGTTGAATAGTAGCGATAACGATGATGAATCAATTTTAACGATTAGTGAAACAGCGTAAATTGCAAATGCGGCTAAAAAATAAATTCCAATTCGCAACAATGGGTATTTCACTTTATAAAACATGTTTCCAAGTAAAAATGATGCAACCATCATTGCAAAATAACAAATTAATGTAGCCCAGGCAGCTCCCATATATCCCATAATTGGAATTAGCCATAAATTAAAACTAATTGTTATAACAGCACCAAATATTGCTAATAATGCACCCCAACTGGTTTTATTAGTGAGCTTATACCAAATTGAAAGATTAAAAAATATTCCCAAAAACAAATTTGCAAGCAATAATATTGGAACTACTTTTAAGCCGGAGCGGAAATTTTCGCCAATAAAATATTTTATTATATCTAAATATAACAATACTCCTAAGAAAATTATTAATCCAAAAATTATAAAATATTTCATAACTTGAGCATATAATTCTTTTGCGTTTTTTTCTTTTGCCTGACTAAAAAAGAAGGGTTCGGCAGCATATCTGAAAGTTTGAATAAACAAAGTCATCAAAATTGAAACTTTATAATTTGCACCATAAATTCCCAATTGTTCCATTGCAGTAGACGTGTCAGTTAACAAGCGTTTTAACATTGCCCTGTCGAAAGTTTCGTTTACCATTCCTGCTAAACCTGCTATAAGTAAAGGCAAAGAATAAAGGAGCATTTTTTTCCATATAACTGCATCAAATGAAAATTTAATTTTCATTGTTGGAATGAGCAAAATTAGGGTTATAACGCTTGCAAACATATTTGAAATAAAAATATACCCTACTCCAACTTCAGAGCTATAAATCCAATTCGGAATTTTAATTCCATTCTTTATTAACAAAGGGCACAACAATAGGAAAAATAAATTTAATCCAATAAATATTATAATGTTAATTAATTTTATTAATGCAAATTTTAATGCTTTATTTTGTTGTCTTAAATATGCAAAAGGAATTGCTGTTAATGCATCGAAACCAATAATAATACCGAGCCATATTACATATTCGGAATGATTGTTATATTCAAGAACTGAAGCAATTGGTTTAGAAAAAACAATTACTAAAACAATAAACACAAACGACGACACAAAAAGCGAAATGAGTGAAGTTGAATAAACTTTTAAGTTTCCTTTTTCGCTTTCCCAAAAACGAAAGAAACCTGTTTCCATTCCATAAGTAAGCACAATTATTAAAAAGGATAAATAAGCATAAAGTTCGGTAACTACACCATATTCTCCGGTAGAAAAAATATTTGTATAAAGCGGTACTAATAAATAATTTAACAATCTTCCAATTATGCTGCTTAAACCATAAACAGCTGTTTGTCCGGCTAATTGTTTTATTTTTCCCAAAATGAATTTATTAAAACGTAAAAATATAAAAAAAGCGTTTAAAATTTTAAACGCTTTTTAGTTTTTCAGTAATTTTTTACCCTTAATTCCTAAAGGGAAATTACTGAAAAACAAATTTACAATATTTTAGGTCGTACTTATTGATGTGTTTCTGTTTTAGGTTCTTTTTTGGGTTCTTCGGGTTTAGGTAATAAAATTTTTCGTGATAATCTCATTTTACCGCGATTATCAATTTCCAATAATTTTACCTGAATTTTTTGACCAATTTTTAAAGCATCTTCAACTTTATTTAACCTGCGCCATTCGATTTCTGATATATGTAATAATCCTTCTTTACCAGGAAAGAGTTCTACAAAAGCACCGTATTCCATTATAGATTTTACAGTTACATCGAATACTTCACCTATTTCTAAGTCTCCTACTATTCCTTTAATACGTTTTATTGCCATTTTTATTGCATCTGCATTTGGTGCAGAAACTTGTACAATTCCATGGTCATCAACTTCTTCAATTGTAATAACTGTATTAGTTTTTGCCTGAATATCCTGAATAATTTTACCGCCGGGACCAATAATTGCACCAATCTGGTCTTTTGGAACTTTCATACTTTCGATACGGGGAGTATGTGGTTTATAATCGGCACGTGGTTCAGGTAATGTCTCTAAAATTTTACCCATAATATGCAAACGACCTTCGTGTGCCTGAGCTAATGCTTTGCTTAAAACTTCATACGGAAGCCCGTCAACTTTAATATCCATTTGTGTGGCTGTAATTCCGTCGCGGGTACCGCAAACTTTAAAATCCATGTCGCCTAAATGGTCTTCATCGCCAAGAATATCTGATAGAATAGCAAATCTTCCGGTTTTTGTGTCGGTAATTAAACCCATTGCAATTCCAGTAACAGGTTTTTTAATTTTAACCCCTGCATCCATAAGTGCTAATGTACCGGCACAAACCGTTGCCATTGATGACGAACCGTTTGATTCAAGAATATCAGAAACAACACGAATTGTGTAAGGATTTATAGCATAATCGGTTGGAATCATTCTTTTTAAAGCTCTGTGAGCAAGATTTCCGTGTCCAACCTCACGGCGCCCAACGCCACGGTATGGACGAGCTTCGCCTGTAGAAAAAGGAGGAAAATTATAATTAAGTAAGAAACGCTCTTTACCTTGAAAAACTGCTCCGTCAATTAATTGTTCATCTAATTTTGTACCTAATGTTACAGAAGTTAAAGACTGAGTTTCGCCTCTTGTAAATATTGCAGAGCCATGAGCCATTGGTAAATAATCTACCTCACTCCATATTGGTCGAATCTCGTCAAATTTTCTGCCATCTAAACGAATCTGTTCGGTTAAATAATATTCGCGTATTGCTTCCTTTTCTAAATTGTGATAATAACGTGCAATCATTGCGGTAGTATTTTCATCAGGTTCGGTAAACATTGTTAAAAATTCTTCGTGAATTGCCTTTAAGGCATCGGCTCTTGCATGTTTATCTTTAATACCTGCTTTTATTACTTCGTATATTTTTTGGTATGCAAAATTTCTGATATTTGTTTTTATTTCCTCGTCGTTATGTTCGTGACAATATTCGCGTTTTACCACGCCAAGTTGTTGGGCAAGTTCTATTTGGGCTTTACATTGTATTTTAATTGCATCGTGAGCAAATTTAATTGCTTCAGCCATATCTTCTTCGCTAACTTCGTTAAGTTCGCCCTCTACCATTAAAATATTATCGTAAGTAGCTCCAACCATCATATCAATATCAGCATTTTCGCGAGCAATACGAGTTGGATTTATAACAAGTTTACCATCAACTTTAGCAACACGAACTTCCGAAATTGGACCATGAAATGGAATATTACTAACAGCAATTGCTGATGAGGCAGCAAATCCAACAAGTGCATCTGGCAAATCATCGCTATCACAAGAAATAAGGTCAATGTTTACAAAAGTTTCGGCATGATAATCATCCGGGAAAAGCGGACGTAATGCTCTGTCAACTAATCTCGAAACTAATATTTCATAATCCGAAGGGCGAGCTTCGCGTTTCATAAATCCGCCGGGAAAACGTCCGGTTGATGCGTATTTTTCACGATAATCAACTGAGAGTGGCATAAAATCAACATTCTCTTTAGCTTCCGTAGCTGATACTACTGTCGCTAAAAGCATTGTTTTCCCCATTTTTACTACTACCGAACCATCGGCTTGTTTTGCTAATTTTCCTGTTTCAATTTCTATTGTTCTTCCATCTGTTAGCTGGATTGTCTTTTTTACTGCGTTGTACATAAATTATTGGTTTTTTATTTTTTTTAATTTAAGAGGGGTTCTAAAAATTAGGTTTTTTAAGGCGAACAAAATTTTAAAAGCGGAGTTTACTATTGTAAATGAGCATTTTAAAATTGAAGTTCAACGAAGAAAAAGCAATTTTTAGAACTCCGTTAATATAAAAAAAGGCAATTTGGAATTGCCTTTTTATTTTTACTTCCTTAGCTTAAGTTTTTTAATGATTGAACGATATCTTGCAATATCATTATCTTTAAGATAATTAAGCAACTTTTTACGTTTACCTACAAGTTTTAGCAACGCCTGTTGTGTTGCAAAATCTTTTTTGTTGTCTTTTAAATGACCTGTTAAATGGTCGATACGGTACGAGAACAATGCGACTTGGCTTTCTGCAGAGCCAGTGTCTCCGTTACTTTTGCCGTATTTTTCAAAAAGCTCTTGCTTTTTTTCTGCAGTTAAATACATAAATTTTAAAATTTAGTTTTTATTAAATGATTGCAAAGGTAGTAATAATTTTATATTTAATCGCATTTTTACATAATAAATTTCTAATTCGGTATTTATCAACTAAATATTGGAATAGTAATTCTTTTTTATTATTGCTTTGAGTGCGTTAAAAAATTAATTTTAGTTAATAAAAACACACATTTACTCTAATATTATTTAACTCATGTTACGCAGAATGTCCCGTAGGGACAAAATATTTATAGAAAAAATGAAACAGTTCACAACAAAGTCCCGTAGGGACGTAATATTGTGGAGATATAGCTAATTTTTAAACAAATCCGTCC
>Ga0210049_1003827_pt1 | contig 13415 bp, 11 predicted proteins | sample CryGeyCG2014_300_2_FD_183964 | JGI IMG/M metagenome (GOLD analysis project Ga0210049, IMG submission 183964) | Groundwater microbial communities from aquifer - Crystal Geyser CG06_land_8/20/14_3.00 (SPAdes) (version 2) | ecosystem: Environmental > Aquatic > Deep subsurface > Groundwater | place...
CTGTTTGTGCTGCATGTCTTCGGAATATAAGATAGAACAATTGGCTTCAAGTGCAGCGGCAACTATCATAGAATCATAGAATGAAAATTTATAGCGAATGAAAATTTCAAAAACCATGTCAAACAAAAAATATCCGGCTGTTTCAGAACACAGAAAGGATCCGAAATGTTTTGCCGTATCCGAAGTTACATTTCTACTATAAAAAAACAGGGCGGAAATGTTTGGGAATCACTGCAACTTAATTTAAAATCACCCGAACTTCAATCTATCGAGATTAGAGGGGGGTGAATAGTAACAAACATTTTACACAAATACAGGCTCAACTACTTTTGGAGTTATTTTTTTTTCAAAACCTGATTTCAGGAGATGATTTATCGCCTCTTCTCCCTTTGTTCCGAGGTTAGTGCTAAACTCATTTACATAAAGTTGAATGTGTTGTTTTGTAATTTGTTTGGAAGTTTCCCGGGCATGCTTCTGTATAAATTGTTTCGATGCTTCAGGAAAACGATTTGCAAACTCAATACTTTCTTTAATTAATATTGCAATTTCATTTTTTATTTTATCGGGGAACATACGTTTTATTGCAATTCCACCGAGTGGCAAAGGCTTATGAGTTTCTTTTTCCCACATTTCGCCCAAATCGGCGATTTTAAGTAATCCTTTTTTTTGATATGTAAAGCGCGTTTCGTGAATAATAAGCCCGGCATCGGCTTCGCCTGAAAGAACAACTTCTTCGATGCTGGAAAATAAATATTCGCGGATATTTTTTTTATCAGGCTGCCAAAAAACATATAACAACATTGCAGCAGTTGTGAATACTCCGGGAATGGCAATTTTTACAAACGAAACTTCATCGGGGTAAATGCGGTGTTTGCTTATTAACAATGGTCCGTTACCAAAGCCCAAAGCTGCACCGGCTGGCAAAAGCATATAGTTTTCAGATACATGAGCAAAAGCATGAAAACTTAGTTTTGTAATATCAAAAATATGAGCAAAAGCGTTACGGTTAAGTTGTTCAATATCCGCCATTTCCACATCAAATCCATATCCTTTTAAATTTATGCGGTTATTTACTATTGCATCAAAAATATAAGTATCGTTAGGGCAGGGCGAAAATCCGAGTGAAAGTTTCATTTTAAATTATTTTTGATTTTTAAAATTATTTCCGGCAAAACCGAGTTTAAATTATTAATCGCCAATGGTATATTCCATTTATATATATCCCTGGGTTCTACCATATTGGATACTGCACGAATTTCAATAAAAGGAATATTATTTATCATACAAACATAAAAAACAGCAGCACCTTCCATTGATTCTATATCGGGGTGAAAATTATCAATAACTTTTTCTATAATTTTTTTTTGACTATTTACTGTGTTCACTGTTATTCCTTTTACTAATGGTAACTCAATTTTATTTGCAAAGTTACTTTTAAGTTTGCCAAAAGATGAAATCTTATTTTTCCCGTGTAATGGGATAAATTTTCCATTGTTGTCAATTCCAAAGTCTGCAAAATCTTCGGAAAGTACATTTACAACCGAACCAACATCAAAATTTTTGTTGAAACTTCCGCATAATCCAATATTTATTACAAAATCAGGTTTATTTCTCAGAATTTCGACAGTTAAAAAATAGGTTGTTTTAACCATGCCAATTCCTGTAATAAGTATTTTAATTTCGGGGAAATTGCTTATTAGGTTGTTGTATGCAGCAGGCGAACCTAATTCATGTTTGGTAGCCGCGACTAATAAAATTTTCATTCATAAAATTTTCTATAAAGTTAAAAATTTGTAGTTATTTTGCAAAATCTTAAAATATTTTATATGAATGAATTTGATATTAACGAAAAAGAAGGTTTTTCAAAAATTGAGTTATATAATGCTGATACTATTAAATTATTGTCAGAACATTATAAACAGATTTTAGGTTTAATAGGCGAAAATCCTGAACGTGAAAGTTTGCTAAAAACCCCTGAAAGAGTTGCCAAGTCGCTGCAATTTTTAACTCACGGTTACCATCTTGACCCTGTTGAGATTCTGAATTCTGCCAAGTTTAAAGAAGATTACCGCCAAATGGTTATTGTTAAAAATATTGAAATATTTTCGTTATGCGAACACCATTTAATTCCATTTTTTGGTAAAGCTCATGTTGCTTACATCCCAAATAGATACATAACAGGTTTAAGCAAAATTGCCCGCGTAGTAGATGCTTTTGCACGTCGTTTGCAGGTGCAGGAAAGATTAACATCACAAATAAAAGATTGTATTCAGCAAACACTGCACCCGCTTGGTGTTGGTGTTGTTATTGAAGCTCATCACATGTGTATGATGATGCGGGGCATTCAAAAACAAAACAGCGTTGCTACTACCAGCGATTTTTCGGGAGCCTTTTTAAAAGAACCAACCCGCTCAGAGTTTATGCATTTGATTGGACAAAAGTTGCATTAAAACAACGTAACTATTCAGCCCATTCATACAGTTCACAAATCAAAAATTAGCAATTTAACAATGAAGCAATTTATCTTTACTATTGCCGGTGAGGAGTAAGCGTTAAACTATTCATTGTTTGCTATTACATTGATATAACATTGTTTAGTTAAATTGTTACATCAACTATATAAGAAACGGAACCTGTCTGCGTGTATGCACAGGCAGGTAAAACCGTACATTATTTTCAATTTCAGATTTTATATTTCAAATTGTAGATTGCATATCTGAAATATAAAATTTATAAGTGTCCTTGATTCATTTGTTGTATAACCCTTTTCTCTGGTCGCTGCCTTTTGTATAGTATATACAAATGGTTAAATAATAACAAAATTTATTCAACTTTAAGCACAAGCCCTTTAAGATATTCTCCTTCGGGATGATAAATGCTTATGGGATGGTCGTTTGGCTGTGTAAGTTGATGTAGAATTTTAACCTGACGACCAGTGGAAGCGGCTGCTGCAAAAACCAAATGGCGAAAATTATCACGGCTAACAACTTGCGAGCAACTGAAAGTAAAAATAATTCCGCCAGGTTTAATGGCTTTTATGGCATTGGCATTTAATCGTTTGTATGCCTGCAATGCGTTGTTAAGATTCCCTGTATGTTTGGCAAAGGCAGGTGGGTCAAGTATTATAAGACTATACTTTTGGGCAATGTTGCTGATATATTTTAACACATCTGTGGTTATCGTTTTATGATTACTGCCAAAATTATTTAGTGCAACATTTTTTGAAGCCAGTTCTATGGCTTTTGCAGAAGAATCGATGCTATAAACATAAGATGCACCTGCTCCAAGTGCGTAAACAGAAAATCCGCCGGTGTAAGCGAACATATTTGCAACTTCACAGTTTTTGGCATATTGCAAAAGAATCTGACGGTTTTCACGTTGGTCAATAAAAAATCCTGTTTTTTGTCCCTCTGCTATGTTAATTATAAATTTATAACCATTTTCGCAGACTTCAATTTCATTATTTGCATTACCAAGCAGGAACACGTTTTTAGCTTTTCCTGGAAATTTGAACGGAAGTGTTCCTTCGCTTTTATCGTAAACAGCAATCAATTTTTCGTTCATAATTTCTTTTAATGCTTTTACAATTTCCATGCGCTGGTAGTACATTCCACCGCTATGGCATTGTATAACGGCTATCCCGTTGTAAAAGTCAATTATTAATCCGGGTAAGTAATCGCCTTCACCATTCACTAATCTAAAAACATTTGTTTTATTGGAATTGTACAATCCGCATGATTTACGATGAGCCAAGGCAATTTCTAAACGTTTTTGCCAAAATGTTGAATTAATTTCCTCGTTTTCAAAAGTTAATATGCGAATAGTTATAGAATCGGGTTGGTAATGACCTTTGGCAAGAAAATTTCCATCGCAATCAAACAAATCTACAACATCGCCTTCAATAGGGTGTCCTTCTATTTTAGCAATTGCTCCGGAAAAAATCCATGGATGTAATCTTTTAACTGATTTATCTTTACCATGTTTAAGAAACAGTATTGCTTTGTTTTTCATTTAAAGTTTCTTCTAATTTCAGATAGATTTTTAAACAAACCCATGCATCTGTGGCGGCGTAAAGCATTTGACTGTATGTAAGTATTGGCGCTTCCCAGTTTGTGAGTCGTTGTGATTTTGAAATACGAATTCCGAGCACATTAGCTGCTAATTTTTTTAGTCCGTTATCAATAATTCCAAATTTTCCCGAATATTTCTGAATATCAACAAATCCTGAAGCTTTAAAAGATGAAATTTTTTGAAGTGCGCATAAATCCTGACCTATATCGGCTCCAATTTTAATAATTTCAGTATTTTGGAGAATTGAGGATAACGCATCTGGTAACTTTATTGTGTTAAGGCGAAAAAGAAATGCTTTTTGTGTTGTGGAAAGTTGCAAAAGAGCGACTTGATTTTTCTGCCCTTTGGTAAACTTTGGACGCGTTTCGGTATCAAAGCCGATTGTTTTTTGTGTTTTAAGAAATTCAACAGTTTCTTTAAGTGTTATAATTGAATCAACAAGCACTATTTCACCGTCGAAATAGCGAAGTGAAAGTTTTTCAATTTCTTCTTTAGTAATATTTTGCAAAAAATTAGAACTCATTTGCCCATTCCTGTTGACGCTTCGAAATAATCCAGTTATCTGTATATACTTTATTAGCAGTTTTTCTTTCGTTTGATTTTACAACTTGCCAATCGGTATTGCCATAAACAAGTTTGTGAAAAGCCGGCTGGGCGGCAAGAAGACGTGTTCCCCAGAATTGTTCAAAATTTTGTTTGCATGTCCAAAGTGATTCTGCCATAATATTTTCTTTGTTTGTGCGATAACTCATTACAAAATTTTTTAAGTCCTGGTAAATATCTGCAATAATTTCTGAAAGAGTGGCTATTGTGTTTTCTCCATTTTGTGAAACGGTTTCGGGAACCTCGCAGACAAGGTCATTTTCAGCTAATTTAGCAGAAATTATTTCCTGAATATAATTATAAATTTCTTCAGTAACAAAGGTTCCATTGAAGTTTTCTTCTTCAGAAACAATTTCAGGCAACATGGATGCTTTTAAATAAGCAAGTGGAAAAATCTTTAGCATTGCCGACGAAAATTGCGATGCTTCAACTTTTTTGCTTTGTTCTATGTAATTGCAAAACTCAACGGCTACTGTTACAAATTCAATAACATTGCGGGAATAAACAGGATGCTCAAAATTGTTAGATTTGGACATTTTAAGTTGGGTTTGCGATTTATTTTTTTTTTGAAAAATTGTTCTTTGATTTTTGTAATTTATTCCTTAACAGCAATAGCTTCAATTTCTACTAATCCGCCTAAAGGTAATTTTACCACCTCATAAGCAGCACGGGCAGGTGGATGGTCATTAAAAAATTTACCATAAACTTCGTTCATGACTTTAAAATTATTCATATTGTTTAGCAAAACAGTGCATTTTACAACGTTTTTGTAAGAATAACCGGCATCTTTAAGTATAGCTCTTATATTTTTTAAAACATATTCTGTCTGTTTTTCAATGCCTTCGGCTAAAGTTCCGGTTTCGGGATTTATTCCAAGTTGTCCGGAAATGTAAAGTGTACTATTAGCTTCAATAGCCTGACTGTAAGGACCTATCGCTTTTGGGGCTTTGTTAGTAGAAATTACTTTTTTCATTTTTAAATTAATAAGTTTGTAATTTTTAATTTTACCCAAAAGTAGTGATTAGTAATTTATTTTTAATTGAAAAAAAATATTTCTATAGTTATAGTTGATAATTTTGATTCGTTTACATTTAATTTATTTCATTATTTACAGCCTGTTGCAAGCCATGTAACAGTTTTAAGAAATAATGAAGTTTCTGTTAAAAGTTTAAAGAATTTTGATGCCGTATTGATATCACCTGGTCCAGGTTTACCTAAAGATGTTCCTGTTTTAAAAGAAATTATTTTAGAATTTGGTTTAAAAAAAGATGTTTTAGGAATCTGTTTAGGACATCAGGCGATTGCTGAAGCGTTTGGAGGCGAACTTTATAATATGCACGAAGTATGGCACGGAGTTTATCGCCAAACAAAAATTGTTTCGGAAGATTATATTTTTAATGGGTTGCCAAAAATTTTTCTTTCAGGAAGATACCACTCGTGGGCGGTTTCAGATGAAGGGCTACCGCCTTGCCTGCAAATAATAGCACGCGATAATGATGGTACAATTATGGCGTTATCTCATAAAAAATTACACATTAAAGGAATTCAGTTTCATCCGGAATCAATTCTAACTCCCTATGGAAAAATGATTATTTGTAATTGGGTGAAATCAATTACGTCTTGTCCTGAAAAAAGGTAACTTCTCAATATCTTTACCTATAGATATTGAGAAGTTACAAAAATTCTTGTTTTTTACATCCCAGCCGGGTAGTAACAGTTTTGTACTATGAGAAAATGTTATAAAATAGAAATTGAAAATCCAGAAGAATTTCGTAAACAATTAATTGTTTTTGCACAAACTTTTCCTGTTTCATGTATTTTAAATAGTAATGAATATTATACAAATAAAAGCACATTCAATTATCATTCTTATAATTTTTTAGCTGCTTTAGGTACATTAGATGAACTTAATATCAACAATAACAAAGAGTCGTTTATTTCGCTTTTTGAATTTTGGAACAAGCAACACGATTGGATTTTCGGACATTTTAATTACGATTTAAAAAATTCTATTGAAAATTTAAAGTCAGTTCATCCCGATTTTATTGGTTTTCCCGATATGTTCTTTTTCAGACCACAGTTTGTAGTAGAAATTAAAAACAAAACTGTTCTGGTTTGGCATACCGATATTGATAACAATAACTCCGTAACAATGCTTTTAGAAAAAATAAAAAATATAAAAGTTATTAATAAAAGTTTTAAATCTGTTTCAATAACATCACGATTTAACAAAGAGAAATATATTAATAGTGTTAATCATATAAAAAGACATATTCAATCGGGTGATATTTATGAAATGAATTTTTGTCAGGAATTTTTTAGCGAAAATGTTGAAATAAATCCTGCAACATTATACATTAAATTGTGCGATATTTCTCCGGCTCCTTTCTCATGTTTTTATAAAGTTGGCGATAAATTTTTATGTTCCGCCTCGCCCGAAAGGTTTTTGAAAAAAAATGGGAGTAAAATTATTTCTCAGCCAATAAAAGGCACATCAAAGAAAGGTAATAATTCTGAAGAAAATAACATTCTAAAAAATAATCTTTCAGTTGACCAAAAAGAACGTTCTGAAAATATAATGATTGTTGATTTAGTACGAAACGATTTATCGCGAACAGCAAAACAGGAAAGCGTAAAAGTTGAAGAGCTTTGTGGCATTTATGAATTTCCGCAGGTTTTTCAGATGATTTCTACAATTTCTTCAGAATTATCTGATAAATATAATTTCACAGATGCCATAAAATGCGCCTTTCCAATGGGCAGCATGACAGGCGCACCGAAAATACGTGCCATGCAAATTATCGAAAAGTTTGAACAAACAAAACGCGGACTTTATTCAGGATCTGTTGGTTATATTTCACCTAACCGGGATTTTGATTTTAATGTGGTAATACGCAGTATTCAATATAACAAATTTAAAAAGTATCTTTCATTTTTAACGGGTGGCGCCATTACTATAAAATCGAATCCCGAAAATGAATATGAAGAATGTTTGCTAAAAGCCGAAGGATTACTCAAAGCATTAAATGGAATATTTGTATAACTCAATTGTTGCCAAAAACATAGTAGTGTAGATTCCATTCATATTGTTGTAAATAACAGAAAGGTAAATAAATTTTGTTACTATTTACCGTATAATTTGTTTTCATTATTCTACCGAATAATTACAAGTTACAATACAGGTCACAACGTTTTGGGTGGCATTGTAAAAAGTTACAATATTAATTTAAACGTTTTGAATAGCATTTCAATATTCTGAAATACAGGGTTAAATATTTTTTAAACATTGGTTAATAAATATTTTAAATAATTTGGAAAATTAATTGGAAATACTCCCGATGCTTCTAAAGTGAGTAATTGTGTGGTTTAACGTCATGGCAGGATGTCATCTTGAACTTGTCGAAAGACTGCCATCTCATAAAAAAATTTCCACTTTTATTTCTAAAGCCCATACCAACGAGCAGGGTAAATACCGTTGCCACAACGTAGCCATCGGCATTTACCAAATTCAAATAAGCAAACAGGGCTTTCAAATCATTACCATGCAAAAAGAAATAGTGGATAATGGCAATACAGAAATGAATGTGGAACTTGTGCCAGAGGTTTAAATAAAAAAGGCTCTTTTCTATGAAACGGTTGGTAGTTTAAATTTTATATATTACCTTTGATGACATAAAAATCAGAGGGATGAATACACAAGAACAGATTAAGCATCTATTTGAGAAACTTAATACAGATGATCAAATTTTGATATTAGAGGAGCTTCATAGAGTGAATAATTCTAACAATGAGCCACCTAATGCAGCAAGTGTTGAAAACTGTCCATATTGTTCATCAGTTCTTTTGAGTAAAAATGGTCATCGAGGTGTCCAACAACGATATAAATGCAAGGTATGCCATAAAACATTTACAAGTGTTTCCGGGTCGTGTTTCCATTGTATTAAAAAGACGGATAAGTTTGAGGAGTATAGAAAACTAATGTTTGAGCAATACTATACGATTCAGACAATGGCAAAAAAGATTGGCATTTCAGTACAGACTTCATTTGATTGGAGGCATAAGATTCTTAGTAGTTTAAATTCAGAACCTAAGGAATTTAATGGGATTACCGAAATTGATGATGTTTGGTTTTTATACAGCCAAAAAGGAAGAAAAGGACTTAAATACTCTCGTGTACGTGGAGGTTCTAAACGAAAAGGTGATAACAAATTTCAAGTTAAAATGATAATCACAGCAGATCGTCAAACGACTAAAGACTTTGCAGTAGCTAAAATTGGAAGGATCTCAAAGTCTGATTTGGAACGCAAAGTTGGGGGAAAATTTAATAAATCATGTACCTTGGTATCAGATAAACATAGAAGTATCTCTTCATTTGCAAAATCTGAACATATACCACATGTAAATTTTAAAGCATCTAAACACACTGCTGGAGGTGAATTTCATGTTCAAACTGTCAATAATTTAGCTTCAAGAGTGAAAGCGATAGTCAATCATCAGTTTAGAGGCGTCTCAACTAAGTACCTCCAAAACTATTCTAATTGGTTTGCAATGAATGAAAAAATGAAATCAGAAGAAAATAAAAATTTGAAATTACAGGAAGAACTGGATCAGAATAAAAAGGGTTGGGGTGTCTTCACAAATATCGAAGGTTACTACAAAGATTTCATAGAAAACCTATCAGAAAGGACTTACAGATGTCCTACTAAAAGAAATTGGTCTTCGCCGATTCAAAACAAAGATATTATTGGGGTTAATGCCTACTTATAAACTATCAACCACATTTTAGAAAAGAGCCAAAACAATTAATATGTGAGTAATTTTAAAATTGAAGTCCAACAAAGAAAAAGCAATTTTTAGAAGTCCCGTTAACAATGGAAGCGCCTCCTTTTAGATATTTTTGCGTAACATGAGTTAAACAGATTATACACATTGTTAGGAAACCCGGCTCCGTTGTTAGAAAACTCACGGTTGCAATTGAAATTATTAAAATGTAATATTACACTAAAGGAGACTTCTAAAAATTAAGTTTTTTTTCACTGCAAAGACGCAAAGAAAAAAAATATTTTTTTTTTAAATATAATTATTTATATTTACCCTCTGTTAAAATTGTTATGTTGTAAAAAAAAATAAAGTATTAACGAAATAATAATCAAATAATTATGTTGCGAAAGGTATTATTTGTTTTAGTTGCTGCAATTATTTCTACAAATGTTTTTGCACAATCGGGAACTTTGCAGGGTAAAGTATTAGATGCAAGTAACAGTGAGGGTATTGCATTTGCTAACGTTAGCATAGAGACTAACGGTCAGATAATTACAGGTGGAATGACCGACTTTGACGGGAAATATGTAATTAAACCCATTCCCGCCGGAAATTATGATGTTAAAGCATCTTATGTGGGTTATCATTCTCTGCAATACAAAGGTGTTAAAATTATGGCAGGTAAAATCGCTTTCCAGGATTTTAGAATTTCAACTTCTATTCAACAACTTACAGAGGTTGAAGTAAAAGAATACAAAGTCCCTCTTATTAGTAAAGACCAAACTTCAAGCGGCGGTGCCGTAACTTCCGAAGAAATTGCAAAAATGCCGGGACGAAACGCCGATGCTGTTGCAACAACTGTGGGTGGCGTTTATTCTGAGCGTGGTGAAGTTGGCAGCATTCGTGGCTCACGTTCCGAAGCAACTGTTTATTATATTGATGGCGTTAAAGTCCGTGGTTCTTCAAGTATGCCAAAGTCGGCAACATCACAGGTGGAAGTTATTACCGGCGGTATCCCTGCTAAATATGGCGATGTAACCGGCGGTATTATTAACGTTACAACCAAAGAACCTTCGCGCGAAACTTATGGCGCAGTTGAATTGATTACTTCTGAACTTCTTGACCCTTACAATTATAACCTTGCCGAATTTATGATTACAGGGCCGCTTTATTCTAAAAAAACTATTGACCCTTACGATTCAACAAAAATTAAAAAAAATGTTATTTCCGGATATTTTCTCACTGCCAGTTTTAATTATATAAAAGACGATGCTCCTTCTGCTATTGACTGGTGGAATGCAAAAGAAGGCGTTGTTGCTCAACTACTTGACAATCCTTATCGTAGAAACGAAACAGGATTTGGAGCAATATTAAACAGCGAATATCTTGGTGCCGATAATTTCGAAAAAATTAAAGCCCGTAACGATGCTCAAAGTAAAGAAATGATGGTTACAGGTAAAATTGATGTTAAACCCTCTCGTAACATAAATCTTACTTTCGGCGGAACTTTTGATTACAATAAGTACAGAAATTTTGTTTATGCCAATTCTTTATTTAACTCTAATAATAATGGTGAAGTAATTAACCGTACAATTCGTGGTTATGCCCGTTTAACACAAAAATTCCAAAGTGCCGACGAAAAAGAAAATGCTATTGCGCTTATTAAAAATGCTTTTTACCAAATTCAGGTTGATTATACCAAATTTAACCAAACTGTTCAGGACCCTTATAATAAGGACGACCTCTTTAAATATGGCTATGTAGGAAAGTTCACTACTACTCAGGAAAGGTCTTACATATGGACTGATACAATTCCAGGATATTCAACCGGTGTATGGAATCATGATGCGTTTAGAGATTTGTATTATGCTTTCGAGCCTTCTGATATTAACCCCGATTTAGCAAGCTACACATCTAATTATTATAGTTTATTCCCTCAATACAGTGGTTATTATGCCAACAGTGTTTTTGTTGAAGCCGGCGGTGGTTTACTTAACGGGCAGGCACCCGAGCAAACCTATAGTCTTTATAACAGCCCGGGAACACCTTACAATACTTTTTATAAGGTTAATAATTCACAATACAGGTTATCAGCATCCGGCTCGGCAGATGTTAAAGACCACGAAATTTCTCTCGGATTTGAATTTGAACAACGCGATGACCGTTATTTTGGAGTAAATCCAATGTCTTTATGGACTTACGGACGGCTTTATACAAATAAACATATTTTCGAACTTAATTTTAATAATCCTCAATATGTTTATGATGCTAACCTTGTATTTCAGGATACAATTTGGTACTACCGCAAGTATGATAAAGCCAATCAAAGCCAATTCGACGAAAAACTCAGGGAAAAACTCGGCATGCCTATAGATGGTTTAAACTGGATTGACTTTGATTCTTACGACCCTTCCATTTTTTCCATAGATTTTTTTAGTGCCGATGAATTGTTAAATAATGGAAAAAATTTAGCTGCATATTATGGGTACGACCATCATGGAAACCGGCTTACTACTAAACCAAGTTTAAATGATTTTCTTACCGCAAAAGATGAAAATGGAAGATTTCTACGCGAAATCCCATCTTTCCAACCCATTTACGGAGCTGCATATATTCAGGATAAATTTGCCTTTAAAGACCTTATTTTCAACGTAGGTATTCGTATTGACCGCTTCGATGCCAACCAAATGGTATTAAAAGACCCTTACTCTTTATATGAAACAAAAAAATTAAGCGAAGTAAATGGTAATCTTAACCCAAACGGCACACATCCCGGTAATATTTCCCCCGATGCTGTAGTTTATACAGATAACGTATCTGCTCCTACTCAAATTAAAGGTTACCGCGAAGGCACTTCACCCGAAAATGTAAAATGGTTCAACTATAGCGGAACTCAGATTAACGACCCTACTTTAATTTCAAGTAACGGCATTATGAATCCTTATTTGGTTGACCCTGATGGCTCGTTAAATGTTAACGCATTTACTGATTATGAACCTCAAATAAATGTTATGCCTCGTATTGCATTTTCTTTCCCGATTTCGGACGTTGCATTATTTTTTGCTCACTATGACATTCTTACAAAACGCCCAAGCAGCAATATTCGAATGGACCCGGTTGAATACTTATATATACAAGCACAAACTAATCAGCTTAATAATCCTAATCTTAAAACTGAAAAAACAATTGATTATGAGTTGGGATTTCAACAAAAGTTAAATAATACATCTTCTTTAAAATTATCAGCATTTTACCGCGAAATGCGCGATAATATCCAGGTACAATATATATTTGGTGCATATCCTGTTAAATACATGACATATTCAAATATTGACTTCGGAACTGTTAAGGGCTTAACAGCATCTTACGATATACGTCGTACCGGGAATGTTACTTTCCGATTAAGCTATACTCTCCAGTTTGCCAACGGAACAGGTTCAAATGCCGAAACCAGTAGAGCACTTATACAAACCGGGCAGCCCAATTTAAGAACAACAATACCTTTGGATTTTGACCAGCGTCATGCATTGGTAGGAAATTTTGATTACCGCTTTGCAAGTGGACCTGCATATAATGGTCCCAAGGTGGCAGGTAAAGATATTTTGCAGAACACAGGTGCAAACTTTACAATTATTTATGGTACAGGCTCACCTTACAGCAAACGTGATATAAATAGTAATTATCTTATCGGCTCATTAAATGGTGCACGCAAACCTTCCCGTTTTACGGTAAATTTACGATTAGACCGTGACATTGAACTTAATTACGGAAAAGGTGAAAATGCAGAAAAGAAGAAAGAAGCAGCGCTTAATGTTTATTTGGAAGTAACCAATCTGTTTAATAACAAAGGAATATTAACTGTTTACAGCACAACAGGTAATCCCGATGATGATGGATTTTTAACAGCCACCGTAAATCAGACTAATATTAATTCGCAAAAAGATCCCGAAGCATACAGGAATTATTATACAATGTATATT
>Ga0210049_1003841_pt1 | contig 13396 bp, 13 predicted proteins | sample CryGeyCG2014_300_2_FD_183964 | JGI IMG/M metagenome (GOLD analysis project Ga0210049, IMG submission 183964) | Groundwater microbial communities from aquifer - Crystal Geyser CG06_land_8/20/14_3.00 (SPAdes) (version 2) | ecosystem: Environmental > Aquatic > Deep subsurface > Groundwater | place...
CACCCCGACCACATTCGGAAAAAAATGCGCCGGCGCTGAAGAGCGAAGCGATGAAGCGGGATTAGTTGATCGGTTCAACGTCAGCTTTCCAAGCTGAATAGAGGAGTTCGACTCTCCTATCCCGCTCTATGCGCCTATAGCTCAGCGGATAGAGCATCCGCCTTCTAAGCGGAGGGCCGAAGGTTCAATTCCTTCTAGGCGCACTTCGCTACGCTCAGTGCGAGCACAAACATGATAAAATATAGTTATGGTGACTGTAGCTCATTTGGTAGAGCGCCGCTCTGTGGCAGCGGAGGCAGCGGGTTCGATCCCCGTCAGTCACCCTTCGGTAATACCTCAGGGCAGGCCCTTCATTTCATTCAGGGGAACCCAACGGGTTTTTCTCGAGAAATTTAGCCCCCGTATTATGCTAGAATCGAGGCTGTATGAAGTTAACCAATGACAGCTATATAATTTTAATTGGCACTAAAAACTTCACCGAACGTTATTATCGAGACAAAAAAGGGTGGTTGAAGATGTTAGCCCGTGGTAAAACATTCCGGATGACTGCTGAACAAGTCTTGAATCATCTTTTGCCAGCACTATCTGGTATTAAATCAAACCTCAAAATTAAGGTAGAGCACCAAAAAAATGTGCTAGAATAAATGATGACTTATCAAAAAAGCCCCAAACAGACAAGCAATTATCCGGGAATGCTGGAAAGTTTTGAGAAAAAGAGGCAAATGATCTGGATAAAGACTAAATTTAAACCAAATAGAGACAGGTTTTCTAAGACAAGATTTACACCGTTTGTAAGAAAGAATCCGTAATTAGGGGACTAAAGAAATCGCCACGCCTTTTTTATCGACCCGGCCGGTGCGGCCGATCCGATGAATATAGTCGGTTTGCGTTTCTGGCAAATCAAAGTTGATGACGTGGGTGACATTGTCGATATCCAAACCTCTTTGGGCGACATCAGTGGCCAATAAGATTTTGACGGTACCGTTTTTAAATTGGGTTAAGGCTTTCTGTCTTTGGCTTTGAGTTTTATTGCTGTGGATGGCGGTAGCTTTAAATCCCCTATCGATTAAGGTCCGGGCCAGTTTTTCCATGCTCCATTTTGTCCGGCCAAAGACCAGGACTTTATCAAAACCCGGCTTGTTTAAGAGATCATGGAGAACGTCAATTTTATTTCTGCCGGCGATTCGGACAACTTCATGGTTGACATTATCAGCCATATCTCTAGTTTTTACGGAAACGATTACCGGATTTCTTAAAAAGCCGGCCATGACTTCTCTGACTTTGCCTTCGATGGTGGCCGAAAAAAATAACGACTGTTTCCGATCCGGTAAAAAGGAAATTAAATATTGGACATCTTGAATAAAACCCATATCCAGCATCCGATCGACTTCGTCGAGAACGATGGTAGTAAAACTTCTTAATTTCAAGACCCGTCTCTGCTCTAAATCTTTTAACCGGCCGGGTGTGCCAATGACAAAGTTCGACCTTTGCCTGAGGCGCTGAATTTGCCGGTTCATACTAACACCACCGATACAGAGTACGGAATACATATTCAGATTTCTGGCAAGCGCGATAAATTCTGTTTCAATTTGGGCGGCCAACTCCCTGGTTGGGGTAATTATCAGGACTTTTTCGTTGCGGTTTTTAAAGACTTTATTGATCAAGGGAATTAAAAAAGCGGCAGTTTTGCCGGTGCCGGTATTGGCAACACCGACCACATCCTGATTGTTAATAATCAGGGGGATGACTTTGTCCTGAATGGGAGTGGGAATCAAATAACCCTTGGATTTAATATTGGCTTTGATTTGTTCGACTATGGGAAAAGCGGCAAAATCATTTTTAATCGCGACTACTTCCAGGCGTGATTGCCCCCGGAGTTGCTGGATCAATAAGGATGGGTTAAATGATCGGGGCTGTCTTCGGCTTCGATAAAATCTCTTTTGGGGAAACATAGTTATTTTTGCCCTTTTCTTAAAGAAGTTAAAACCAGCAATTTGGCCTCGTCCGGCAAAGTGCCTTTAACAGCGGCGATTTCTTCGCTGACCTGGTTTAAGGCTTGCTGATAAAGACTTAAACGGCCGCCGGGCAAAAAGCCGGCGTGAGTTTGTTTTTCCACCCACAAGTTTTTTATCAATTGCAGCGAATCGGCCAGATCGTTAGAGCGGAGAGAGACTTTGCTTTCAGTGACGTTGATTTCTTTGGCGGTTGACGTTTTCTTGAAAATATTTGTGAAGAGCAACTCCAGTTGTTTTTTGGTCACTAAGCGGCGCAGGCGGCCACTTTTGAGGTTTTGATTGGGAATTGAATAAGTCAGGTCATGGCTGGATTTTGAATTAAAAAACGGCCGCAAGACGAGACAGTCGATTTTAACTTCAGTCACCTGGAGAATCTTGCCAAAGCGAACGAGCAGCTCCCCGACTTTGAACATTATCCATAACATTAAGTAATTATAACAGTTAATCTTATATAATACCAGATATGGTTTATGAAAGTATTTAAATATCAGCGAGGCGAGCTGCCGACACCCCTATTTTTCCCCGACGCGACCAAAGCGGTGGTGCGGAGCGTTGACAGCCAGGACATTTTAAACACTAAGACCCCGGGAATTTTGGTGAACACTTTACATTTATATTTAGATTTAGGTGAAAAGGTGATAAAAAAATTTAAGGGCATTGGTCCGTTTATGAATTGGCCGGGGGCGCTGATTTCCGACTCCGGCGGGTTTCAGGTAATGAGTTTGGCGAAAAAAGGTTCGGGTAAAGTCACTGACGAAGGAGTCTCCTTTCATTTAAACAAAAAGAAAAAAGTTTTGTTGACTCCGGAGAAATCGATTGTATTTCAATCTTGGCTCAAGACTGACTTAATGGTGGTGTTGGATGATTTTACTATGCCTAAAGCCGGCTATGAAGAAGCCAGGGAAACGGTGAGGCGGACGGTTCTCTGGGCAAAAAGATCGAAAGAAGAGTTTGAGCGGATTTACGGAGGGAGGCAGAAAAGGCCATATTTAATCGCCGTGGTCCAGGGCGGCAGTTTTCCGGATTTAAGAAAAGAGTGTTGTTTGGGGCTTGGGGAGATTGGTTTTGACGGTTATGGTTACGGCGGCTGGCCAATGGATGAAGAAGGCAAATTTGATTATATCAGCGCTAAAATTATCGCGGACAATACGCCCAAAAACAGCTGGCTTTATGGTTTAGGAATCGGTAAACCGGATGAAATTATTAATTTAGCGAAGCTGGGTTATGACATTTTTGACTGTGTGCTGCCGACGCGCGATGCCCGGCACGGCCGGCTGTATGTAAGTGATAACGGTTATAAAGGTTATAAATTTTATAATCCCAATAAAGAGAAACATAACGGTGATGGTCGGTCGGTAGACCCTGAGTGTGACTGTTTGCTGTGTCAGAAATACAGCCGGGCATATTTGCGGCATTTGTTTAAAATAGAAGATTTAACGGCGGTCAGGTTGGCGACAATTCACAACCTGCGTTTTTATTCCCGGTTGATGGAGCGCCTGCAAGGATGTTCCTTGTAGGCTGAGAGGCGAAGATGGTGATGTAATCTCCGGGCAAAACGGTGGGATTCATCTCTTAGATGCTGGAGTAAAAAGGTTCCCGGATCATGTTCGGGTAAAGGGTATTTAATTACCTGCAAGGATGTTCCTTGCTGGTTGAGGCAGATGAGGCGGTCGGGGTGTTTGGCCAGGCCGATGATAGGGATATTCCAGGGAACAGCAGTTAAAGCGGTTTTGACCTGATTAGCGCCGCCGTCGATTAAAATCAGGTTAGGTATCCCCCATTCCTGGTGCTGGACGCGGCGGGTTAAGAGTTCTTTTAACATTTTCAGGTCGTTGGGAGTGGTTAAGGATTTGATTTTAAAGTGCCGGTATTGGTCTGCTGCCGGCTGGGCATTAATAAAGACGACCAGGGAGCCGGCGGGATCAGTGCCCTGGAGATTACTAATGTCATAAGCTTCGATCCGGGTTAACGGGTAGCGGCCGGGGAGGCTAAAAAATTTCTTAAGCAGACGCCGAAGATGAATGATGCGTTCATGAAATATATCAGTGGTTAAAATTGGTAAAACTGATGGCGGCTTTAGTTTTACCCGAGGTAAATTTTTCAAGTGATTGATTTGGTCACGGAAAACAGCGGCTTGTTCAAAATTTTGTTTAATCGAGGCCTGTTTAAGCTGTTGGCTGAGGCGGCGAAGTAAAACGGATTTTTTATTTTTTAAAATCAGTTTGAGATTGTTGATGTTTTTTTGATAATCTGCCGGGGAGATTTTGTTAATACAGGCGCCGGGGCAAAGCTGAAGGTGGTAGTAAAAACAGGCTTTGCCTGCAGGTTCGGAACCTGCAGGGTGATCGCAATAAGGGAAGATCTGGCGCAAGATTTTAAGAATTTGGGTTAATTGGCGGGAAGAAGGATAGGGACCAAACTCGCCGCTTTTACGGGTTAAAATAATTCTGGGAAAAGTTTCCTTAGTAAAGTTCAAGTATAATTTAGAGCGGTCATCCTTTAATAAGATGTTAAACCCGGGTTGATAAGTTTTGATTAACTCAGCTTCTAAAAGCAGAGCTTCGAATTCCGATTCGGTGATTTTAAACTTAGTGGTTTTTCTTTCCCGCAGCATGGCCGCGGTTTTGGGCGAACTTTGATTAATTAAAGCATAGCTTTTTAGGCGATTATTTAAATTTTTAGCTTTACCGACGTAAATTACTTTACCTTGGTTGTTTAAAAACCAATAAACTCCGGGTTGGCTGGGATAGTTCATAAGATTTTATGAAGATACTGGCCGGTAAAGGATTTTTTCACCTGACTTAAGCGTTTTGGGGTACCGGTGGCCACAACTTGGCCGCCTAAATCCCCGCCCTCAGGGCCTAAATCAATCACCCAGTCAGCGTTTTTAATCACGTCCAGATTATGCTCAATGATAATGACAGTATTGCCCTGGTTAACCAGTTGTTTTAAAACAGAGAGCAAATTATTAAGGTCTTGAAAATGCAAACCGGTAGTGGGTTCATCGAGCAGGTAAAGCGTGCGGCCCTGGCTTTTGATGGAAAGCTCTTTGGCCAGTTTCACCCGCTGGGCTTCGCCGCCGGACAAAGTCGGGGCCGGCTGGCCGAGGGCAATGTAGCCTAAGCCGACCTGATGAAGCGTGGTTAATTTAGAGAAAACCGGCGTGTGGTGAGGAAAAAAGTTTAAGGCCTCAGCGACGGTCAGCTGTAAAACTTCGGCGATGTTTTTGTGGTTGTATTTAACCTCCAGAGTTTGAGAATTGTAACGGCTGCCTTGGCAGACTTCGCAAGTAATATAGACATCGGGCATAAACTGCATCTCAATTTTTACCTGGCCTTCGCCTTGGCAGGCTTCGCAGCGGCCGCCTTTGACATTAAAACTAAACCGGCCGGGTGAAAAACCGCTGATTCGCGCATCCTTGGTTAGACTAAACAGTTGGCGGATAGAGTCGAAAGCTTTAGTGTAGGTGACCGGGTTGCTTCTGGGAGTACGGCCGATCGGACTTTGATCAATTAAACTGACTTTATTGAGAAACTCATAGCCGGTAAGAGAATGGTAATTATCTTTAATCTCCGCCTGTTCATAGCCTAAGTGATGGCGGAGGGCATGATAAAGAGTGTCGTGAATTAAAGTGGACTTGCCGGAACCGGAAACACCGGTGATGACGACAAATTGGTTCAAAGGAAAACTAACGGTTAAGTTTTTTAAGTTGTGCTGATTACAGCCGGTAAGAGTTAATAATCGCGGCTGGTCTTGTTTAGGCGACGGCAAGACAGTAATTTTCTTCTTATTGGTTAGATATTTAGCAGTTAAAGAGGCCGGGTTGGTGAGGACTTGTTTGGGTGTGCCAAAGGCGACAATTTGGCCGCCCTGTTTTCCGGCCAAGGGGCCGAAGTCCACCAGATAATCGCTTTTGAGCATGATTTCCCGGTCATGTTCGACGACGACAATGGAGTTGCCTAAGTCGCGCAGGTTTTTGAGAGTCCTAATCAGACGTTGATTGTCCCGCTGGTGCAAGCCAATCGAAGGTTCATCTAGAATGTAGAGGACGCCGGTCAGGCCGGTGCCGATTTGGGAAGCTAATCTGATGCGCTGGGCTTCGCCGCCGGCCAGGGTCCCGGCTTCCCGCGCTAAGGTCAGATACTCCAAGCCGACGGAGAGAAGAAATTTAAGCCGTAAGCTGATTTCTTTGAGAATCAATTTAGCGATCTCCTGTTCTTTCGAGCTTAAAGGCGTGGTGACGGCCATCAAGTTTAAGATAAAGTCGTGGATATCTTTGATAGATAAACTGGTCAGTTCAAAAATATTTAATTTATCAATAGTGATGGATAAAGACCCGGGTTTTAAGCGGCTGCCCCGGCAAGCGGAACAGACTTCTTTGCTCATGTATTTGGCAAATTCTTGACGGAGATAATCAGAGTTAGTCTGATGATAGCGGCGCTCTAAGTATTGGCTGATTTGGCTAGTGATTTTTGACTGAATCGGCAAGGCAAGATTTTTCCAGACAGTTTGTAAATAAGGAGAGAATAATTTTATAATTATTTCAGGCAAATGATCCGCGAAAGGAATAATGGCGCCTTCGGCCAAAGTTAAGTTGGGGGCGATTAATTTTTGCGGATCGATTTTCCGGAGGCTGCCTAAACCGGTGCAAACCGGGCAGGCGCCGTGGGGCGAGTTGAAAGAAAAAATTCTCGGTTCCAGTTCCGGCAGGCTCAGATTGCAGTGAGGGCAGCTGAAGTGTTCGGAAAAAAGCCGGTCAGTAAAAGTCTTCGGTTTTTCCGGGAATGACAAAGAAGAGTCGTGGATTTGGGCGGCAATGACTAAGCCGGCGGAGAGTTTTAAAGCAGTTTCAATGGCAACGGAAAGGCGGGATTTTAATTGTTTTAGTTCCCGGGCGTCTTTGGTTTGAGTTTTAGAAAAGGTCAATCTTTCGATTATAGCTTCGACAGTATGGCGGTTAGTTTTAATCAAGGTTAAGTCTTCGCTTAAAGAATAAACTTGGTTATCGATCCGGGCGCGCTGAATGGACTGGGAGCGGAGGTTTTTAAACAGTTCTAAGAATTCGCCTTTTTTATCGCGGATGATCGGGCTTAAAATAATAAATCTGACCAGGGAGCTTTGTTTGGCGGCAGTAATAATGGCCTGATAAACCTGAGCAACGATTTGGTCGAGCGATTGCCGGCTGATTTCCTGCCGGCAGTTCGGACAGTGCGGCCGGCCGACGCGGGCATAAAGCAGTCTTAAATAGTCGTAGATTTCGGTGATGGTGCCGACAGTGGAACGGGGGTTGTGAGAGGTGGTTTTTTGATCAATGGCAATCGCCGGCGATAAGCCTTCGATGGAATCAACGTCGGGCTTGTCCATTAAGCCTAAGAATTGGCGGGCGTAGGAACTTAAGGATTCCACATAGCGGCGCTGGCCTTCGGCGTACAAAGTGTCAAAAGCCAAGGAACTTTTACCGGAGCCGGAAAGGCCGGTAAAAACCACCAGTTTATTTTTAGGCAGCTGGAGATCGATGTTTTTAAGATTGTGCTGGCGGGCGCCTTTGATAGTGATAAAATCGGTCATATTAATTTTGCAGTTTAATAATTTTGTCGCGAAGCAAAGCGGCTTGTTCAAAATCCATGTTTTTGGCGGCTTGGTTCATTTGGCGGGTAAGAGTGCGGATGGCGGTTTGTTTATCCAAAGGAGTCATTTGACGGAGATCGATTGGTTGGGGAAGAGCTGGCTTCAGCCGGCTGATTAATTCCAGGCGGAAAGGTTTGTTAATTGAGCGGGGGGAAATGTGGTATTTTTGGTTGTAGTTGAGCTGAATTTGACGGCGGCGGCTGACTTCTTTGACGGCGGCTTTCATTGCCGGAGTGGTTTTATCGGCATACAGATAAATTTCGCCGTTTAAGTGCCGGGCGGCGCGGCCCATGGTTTGAATTAAGCTGGTACTGCTTCTTAAAAAACCGGCTTTGTCCGCATCTAAAATGGCGACTAAACTGACTTCGGGCAGGTCCAGGCCTTCGCGCAAAAGGTTAATGCCGACAAGGACATCATAAACGCCTTTTCTTAAGTCAGCTAAAATATCCGAGCGGTCCAGAGTATGAACGTCAGCGTGCAAATATTGGACTTTTAGTTTTGAATTTTTAGTTTTTTGGTTTATATACTCAGTGAGAGCTTCGGCGGTTTTTTTAGTTAAAGTGGTGATCAGCGTCCGTTCGTGTCTTTGGTGACGGATAATGATTTCTTTGATTAAATCCGGAATCTGATTCCGGGAAGGTTTGATAGTGATTTTGGGATCGGTTAAGCCGGTCGGCCGGATTAATTGTTCCACGACCTGATTGCCGGATAAAGAGATTTCCAAATCATCGGGCGTAGCCGAAGTATAAATGGTTTGCTTGGTGCGGCGCTGAAATTCCGAGTAAGTTAAGGGGCGGTTATCCAAGGCACTGGGGAGGCGAAAGCCATACTCGATTAAGGTTTTTTTTCTAGATTGGTCGCCGTGATACATAGCGCGGAGCTGGGGCAGGCTGATATGGGATTCGTCGATAATTGTTAAAAAACCGTTAGTGGAAAACTTTTCGGTATTAAATTTAAAGTAATCCAGCAAAGAAAAGGGAGGTTGGCCGGGATCGCGGCCGTCGAAATAACGGGAGTAATTTTCAATGCCATTAACATAACCCAGGGATTCGATCATTTCCAGGTCGTTACTGACCTTTTGCTGTAAACGATAGGCTTCAACGACTTTGTGGTTGGCTTTAAAATTATTTAGTTGAGTTTGGAGATCGGTTTTAATTTGTTTGACCGCCTGAGTTTGGGTAATTGGATTGGTGAGGTAGTGTTTGGCAGGAAATAAGGTGACCCGCTTAACCGGATCGTCTCCGATGGTGATTAATTCCAGCTGGTTATCCAAAAAATTTAAGTTAACAATTTTATCTTTTTCTGCCGGCCAAACCGAGATTGTTTCGCCCTTGACGCTGAAAAAGCCGCGTTTCAGTTCAAAGTCGTTGCGATGATACTGCATATCGGTTAAGCGGAGTAAAATATCCTGGCGGTCAATTAGCTGGCCTTCGATCAGCTCTAAAATATATTGGCCGTATTCTATGGGCGAGCCGAGGTTATAAATACAGGAAACTGAGGCAACAACGATGACATCCGGACGGGTTAAAAGCTGAGTGGTGGCCGAGAGCCTTAATTTATCGATTTCATCATTAATCTGAGTTTCTTTGGCGATATAAGTGTCAGTGGCCGGCAAGTAGGCTTCCGGCTGGTAATAGTCATAGTAAGAAACAAAGTAAGAGACGGCGTTGTGGGGGAAAAAGTCGCGAAACTCCTGATAGAGCTGGGCGGCTAAAGTTTTATTGTGGGAGATGACCAGGGTGGGTTTTTGGGTTTGGGCGATCACATTGGCCACGGTGAAGGTTTTACCACTGCCGGTGACCCCTAAGAGGGTTTGGTGGGGTTTGCCTTCATTGACCCCTTGGACCAAGGCATTAATCGCTTGGGGCTGATCGCCGGTCGGCTGGAAATCAGATTTTAATAAAAATGACATAACCTTATATTATAATCTATAATTGGCTAATGAAGCGGGCGGTTATCTTTATTAATGGGGAGTTGGGCGATGTGTCCAGATTGAGATTAAAAAAAAGCGATTTACTAATCGGCGCAGACGGCGGCACGAAACATATTTTAAAGTTGGGTTTAAAACCGAATATTATTATTGGGGATTTAGATTCGATTAAAGCGGTACCTAAAGATACACCGGTAATACAGTTTCCAGTAGATAAAGATAAAACTGATACTGAGTTGGCTTTAGAATACGTGGTTAAACTGGGTTATAAAGAGGTAGTTTTAATAGGATTTTTGGGCAGAAGACTGGACCATATGGTCAGCAACTTAATGCTGTTAGCGTCAATGCCGATTAAAATCACTATTATTGAAGGTAATCAGGAAATGTTTTTTTGCAGAGATAAACTGAATATCAGCGGCAAAAAAAATGATTTGGTATCTTTGATTCCCCTTTTAGGAGATTGTCAGGGCGTAACGACAGTTGGCCTGAAATGGAGCCTGCAGGTTCGGAACCTGCAGGTTAGCAGTAGCCGCGGGGTGAGCAATGTGATGTTGGGTAAATCCGCCCGAGTCGGCCTTAAAACCGGCTGTTTGTTGGTGATCCACACCTACAGGGATCAACCCTGAAGGTCTTGAATTTTTAACCCTATGTACTTAGTTCTATGGTAAAATAGAAGTATGAGAAATTGGTCAGTAGATGAAGACTATCTTAAGAAATTTCCCCTCAAATACAAACTTTGGCTGCTGGTTCAGTCGCTTTCTTATGGTTTGGATGGCGAAAAATTAAATAAAACTGAAGTAATTAAGTATTGGGGCAGAATAAAAGATCAACTGGATCCTGCCCGCAGAGACTATCTTAACTTTCTTTTATGGGGAAATCAGTCTTAAACGATTTTCAAAAAGAGGTCTTAGCTATTTTTTGTAAAACAGTCTTAGCGAAAAAATTTTATCTGGCCGGAGGCACTGCTTTATCTGAATTTTATTTCCACCATCGAAAATCTGAAGATTTAGACTTTTTTACTGAAGAAGAATTAAATATTAAGGAATTAGAGCGTTTTGTAAATCTGATTGGGAAAAAGATTTCTCTGGAAAAAGTTGAATATCAGCACGGCTTTGGACTTTACACATATTTCTTTTATCCCAAAAGTGAGACAATAAAGCATAAAATTGACTTTGGTCAATATCCGTTTCCCTTAATTGAGAAGCCCAAACGACTCGCTGGTTTACAAATAGAAGCGCTTTATGATATTGCCGTGGATAAAACACACACCATTTCCGTCCGTCCGCGGCTGCGGGATTTTGTGGATTTATATTTTATATTCCAAGAGAAGAAAGAGTGGCACTTAAAAGATCTCTTGCAAAAAGCATTTGAAAAGTTTGGAATAAAAGTTGATCCGCTTCAATTAGGGGAAAATTTATTTCAGGTTAAAAACTTAGAAGACATGCCGATCATGCTTAAAAGTTTTGACAGACAAACGATGGAAAATTTTTTCCTCACAGAAGCGAGAAAATTGGAGAAGAAAATTTGGCTTAAATCCTGATGGTGAACGTTTTTGAACAAATTCGAACTGAATTCTGCGACTCGAACTCAAACTTCCCGCTCACCGCTTCGCGGTTCGCTTAGCTCGGCCTTTGCCTCGCTTTTTAACACATTTTAACTCAGCGCGATTTTTTGTTGTTTGCTTCGCAAACTAAAGAACAGAACACAAAGCTTCAAAGAACAAAGCAATTATATCATAGAATAACGGAAGCCTGACTGGTTACCGTAAGCACCAAAACAAACACCGTCAACTGGCCGTATTTACGGCCTTATTGCGGTCTAACGGTTGATGGTTTGCTGTTGAGGTACCGCAACAGCTACCCGCAACTTAAGCATGAACAAAAACCGACATTGTATTGTGATTATTCATTTTATATACTGAATGCATGGCTGAAACACCTCCAGATCAAGGACAAAAACCTAGTTTCTCAAGGAGAGATTTTCTCAAAGTTACTGGTGCTGGACTAGCCGCAGTAGCAGTAGTTGGTAGTGGTGTTGCAGGCAAAGAGAGAATCATTTTTTCGAATGAACATAAAATTGATATGGATAATTATCTTTCCAAAATCAAAGTGGGGGGAAGAGATGAATGGACTATCAATTTTACTGCTTTACGAGTATTTTTCCCTGATGTTGTAAAGGAATCTGAGCAAGGTGGGTTCGTTCTCAAAAATGATTCTGAGAAACCAGTTGTTTTGGATTTTAGTAATGCAGGTGGTAAAGAAATCAGATTATTCCCAAATGACTCAAGTGTTGCAAAATCGAACATGTCGTGGGAAAAAAGCAAAGAACCCACAGGTTTTGATCTTGTCAGAGGAGGATTATTTTTAGAAGGTGCTTTTGCTGTCAAAGGTAATATTGGTCGAGAACCTATTTTTGTAGGCGATGTTTTAGATAGAGTTATTAGTTTTAAGGGAAACGGAACTCAAACTTGTGTTGTCGAAGATGTTGCGTTTAAAGGATTAAATGCTTTCAAGCAAGATCAAACTGGGGAGGATGATTGCCCATCACCTGCCTTTATTGCTGGCGATGATGTAAACCTAGAAGTTCGTGGTATTAAAATAGATTACACACCAATTAAACCCGATTGGGCAGATGAAGTTAATTCGCAATTAGCTAAAGGCATAATACTTCACAACACACAAAATAAAAGACCACTCAAAATGCTTGTTACCCATTCAGTTATAAAAGGACTTGAGTGGGATGGGGTTTATGCAAATGGGTTAGTTGAAATTCAAGTTGTAAAATCTCGGCTTTTCCAAAATAGATCGTACAAACAAGTTAGGGGTGTTGGAATAGCCTCGACTTTTAATAGTCCAGATGGGAAAATATCAATTGTTGATTCAACTGTTGATTACTGTAAGGGTACAAGCATTTGGATAAATGAAAAAACTGATTTACCCAGAAAAATTAACAATCTCGAAATCCAAGACACTGCAATTAGCAATGCAGGTTGGGCAATCAGCATTGATGCTGATCAAAAAACAAAGATTAAAAATTTAAATGTTTCACCCGACTACGCAGGAGGATTGCAATCAGATACTGAATATTTTCCATTTCATCTTGGCTGGAAAGGGGAAAAATTTGATCTTTCTTTTGAAAATTTAAATTTTAATCTTTCTACAGATATGGGTGATGGAATAAAACTAATGTTTTTTGCTAATTGGGACGAATTTGCTAATTTTTCAGACACTAGCCCAAAAGAATTTTTTGACAAAGACTTTGGCTCTTGGGGTGATGTATCTGTAAAACTAAAAGGGGATGGAGGAAAAACAGAAGAATTTAAACTATCAAAACAACAATTTGCTGATTTTCTTACAAATTTCAAAAGTAATGAGATCGTAAACCCATCAGGTATGATGTTGTGGTTTGATACAAAGATAAAGCAATTTGTTGTTTTGTTTGCAACAAATCTTGACCCACAAGGATCAATGAGTTTTTCCGAACCTTATTATTTTGAAGGAAGTGAAAACAATATTCCAAATCATGGAGCATCACTTATCCCAAAGACTGTAAGTAAACGACAAAGTGAATTTGAGCCTAAAGTCGCATAAAATTTTTGCGTTTTTCTTTGTTCCGCTTTCAGCGGAATGTTCGAGCCGACTTTTTCGGAAGCGCGGAGTAGGGAGAGCCTACGAGGAGACTCCTCGTAGGCTGTTGGTGAGCCGGCTGGGACTCGAACCCAGGACAATTCGCTTAAGAGGCGAATGCTCTACCGCCTGAGCTACCGGCCCTTCGTCGCTATGCTCCTCAGGGCAAGCCCGCATTATTTCAAGATCAGCCCATT
>Ga0210049_1003844_pt1 | contig 13388 bp, 11 predicted proteins | sample CryGeyCG2014_300_2_FD_183964 | JGI IMG/M metagenome (GOLD analysis project Ga0210049, IMG submission 183964) | Groundwater microbial communities from aquifer - Crystal Geyser CG06_land_8/20/14_3.00 (SPAdes) (version 2) | ecosystem: Environmental > Aquatic > Deep subsurface > Groundwater | place...
AGAAGGACAGACACAAGCTGGTGTTTGAGTAAGATAGCAAGCGCTGTTGGCACATTTGTTGTCATAGCACTTGCCTGTTGAGCTTGAACACTGGCTGTCGCCGGTACAAGTTTCTCCGCATTCACATAGCTGGCTATTACAGCTTTGGCTGGTAACCGGAGTTCCCGCACATGTTCCTCCGCAGCTGGCTCCGACACAAGTGGCGGTTCTGGTTTGGGTGCCTTCGCCGCAAGTAACAGAACAAGCGCCCCAGCTGCCATAGGTCCAACTGCCGTTAACGGGGTTGTTTGTGTTACTGCAGACGGAGCTGGCTGTTCCCGGATTATTACAGGTGTCGGTGGTACAGGAGTCACTATCGTCACAATCATCATCAGTGGAACAAGAAGGACAGACACAAGCTGGTGTTTGAGTAAGATAGCAAGCGCTGTTGGCACATTTGTTGTCATAGCACTTGCCTGTTGAGCTTGAACACTGGCTGTCGCCGGTACAAGTTTCTCCGCATTCACATTTCGGCGTACTACAAGCCTTTGAAGAGTCGCCGCTACAGTTAGCTCCGCCATCGGATGGAGGAGGATTAGTGCAAGTTCGTGTTTGAGTTCCAGTAGTGCCACAGGCAGTTGCGGAACAGGCGCTCCAATCAGTCCAACCGCCGTCTTCCGGACAGTAAAGGGTTGTATTTCTTACTCCGGTAAATCTTACATCGCTGCAATAATATGGTGACCAATTACAGTATGAAGGCTTCCACATGCTATTTTTAGAACAGTTAGAGAATCCCGCAGGTGGATCACATGTAGGATTAGAACATGGACAGTCATATCCAGTCACCCATTGACCGTCCGAATAACAAGGACACCCCGGGTAGGGCGGATATCCGCAGGGCTGATAGGACGCGTTCGCAGGATCTCCCTCGTCATCGATACATTGACACCCGTATTTATAGGCTGGGACAGCTTTTGCCTCTGCTACAACAGGATAAAAAACGAAAAACGAAACAAGAAACAAACAAGATAAAAATATAAATTTTCGATTTAACATAATGTTAATTAACTTTTTTATAATAAGCGTTTTATGGCGCTAAAAACAAATTAGCCAATTCGCCCGGGACAAATTCCAGATTAACAGTATCACCGATCTTTAAATCCTGAATGCCAATCTTAGGCGATGCCTCCGTTGCTCCTTTGTATACCGTTACCATGTTCGGGTTATTAGATAAGGTAAGGTCCCCATTTTCACCATTAAGCACAATTACAGCCAAAGTGATAGATTTAACCGTATAGGGAAAATCGACTTTGACAGGAGTTACAGCTGGACCTGATTGTGTTGACACAGTGGTGTTACGCTGATTAGAGCCTGAATTGTTAGCGATAAAATAAATCGTCAACGCTGCCAGACCTATAACCAAAAAAACCGCCAACCCTACTACTACAGGTAAAAATGATCTTCGTTTTTTATTTGTTTGTTCAGTTGTTATTTCGTTATTTTTATTAGCTTCGAGCATGATTTTTTCCTTTATTAATTCATTTACTTTATAATATTCTGGGTTGATTTAATATCAACATTGTAAATTGTAGATCCGCCAACCTACCCGAGATAATTTCCAAGTTGACTTGATCATTTTTAATCGAGCTTGGGTATTCAGAATAAAATTATACTCAAGCTCTTGGTTGTTTCTATTTAATATTTGTGACTTCCTTGAATCAAAGTAGTTCAACATTTTTGAACAACCTATTTAACCAAAACTAATATCTCTCCCGCTTCTTTATTAAAACTCTCCAAAGCTTTTCCGACAATCATAACAGGATACGTTGTCGATGGACTTCCTTTCATAGCATAACCGGGTATTGGGGAAGAAACCAATTCATCACCCGGACTAATTGGACCGTTGGCGTTGGTCGCTTTTACTTTTACTCTTCCTTGTAAGGCCAACTTCAGGCCGTCTTTCTCTGCGCCGTTTAAAAGCAATCCCGGATTTTCAGAAACTACTCCTACTACTGCCGCTGAATACTCCTGTTCGCAGGGCGTAAACTCTCCGTTTGTACCGAAAGAGATACAAACTACAGTCCCGCTTGCAAATTTTTGGGGAGAGACAATTTCAGCCAAATCGCTTCCGCCGCATTTGTAGCCATCGCGGGCGTTTACTTTCTGGTTGAATCTTGAGTTGCCTTTGAAAGAAAACAGATTGCCATTGAAATTTAATTTTTCTTCAAATACAGAGCCGTTGGTGGTATACCAGCTAAATTTTTGCGGTGAGGTAAAATAAACCGTCGAGGTCCCTACTCCGACTAAGTATTGATTATTGGAGGCCGCGTTGTAGAGGTTGAGACGCCGCCCTGAAGTGCTGCTGGGCAAACCCAAAGTGTTGCCTAAAAAATGGACCTTATTGTCCGAGAAAAGGGGCAAATCACCCAAAAGATTGGCGTTGGTTCCGTCAAACCCGGACAACGTCAGAGTGTTGATGGTAAAAGGGGAGGGAAGAATCAGCTCTCTGGGAGAGAGAGTTGGGCCGTCAACGGCGATTTCCAGCCAATAACTGCTGCCGCTGAACTGACTGCAGGCAGTGCCGACGGCAAGTTCCGTTTCGAAAGCTCCGCGGCTGGTTGTCTCCGAAAGCGACCCGCTATCCCAACAAGCTGATCCTCCGCTAGCTTGGGTATAAATACGAAATTGAAAATTATGCGGGCCATCCTGCGGCACCACATTGCCGATTTTAACTCTGCCTTGATAACGAATAGGTCTGGCTACAACATTACCTGTACAATCTGCGTCTACAGAACAAGTATTAGCCCCTGGTGAATTAATGGTGACACAAGAACTACCCTGACATACTTTATGTTGACATTGAGAGTTATCCGAACACTGGTCTGTTCCTGCCCCATCAATTATTACACATGACCCACCCTGACATATTTTATGGGTTGACCCAAAGTCAAGTGTCATTTTGACTAAGAAAGTAACACGCGGATTCGTTTGATAAGCGTTATTGGTGACCGGAAAATCCGTTGATCTCGTATTCCCTGTAAGATAAACTTCGCCATCTGATTTCAACAATAAAGCACTGACAGCATCATCGCCAGATCCACCTAAATAAGTGGCATATTCGAGTGCGGTGCCGGTTTTATTTAAAACCACTAAAAAGGCGTCCAGTCCGCCATTATAAGTTCGATCATATGCATTGGCAGTGGTGACAAAATCCGGAGCTTCAGTATAACCCGCCAGATACATCCTACCCTGTGAATCAACTGCCAGACTATCCACAACAGTAGTCGAACCATGCTGAGGAGGACTGGTCCAACCGCCAAACAAAAGTGAAGAAAAAAGCGGTTGCGGGTTGGTGGGTGGCGAGCTGTTGGGGAAAGAGAATAACTCGCCGGTATATTTCTGAGCGAATACTGAAACATATGAATTTCCTGCAGGGCTTACATATGCCCCAGAAGTGGAGGGAATACCACCATGCGTGGTGCCGGCAAAATAAAAATTACCGCCACTATCAACGGCAATTTCACCAAGGGAAGCAGAAGGCAGGGGAGAAACGAGATAAGGCAAAGTACAGAAATAATTCTCGGCTTGCCCGCCGTCACTTGCAACCGTATATTTGACATTATTCCCATTTTTATCAGTTTTACCAAACAAAGCATCCCAATGCGACCAATCACCGGAACAGTTAGGAGGTAAATTGAAGTTAATACTTCCAGTAAAATACACGTTGTTACCCGGAGTATCAATCACCATATCTGAAATAAAGGCATTTGCACCGTTTTTAAATTGCATCACCGGTTTGTTAGTTAACATTGTTTTTCCATCAGCGCTGACAACCACAAGATATGGTCCCTGAATGGCGCTTGATCCAGGTGGCTCAAGCTGTGGAAAGTATTCAATAGAAGTTGTCATTCCCATGATATATGCTTCGCCATTTGAATTAACTTTTAATGTGGCAGCCCCATCATATCCACTGCCGCCGAAACATGAAGAATAAATAAGCGTGGTACCATCAGGAGTAATTTTTGAGATAAACCCATCATCCATTCCCCTTCCGCAAATCCCGAAGGCTCCTGCAGTAACAGGAAAATCTGCAGAACTTGTGCTTCCCGCAACGTATATTTTTCCCTGCGCATCAACCTCAATATCGGTGATGGTGTCTCCGGGAATATACGCATTACCACTCCCTCCAAGATAAGTGGCAAAAAGAATCTGTGATCCTTGGGGATTTAATTTGACAATAAAACCACTAATACCTCTTGGATGGGTAGGAAGCGTCCTGTCAACTACTCCCGGAGTAAGGGGAAACTGACTATTCACAGCTGTCTTTCCTACCAAGTAAATATTCCCACTTGTATCAAGGGCTATATCGTTAACCCCACCATTATCATCGTCAATGCCAGCGGAAAAGACATTAACTAAATAAGAGGAATAATCTAAGACCGGATCAATTACTAGGGCATAATTCGGATTATAGTCGGAAACATTGAAGCCTACCTGAACCTTGTTTTTCTCCTTTTTGAGAATGACGAATTCGCCCTTTACTATAACTTTATCATCTTTAATCATCTGGTAGATATTGGGAGCGCGTAGAATAATCTGTTTTTCCTGAACAGAAAGGATAAGATCGCCTTCGTCGGTAATACTAATATCATTTACGCCTTCGATACCTAACTTGATCGTTTCCGGTTGAGCTTGCGGTTTCAGAATAAAATCATATTCAAGATCTTGATTACTTCCATAATAGATAAGGTCTATCCCTGGATAGAGTTCTTTATAATTCACTTTTGACCAGGTGCTTCCGTTTTGTATCCAATTCTTTTCTTCATTTCCTATCAGGTAATTCACTTTAGTTACTTGTTTTTCTGATGGTTCAAACGTAACCTGGGTGTTGATTTCTTCCGGATACATTCTTATTTGTGTTATTTCTTCTTCTGTTCGATTTTCTGTGCTGTTGTTCTTTAGTGTGAAAAAGCTAAGCGAAGCTTCACCTTGTTTACTTAATAACACATTAAAATTGATATTTCTGGCCAGAAAAACAATCTCGTTATTTTGCACCTGTCCCTTGTTTTCTTCAAATAATAAACTTTGATTGCTTAATAGATTTATGACCTGGGAGTTGTTTGAGGTAGTATTATTATTAACTTCGCTATTGAGGATAACTGAATTTGTGGAGTTTGATTGTTTGAAGATATAGAGTAAGCAAGTAAGACTTATTATGATAAACAATCTTCCTAAGATTCCTAAGTGCTTCATCTGCTTTAACCAATGTTTTATTGAATTAAAATAGTTCATGTTTCTCATTCAGTTTTCGGTTAATCAATTAAGATTAGAATTTCACCTTCTTGACCGTTAAATTCTTCTAAGGCTTTACCAATGAGCATTGATCTTAAGACTTTAGCCGTTTCTCCCTTCATGGCAAAACCGGCTTTGGAGGAGGAAACCAGGGCATCGCCTTTCTGTATCGGTCCGTTTTCGTTGGTAACTTTAACGTAAACGCGCCCGCTTAAGGCTAACTTTAAACCATCTCCTGTTTCTCCGTTGAGTAATAAACCGGGGTTTTCGGAAACGACGCCTGCTACATTGGCAGCATAGGCTTGGCTACAAAGTTCATATTCATCCTGACCATTTTTCGAAATACAAACCACACTGCCAGCTTCATATGTCTTTGCGGAAACGATTTCAGCTACATCAGAAGCGCCGCAGGTAAATCCGTCTTTGGCCCACACTCCGCCATAAAAATTAGCATTACCGGAAACAGTTAGATTACCGCCATCGATCTTTAAGACTTCGGTGTAATTGGAACCGTTGGTGGTATACCAGCTGAAGATCTGCGGAGAGGTAAAATATAAAGTCGAGCTGTCCACTCCGATTAGATATTGCGCAGTGTTTTTCGCATCGAATAAATTGATCTTTCTGCCGTTGGAATTTCCCGGCGCACCCGATCCTGTTCCCAAAAAAAGCACCTTTCCGCCACTTGACAGCGCCAAATCTCCTAAAACATTAGGATTGGTGCCATCATAACCGGTTAAAAAGCTTGACGTAATGCTCGTAGCCGTGGCTAATATTTTTTCGCGAGGAGAAAGGACGCTTCCGTCGGCAGAAACCTCAAGTTCATAATTTCCGCCATCGTTAAAATTACTACATGAGCTGGCTACATTGGCAAGATCATACTCAAAAACTCCCTGGTTTACCATTAAACTCACACTCCCGCTATTCCAACAAACTGCACCGGCAGGATTATAGATTTTGAAGATAAAACTGTGATTGCCTGTATTCGGAATGTCGTCACTTATTTTCAATCTCCCTTGATAGTGAATCGATTTCGGTGGAGCGGCGGAAATGGCTGAGTTTGATATTAAAAAAACGAATAAACAGAGCGGAAGAATCAATAAAAAAATCTTTTTCATGATAGACATTCTCCTTATCGAAAATTATCGGTTTTTTAATTTTTAATCACTTTATTATCACAGTTTTTAGCCACGGTCGAACTATTGAATCCTTCCTCTAAAAACACTGTATTGTTCGAGTGAAGTCGAGAACTTCAATTTTAGCGGTATCTCTCCATTTCATCCGCCGACTCGACGGACTTGAAGTCGAAGAATAAGAACTTACTGTTCGGCTATAATGGAGACTACAACTTAGCTTTGCGCTTTGACATTTGAGCTACTGGATGTACAAAACATTCACTCCGTCTTGGTAGAAAGCTGAGATTGAAAAGGTATTGTCCGCCTCTTCAACCGAAATGTTCCAAGATCCGTCTATATTTTTCGTTTCCGCGCTCTTAATACCTTTCTCTGAAACCCATTCATGATAATAATTATAAATCTCTTCTAATTTATTATCGCCTGTAAATCTAAAATATTCGGCTTCAACTAATTTTTCTTGAGGAGAGTAGGCTTCCATTCCGGAAAAAACAGGTATATTTTTGGAGGAAAAATTCATGCTAGAATTTTGCGTGGTTGTATTGTTTTTAGAGAAAAGGGTTGGATTTTTTCGTAAATACCAATAGCTAAAAACTATCACTAAACCAATCACGCAAACAATAAACACCATGGGCCATTCCAACTTTAATTTGGGCGGTTTTGTTTGTTTATCCATTATAATGAATCTCTGCGGATCAAGATCCTAAGTTTTGCAATAGAACTGTATCAAAATCTACCGCTGTCATTCTGATCCGCCAGCCGGCGGAGAAAAATCTAGCCCGCCTGCTTATCAAGGCAGGTAAAACGTATCTTCGATGCTAGATCCTTCTCCCGCTAAGCGGGATCAGGATGACCTGAGTTTATGTTGATATACGTTCTTTTTGGTTTTAAATTGCTTTCGAGCTATTTCATTTTATCATCATCGATGGAGATGATGAGCTAGTCGAAAAATTCTTCAAATTATCCCTATATTTCAGTGATTCTGTTATGGGCTCTTTGTAAAAAAAATAGCCGAGAATAACCGGAAATGCAATAATTATAAATGTCAAAACACAAAGAAATATTTTGATTTTCACTTCTGCAAAGGTTGATCCGAGCCTGAAAAAATACTAAAATCAAAAATTGAAGGCAGAGAGGCCACTGACCTGGAAACTTTAATCACTCTTTCCGTCTCTCCTGATATTCCTTTGGAAACAATAATAAATCCTTGGGTCGGAAGACTCTCGCCAGTAGGAACATCTATCAAAACCCAAGTGCTATTATAACGAGGAGTAATTCTTAAAATTCTTTTGATATCAGTTTGGAGGGTTATACTTGAAGAACCCGAGGCAGCAGCCTCAAAAAGAAAGGTATTATTCTGGCTGTCATTGAAGGAAACATAGGAAGGCGTCGAAAAGTTATTACTTCTCGCGGTGCTGCAATAATCATAAATTTCCTTCTGAGCAATGCTGTAGCCTGAAGCGTCTTGCCTGAGATAACTAAATTCCAGGGCTGCAATGGCAGGATCAAGTGAGCCGCAGCCGATACTGACATCTGGGTCAACTTCTGAAGGCTCCAAGAGAGGATTCTGTTTCCACCAATAGATGTTTATCTGTTTTCCGTCTAGGGAGTCGTCATCAACATCAAGATTTATCTGATAAGACTGATCCTTTTCTACCCGAAAACTAAATTGGCTGCCGGTTAAACCTGACAAAGACTGAATCTCATAAATATATTGACTCTGGCTCTCGGCCAGAGTTCCCGTGCCCGTCGTTCCGACACCCACTCCATTTTTTATCTTTAATAAAGCTTCCTCGACCCCGGCCTCTGCTGCATCATAAGCCCGGATGGATTCTTCTTGTTTGGTAGTTTCTTTAAGTCCTGTTAAAGTTCGAGTGGCAACTGTTAAACCAACTGTCAACACTACTAAAACGATTAAAATAATAATAGCGAGGGCTTGCCCTTTTTCTTCTTTCATAAACTTACTACAATCTAATTTTCCCTTTATTAAAATTGTACCAAAATAATTCGCAATTTACAAACATTAAGTAAATTAAAAGTAAAAATTCAAAATGCAAAAGTAAATAGCTATTGGCTTATAGCTACCAGCTACTGGCCTTTTTAGTTGTACTTCTCTCCGCCAGCCGGCGGATCGAAGAATAAGAATTTACTGTTCGATCAATCCGCTCATCTGGCGGAGAAGACTACCCATTCTGTCATCCTGGAGCCCGCCGAATCGGCGGGTGATAGGATCTAGATTCTATCGCTTCGCTCCAGAATGACAACGCTTTTGACTTTTCAATAACTTCTTAGAGAAACTGTGCTTTCCACCGTAATTTCACCAGACTCATTCCTTCTTGAAACCTTTAATTGATTTTGACTTAAGGTTAATTCAAGATTAAGATTTTTAGGACGATTGGGTGGAGAAAAAGTCTGGAAAGATGCTCCAATAATATTAAATCCACTATCCGCTGAATCATCGGTAAATTTCGGGCAGTTTTGTCTGTTAAATCCTGGTGCATCAAAACTTGAGCAAAATCCTTGACACTGGGTTAAATACCCGTTGGTGCCAACATCTCCGGCAAAGAAGTTATATTGAATACAATCACTACCCGTTAAGTCTGAAGAAATCCTCAAGGTAGTATTTCCATCCAGCGATTCCACATTCTTAGCTTGTTTTACTTCTCGCTCTATCTGATCTAGAATTCTCAAACCTTCATAACGCAATTGTTCTAAGAGATTGGCTCGTTCTGCTGACTGGGAAACCGAAACAAAAACACTGATTCCAGTGGTTATGACAATCGCTAAAACAGCAACTACTACCACCATTTCAATTAAGGTAAATCCAACCTCGTTGCAGGAAGGAATTTTGTTGACGGACTGTTTATTCTCTTTCATTTTTCCACTATTCCCAAGAAGTTAATAGGGTTGACGAAGAAGCCTTTTTAGCTTTATTCCCCTCATACCAGCCAACATTTACCTCAACTTTCTTTGAAGTGGACGAGGGAGAATCGGAAATTTTTATTTGACGATAAAAAACAATATTGTCAATTGGGGTCTCCAAACGATAGCAATTTTTATATAATGAAGTTTTATCGCCATCTGTAGCACTGTCACAGTCTTGATCTTGACGAAAGCTGAGCTTCCATCCATCTAAATGATTGGTATTATCAACCTGTTTCTCAGGGTAATAATAATAAGTTGCTCCAGTTTGACTTTGCCATAACCAGGGCTCCCACGACTTATCGCTTTTTTGCACCCCCCAAACATTGTTTTCGCTAGGATTATAGTTATTGACATTATCCCGAATCATCCGTGCCGCTTCGGCTCCTTCCTTAAGTAATTCGAACGAAACGGTTTTACTTTTTGAAACAAGCGATTTTTTGGTGGCTGAGATACCCAAGCCTATCAGTCCCAACGAAGCAATGGCTAGCACAATTACAGCTGCCAGAACTTCGATTAATGAAATTCCTTCTTCGGATTTTAACCAAGTTGTAATTTTGTCTGTTGGCCAACCTTTTATAATTTGCATTTAGTCTTCTTTCTCAAGTAAAATGGTTCCTTCTTTGGTAATTATAAGCTTAAAGTAATAATTATCAACATTGTCTTTTTTGAGATAGTAAACGGAACAGGCGCCGCTCCCGGTTTCAGCGGGACATCCTGTTTGGGAATTAACTTCGACAGCAGTATCGTCGCTCGGCTCATGGCGATAGAAAGTGAGTTTACCAAAAGGGAGTTTGAAATAAACGGAATCGATGGTTTCGTTTTGCCCGCGGTAAATTTTGACATCTGAAAGCAAGATGCTGCTCTCAAAGAGAGTTTGCGGGTCGCTTGCGGGAACGTAAACCCCGGTTGTCTTATTGCGAATAACTCGTTTAAGATAATAAGTCGTGTTGCCTGGTTGAGCCGAACCAAAAAGTGGGGGATTGTCAATAAAAATATAATAGCCTTCGATGACATAGTCTTGACTGCCGGTGAATTCCGCCTGTTCGTTGTTGATTGCTTTATTACGGGCCAGACGACAGTCATCGGCTATTTTTTCGGCCTCGGCTTTAATTTCTTGATTGCGATAGTAGCGGCTCCAGACAGGAAAAATAACACCTGCCGAAATGACAATGATCGAAATGACAACCAAAAGTTCAATCAAAGTCATCCCGGCTTCACTCTCACTGCGGCTACTTGTTTTGAAGAATCTCATTCCCATTTGACGCTATCCTTAAATCTTACACTTTTTTACGAAAATGAATCCCTGCGAAGTTTACTCCGCAGTGTCTTCTTTTGCTCGCCCCGCCCATAGCGGGACGAGCTTCGCGAGAAGAATACAAGCTCTTATCCCCGCCTTGCCAGCGAGGCAGATACGCATCAAGATCCTAAGTTTCGCTCGCAAAATAAAGTTTGGCGAAAAAATTTCCTTTTAACCCTAATTGGAGCGCCAAAAACCGACAAAAAAGGCGAGTATGGTTCCTAAAACCAAAAACGGGCCAAAGGGAATTTTGTCTTTCAAACCTTTCTGTTTTAAAAGCATCAAAAATAATGATATCATTGCTCCACTGCCAAAAGCAAGATAATAAGCCCATAAAGTTTCTGGCCAACCTAAAAAGACACCCATGAATAGCGCAAACTTGACATCACCCATTCCCATCCCTTTGCCGCGACTGAAAAGGTGAATTAAGAGCATAAAGCCAAAAGACAAGATTCCTGTGAGAATCGGGGTTAAGGAGGAAGGCAGGGGAGAGATGAAGATATAATTAGAATAATCCTGATGCAATAATGATTTAAGTACATACTGCGCTTCAAAAAATAGTGAGTCGATCCTCAAGACATTTTGTTTAAATCCTAAAAAAGACCATAACGGGCCGCAGACCAAGCTTACTGCGGTTAGCGGCAAGAGAATGCTATTGGGAATAATCAAAAATTTGAGATCAATGACAAAAATAGCAATCAAGCCTGAAAGGATAAATAAAAGAGAGAGAAAATAGAGGGGAAGGAAGATTTGAGATGAGGTTTGAGTAAGAAGATGGTTAATTAAAATAAAAGCTGATATGAACAGACTACCAGTTGCAAGTTCAACAAGTAGGTATTGAATTGAAATTTTTTTACCACAATACCGACAGCGACCTTTTAAAAAAAGAAAACTAAAGATAGGAATCAAATCCAGGGGCCCAAGTTTGTGTTTACAGTGCGGGCAATAGGAACGGTTGGTGGTAAATTTTTCTTTTTTGGGCAGACGTAAAATCACGACATTCAAAAAACTGCCTACAACCGTGCCGAAAATAAAAACAAATAAATGCTGGGTCAGAAAAAAGCAAGTCATGAAAAAATTAATTTGGGCTCCAGTTTTTGGTACCGATAAAGGTAGTCCGGTAGCTGTAAGTCGAACAAACTAGAAAATAATAATTTGTCTCGGTGCTGTCCTTATAATATCCTTCGCCACTTTTGGGATTTCTCTCCAATTTGGCATAGGTACAATATTCACTACAATTCCCGTTGCCAGCGTTATCGCACGTGGCGGGATTTTTATCATATGTATAGGTATAAGGAGCCACGTTTTTGGGGTCTTTCGGCAGTTCTTTTAAATAATCTCCACTAACCAAAACGTCAATTGAAGTAGGAAATTTCCTATAATCGGAAAAGTACTGTTCGCAGGCGGCTTCAATTTGTTTAATGTCGGCTTGTCGGCGACCATCTCGGCCGGTGGGTGCCGCCATGGAAACGTTAATCATGACAATACCCGCTAAAATACCGATGATCGTAACCACTACTAATATTTCAACTAAGGTAAATCCTATCTCTGAAAAGAATACATTTTTTGTTCTTTTTCGATTTTTCATTTTTCCCTCCATATAGAAAATAGTATACCTTCTCGTTTATTAAACTTCAATTAAAAAATCATCTCGACCTTCCGATTCTCAGGGGGGGAGATCCCGACCGTTACATCAATTTCCCACGGGATCCTCATGTCATCCCCGCCCCCGCCTGCCTATCGAGGCAGGGATTCGGCGGGGCAGACTCTTCAGGATGACACCCGTTTAGTAGCTAGTCGCTAGAAGCCAGATACCAGCAGCAATTTCTAATTTTATTATCAGTAAATCACGACCCTTCCTTGTCCACCGGCTCCGCCGGAAGCCCTACAACCCCACTCACATCCGCCGGAAGATCCTGAAGAACCGTTGGCCGTTATGTGACTGATATCCATCAGATTAGAGTTAATTTGCAGCCGAATACTTCCACCCGCTCCGCCGCCGCCGCCGCCAGTTTCTACGGTTGAATCGCTTAGACGGGTACCGTTGGCTGTAATAGCACCACTTCCGGAAAGATTCATGCCATAAATTGAAATTATGCCGCCGCCTGTGCCACCCGAACCGCCGCAATCCGGATTATCGCCATCAAGGCCTCCACCGCCTCCACCGCCTCCAAAAGTCAACTTAGAATTTAGTGTAGATTCACCGATAACACCACCGCCCAAAGCCGTGGTTGATCCGCAAGCCCAACCGCCCCCGCAATTCCAATAGAAACGTCGACCGTTGGCTCCCGCGGTTCCATTTCCGCCGCCGGCTCCGCCTTCGCCGGAATGGCACCAGTTGGCATCGCCGCCGCCGCCGCCGTTGTTGTTATTGCTTGTACCTCGAACGCTTTGATATCCGCCGGCTGTTCCTTCACCGCGATAACCGCAGCCGTAACCGATGCATCCGGTTTGATTGGCACCCCGATAACCTTTTCCGGAAAGATTGATCGTCCCATTAACACCTATTGCTCCATTGGCTCTGAAAACCATCACACCTCCCTTGCTTCCATCCCAGAAAGAGGCCGTGAAAGTAGCGCCTGCCGGAATCGTCACATTGGTATAATTCGGCACTCTTTGAATCATAACTCTCTGGCTGATACCATCGTATGAATTTGAAAGAGGAGAAGAAAAGGTTAACCGATATTGTTGCGATGAACCGATTGCGGGATAGTCGCTGGAAGTAAGAGTACTTCCTGAACCATTTGACCGATTATTAGTAAAGT
>Ga0210049_1003849_pt1 | contig 13386 bp, 15 predicted proteins | sample CryGeyCG2014_300_2_FD_183964 | JGI IMG/M metagenome (GOLD analysis project Ga0210049, IMG submission 183964) | Groundwater microbial communities from aquifer - Crystal Geyser CG06_land_8/20/14_3.00 (SPAdes) (version 2) | ecosystem: Environmental > Aquatic > Deep subsurface > Groundwater | place...
GGTTTCATTCCTTAATTGGTACTTTACTTTTACCAGAGTGAAAAACCGGACGGATTTATTCAAACTATGGGCTTATTGGAAAGGGAGGCTATAACTGCCGTCAGCAACCGTTTATGTTACTTAAACTATATAGTCTATAAATAATCGAAAAGGAAGTCTATGGCCCTGCCTAAATCTTTTATTAAAGCTTTCTTGATAGTTTTAGTAGTTGTTTGTATCGGTTTAGTTCCTGGAAATAGCAAGCTTCTTTTTGGTTACGGTGATACTGCCGGCCAGTTTCATAAATTTGTCTGTGAAAATTCCACCCCTTTAAAAGTAGTTCTCTATGAACCCAATCATCCTTCTTTGCCGAAAACTACGGTTAAAGGCGAAGTAATTCTTAACTGGTTAAAACTAAAGGAAAATGCTGACAAATATACCATTGCTTACGGCGTTCAGCCCGGCAATTATATTTACGGCTTGCCGGATGTTGGCAATATTAACAGTTTTACTGTTAGATATTTAAATCCCGCTACCCGCTATTACTTTGTTGTCCGCGCTGTTAATGGCTGTATGCCCGGTCCCTGGTCTCAGGAATGGTCAGCTGTCGCTCCCGGCGGAATCGGCGGCGGCCCAGTTGCTTTAACTCAAACAGCCCCCAAAACAACTGTTACTCCTGCTCCTAAAACAACGGTTACCCCGAAAACCCAAGTCACTCCCAAGACTCAAGTTCAGCCAAAAGGCGGTACTGTTCCAACAAGCCAGCCGGCTCCGGTGGAAACTCCCAAGCCGTTAACTTTCTGGCAGAGAATCGGCCAATGGTTTAGCGGCTTGTTTAAATAATTTAAGGGCGCTGATAGTATAATCAACTTAAGGTGAAACCAATCTTAACTGTGATAATGCCGGTTTACAATCAGCAGTCTTCGGTTCTGGCGGCAGTGGACAGCATTTTAAGCCAAACCTTTTCAGACTTTATCTTTATCATTGTCGACGATGCCTCGTCAGACCGTTCCCTGGAAATCCTCCAAACAGCCGCCCTGCAGGATCAGCGGATTAAATTAGTCGCCAATCACCATCATTTAGGTTTAACCAAATCTTTAAACAAAGCCTTAAGGCTTGTCAAAACCAAATATATTAGCCGCATGGATGCTGATGACATTGCTTTACCTACCCGTTTCCAAAAACAGCTCCAATTTCTGGCCACTCACTTGCAAATTATGCTGCTGGGCACTGCTGTTTATTTAATTGATGACTCCGGCAAGCAGATCGGCCTTAAACGCCACCCCAGCGATCATCAGCATCTTCGCGCCCTCATTCTTAAATACTGCCCGTTTATCCACCCGACCTGGATGTTTCGACGCTCTCTTATTGACGAGGTCGGGGAGTACAATGAAAATTTTCCCTTTAGCCAGGATTATGAGCTGGCTTTAAGAATTACTAGCCGCTTTCCCACTGCCAACCTAGCTGATCCGTTATTAAAATACCGGGTTAATTCCAGCCAGGCAATCTCGATTAAAAACTTAAAAAAACAGGAATGGCTGGCCCTTAAATCCCGGTTTTTAGCCCTAACCAGCTATGGCTATCCTTTAACCGAAGCCTGGAAACTAATTAAACCGCTCTTGTCTTTTTTAGTTCCGGTTAAGATAAAAAAAATTGTCTACCGAAAATTTTTCTGGACCGCCATCATTTTTTTTAGTTTAATTTCCTTAAGCGGCTGTGCTCAGCAGCCGGCGCCGATACCGATCACTGCCCCTGAGGCCTCAGCAACCAGCCCGGAAGCCGGATATATTGGCTGGCCTGAATATTTTAATCCGGCCTTTGGCTATCAGCTTAAATACCGTTATGACTGGACTCAGCTAGCCATTGACCCCAATACTCCTAACCAAGTCGTTTTTGTTAACTTAACCAAGACAGACCCGCTTACTAAGCCCCATGTCAGTTTTAGCGTCGCCGTGGATAAACGCAATAATCAAAACTTAGATAACTATCCGGGCCGGAAACTAACTATTGCCGGCTCTCCGGCCGTATTTATTGACAACTTAGGCCCTGACGCCGACCTCTTAAGCGTTTTTATTAGCCATGGCGACTATATTTACCGGCTTAGTACTGACCAAACTGAATCCGGTTTAATCAAACCTCACTTAGAAACGATTTTACAAATGATTGCCAGCTTCAAGATAAAGCTTTAGGCCTGCTTCTAAGCTTATTTCCGGCTGCCAGTTAAGTTTATTTTTCATCTTGCTGATATCCACCCGGTTTAAACTCACTTCCTTGGGCCGCTCCTTGCCTTCATAACTTACTAGAGGAGTTTTAGCGCTCACCCGGCCGATTGTCTCGATTAATTCTTGCAGGGTGGTTGGCTTCTCCGGCCCGACATTAAATACTTCCCCTGGCTCAGTCTGGGCTTCAGCCAGCCGGATATACGCTTCCACCAGGTCGTCAATATAAATAAAACTTCTTTCAATTTCCGGTTTAGTTAAAGTTAGTGCCTGGTTGTTTAAAATATGGTTAAAAATCAGCGGCACTAAATACTTGTCTTCCTGGCCAAAGCCATAGACATTGCCGGTTCTTAAAATCAAACTGTTCACCTTTAATACCCGCGTGTAAAAACAGCATAATTCCTCGCCTAAGAACTTAGTGAAGGAATAATGAGTGGTTGGTTTACACGCCGAGGTTTCAGTTTTAACTTCTTCATACGGTTGATCATAAACATAAGTGCTGGGAAAGATCAGTTTGGCCCCTACCCGGCGGCAATACTCCAAAACATTCACTGTACCGTTCACATTCACTTCATAAGCCAGATTGGTTTTTTCACCGCAGTCTTTGTAGCCGGACACCGCCGCCAGATGAAAGACAGTGTCTGCTTTTGGCAAGGCGGCCAGATCTTCTTTTTTTGTCACATCCAGGCCGTTTTTGCGGGAAAATTCGCTCACCTCAATATTTTTTTGCCTTAATTTTTCGCTTAATTTTCTGCCGATAAAACCGCTGCTGCCGGTGACTAAGACTTGTTTCATTTGATAATTGACAAAATTTATAATTTAGCTTAAAATAACATTATAAAACCGAGGGAAGATTCTAATTTAGGGTCTCCCTCTTTTTTTGTACTCTAATAGATATTTTAAACTGCCAAAATTTATATGCTTATTGCCGGCTATTTGCTTAATTTCCTTTGCGGTTCTCTTTGGAGATGAAATTATAAATATTTTCTTCTTTTTCTTATTTATTAAATATCTTAGAAGAGGGGCAAAATCGCCATCTCCTGATAATATTATTGCCCGATGATATTCTTTTTCTTTTATCAACATATCCATTGTTAAATCGACATCACAATTAGCCTTTATTTTTCTCCCGAATTTTTTTATTTCTTTCACTCTTAAAGTGTACCCAAACTGCTTTAATTTAAGTAAAAATTTCTCCTTTTTGGCATTTTTTGAGTCTTTTCCGTAATAAAAAAATACTTTCAACGTCTTATATTTCTTTTTAAGGTATAGTATTAATTTTTTTTGATCAATAAACCAGCCTTCAGCCCGTGCTCCATAAATAATATTAGATGCGTCAATAAAAGCATAGGTTTTCATTATTTAATTCTAACATACATGTTATAATTATTGACATGAATCCGCGGCTTAAATTTTTAAATATATACGCCAATTTACCGTTGGGAACGCGCCATGAAATTGTGGCTGTAGTTGACAATGAACCGGTAACTTGGAATGCCGCCAATCTGGAAATTGAAAATGACACTGCCAAAGGCAAAGAAATTCTGGCAATTTTATCAAATTTAAAAATACTTTGATGTCTAATAATAATTTTTCCGATTTAAACGAACAACAAAGACAGCAATTAAAACAAATTGCTTTAGCCAGAGCGCGGTTAATGCCGGACGATTTAAATATTTCCATCGGCGGGACCAATTTGGCTAAACAAGAGTTAATTAAACATATTGAGCAGGAAGATAAAATTGGAGAACAATTAATGCTGGTTGATCTGAATTTTCTCCAGGATTTGGCTTCCGGATCACTCTACAATAATGCCTAAATCTCTTTTAATTACGAGGCCGAATCATGACGAAACCACTAATTACTTATATTATTGGTCAACTTTCGTGATTAAGGAAGCCAAAAAAAGAAAATTTGCTCTTTATGACTTTCCCGGGAAAAAAGCCAGTAAAAATAACTTTGATCGCTGTCTTAAATTAAAGAAACCGAAGATATTGTTTTTAAACGGCCATGGCAATGCCGATACGATTACCGGCCAGGATTTAGAGCCGCTGTTGGAATGTGATAAAAAATCGGCTGTTGGCGGGACTTTAATTTACGGCCGGAGCTGCGACGCCGGCATTAATTTAGGCAAAAAACTGATTAAGGACGGCGCCAAAGCTTTTATCGGTTATAACAAACAATTCATTTTTGGCTTTACACCGGCAAAAGTTACCCGGCCGTTAACTGATAAGTTAGCCGGATTATTTCTTGCCCCCTCAAATTTGATTGTCATTACTTTGCTTAAAGGAAGTAAGATGCAGGCGGCTCAGGATCAGTCGAAAAAATCCATGCAGAAAAACTTTAAAAAAATGTTATTAACTTCTGCCTCTAAAGCGGAAAAATATGCCGCCCGCTGGCTGTGGTCGAATTATAAAAGCCAGGTTTTATACGGTGATGTTGCCGCGACGTTTAAGTAACCGTGCTAAAATAGTCTTTAATGAAGATAATCAGTAAATCGATCTCTTTGGCAGAAATAACTAAAATGGCCGAAAGCAGGTTTGGCAATCTGGTGAAAGCGGTAGCCGATGTTGCCAAAAAAGTTATGGTCGTGGACGGCGAACTCCATGCTGATGAAGAAGCTTTGTTGATTCAAAAAGGCTCGCGCCAATCATCGCTTTGGGGTATTAATTTATATCCGGGAAAGTTCGGAACAGATGATTTTATTGAGTTTGATTCGATGATTAATCTTCGGCCGTCGCAAAACAATTTAAGCCGGGGGGTAGACAATAAGGATATTCAAATCCAAATCAAACAAATAGTTAATCAGTTGGTAGTGAAATGAAAAAGCGCTGGTTTAAATTGAGCTTAATTGAGCAAATGGCCAATATCGGCAGTGAGGTTTTCCGGGCGATTAAGTGGCAAAATAAAAATTCACCAGACTCGCAAAAAGCTTTTTACCGGGCGCTGGAGCTTTTTGAACTGACTCTGGCTGATCCCAAAAATCGCTTAAGATTAAAAGAAGTTTGCCGGGCCAAAGAATTGTTCGCTGATTGGTATTTAGGGGATTCGCCCTATTTGCTTTTTGCTAAGGATTGGGAAAAATACTTTTTTCAGTTTAATTTTGCCGGCCGCTTGCACACCTAAGCCAATTAAGCTGGCTAGAGAAATTAACTCGGCTATCAGCCTGACCTTGGTTCTTCTAAAAATTACTTCAACCTTGTGCTCGCCCTGGGGAATATTAACAGTAATTAAACCCCGGTAATTTGGGTCTTGGAACTGAATTTCCGTCGCCTGACCGTCAATCAATACCCGCCAGCCGGGAAAATAAATCGTGTTGTCAATAAATCTGACTGCTTCATTGCTTAAAATATTAAACTCATGCTTTAAATCCTGTTTCTGCCAGCCAGATACTTCGGCTTGGCCGATTACTTCATAAGCCGCTGGCGGATAGTGATCGGCTTCTCCGGCCGTCCAAATTGGCGAGCCTTCATTATGCCAGGTAGTGGTTTTCAAGTAGTGTTGATAATAGTTCTCATCGACTGGTTGATAATACTGGACTTTGAGTATCGGTAAAGCCAAACCAATTGTTAAAACAATGATGACGATCGACCAGCGGCGCACCAGTCCGGCGGCTAAAGCTGTGGTTAAAACCGTTAAGCTTAACCAGCGCCAGGGCAGTTGAAAATAGGCGATTAAGGGCAGTTTCTCCCATAAAACCACTGAAGCCTTGGTGCATAAGAATAGGCTCATTAGCCATGAACCAATAATTACTATTCCTAAGTAGCGGTTGACTCTATTTTTAAACACTTGCCGCCCCAATAAAATTATTATTAATATTCCCATGATGCCGATGTAAGTCGGGATCTGATCTCCGCTAAAGCCCCAGGGCATATAAATCAGGTTTTTTATCGTTACAAAATAATCATGAAAATCTTTTTGAGACAGATAAATCTTGGCCAAAGTATATTTAAGCTCCATTAAAGAGGGCAGCCAAAACCAGGCAGTTAAACCTAAACTTAAAGAAAAAGGTAAAATCACTGTCTTGATTTTTTTAATCATTAACAAACTTAAAAAAGCCAGAAAAACCAAAGCCAAAGCATTGTGGGATAAAATCAAACCCACAGTTCCTAAAATCATTAGCCAGTAATTCTTTTTCCAATACCCCAGTAAAATTAACGGCGGCCACACAAAGGCCAAAGCTTCTCCCAAAGCCGCCCTGGCATAAACATTTAAAATTCTGTAAGGCGCGTATAAATAAACCATGGCCGCGGTCAACCCGGCCCAGTCGCTTTTAAGTTTGAAGCTGACCGCCTGGTACATAAATATTGCCGACAGGATTAAAGATAAGCCTAAAACCAGTTTTAAGCTGGCGGCCAGCCCCAAACCGGCTAAATTAAACCCACTGGCCAATAAATAAGGCAAAGGATAAACAAAGTTAAAGATCGGGTAGCCATAGTGGTAATTTAGATCAGCCGCCCAGCGGACCGGAAACTGGCCGTGCTTTAAAGCCTGCGTATAGGCGGCAACTCTGGCTAAATGCAGTTCCCCGTCATGGCTCGGGTAAAAGCCGGAATGCAGTAAAGGTAAGATGGAAATTATCGATAAAACCAGCAGGATAATGAACTTCTTCATGGCTGATTTAATATTATCATTTTTATAGGGTAAAATATAAGAATGGAAAACAAAGATTATAAAAATGGTGAGATAGTTATTTATAAAACTCCGCAGGGGCCACAGTTAGATGTCAAACTGAAAAGACAGTCGGTTTGGTTAACTCAGACACAGATTGCCTATCTCTTTAATATTGAAAGAAGCGTTATCACTAAACATGCCAATAATATATTCAAAGACAAAGAGTTAACTGAAAAAAGGAATGTGCAAAAAATGCACATTCCTCATTCTGATAAACCAGTGAAATTTTATAGCCTGGATTTAATTCTTTCAGTAGGCTATCGTGTTAATTCTCAACGTGCCACTCAATTTCGCATTTGGGCAACAAAAACCCTAAAACAGCATTTGATTAAAGGCTATACCATTAACAAAAAAAGGCTGTTAAAGAAATCAGAAGAATTAAAACAGTTGCAAAAAACCATTACTTTCTTGCAAGAAAAATCCCAACATAAACTTTTAACCGGCCAAGGAAAAGGAATATTAGATCTCTTGGCAGATTATTCCAAGTCTTTAACTTTACTGGAACAGTATGACAAACAAAGATTTCCGCTTATAAAAGGCAAAGGTGCAAAATTTATCCTGGAGTATCAGCAGGCTCAAATAGTCATCAGTCAATTAAAAAGCCAACTTCAAGGCAAAAAAGAAGCCAGTGAACTTTTTGGCCAGGAAAATTCGGCTAAATTTGAAAGTATTATCAAAAACTTATTTCAAACTTTTGATGGCAAAGAATTGTACCGAACAATTGAAGAAAAAGCCGCCCATCTTTTATATTTAACTATAAAAGATCATCCGTTTAATGATGGCAATAAGCGGATTGGTTCATTTTTATTTATTTATTTTCTGGATAAAAACCAATATTTGGATAAAGTTACCGGTGAAAGGAAAATTAATGATAACGCCCTGGTTTCTTTGGCTTTATTAATTGCCGTTAGCGAACCTAAAGAAAAAGAAATAATGATTAAAATAATTATTAATTTATTGAAATGAGTTTAACTATTTGTTCCCCCCAGCTGGGTTTATCGCCTGAATCAAACTCCGGCGGCGAAGTTTATGACCGGGAAGTGATTCAGTGTCTTTGCCAACAAGGAGTTAAGGTATTTTCCTTGCTGCCTAAAAATCGGCCTTATCAAAAACACCAGAATTTGACCGTCGCCTATGCTCCGATTAAATCTATGTATCCGCCTCATATTTTTTCAGCCTTTGTTTTGCCTTACCTAATTAAGACATATCAAAAAGAAAAGTTTGCTATCTTGCGCGTCCATAATCCGTATTTTGTCGGCCCGGCCGCGCTAATTTTTAAAAAACTTTATCCCCAAGTGCCTGTGGTCGCTTCCTATCTTCATCTGGAACCTGGTTTTAATCATTTTATTGATCGGTTAGTGGTTAAAAGTTTTGATCACATTATTTGTATTAGTCAAAATACTAAACAGGAAATTATTGATAAGCTAAGTTATCCGGCTAAAAAAATCAGCGTTGCTTATCCAGGGGTAGATAATCGTTTTCACCCAGGTATTAAACCAGCAGGATTCACCATTATGTTTGTCGGCGGCTTAAAACCGCGCAAGAATCCCGAGTTTTTATTAAAAGTTTTAGCAAAATTGAACCGGCCGGACGTCCAGCTGATTTTTGTGGGCGATGGGCCACTGAAGAGAAAATTAGCCGGCCCCAATGTTCAAGTGACCGGTTATGTTCCTGAAAGTCAAAAGCCGGCTTTATATCATCAAGCCAGTGTGGTGGTTTTGCCTTCTTTAAAAGAAGGTTTTGGCATGACCTTAACCGAAGCCGGCGCCAGCGGTATTCCGGTGATCGCTAATAATCACTCTTCAATTAAAGAAATTATTCAGGACGGCAAAACCGGATTTTTAGCTAAAACCAATGATGTTGCTGATTGGGTAGATAAACTACTTCAATTAATTAAATCGCCGGCTTTATGTCAAAAAATTGGGGAGGCCGGACAAAAATTTGTCAGATCTACCTTTACCTGGGAGAAAAATATTAATATTCATTTAAAAATCTATGAAAGTCTTATTTCTTAACGAATACGCTTATCCGCACCAGGTGTCCGGGGCCGAATATAGCATGCAGGCCTTAGCCGAGGGCCTGCGTCGGAAAATCAAAGTGTTTATTTTATCGCCGGATTTATCTGCAAGGACAGTCCCTGCAGGTAAATTCCCCTTTCCAAAGAAGATAAAGCCCGGCCAGATCTTATCGCCGCTGTGGTTTAACAATCCTTTATTTTGGCTTTACAGCGCTTATTGGATTTATCAAACAATAAAAAAACAAAAGATTGATCTTCTCCACGTCCACGGTAAATATATTCTGCCCGGAGCAGTGATTGCCGGTTGGTTGAGTCATAAACCGGTAATTGTGACGGTTAGGGATTTTAAATTTTTATGCCCTTTAGCTTTATGTTTTACCCACAGGCAAAAAAGATGTAATCTTAACTACTATATAAGAAAGGAAATTCCTGAATACAGGCAAAGATACGGTCAAATAGCTAGATGGAAACTGGTTTTGGCTAAGCTGTGGCAGTATAAATTAAAATGGTTTTTAAACCGCTGTCAGCAAGTAATTGCTGTTTCCCCGCAGTTAGCCAAAATCTATCAGGATAATGGAACGAAAAAAGTTACTTGGATATATAATTTGCCTCCCTTCTCGGCCAAAGGCCGATCCGCCTCTGGCAGAGACAAGCATGTGATTCTGTCAGTGGGCAAACTGTCTTTTGGTAAAGGCACGGATTGTTTAATTAAGGCTGCCGAACAATTGCCTCAATATCAATTTGTTTTTGCCGGCGAAATTAACCCCAGTTTAAAAACCAAGTTTCCCAAAAACTGTGAATATTTAGGCAAGTTAGATCATGAACAAACCTTGAAATTATATGGGAAAGCGGGTGTGTTTGTGATTCTTTCCCGCTGGCCTGAGCCTTTATCCCGCGCCGGCCTGGAAGCTTTAAGTTTTGGTCTGCCGATAGTTGCCTCCGATCGCGGCGGCAACCAGGAGTTGGTCAAGGATAATGGTTACTTGGTTGATCCGGAAAAACCTGAACAGGTCGCCAAGGCCATTGTTAAAGCCATGGCCAACCGTGAAAAACTGTCCTTAAAAAGTTTAGACTTATTACGCACGCGCTTTAACCAACAACAAATTCTAAAATCACATCTGAATCTTTATCAAAAAATAATTTAGTATGAATTTAGGCCTATTTCTTTCAGTCAGTGATAGTTTAACCAAACAAACAAAGACCGGCCAACTGGAACGGCTGATTAAATATTATTTACAACCGTATTCAGCCAAATTTAATCAGATTTACCTTTTTACTTATGGTGATAGTGGTCAAAAATTCTCTTTGCCAAAAGGAGTTACTCTTGTTCCTAAACCAAAATTTATTCCCATATTCCTCTATCAGTTAATTTTGCCTTTTATTCACTTTAAAGTCATTAAAACAATTGATGTCAACCGCGTTTTTCAAACACCCGGGGGCTTGCCGGCCGTAATCGCCAAAATTTTCTTTTGCAAACCTTACGTGGTGACTTACGGTTATGACTATGTCCGTTTTACCGAAATTGAATATCAACCGTTTTTAACCCTGGCTTTTTCTTTAATTGTTCCCTTGGTGCTTCATTTTGCCGATAAAATCATCACCACTTATCAAAACAGCCTCAAAAATTATCGCACCGTTACGATTCACAATGGCGTTGATCCCCGGGTATTCAAGCCGGCTAAAAAGCCTAGAGAAAAATATTTGGTGCTCTCGGTTGCCCGTTTAGTCAATCAAAAAGACCAGCAGAAGTTAATTAAAGTCATTAGTTTGAGTAAATTTAAAGATAAAATTAAACTAGTAATTATTGGTATGGGTCCGCTCCAAAAGAAACTCCAAAACTTAAGCCAGGCTCTCCGGGTCAACCTGACAATTATTCCCAATGTTAGTTACACTCAATTAGTTGCCTGGTATCAAAAAGCCACGGTTTTCTGTCTTACCTCAATCATCGAAGGCCAGGTCAAGGTTCTGCTTGAAGCTCTGAGTACCGGTTGCGCTTGTTTAACCACCCCCTTTATCGGTAATATGACCGAAAACAATGTTACCGGACTGATTGGCACCAACCCTAAGCAGTTAGCCGGTCAATTAGATCGATTGCTGTCCGATCAGGATTTAAATCATACTTTAGGTCAACAAGCCCGCCGATTGGTCATTAAACAGTTTGATCTTATAAAAATGGTTCAGAAGGAAATTAAATTATTACAGTCATGTTAAAACCGACTGTTTATTTATTAAGACTTGGCAATCTTAGTTATTATTATTTGTTTGCCATATTGGAAAAATTTTCACCCACACCTCATTGGGCCCGGGAGTTAAGTCAATATTTTAAAACCAGCCCCTATGAGATTATTCAGGCCTATCAGCAAAAACGCCCCAAAGCCGCTCAACTTTGGACAACCAAGCCACGTCAACTGATTAAGCAGATTTTCTCTTTTTATTCAGAAACTGATTACTGGGTTTATCGCCAGACATATTTTAACCGCCACAAGGCTTTTCTGGACATAGCCTTAGCCTTGCTTCTAAAACCTAAAGGCAGATTTTGCGAATACGGTGGCGGAGTCGGCCCGGTCACACATTGGCTTATCAATAAATTCCCCAAGTGGAAGTATCAGATTATTGATCTTGACTGTCCCGTGCTTAAATTTAGCCGCTGGCGCTTTAAAGATAATCCCAATGTTAGTTTTAAAATTGTCAATTCAGTCATTCCGCCGCTTCACGATAATTTTGATGTGATTGTCTGCAAACAAGTTCTCGAGCACGTACCCGATCCTTTAATTACGGTGAAGCAATTTGTTAAATATTTAAATCCTGGCGGCTGGCTCTTTGTGGATTATGTTAATAATCCGGGTCGGGAAAACTTAGCTGTCAGCGCCAAAAAGCGACAAGAAGTTCTCAACTATTTAGACAGCCACCTTCAGGCTATTTTTAAAATTAATCCTAACCAAGTTCATGAAGGCTATGGTTTATACTTGAAAAAGTTATGAAACTAAAAGATTATTTAATCGTCACTTTGCTGACTTTAATTAGTCCTTTTATTCACGGCTATTACTTCGGCTTTATCGATCAGGATTTTTATTTACCTTATTTAAATAAAATCATCAATCCGGCGCTTTATCAAAATGACTATATGTTCATCCAGGGACATTGGGCCTACTCTCTGTTTAATTATTTTATTGTTTTTCTCAAAAAGATAACCGGTTTAGATTTGGCCGGAACGGATTTTCTATTGTTTATTATTACCCTATGGTTGCTCTATTTGGCAATCTATTCATTAACAAAAACTATTTATAAAAAACATGAGATTGCTTTTTTGGCCACGTTTCTGTTTCTTGTCCCCAAATGGGCGGCTCAAATTGGCCACATGACTCATCAATTTTATTTTGTTAGCCGGGACCTGAGTCTGGCGCTGTCCTTATTAGCCCTCAATTACCTCTTACGCCGGCAATTCATTTCCAGTTTCCTTTTAATTCTGGTCGCTACCTTTACCAATCTGTCAATTCCGGTACCCGTGGGCCTCTTGTGGGTCTGGCTTTGGCTTAAAAAGCAAAAAAAGTTTCCTCTTTTTGCTTTTATTAATTTAGGTCAAAATCAAGCTTGGTTGGAGATTTTACGCGAACGCGGCACTTATAGTTTTCCTCATCTCTGGCGTTGGACCAGTTGGGGTAATTTTGGTTTATTTTTATCATTATTAGGCACATCCTGGCTGGTTCTGAAGGATAAGCTTTTTTCTAAATACGCTTATGAAATGAAATTATTTTTAAAAATTTGTGCCGGAGTGTTTTTGTTTAATTTTGTTATTACCGCGATTGTGCCGATCATCGGCTTAATCCAACTTCAACTGGTCAGAACGGTAAATTTTATTTTTATCATTGCTCTGATTACTTTTGCCGCTGCCAGTTATCAGTTAATTAGTTTTGGGCCACGTTTAGTAAAGCTGGCGAGCCTATTAGCCGTCACGGGAGTCTATTTTTGGGGAGATCATCTTACCGGTTGGCATTTTGTTATCATTTGGGCATTACCGGCTCTTCTAATCTTGTTCCCGAGACTCTTAAAACTTAAATCCCGAAAATTTTCTTATCTTAATTTATTTCTCATTTTAGTTTTATTAGTTAATTTATTCATTAAACTGATAATTATTAAACCCCAGGTTTTTTGGCCGTATTATTGGCATTACCCCAACGTTTCCATTAGTGTTACTGATTTTCCTAATTGGTTAGCTATTCAAGTTTGGGCAAAACAAAACACGCCGCCGGAGACCGTTTTCTTAACGCCCCCTAGTCTCCATGGCTTTCGCAGTTTCTCCCAAAGGAGCATTATCGGTGACTTAAAGGATGGAGCCGTGGTTTTTTATACTTGGGAATATACCAAATTATGGCAAGATAAAATGATAACTTTAAAAAACTACACTCAATTTCGTGAATCAGATTTCCTTAAAATCCAGCAACAATACCCCTTCCAATATTTAATCGTTACCAGTAGCCATCCCGTCCTTAATTTTCA
>Ga0210049_1003862_pt1 | contig 13367 bp, 10 predicted proteins | sample CryGeyCG2014_300_2_FD_183964 | JGI IMG/M metagenome (GOLD analysis project Ga0210049, IMG submission 183964) | Groundwater microbial communities from aquifer - Crystal Geyser CG06_land_8/20/14_3.00 (SPAdes) (version 2) | ecosystem: Environmental > Aquatic > Deep subsurface > Groundwater | place...
TACATTTAAACCTTCATCAAATGCGCCAAGATTCGCAATATCAGTGATTTGATCTAAAACTTCCCAACCTGCTATTAATCCCATGAGTGGTAATGTCTTTTTCATCATAAATGTACTTATCATCGATGAAGCATTGGTGTGAATATTAGGATCCACAGCTAATCCAACACCAGCTGCCACCCTGTTTGTTCTTTCTGCCATATAATAACGAAAAACATTACTAAACATATGGTTTTGTATAGTAGAAGTATGTTGTCCCAAATGTTCAACATTGATCTTATCCAACATCATCATTCTTCCACCGAATGCCTTTACAACAGAGTCGTTAGCTAAAGATTGAGCATATTTCCATTCATCTGTTCTTGGTGAAAAAATACGCATACCAGAATGTGAAAATTGTTGTAAATTAGGAATGTGTTTTTCAAATACGTTAACAAAGTCCTTTAATCCTTCTTTACCTTCAACAAACTCATCTAATCTATTAAATGCAGCATTCAAATCTACTTTATCATTTGGTATAATTGTAGCTCTTTTCAATTCCGCTGATTTTCTTTGTAGTCTACTTATATTTGCGTGTAATGCGAATGGGTTCTCGCTTCCAATCATAGATAAATTATCTTTAAGATATTCTATTTTAGTTTGTTTTCCTTTTAATAAATTGTCATACACTTCAGTAGCTAAGGATCGTTGACCTCCTTCGCCTACTGTAGTTTCGATATCTTGGGCAAGAAGCATAGACTTACGTAAATATTCCATTTCTGGCATTTCCATACCATAAATCTTTTTACTAAGATTTCTTCCTACGTTTTTCTCTGTCATCATATTCTGCGCAATATTCATTGCGTTCTCTAACATATCTCTATCTGTTTTAGTGATTGATTGTTCTATTTTAGGTATCATATCACTAAGGTGGGTATACATCTCAGATGCATCACCACTTATTACCATATCTTTATATTTATTTCCGGAAAATGCTCTACTCTTTAAAATATATTCTATATCTTGCCATTTGGTAGCATATAATAATTTACGACGATTAGATTGCACTTCATATGCCACTCTATCCTGAAACTTTAAGGCTCTTGTAACTGTTTCGAGTTTTTCTTCTTTATTTAAAGTACTAAATGAATCGATATTCTTTTTAATAAATCCCCATTCTCCTTTTTCACCATACATATTCCAACTAGAATTAGGCGCGAAAAATTTACTAACTCTTGATACTATATCTTTCGGCATACTTGCAGATGCATATCCATATTCCCCTAATTCCATTTTATATTTAATAGAATCCATTACCAGTCGGCCTGTTCCTATTAATGTAGTCCAACTAGACGTTCCCAATACTTCTTTTTCTATATCGTATGCGGTTTTACCTGTTATGTTTATATTACGCTCTCTAGCTAATTGAAGAAATGTTTCTGCGTTAATTGTATTCTGATTATATTCATGAATATATCTTTTACGCTCTTCTGCTGTTTTAGATCTTAATAATCTTGAATATGCTTTTTCATAAATAGATTTATCAACAGATCTCCATCTTTGTTCATGAGCTCCAAATTCAAAACTACCATTAAGATAGTCTATGACAAATGGTCTACCATTAATATAACCACCAGATTGTCTTTCAGATAGAATACGAATAGGGTTATCAACATTAGATAATGTTTCATCATACATCTGTATTTTTCCACCACCCGTTCCATGTGAATTCATTACAGATTCATACCCCCTTGTTCTATTAGACATTGATGTCAATCCAAGCATCTTAAAAATAGGAAATTCAATATCGTCCATTCGTTTTCCTATTACCATTCCAATAGATTTCATTGGTATTTTAACAGAAACATTTTCCATCAATGCAGATAGTTTGTGGCTAAATCCTGATCTAGATACTTTTCCTATATCCGAATACAGACCTTTACCTATATCTAATGTATTATATACGGTAAAATCTGTGCCAAACTTTTTTACAAATTTTAAAAATTTACTAGAATCTTTACTATCAATTACTCCAAGTTTTTTAGCCCATTCTACAACTTGTTTATTATTAAAATTAATACTTTTGTATTTTAAATTATCATCAGTACCACTAGATAATATATATCCAAATGCAGATGTTTTATCTTTTTCGCCGGTTTCTAATTCTTTAGATCCGAGTTTGATAAATTTTCTAGTTGAACGTTTAGATTTTTTTAGATTGAAAGAGTATGCGCCAGCGTTTTTCTGTGTTGAGGCTTGTGTTTGAACTTCGGATTCTCTTTGTCTAAATGCATCGCCGTATAATCTTAATCTATTACGAATACCCTCTGGCGTATCATTAATATTTACAGTATTTAACTCATCTCTGAAATTTTGTTTATTTAAATGGGCTAAGTTTCTTCCTACAACTCCAAATGCTTTTCGCATTCCATCATATACTTGATTTGGTTTAGTGAATTCAGATAATGACATATGAGTTCTACGATTCATAAATCCTTCATACATATTATCATTAATCTGTTTGTAAACACGAGAACCTAAATTTAGAGCTGCTTTAGCTTGCATTCCATAATGACTGCCAACAGAATATAAATGTTCAAATGTATATTTGATAGGACTCTGTTTTATCGCACTCATTAATCCATATCTACCAACATTAAAAGCAGGCGAAGCAGTTTTAAATAACATGAATCCGGGGCCTACTTCTCTTGCATATTTCGTTATATCTTTTAGAGTACCAGGTATATCTGTAATTGGGGCTCTATCTCTATTATCTATTCCATACAACCCACCAAGCGACCTATCTAATAAATAAAAACCAGGGATTTCACCCATAGTTCTAACTGCTCTAACCGCAGTTCCTGCTACAAATCTATTAAATGCTGAACTTGTAGCATTAATAGGTTTTGCATAACTAGACATAGAAGACGCCCATTGTTGCATTGTTTTTGCTTTACCAACATCAGCAATAACAGATTCATTTTGAAGAAAATCTTTTATAGCTACGCCAAATCCACCTGCTATCGCTCTATTTTTAAATTGTAACCCTATTAGACTACCGATGGTTGGCGTAATAAATGAATCAGTATGGATTTTAAGAGCTGATGCAATAGGTGCGCTAAAAGAAGTATCAGCAGCTGCTATTGCCGCTGCATTTTTAGTAACCATAGTGGCAAGCGATGGTATTTTAGTAGCTAAACCTTTTACTAACAATCTACTGACTGTTCCACCTATAGCACTCGCCGCTGCGTATGTGACAAACCCAGTTGCCATATTTTTAGCAATAGAGCCCAAAGAGATTTTCTTTTCGCTTTGAGCTCTATTTTGAATATCGGGAGGTAGATATGTTTGAGGCATTATGTCATTTTATTCTGTTTTTGTAATATTTCTTTATACTTGTTTGCTGTTTCTACTAGACTTTCTTTATATGATTGACTGAATTGTTCTATTTCTTCTTCGTATGATTTAGATTTTCTAGTTGAATCTTTTTTAGGTATAATATCTGTACCGGTTACATTTTCAATAATAACAATATGTTCCATTAGTTCATTTAATGATAACCCTAAAAGATAGTTTATATTTAAACCATAACCAATAGAAATGCGATATATTTGTTCTAATATACTATTAGATTTGTTAGATAGTTTTAATTTATTATAATTATCTATAGAAAGCGAAGTAAAATTAGTAAGTGTTGCATCTAAATACAATACTTCTTTTTCATTTAGTTCTTCTAATTCTAAATTATCTAATGAACACTTTTTAATTATATAATATATAGCAGCTTCAGAATCTACATTTTTAATAGATATATATCGACTAGCTTCATCACAAGTAGGAGCGCGAAATACGCGCTCTATATCTTTTATCTTAATTATAAATATTCTACAATATTGACCTTTAAGGGCTTTAAGTTCCCTATTATTCATTATATTTCCTTAATGATACTCATATTTTGATTGAAACCTGAAATATCCCATAGTAAACTATGTAAAGTTTCTAGATATCCACCTAATTCAGAAATCTCAACTGGCCAAATCAAATGTTCTTTTACTAATTCAAAATCTATCATAAAGTTTGATTTAAATCTTTCAATTGAGTGAGATATATCATCGCCTTGAAGTTCTATTTGTATATTTTCTAAATCTGCTTTATATTTCATATATCTAGAAACATTAACCGGTTTTATTACACAAGGTATCTTACCAATATAAACAATACATACTGTTTTATCATCTTTGTACTTTGTTATAATATCAGCGCTAGCTTCTGATATTTTATCAATAATCGGTTGTGAGTAAATACTATAAGGAATACCAAACCCAGATACTTTTAGTAATGCTTCTTTTAAACTTTCGAATTTTCCGGATATTTCTAAGGACACATCCTTAGGATATAGAATGTGAGATTTGATTATTTCTTTATCTTTTGCAACAATATCCACATTCTCTACTTGCATTTCAGCTTGAAGTTCTTTATACTCTGATACTAAAAGAGGTGTTATTACATAGTAATCATTTCCTCCTTTAATCATTGAAGCGTGTGTCCCTTCAGGAAGAGCTTTGAAGAATTGATCAGCAATATCGAATGGACTCTGTTCTTCTGTTTTTTCTTCTATCTTCTCTTGCTCTTTATCTCTTTTGCTCTCATCTAACATATTATCCTCCTTACTTTGTTACTGGCTCTATTAGACTTCTTAATTTACTAATTGCGTTCTCATTTATAATTCTGCCAAAGAAGTTATAAATAGCAAGAACAGCTTGGCCATCTGCATTAATTCCTATATTTCTATCTACAAAGTGCACGTCATTAATACACTCCACTGTATGTTCGGCTGGCGGATTATTATAATCGCCGTACACTATATAGAAATTTATATTATTTTTCGCTCCACTCATTATAGAACGAACAAATTGGTCACTTGTTTTAATTAAGGCATAATCCATTTCCATTTCATTTCTAATTCTACTAGCACCATAGTCCCACTCTGCCCAACCATCCGCCTCAGAATTATTACCTTCGGTGTTTCTCATTCCATAACCCAGCCCCCATATTTGATCTTCTAATGCTTCGCATAGATTTTCAAATTCACTATTACCGTATTCTTCACTTGCTAAATAATCATATATTGTTTTTCTACGAATATAAGGAGATAGTTTATTTACGCCACCGTCTTTTTCATTGTTTGGTATTCCTGTTTGTATGTAGTATGGACTATTAATATTTTTACTATATACATTCATACTTTCTGGAAATACTTTAATAGTTTCAGACGCAATAGGCATTCCGTAAATATCATCTTCATAAAAGTTAAGATTAGCAACTCCACTATTTGGAATAGATGAAGTGTCTAAAAAACCTGTTGTTCTTTCTGCTAAAATTTTACCAGTTAATTCTGCGGTTGGTGTATTTGTCTCTGCATTGAAGAAATTATTATTAGCAACATTTTTATGATATGCTCGATACATGGCCTGTCTAATAACTTCAAAATAATTACTCTCTGTAAATACAACAGCCAAAGATCCTTGAACTAAAATAGATCCCGGCGCAACCTTTACAAATTGTTCACTATTATAAGCATATATAGGTTTCTTACTATATGAAATATTGTAACTAAAAGAAACAGCATCTATTAAAAAGAAATCATTAAGATATATTTTTGTATTGGCTGAATTATATGAATCAGTAGTTGCATGATATTGGTCTTTACCAAGCAATTCATTCTTAAAAGTTCCTTCGCTATAAAACTTAGAATTAGACATGAAAACAGTCTCCTTTAACATATTATATCATAAAAACAGGAAAAATGTTAATAATTATACGGAGATGTTCCGTTATTAATTGTTTCAACCCTTTCATCTGGATTATAAATACCAGAACTAGGATCATAAGGTAATGACTTTAAATAATTAATTGCAATAGTATACTTATTAAGTTCGCTTCTCATTTTACTAAGTAAAGTGTCAGAAGCACTAGATATATAAATCTCTGTAATTCTAGGGCCACTTAATGCAAGTTCTGCATTTGTAATTGGGGTATAAGATATTTTATCACCATCTGAGTATGTGCTTTGCTCTAAACGGTCAATTATATATTTTATATTATTCTGTTCGTATGTTAAAGCGCTAATATTGTTAAAAACAATAATATTATCAACTTTTCCGGTAACATCCCATTGCCCTTCTCTAACATTACTCATTTGAGGATCCATATCTAAGCATAAATACTGGCAGATAACTTCAGTTACTAAGTCGGAAATGGAATGAGTTTTACTAACTCGATAAATCACAACTCCAAATAACTTTTCAAACGACATTCTACCATATTCATCCATGTAAGATATTGATATATCAAATGGTGGTAATTGATCTAACATAGGTGATGTATTAAATTCTTTATGTTCACCATAAGCTTCAGGAAAAACACTATTTACACCATATAATGGTATTGGCCCATCTGTTGTTGTTAAAAACACAATACTTCCAGCTATTGTTCTATGGCCTCTAACAAATTTGCGCGTGTTAGTGCTTCCAAGAGTATGAATAGGAGCAACCCCTCTTGTCGCATCAATACTAAGTGTAGCAATATTATAAGTGTTTATAACATTACCCTTAATGTAGAAAGTAGTAACGATATCAGCACCGCCAAACGCAGGTAGTTTAATCTGCCCATTATAATCCGCATAATACGGATTAGATAGCGTATGCGGCGTTTGAATTAGAGGGATTGCCATATCCTATTCTTAAGGAAGTGGAGAGTTATCTCCCCACTCCTAAATCTATTTCACGCAGAGTAGGCAATGTATTTGCCACATCTGCTGATGTTGCTGCGTTTTCTTGGGCTGGTGTCCAACCTACTAGATCTCTAGCGATATATGTATAGTTGCCTTCAAAACCAACGTCGTTCAGTCCTTGGCTAGTTCCTTCGTTAACTATTTCTACACCGTAAAGAACCATCGAAGCTACAGTTCCAACTTCATTTCTACCTGTCAATGAAATATCAAATGGCGGTAGTTGATCTGCGTAATTTGGTCGTCTTAATTCGAGTCCGGTTCCTCCGGTTATAGCTCCCCCTGTTGTGCCCATAACTGGATTGTTTGCACTTTGAAGTCCACCGTCTGATGAATCTATTGTGCCAGGAAGTTTTATGGAATTATCTGCGCTTGATTGTAGGTTAACCCATTCAGACCCATCATAGCCATACGATGTTCCTCCGCCTGTTATATCCCATCTCTTTGAAGCATAAGCAGAGTTGTTCATAATATCATAGAATCCACTTCTATCAAAGATTGTGAGATTAATAGAACCGGCAATTCCCCTCTTATTTCTTGAGAAACTTTGAGGAGATGGGGAACCTAACGCAAATACTGGAGCCTTTTCTCTAGTTATAGAGTAAGATAATCCAGCTGCGTTTCCCATGAGGATGTTACCTAAAACTAGGTTAACATCAGCGCCTGACAAACTAGTTTGCGTTCTTACATATGGGCTAGTGATTCCGTTTGTGTTTACACTATTTGTAATCATTTATCCTCCGTGTTATCTATTGATAACAAGTGAAGCACTTACTTGAATCTCTATTGTCTTTAGAGAGAAGGCAGGCTTAATTGTTAACATACAGAATGCTTTACCAATACGTTTTGATTCTTCAGTTGCATAAACTTTGCCCTTTGCCCATTCTATTACGCCTTCTTTTTCTTTCTCATGAGTAACTCTATCAACTTCTTGTTGCATCATATTTTTCATTGCTTCGTTGAATCGTTTTCCTAAGAAAGTTGTAAGAATATCGTGTACAGCAGCTGTTGTATCATTTATTGCAAATACTGTAGATACTGTATCGTAATCAGATTTTGGACCGATTGCTGTAGGATCATTTGCTATAACATATCCATAGGGTGCACTATACATTGCTGTAATATACTTTGCTTTGGATAAATCTTCAGACATTTGTCTAGTTATCGGGTATGGTAATCCTACTATATCGGTTAATAGTTTATGATTTAATCCTTCATTGCTAGCAATAGATGTTGCTATTGCCGCGATTGTTGCTTCAGCTGTAGTAATATAAGCAGTTCCATTGATTGACTTTATAACAGGTTGTGCAATAACCGCAACGCCTTTAGGCGCGTAAGCTGCGAAATCACTAAATACATTTGCAGATCTAGTGATATCTTTGGCATCTGTTACTGTTAATCTTTGAGCCCATGCTTTATAATGCTCAGGTGTATAACTTGAAGGATTCTTTACTGAAATTACTCCAATACAAGGTCTTGATGTCTCTGACATTTTATCAATAAACTGTGATAATAGAATATGATAACCTGCATTGGTATTCCCAAGTATTCCGGTTATTGGATTATTACTTTCCCTTGTGTCATCAAAATACATATCAGCTAGTACATAAATATCTGAAGGATGTAAGTCTAGATTTTCAAGTACTGCTACTAACTCATCGTATTTTTGATTATTGTCTATTTTTGTCCCATCTGATCCGCCAGAAAGTGTTGATGGAACCGCTGTTATATTTGGCCATTCAGTTTCGTAAGTATAATTAAAACCTAATCTGCAATATTTACTATGAGATTCTGTATTAAATGCTGTTCCACCATCAGAATCAGGATGAACTAACCTATAACTCGTATCGATATAACCAGCGGTCATATTCTCACATTGTGGAATATCAGTTAATCTTGCTGGATAAAGTGGGTGCCTTGTTTCTTCGCCAAACCCAGTTGGGCCAACCGTTGAAGATATAACTTCCGCAAGACCTCTTGAACCTAACGTGTAGTTCATATCTACGAAAGAGAACTCCCCTTCGTTTCTATCGTTTAGAAGTACATTTTCGCCAACTGTATATGTTCTCAATGATGTATATGAGAATTTAATAGGTGTTGGTAAGTTTGCGCCGAATGTAATACGTCTTCCACTCACAAAATAGTCATAGAATCGTGTCGATGCCTCTAAAGCTGCCATCGTTGTCTTCTCATAAAATACTCCAGTAACTGAGTCAACGTCTATTAATAGAACATCAGCTGATTGAAGTAATCCTTCATCTAAGAAAGCACTTTCAAACGTGACAGTTAATTCTGGCCCACCTGTCGCTTCATCGTTCCAACCAAGCGTATAATTTGATCTTAAAATTGGAACAGGAGATGCATTACCTCTCTTCCAATAAAGAATAACTCTATCAGTATTATCATCTGCTAATGTTGAATCTGCAACATCTGCCCATGAATATCCGTTTGCTGTTCCATAATAGGAACCCCCAGCTCTTGTAAGAGCATCGTCCCAATCTGTTTTCAAATCACCAGCATCTGGGCATAGATACATTGGCATACTGTATGCTGTTGTTGATGTGTCGCTTATTATACCAAGTTGCATTTGTCTAATTTGCTGTCTGTATTCTGGATAATTTGCAGTAGTCCCTGTTGGCCATACATATAAACCTTTATAATCTATTAACTTATAGTCAGCTAAATCAGGATCGACTATAGGTGATTTTGTAAGTGTGAATTGTCTATAGCCAAGCCCATCTACTAATTGTTCTTGAATCGCTGTTATTTCATATAATGAATTAGTAGCGATTAACAGATTTGCACCTGCTATTTCTGAACTTCTAGGATAATTGGTATATAGATTATATGAATCTTTAATTTCTCCGTCTGTGTCTCCTTCTATGGAACCGGTGCCTTCGCCTTTGTCAGTAAGTGTAAGTAATGCAAGGCCACTCTCTGTAGAATATCCAGCTGAAAAAGTTCCACTGTTAGATATTTTAAGTTCATAGATTGCATTTAGTTCTGGCATTTCTGCGCGAACTATTGAACTAATATTAGGATCAGCATTTAATGCTGCTACTAATTCACTTGCTGTGTGTACATCGACTGAGGGGTCGGTGATATCAGAAAAGTTATAACTAAAGACACTTTCTATTCCTGTGTCTGGGTTATAAACAATAACAGAACTCTGTCCGTTGTAGATACCTGTTCTTATAGTTAGTGGAAGATAACCAGGATTCTTTGCCGTCAATTTAATTGAATAGTCGGCTGAAGTTCCATGATGTCCGGAACCTGTCATTTCAGCAATAGATAAAGTAGCATATTGCCCTCCACCTAATCTTACTCCATAGATTCTACGAACTCCACTATCTCTGATAGTTGATCTCCACGCTTCTCTTACTTTTATGGACAGAGGACTCTTACCATATGTACCCCAAATACGCTCGATGTCGTCTTCTTTTGTCACCAAAACTGGTGTCCCGACTGGCCCTTTTGAAGCAGAACCAATGATTGTAAGTACTTTGTTGTATTTTACATCACTGTCTCTGCCACTTAAGTTCCCATCGGTAAAGCGTTGGCGCACTAATGAAATGTTATCGAACATTGTTCCTCCGTTTTTTTACGTTAGCATGCGCACTTCGGTCTGTATTGCTTTCAGTATAGGGTCTTGCATGACGTACAAATCTTCTGTGCGAATTAAATAATCTAAGAATAAAGGCATGCGTTTAAATTTTCTATTTACTTCGCTAGAGTTGAGTTGCCCGCCTTGAATGAATTGAAACACTGGCACTCCTCCACTCATTATCGCCCCCGCGAATACTTCCATGAGCTTCCTAAAAAGTACCATTATTTCCTCGGTTGATGTTACTGTCTTTCCAAAAAATTGGAATCTTACTACATGATCTATCAACTGACCATATACCGGATATATAATATCATCGCTGTTGTGCACTATTTTAATATTATACCTATGTCTAGGTTTTACTTCAAATCTTGCTGGCGCATCATCTTGATTGATGCGCGCTGGATTTATCTGTTCTATGTGATATGTAATTGTATCTTTTTCTACCGAACTTTCACCTTTTTCATACATGGCATTGTAAGGTTGTATAACTAAAGTATTATTTACTTTATTTGTTATACGAGTAATAACTCTTAATACTTCATAAATCTCTAAATGGTTTTGAAAGAATTGCATTGAAGTTACCCATTGTCCATTTTGAGATTCATCTTCTAGATATACTTGTGCATCTAAGAAATTTCTAGGGGTATCTTCTGATAAAAATAATAACATTCTATTATAAAGCGATGTAGTCGTTTCGTTATATGTCATCTCGTTCTCTTTCTTTTAATATACAAGTATAAAATTCAATTCTTCCATTTAAATTAGTATAAGGAACTATTTGTATTATATCAAACTCGACTAAAAAGTCATTCGCAGAAAGAATATATGATGAACTACTTGGTTGTGTTCTCATACGAAAAATCTTATCAAAGTAAGTCGGCGCAACATCATATTCACAATGCATTAATGGTTGCCTAAACGGTTCTATACCAGTTGCTCTATTTTCTTCAGTGTCGATAGTTCTAGGCGACCAATTAATTCTTACTTTATACAGATTATCAGTATACGGATGTTTATATCCATTTACCGCTTCTTTCTTTTCTTCATCCCAATATTCTGTTAATATTGTAGTATCAAATCTACGATATATAATATATTCACTATGTGCAATAGGACTATTTATAATTCTCTTATTAATTTCAGCACGAATATCAATGTCACCATTACCACTCGGCGCATTAACATTTAATATATCTCGTGTATCAAAAAACATTATCATCTCCCTTTAAAGTATGACGATATTTTCCATCGCGGTCATACCATGGCGCTCTACTATCATTAAGATGAGGTACCACAGGGAGTAAAGAAGGATGAAGGTATCTTGTTATTAAAATATTACTTGATTGTATACAATTATCAAGATTTTTTAATTCATTTCTATAATATGCAGTACTATCACCTCTATTCATCGAGAAGTCGCCTAATGTGATTGACCCTCCGCTAGTTCCTCCAATATCCATAAGTATTTGATTGATTAAATCTCTTTTAGTATTACACAATACCCAATTAAAAACTTCACTAGGTATTCTTCCACTACCTAAAGGATAATATGGTAACGAAGTTCCAGCTTCTATATATTTATTATATATCTCAGCAGAATATCTGTGTATAATACGATAAATATAAGCATCATCAAATTGATTACCAATAGTACCTAAGTTTAATCTAACATATTGAGGAGAGACATAAACTGGTGTAAGAATTGTAGTAAAATCAAATTGATAAGTATTCAACATCTCGTGAGTTATTTCACCACTCATTCCAGGATTAATTGTAACAATATATTGCATATTATATGGTAATATTGTTCCGCTTTCTTGTAATGTTAATGTTAATAATTCATTAGTATTATTATAAATATAAGAAATAGGAGTTAAAGGACTAAAACTATATGACGAATCCATCCCCATAGCTTGAGTGCGATATACTGAAACATGATTATTTATATATGCATTTTCACCGCTATAAGGTATTAAATATTCAGTAATTCCAGTGTTGTTTATAACTAAATCATCATTAAAAAATATATAGACATTTTTTCCGGAGTTCTGAATTGTTCCTCTCATCGGAATAGTATTAATAACTGCTAGATTTCCACTAGGTATGATAACTTCATCTTCTTCCTCTTCGTCGTCCTTGACTGTACTTTCTACTTCTGTTGTAAATCTAAATAAATATGTAGCTGGCATTGTTTCGCCAGTTATAGATCTTACTCCAACTGGAATAGTATCTCTTTGTTGGGGATCGCCAACTATAATGGCTTGATATATTGTATCAAACGCAAAGTTTTGAGTAGCCGTAAATGATGCAATATTATTACTAGCATCATATGTAATAACACCAAGAACTGGAGTTGTTCTTCCTGTTAATGGGTCTATAACTTTTACCACTAATATATCAGATGAATTTAATGACGACAACATCATTGGCGTATTAAATCTAATCTGAATTGAGGAGTTTATTGCTACATTAAACGCCCCGTTAAGTGGACTAGTAACGGTTACATTTGGTATCGTCATTAAAATTAGGCGCAGGAAACCATGGTGGCTTGCCCCATGGAGGAATGTGCCATCCTCCTTTCTGTTAAAGTTGTTGTTCTTGCTTGTAGTCTAATACAGTTTTTCTTTACATTTTTGGAGTTACTATTGAATTCGACTTCCTCTCGCAGAGATATTGCAGGGTTTAACGATACAGACACTGTTCCTACCACACAGAACTGTTTAATCTGCATCCATAGAGCAAACCACTGAGGCGGCATGGTTTGATACCTATTTTCCTGCATATCGTTTACTAACATTTTTTACTCCTTGTTAGTCTGCTGGTAACCTGTGGCTTTTTCAAAAGCCATGGGGCTTGCCCCGTGGCAGGTTACTAAAGTTTTTTAATTTCCTCTGCTAATTGAAACATTCTATGTTTGCATGCTGCTAATATCATAGGTCTTGCTTTCCTTGGTTTTCTGAATATCGGTTCCTGTCTTAACATTTCTTCTAT